>JAABUK010000132.1_pt1 | contig 176350 bp, 159 predicted proteins | sample 5559141 | NCBI WGS metagenome assembly JAABUK01 (sample SAMN10711869, study PRJNA513367) | rock metagenome | isolation source: Antarctica rocks | place: Antarctica: Victoria Land, Pudding Butte nord | collected 2016-01-03
TTGCATCCTGACCCGCACTTTGCATCCTGACCCGCACTTTGCATCCTGACCCGCACTTTGCATCCTGACCCGCACTTTGCATCCTGACCCGCACTTTGCATCCTGACCCGCACTTTGCATCCTGACCCGCACTTTGCATCCTGACCTGAGCGGCGCCCCTTGAACTTCGCTTTCACGCCCGAGCAGGAGGCGCTGCGCGAGGCGGTCGGCCGCGTGGTCGGCGACTTCGGCGAGCAGTATTGGCTCGAGCACGACCGGACGGCGACGTTCCCGACGGCGTTCACCGAGGCGGTCGCGGCCGGCGGCTGGCTGGGGATCGCGATGCCGCCAGAGTATGGCGGCGCCGGGCTTGGCGTGACCGAGGCCGCGCTGATGATGCACACGATCGCTTGTTCGCCGGGCGCGCAGGCGGCGGCGTCCTCGGTGCACATGAACATCTTCGGCCCGCATCCGATCGTGGTGCACGGCACGGCGGAGCAGAAGCAGCGCTGGCTGCCGCCGCTGATCGCCGGGTCGGAGCGGGCGTGTTTCGGGGTGACGGAGCCGGATGCGGGGCTCGACACCACCCGCGCCAAGACCCGCGCCGAGCGCGTCCAGGGCGGGTACCGCATCCATGGCCAGAAGATCTGGACCTCCACCGCTCAGCAGGCGCAGAAGATTCTGCTGCTGGCCCGGACCACGCCGATCGAGCAGTGCGCCCGGCCCGCCGACGGGCTGACGCTGTTCTATGCCGACCTCGACCGGCGGCATGCAGAGGTCCGGCTGATCCATAAGATGGGGCGGCACGCGGTCGACTCGAACCAGGTGTTCTTCGACGGCATGGAGGTGCCGGATGCCGACCGCATCGGCGAGGAGGGGCGCGGCTTCGCCTACCTGCTCGACAGCCTGAACCCCGAGCGCATCCTGGTGGGCATCGAGGCGGTCGGCATCGGCCAATACGCCTTGCAGCGGGCGGCGACCTATGCCCGGGAGCGCGTGGTGTTCGGGCGGCCGATCGGGCGGAACCAGGCGATCCAGCACCCGCTGGCGCTGAACTGGATCGAGTTGGAACAGGCCTTCTTTTCGTGTCTGCGGGCGGGGTGGATGTATGACAACGGCCTGCCCTGCGGCCCGCAGGCCAATGCGGCGAAGTACGCCGGGGCGGATGCGGGCTACCGGGCCTGTCTGCAAGCCGTGCTGACCCATGGCGGCATGGGCTATGCGCAGGAGTATCACGTCGAGCGGCTGCTGCGGGAAAGCCTGATCGCGAAGATCGCGCCGGTGACCGAGCAGCTGATCCTTAGCAATATCGCGGAGCGGGTCTTGAAGCTGCCGAAATCGTATTGAGGGCGCAGGGAGGAACGACGATGCGTTTGTGGAAGCTCGTGCTCGCAGGCTGCGCCGCCCTGGCCGGCGCCCCCACGCCCGCCCCCGCCCAAGACCTGAAGTTCGGCGTGCTGACCGATCTCGGCGGCCCCTATGCCGACTCTTCGGGCCTCGGCGCGGTGGAGGCGACACGGATGGCGGTGGAGGACCTGAAGGAGACGCTTGGCGACCGCCGGGTCGAGGTGGTCAGCGCGGACCACCAGAGCAAGGCGGATATCGGTGCCGCCATCGCCCGCCGCTGGCTCGACAACGAGGGCGTGGACGTGATCGTCAACGTGCCCAACTCGGCGATCGCCCTGGCGGTGCAGACGGTGACGCGCGAGCGCCGCCGGATATTCCTGATCACCGGCGGCGCCACGGTGGAGCTGACGGGACGGCAGTGCTCGCCCTATGCGGCGCATTGGACGGACGACACGTTCAGCCTCTCCACCGGCACCACGCGGGCGTTGATGGAGCGGGGCGGCGCCGATAGCTGGTTCCTGGTCACGGCCGACTACGCCGCCGGCTACGGCCTGGCCAGCGCCGCCCGGCGCGTGATCGAGGACAATGGCGGCCGGGTGGTCGGCGAGGCCAAGCACCCGTTCGGCACCACCGACCAATCCTCCTTTTTGCTGCAGGCGCAGAACTCCGGGGCCAAGATGGTGGCGCTCGCCAATGCTGGCACCGACACGATCAACTCCATCAAGCAGGCGCACGAGTTCCACATCGGCCCGCCCGCGCAGACCATCGTCGCGATGGCGCTGTTCATCACCGACGTGCACAGCCTGGGCCTGGAAGCGGCGCAGGGCCTGTATTTCACCGCCGGCTTCTACTGGGACCGCAACGCGGAGAGCCGCGCCTGGTCGCGCCGCTTCTTCGAGCGGATCGGCCGCATGCCGACACGCGAGCAGGCGGAGACATACTCCGCCGTGCACCACTACCTGCGCGGCGTCGTCGCGACTGGGTCCAAGGACGCGGCGACGGTGATGGCCTGGATGAAGGCGAACCCGCTCGACGACTTCTACGCCCCGGGCGCGCAGCTGCGGCAGGATGGGCGGCTTATCCACCCGATCTACCTGATGCAGGTCAAGACGCCCGCGGAGTCCCGCTACCCCTGGGACTACTACAAGATGGTCGCGACCGTGAGCCCCGAGCGGGCGTTCCGGCCGCTGGCCGAGGGCGGCTGCCCCTTTGTCACCCCATAGCGGCCGGGAGGCCTCCCCGATGATCCTGCGCTCCATGCTGTTCGTGCCTGGCGACAGCGACCGCAAGCTCGCCCGCGGCGAGGGTTCGCCGGCCGACGCCCTGATCCTGGACCTCGAGGACGCGGTGGCGCCCGACCGCACCGCGATCGCGCGCGGGATGGTGCGGGCGTACCTGGACTCGCGGCCGGACCGTTCGCGCCAGCAGCTCTGGGTCCGCATCAACCCGCTTTCGACCGCCAAGGCGCTGCCCGACCTTGCCGCGGTGGTGGGTGGCGCGCCGGACGGCATCCTGGTGCCCAAGCCCGATTCGGCGGCCGACCTCGTCGTGCTCGACCATTACCTGACGGCGCTCGAGGCGCGGGAGGGGCTGGCGGCGGGCGGCATCCGGATCATCCCGGTGGCCACCGAGACGGCGCGGGCGGTGTTTACGCTGGGCAGCTACGCCGGGTGCAGCGCGCGGCTGGCGGGCATGACTTGGGGCGCGGAGGACCTATCCGCCGCGCTGGGCGCCAGCACCAACAAGGGCGCCGGCGGCGGCTACACCTTCACCTACGAGCTGGCCCGTTCGCTGTGCCTCGCGGGCGCCGTGGCGGCCGACGTGCAGCCGATCGACACGCTGTATGTCGATTTCCGCGACCCGGCCGGGCTGGCGGACGACTCCCGCGTCTCGCGCCAGCTGGGTTTCACCGGCCGGATCGCCATCCACCCCGACCAGGTCGGCCCGATCAACGCGGCCTATAGCCCGGATGCGGACGAGATCGCCTTTGCGCGCCGGGTCGTGGCGGCGTTCGCCGCGGCGCCCGGCACCGGCGTGGTCGGGCTGGACGGCAAAATGCTGGACATGCCGCACCTGAAACAGGCGAACCGGCTGTTGGCGATGGCCGAACTGATGGCCCGGCGGGCCGGCCCGTGACGCGTTCAGCGCCCCACGAAGCGGGCCGGCCGCTTCTGCGCGAAGGCGGCCGTTCCTTCCTGGACGTCCTCGGTGCATTGCAGGTGCCGCAGCATCAGCTGCTCCAGCCGCAGACCGGTGGCGAGATCCACATCCCGGCTGCGGATGGCCAGCTCCTTGGCGGCCTGCACGGCGAGCGGGGCATTGGCGGCGATGCGGCGCGCATAGTCCAGCGCCGCGTCCATCAGCGCCGCCTGCGGCACGACCTTGTTCACCAGGCCCCAGCGCTCGGCGGTCGTTGCGTCCACCGGGTCGCCGGTCAGCAGCATTTCCATCGCGATCGCTTGCGGCAGTTGGCGCAGGATGCGCTGGGTGCCGCCATTGGCGGGGAACACGCCGCGCTTCACCTCGGCCACGCCGAAGGTGGCGTGCTCGGCCGCGACCCGGATGTCGGCGGCGAGCAGCAAGGTCATGCCGCCGCCGAGGCAGTAGCCGTTGACCGCGGCGATCACCGGCTTCCAGACCTCGAGCCCGCGGTTCAGCAACTGGCCGTGCTGGGTCAGCATCAGCTCGGCCATGCTCGGGGCGGCGGGGATATAGCTCTTGAGGTCGGCGCCGGTGGTGAAGGCGCGCGCGCCGGCCCCGGTGATCATCGCCACCCGGATCGCCGGGTCGTCGCGGACGGCGATCCATGCATCGGAGAGCGCCTGATAGTGCGCGGCGTCCATGGCGTTGAGCCGCTCCGGCCGGTTCAGCGTGATGGTGGCGATGCCGTCCTGGACGGCGAGATCGACGGACATGGGGCAGCAGCTTCCGGGCGTTCCGCCCGGGCTGTCAAGGCGAAGGCAGCACCGCACCGATGACACCGCTGGCGGGGATACGCGTGCTGGATCTCACCAAGGTGCTCGCGGGCCCTTTATGCACGCAGTACCTGGGCGACATGGGCGCCGAGGTCATCAAGGTGGAGCCTTGCCGCATCGGCGACGACACCAGGCGGTGGCCGCCGTTCCGCGGCGAGACCGGCGCGGTGTTCCTGAGCTGCAACCGCAACAAGCGTAGCCTGGCGGTGGACCTGAAATCGGCGGAGGGCCAGGCGATCGTGCACAAGCTGGCGGCCCGCGCCGATGTGGTGATCGAGAGCTACGGCACCGGGGTCGCGGAGCGGCTGGGGATCGACGAAGCCACGCTGCGCCCGCTGAACCCGCGCCTGATCTATTGCAGCATCTCGGGGTTCGGGCGCACCGGCCCGCTCAGCCATGCCCTGGGCTACGACGTCATCCTGCAGGCGTTCAGCGGCATGATGGGGATCACCGGACACGAGGGCGGCGAGCCCGTCCGCAGCCCGATTTCACCGATCGACCAGACCACCGGGCTGCACGCCGTGTCCGGGGTGCTGGCCGCGCTGCTGGAGCGCGGGCGCACCGGCGCGGGCACGCGGTTCGAGGTCTCGCTGTTCGAGACCGCGATGGCGTTCCTGGGCTACAATTTCCAGATCTATTGGGAGAAGGGCCGGCTGCCGGACAAATGCGGGTCCGGCCATGAGTCGCTCTGCCCCTACCAGGCCTTCGAGGCGGCGGACAAGCCGATCCTGATCGGCATCGCCAACGACAACCTTTGGGGCCGCTTCTGCCGCGCGGTCGGGCGCGAGGCGCTGGCGGGCGACCCGCGGTTCCGCACCAACCCCGACCGGGTCGTGCACCGGGCGGAATGCGTCGGCCTGGTGCAGGAGATCGTCCGCACGCGCGGCTGCGGCGAGTGGGTGGAGCTGCTGACGGGGCTGGGCGTGCCCTGTGCGCCGATCAACACGCTCGAGGAGGTGCTGGCGCATCCGCATACGGCGGCGCGCGGGATCGTGCTCGACTACCAACACCCCGCGCTCGGCCCGCTGAAGACGGTCGCGCAGCCGATCCAATTCAACGGCGAGACACGCGATGTGAAGGCGCCGCCGCCGCTGCATGGGGAGCACAGCCGGGCCGTGCTGCAGGAGCTTGGCTATGCGGAGGCCGAGATCGCGCGGCTGGCCGCGGCCGGGGTCGTCGTGGATGGCGCGCCGTGAGCGGGGCGGCGCAGGTCCTGCTCGCCCAGGACGGCGCGGTGGCCCGGGTCACGCTCAATCGGCCGGAGCGCCTGAACGCGCTGACCGACGCGATGCGAGACCGCATCGGCGAGCTGTTCGGCGAGCTCGGGCGGGACGCCGGGGTGCGGGCGGTGATCCTGGACGCGGCCGGGCGCGGCTTCTGCGCGAGCGGCGATACGTCGGGCATGGGCCGCTTCACCGCCGTCTCCGGCCGCGACCGGCTGCGCAGCGCGCATCGCATGATCACCGCCATCGCCAACATCGAGAAGCCGGTGGTCGCCGCCGTGCGCGGCCCGGTGGCCGGCATCGGCTGGAGCATGGCGCTCGCGTGCGACATGATCGTCGCCTCCGAGACCGCGGTGTTCTCACAGGTGTTCCGCCATGTCGGCCTGGTGCCGGATGGCGGCGCGATCCGCTTCCTGACGCAGATGCTGGGCGTGCTGCGGGCCAAGGAGCTGGTCTATACCGGCCGCCCTATGCCGGCCGCCGAGGCGGCCCAGCTGGGCCTGGTGACCCGGCTGGTCGCCGACGGGCAGCTTGCGGCGGAGGCGCAGTCGCTGGCCGACGAGCTGGCGCGCGGGCCGGGCTTCGCCTTGGGCGTGGCCAAGAAGATGTTCAAGTCGATGAACACGCCGACGCTCGAAACCTGCCTGGACATGGAGGCCTGGGCCCAGGGCATCAGCTTGATGACCGAGGACCACGCTGAGGGGATCGCCGCGTTCAAGGACAAGCGGGCGCCGGACTTCCGCGCGCGGTGACGGCGGCCCGGCCGGGCCGGCGCGGCGGTGGCAATCCTGGGTCGGGTGCGATACCGTGTTGTCAAGAAGGCATTATCGGGGGACGTCACGATGACCAGAAGCCGGGCATTGCTGGGGCTGCTTGCGGCACTGCTTGCGGCGCTGCCTTGGGCCGGACGGGCGGAGACCATCACCGTCACGCACTGGGGCGCGGCCTTCTATGGCGCGCCCTACGCGGTCGCCCTGGAGAAGGGCTTCTTCAAGAAGCACGGCGTGGACATCACCGGCATCCTCACCTCGCAGGGCGGCGGCACCTCGGTGCGGAACACGCTGGCGGGCGACCTGCCATTCGGCGAGGTCGCGCTGCCGGCGGCCATCGAGGCCATCAACAACGGCGTGCCGCTGCGGATCATCGGCAGCGGGGTGCAGAGCATCGCGGACATCCTCTGGATGGCCAAGAAGGGCGCGCCGCTGCACAGCCTGCGGGACCTGGTGGGCAAGAAGGTCGGCTTCACCGCGCCGGGTTCGGTGACGAACATGCTGATCCTGATGGCGCTGAAGGCCGAGAAGATCGATCCCAAATCGCTGCAGCTGGTGCCGGCCGGCGGCATCGGCGCCAACGTCTCCGCCGTGGTCAACGGCGCGCTGGACGCCGGGATGTCGGGGGAGCCGGTCTGGGCGGAGAACGAGGACAAGCTGCAGCCGGTGTTCTGGATCAAGGACCTGCTGCCGCCGGCGATGATGCAGACCGTTGCGGTCACCACCGAGGAGTACGCCCGCGAGGGCGGGGCCAAGCTGCGCGCCATCCTGGCGGCCCGGCGCGACGGCGTGGCCTACATCGAGGCGCACCCGGACGAAGCCGCCGAGATCACGGCTCGGGCCTATAACGGCGATCCCGCCCTGTACAAGAAGGTGTTCGCCCGCTTCGTGGCCATCCATTACTGGTCCGAGGGCGGGCTCGACCGGGCCGCGATGGACCGCATGGTCGAGGGCCTGCAGATCGTCGGCAAGCAGAAGGGCCCGGTCGCCTGGCCGGGGATCACCAATCCCAGCTTCCTGCCCGCGGACCTTCGCAGCTAAAGCCCGGCGTGCCGGCGGGACCCCACGCCGAGCTGCGCGGCGTCACGCGCGTCTATGCCGGCGCCCGCCTCGTGCACGCGCTCGGGCCGGTGGACCTGGCGGTCGCGCGCGGCGAGTTCTTCTCGGTCGTCGGCCCCTCCGGCTGCGGCAAGTCGACCTTGCTGGACGTGCTGGCCGGGCTGGCCGCGCCGAGCGCCGGCAAGGTCCGCTTCGAGGGCCGGCCCGTCGCAGGCGAGGTGCCGGAGGGCGTCGGCGTGGTGTTCCAGGAGGACGCGAGCTTTCCGTGGCTCACCGTCAGCGACAACGTGGCCTTCGGCCTGCGCCGCGCCGGCATGGACCCGGCGGAGACGGCGCGGCGAGTGGATTACGCCGTGGGCTTCATGGGGCTGGGCGAATTCGCCCGCGCCTATCCGGCGCAGCTTTCGGGCGGCATGCGGCAGCGCGTGTGCATCGCCCGCACGCTGGTGCTGCAGCCCCGGCTGATCCTGCTCGACGAGCCGTTCGGGGCGCTCGACCAGCAGACCCGGCTGCTGATGGGCGACGAGTTGCTGCGGCTGTGGCGGGAGACCGGGGCCACCGTGCTGCTGATCACCCACGCGCTCGACGAGGCGGCCCTGCTCTCGGACCGGGTAGGGGTGATGTCGGCCCGGCCCGGCACCTTCATCGACCTGGTCACCACCGGGTGGCCGGCCGACCGCGACAGCCGCATCGTCGCCGAGCCCGGCTTCGGCGCCGTGACCGGCCGCCTGTGGGCCTCGCTGCGCGCGGAGTCGATGAAGGCCATGGGACGGGCATGACGCGGCCGCAGCGCGTCCGCTGGGCCCGTCTGGCGGTCGTGGCAGGGCTGGTGCTGCTGCTGGAGGCGCTGTGCCGCGCCGGCGTTATCAAGCCGCTGACGATGGTGCCGCCCAGCCTGATGGCGGCCGAGATGGCGCACCTCCTCGCCGACGGCGAGATCGGCGCGGATATCGCGCAGACGGTCTGGGAGGTGGGCGCGGCCTGCACGGTATCGGTGCTGGCCGGGTTCGTGCTGGGCGTGCTCGTCCATGGGCAAGCCCGGCTGCGCCAAGCGATCGCGCCCGTGCTGGCAAGCTGGTACGCCGTGCCGTTCTTCGTGTTCTACCCCTTGCTGGTCGCCTTGTTCGGGCTGAACAGCCTGCCGCTGATCGCCATCGGCGTGGTGTTCGCGACGCCGGCGATGATGCTCAGCACGATCACCGGGCTCGACCGCGTGCCGCGCGTGCTGCGCAAGGTGGCCCGGGTCCACCGCATGTCGCGGCTGCAGGAGGCGCTGCGCGTCACCCTGCCCTCGGCGGCGCCGCATTTGTTCACCGGGCTGAAACTCTGCTTCGCCTATTCGTTCATCGGCGTGATCGCCGGCGAGTTCATCCTGTCGAGCGGCGGCCTCGGCTATGGCATCGCTTATGCCTACGAAAGCTTCGAGAACCGGAAGATGTATGCGCTGGTGCTGCTGGTGCTACTGATCGCGGTCGGCGTGAACAGCCTGCTGCATGCGTGGGAAACCCGGCTGGCGGCGCGGCAGGCGCGGGCATGACCCGGCCGGGCGATGCGCTGCTGATCCTGGCCGTGCTGCTGGCGACGTGGCAGGGCTTGTTCGCCTATGCGGGCGAGGTGGCGATCAGCTCGCCGCTCACGACGTTCGCGTTCGCCGGGTCGCTGCTGGGCAGCCCGAGCTTCTGGCCGCATGCGGCGGCGACCCTGCTGGCCTTCGCCTACGCGCTGGCGATTTCGGCCGTGGCCGGCATCGCGCTCGGCCTGCTGCTCGGGCTCCGCCGCTTCGCCGGCGACGTGGCCGAGCCGATCCTGGCCTCGCTCTACACCATCCCCAAGGTGACGCTGTATCCGGTGATGCTGCTGGTGTTCGGCTTGGGCGTTTCGGCCAAGGTGGCCTTCGGGGTAATCCACGGCATGATCCCGGTGATCCTGTTCACGCTCGCGGCGGTGAAGAACATCCCGCCGGTGCTGCTGCGCACCGCCCGGGCGATGCGGCTGCGGCCGGTGCAGACGGCGGCCACGGTGCTCGCGCCGGCCGTGATGCCGGAGATCGTGACCGGGCTGCGGGTGGGGTTCGCGCTCACCATGCTGGGCGTGCTGATCGGCGAGATGTTCGCCTCGCAGCGCGGGCTGGGCTTCCTGATCATCAACGGCATCAACGCGCACAACATCCGCATGACGACCGCGGTGACGCTGATCGTCGTGGTGTTCGCGGTGGCGTCGAACGGCGCGATGCTCGCCCTGGACCGGCGCGCGCACCACGCCTGACGCTCAGAGCCAGGGCATGTCGGCCTGGTACTTGGCCTCGAACGCGTCGATGCCGCCTTGCTGGCTGAGGGTGAAGGTGATGTCGTCCATGCCGGAAAGCAGGAGCTGCTTGCGGAAGGGGTCGATCTCGAACGCGTCGGTGCCGCCGCCGTCGTTTACGCCCACGGGGCCGCTGACCGTCTGCGCCTCGAGGTCCACCACCAGCCGGGCGCCTGGCGCGCGGCCCAGCGCGGCCCGCAGCGCGGCGCAGCGAGCTTCCGGCAGCACGATCGGCAGCAGGCCGTTCTTGAGGCTGTTGTTGAAGAAGATGTCGCCGAAGCTGGGCGCGATCACCACGCGGATGCCGGCGTCCAGCAACGCCCAGACCGCGTGCTCGCGTGAGGACCCGCAGCCGAAGTTGCGGTCGGTCACCAGGGCCTGCGCCGCGCTGGCGCCGGGCTGGTTCAGCACGAAGTCCGGGTTGGCGGTGCCGTCCGGGTTGGTGCGCAGGTCGTTGAACAGCAGCGCGCCATAGCCGTCCGCGCGGGGGCGCCAGAGGAAGCGGGCGGGGATGATCTGGTCGGTGTCGACGTTCGGCGCATCGAGGGCGGCGGCCGGCGCGTCCAGGCGTTCGAACTTCAGCATCACGCCGCGCCGAGCATCGTGCGCACGTCGGTCATGTGGCCGGTCACCGCCGCGGCGGCGGCCATGGCCGGGCTGAGCAGGTGGGTGCGGGCCCCCCTGCCCTGGCGGCCGACGAAGTTGCGGTTGGAGGTGGAGGCGCAGCGCTCGCCGGGGGCCACCAGGTCGCCGTTCATGCCGACGCACATGGAGCAGCCGGGCTCCCGCCACTCGAAGCCCGCCTCGAGGAAGATGCGGTGCAGCCCCTCGGCTTCGGCCTGCGCCTTTACCAGGCCGGAGCCCGGCACCACCATGGCCGGCACCTGCACGCGGCGGCCCTTGGCGACCGTGGCGGCGAGGCGGAGGTCCTCGATGCGGGAATTGGTGCAGGAGCCGATGAACACGCGGTCCACCTGGATGCGCTGCATCGCGGTCCCCGGCTCCAGGCCCATGTAGTGCAGCGCCCGTCCCATGGCGTCGCGCCGCTCCGCCGTCGCGGCCTCTGCCGGGTCGGGGACGGCGCCGGTGATCGGCGCCACGTCTTCGGGGCTGGTGCCCCAGGTGACCATGGGCGCGATGTCGCCCGCGTCCAGCCTGACCTCGCGGTCGAACACGGCGCCCTCGTCGGAGGGCAGGCCGCGCCAGAAGGCCATGGCCTGGTCCCACAGGGCGCCCTTCGGCGCGAAGGGCCGGCCCTGCACGTAGGCGTAGGTGGTTTCGTCCGGGGCCACCATGCCGGCGCGGGCGCCGGCCTCGATCGACATGTTGCAGACCGTCAGCCGGCCCTCGATCGACATCGCTTCGAACACCGGCCCGGCGTATTCGATCACGTGCCCGGTGCCGCCGGCGGCACCGATGCGGCCGATGATCGCCAGGATCACGTCCTTCGGCGTCACGCCCGCGCCCACGCGGCCGTCCACCACGACGCGCATGGATTGCGGTTTGCGCTGCCAGAGCGTCTGCGTCGCCAGCACGTGCTCGACCTCGGAGGCGCCGATGCCGAACGCCAGGGCGCCGAGCGCGCCATGGGTGGCCGTGTGGCTGTCGCCGCAAACCATCAGCAGGCCGGGCTGGGTGATGCCCTGCTCCGGGCCGATGATGTGGACGATGCCCTGGCGCACGTCGCCGAGGTCGAACAGGGTGATGCCGTGCTCCCGCGCGTTGGCGGCCAGGGCGATGACCATCTCGCGCCGGTTCGGATCGGCGATGGCGGCGAGGTCGTGGCTCGCGGTGGAGACGTAATGGTCGGGCGTGCCGAAGGTCCGCTCGGGGTGGCGCACGGCCAGGCCCTTCTCGCGCAGCGCGGTGAACCCGGCGCGCGAGCCGTCATGCACCAAGTGCCGCGCCACATGCAGCAAGGTCGCCCCGTCCGGCTGTTCGAGGATGACGTGGCGGTGCCAGATCTTGTCCAGCAGCGTCCGCGGCGGGCTCATTCGGCGGCTCTGGCCGGGGCGGCGGCTCGGGCCGGGGCGGCGGCTCGGGCCGGGGCGGCGTCGCGGAAGCGGGTGCGGACCTCGTCCCACTCCTCGGCGCCGAAGCGGTTGAAGGCCTGCCGCACGGTCATGTCGCCCTGCGGCACCGGATGCACATGGGTGCGCTTGAGCTCGGCCAGCATCGCGTCACAGGCGCCCAGCACCGACTTCAGCAGCAGGCCGGGCACGATGGCGATGCGGTAGCCCATCGCCTGCGCGTCCATGAGGTTCACCTCCGGCGTCTTGCCGCCGCGCACCACGTTCAGCAGGCAGGGGCCCTGCACCAGCCGGGGCACGGCGGCGACCTCCTGCAGCGTTTGCGGGGCTTCGAGGAAGGCCATGTCGGCCCCGGCCTGCAAAGCGAGGTTGGCGCGGACCACCGCCTCGTCCATCCCGGCGATGGCGCGGGCATCGGTGCGGGCGATCACCAGGAAGTCCTGGTCGGTCCGCGCGGCGACGGCGGCGCGGATCTTGGCAACGAACTCGTCGCGCGGCACGATCTCCTTGTCGTCGAGGTGGCCGCACTTCTTCGGGCTGACCTGGTCCTCGATATGGATGCCGGCGGTGCCCGCCCGCTCGTGCTCCTGCACGGTGCAGACCACGTTCAGCTCGTTGCCATAGCCGGTGTCGGCGTCGGCGATGACGGGGACGTCCACCGCGCGGGCGATGCGGGCCGCGTTGGCGACCATCTCGGACATGGTGACGAGGCCGAAATCGGGGTAGCCGAGCGAGGCGGCGGTGCCGGCGCCGGTCATGTAGACGGCGGGGAACCCGGCCTGCGCGATGGTGCGGGCGGTGATGGCGTCATAGGCGCCGGGGGCGGTCACCATCGCTTCGGCTTGCAACAGGGCGCGCAACCGGGCTGGAGAGGCTGGCATCGATCGTTCCTCCATTTTCGGCGGAGCCTAACAGGTCGCGCCCCCACGGGCGAGCGGTCTCGTCAGCGAGTAGTGGGTCAGTTGCATGTCGGGTCTCGACCTCATCTCGGACTTTAGCTTCTAGTCTCGCTTGCTCGGAAGCAGACACGGCGGTAAGTAGCTCTGCTTAGAGATTATGTTCATCTCATGCCCTCAAGCCTCTGAGCAGTCGCGGTGTTTAAATACAGCGACGACATGGGCACAACGGCAAGCCCTTACGGCGGATTATGGCACGCGACCCCTACGAAGACTGAAGGAGTTGTTCGGTTAGACTTTCACTCGCCGTGGACCGGCAGGTCAGTCCAGCCGTCCGGCATGACGATCCTGGCCTCGATTCCGCCGTGTTCGGACAGGAGATGCAGCAGGTTCCCGCCGTCTAAAAGCTCCAACGGCTTGCCTCGAGCGAAGTCAAAAGCAGCCTTGCCGTAACCGCTAGTCGTGACGAGAATCCCTTTCGAGGCTCCCTCGTTCTGCACCGTACCGAAAAGGTCGCGGACGGCGCTCACACCCACAGTGTTTCGGTAGCGCTTGGCCTGGATCACGACCTTGCCGCCGAAGACGGGGCGGGGATCGAAGGCAACGCAGTCAACACCTCCGTCGCGGGACGGACGGGTCTGCCGTGTATCGAGACCCATTGACGCGAACAAATTTGTGATGAGTCCCTCGAATTCATTGGGGCTCAGCTCCATCAGATTGCGGCGATGGTCTAAGCCGGACATTACGTCCATCGTCTCCACGAATCGAGGATCGACCATGTCCAGCTCGACGAGCGGCTTAACCGCCAGCAGCTCGGTCGGCGACCGGGAAACGGACGCTTTCAGTGATCGCAGGCATTGCTCCGGCTGAACCTGTCCGAGGTTAATCGTCCGGAATGTGTCTTCCGTGACCCTGACAGACAGGAGGCACACACGGACCTGCTGGCCGGTCGCAGGGTCTAGCGTGTCGAGCATACCATTGATCGTCAGGCAGTCGACTACAGACGGCGGCGCTGCCCGATACACTGTGTCCAGGCATTTCAGTGTAACTTGGCTTAGTAGGTGCGAATACAGAGCTTTCCGTTTGGTAAGAGGTCTGGCAACCAACTCGACACGATCGCCGGATTTCACATACCTGAAGGCGGTCTCCTCCGGCACGGCCGAGAATTCTGGCAGCTCCAAATCGACGACCATGTGGTTCGAGTCTGGCGAGTAGCCCACTTCCGCCGACAGCGCGTCCGGCTCACCGGCGAGACTGCTTTCAAGGACAAGTTTGAAGTAGCCAATTACCCCGGCATGCTCACCGGCGAGGACGCTGCGGTGCACCTCCTCGACAGTCGCGTCGTGATGCTCAGCTTCTATCCGACGATTAGTTTCCGCGGCGCTGAATGCCTCGTATGCAGCATCGCGGGCTCGCCTTTTGGCTGCATGTGCTGCAATAGCCTCGTCATAACGGGCCGTGGCCGTCGCAATGCGGCTTCGGTGCCGCTTGTTTGAGCCGGGAACGAGGCGGGCGAGAAAGCTGAGCGGCAGCGGAAGGAAGGTGCTAATTTCCGGAATCGCGCCGTCCCAGTTGAACTCGTTGAACTGCGCTGGCCGGAAGCGTTTTGGGGCGGCTAGTAGGTCGACTGTCGGGTCCTTCGACAACGCGGACTTCAGCAGCTCTTCGATGGCTCGTTCGCGTTCTCGTACTCCCGCCGACAATTCCTCCGCTTCCTCGATCCGGCCCGCCAGGTATTGCCGTGCGGTCTCCTTCGCATCCGCCCTCGTCAGGCGCTCGAGATCGCGCGTCGCCCGCAGGTCCGCCGAAACTCGGCGGACCGCAGCTTGCTGGCGCGCCCGTTCGGCGCGGGCCGCCTCGCGCGCGATCATTCTCATTGTCGTGCCGAAACTGCGACGGGTCACGGGCGGACTGCTCCTGCTTTCCGGGTTGCGGCGAGTTGCCGTGCCCACCGATCCCGAAAGTAGCGTCCGGGGCAAGGCCGTTCGTCAAGCGTCCGCTTTTGCCCATTGCCGACAACGAACCGGACAGCCCGCTTCCCATCATTCGCGGACGTTCAAACAGCACCACTAACCCGTGAGCGCCCGGGTCGCCTGCTCCAAGGCGTGCTGCAGCCGGTTGCGGGCGCGGAGCGCGTCCACGGTCGCGAAGCGGACCGTGTCCGCGTCCGGCGCCGCGGCGGCCAGGGCGCGGATGGGGCCCAGGACCGGCCAGGGCGGCTGCGGCAGGGCCGGGTCATGGCGGAAGCGGTCGCCGGTGGTGTAGTCGGCCGGCACCAGGGCGCGGGCGGCGGCCATGAGGGCGGGGTCCCGCAGGGTGCGCGCCGCTTGCGCCGCGTCCCGCAGCGCCGAGGCGGCCTGCGTCAGCGGCTCGAGCGACAGGCGGTCGCCGAGCCCGGCGCCGAGCGCCGCCAATTCGTCCAGCAGCGCCGTGGCCTGCGCGGCATAGTCCAACGGCAGCACGGGGTCGGTCAGCAAACGCCACAAGGCGCGCAGGAAGATGCGGGTGTCGCGCACCAGGTTGGCTTCGTCGATCTTGTCCAGCAGGTCGTGCGGCGTGTGCCACCACCAGCCGAGGGCGTTGCGCATCTTCACCGGCGCCGGTGGCTGATGGCTGAGGCCGCCGAACATCGAGGGCACGCCCACGCCCCAGAACGACATGTCGCTGGACCGCGAATTGCGGCGGCCCTCGTGCTCGGCGTTCGTCTCGGCCCGCACCGCGTCGGCGGCGAGGCCGGCGAGTTCGGCGGCGGTGCTGCTCTCGGTCAGCACCGTGGCGCCGACGCCGCCGGTGCTGTCCACGTTGACATGGACGGCGCAGCGCCGGTCGAGCTCCGCCCAGTGGGTGTCGGCATACCAGCTGGAGCCGGAGTAGCGCCCATGCGAGTGGCCGGACCAGAAGCACAGCCGGAGCCCGCGGCGCCACTGCGCGCGGTGCCGGGCCAGGATGCGGGCGCACTCGATCATGGTGGCGTTGGCGCTGCCGTTGTCCATCACGCCGTAAAACCAGGTGTCGTGATGGCCGGAGAACAGGACGAAGGGGCCGTCCGGCGCCGGGCCGTCCAGGTCGGCGACCAGGATCGGCGTCTTGCGCCAGCCGGTGTCGACCGCGGCGTGCAGCACGACGCGCGGCGCCTCGCCGCCATGGGTACGGTCCCGGCTGATCCGGTCGCGCAAGGCGGCACCATCGGCGTTCGACACGGTGCAGGTCACGGTTTGCGGCAGGTCCGCCCAGGTCTCAGTGCCCGGGCTGCCCCAGACCGGGGAGATGCACATCTCGTGCAGGTGCTCGTGCGGGCTGATGTGCAGCTGGCCGGCCGCGCCGGCGCGGGCGGCGCGGGCGGCCACGCCCGGGTTGGCAATCCCTTCCACCAGCACGATGGCGCCGCGCAGGCCGTCCCGCGCGAAGTCGGCCGCCGTCCCCTCGCCCAAATAGACCACGGGGCCGCTCAGCCCGGCGGACGAAGAGGGCTGCGAGAAGGAGTGGGTGATCGCCGTGAGCGCCTGGCCGTCCACCTCGACCCGCGCCGGGCCGGGCAGGCTGATGTAGGCGTCATGGACCAGCAGCGTGGTGGCATAGCCCGCCGCGTCCAGCTGGGCGCGGACGTAGCCGAGGCTCGCCATCTCCTCGGCGGTGCCGGACAGCTTGATGTGCCGGGCGAAGGCGGCGCAGTGGGCCATGAGCCGGCCACCTTCGACTGCGTCGACGGGGGCGGCGGGATGCGTCTCGGGCATGCGGCCCTCCTTGCTGCGGTGGGGCGATCCTCGATCCATCGTGGCGGCGCCGTCAACAGCGGGGCCGCCACGTGCCGTATCGCCGGCCTGGCGCGCCCGGCCGCAAAGCGCGATGGTGGGGGAACCGTCGCGCCATCGGATCGGAATAGGGGATCACGGCCATGAAACGCAGAACGCTGCTGGGCGCCGCCGCCGCCGCTACGCTGGCCCGGCCAGCGACGCTGGCCCGGCCCGCCATTGCGCAGACCGCCGCCCGCGTGCTGCGCTTCGTGCCGCAAGCCAACCTCTCCAGCCCGGACCCGATCTGGACCACCGCGGACGTCACCCGCAACCACGCCTACATGATCTACGACACGCTCTACGGCGTGGACACCGCGCTCACGCCCAGCCCGCAGATGTGCGCCGGCCACGACGTGTCGGACGACAAGCTGGCCTGGCGCTTCACCCTGCGCGACGGGCTCGCCTTCCACGACGGCACGCCGGTGCGGGCGGCCGACTGCATCGCCTCCATCGCGCGCTGGAGCAAGCGCGACGGCTTCGGCCAGATCCTCGCCACCCGGCTCGATGCGATGACGGCGCAGGGCGACAAGCGCTTCGAGCTGCGGACCAAGAAGCCGTTCCCGCTGATGCTGCTGGCACTCGGCGCGAACTCCTGCTTCATCATGCCGGAGCATGTGGCGGCCACGGACGCCTTCAAGCAGATCAGCGACTACACCGGCAGCGGCCCGTTCAAGTTCGTCCGGGACGAATGGGTCTCGGGCTCGCGCTCCGTGTACGCCCGCAACGAGGCCTATGTTCCGGCCGGCGGCAAGCCCGATTTCAACGCGGGCGCCAAGGTCGCCCATCTCGACCGGGTGGAATGGACCATCATGCCCGACGCCGCCACCGCGGCGGCGGCTTTGCAGAACGGCGAGGTGGACTGGATCGAGCAGCCGCTGATCGACCTCGTGCCGCTGCTCCGGCGCAACCGCGACATTACCGTGCAGAAGTTCGATCCGTTCGGCGTCGTCGGCGTCGTGGTGTTCAACCACCTGCACCCGCCGTTCGACAACCCGAAGCTGCGCCGGGCACTGATCCCGGCGCTTGACCAGAACGCCTACCTGGCGGCCGTGATCGGCGATCAGCCGGATTTCAAGCGCGCCGGCGTGGGCGTGTTCGCGCCGGACACCCCGCTCGCCAACACCACCGCGCTCGAGGCGCTGACCGGGCCGCGCGACCTGGCTTTGGCGAAACGGCTCGTGGCGGAGTCCGGCTACAAGGGCGAGAAGGTGGTGCTGCTCTGCCCGACCGACTATGCGAGCCTGCAGGCGGTCGCCACCATGACGCGCGAGCTGTTCGTCCAGGTCGGCCTGAACGTGGAGTTCGTGACCACCGACTGGGGCACGCTGGTCGCGCGCCGGGCGAGCCAGGAGCCGGTGGCCAATGGCGGCTGGAGCACGTTCTGCACCTCGGCGCAGGGCGCGCAGCTCGCCAACCCGATCGCCAACAACATGATCCGCGGCCTGGGCCGGGCCGGCTGGTTCGGCTGGCCCGACAGCCCCGCCCTGCGCCGCCTGCGCGACGCCTGGGTGGATGCACCGGACCTGGCCGGGCAGAAGGCGGTCGCGGCCGAGATCCAGCGCACCGTGTTCGAGGAGGTGCCCTACATCCCGACCGGGCAGTGGTTTACGCCGAGCGCCTGGCGCAACACCGTCTCCGGCATCGTCAGCGGCTCGTCGCCGATGTTCTGGAACGTCAGGAAGGCGTAGCCGGCACGATCGTCGTGGTCGCGACCCGGTCGGCTTCGACGCCCGCGCGGGTGAGGTGGACGACGTGGTAGCCGCCGGTCCGCCAGGGCTCGAACTGGTCGCGATAGAACGGGCTGCCAGGCACGCCGGAATTGCCGATGTTCTGCACGGCCAGGAAGCGGTCCGGCGTGGCGAAGTCGACCACGATCCGGTATTCGGCGCCGGAGGCCGCGTGGTGCGGCGGCAACTCGCCGCCAGTGTTGCGCAGGGTGTGCGACCCGCCATCGACCGGCGCCGGGCCGATATCGAACGCGGGCGCGGTGGCGGGCGCCGAAAGCGGATGCCGCCAATGCGCGACATGGACGCAGCCCCAGGCCCAGGCCGCGCGGTCGTGGCCGAGCCGGGCCGTGAGGGCGGCGATGCTTTGCCGGGCCGTGGCCTCGACCTGCGGCGGCAGGCCGCCCTCGAAGTAGCCGGGCAACGCGCCCTCCAGCACGCTGGTGCAGAGGCCGGTCTGCTGCACGGTGAGGTCGAGCAGGCGGCCGGGCAGGTGCTCGGCCTGCACCGCGCGGTTCCACAGGGCCATGAAGGTTTCGAACAGCGTCGGGGCCGCGCTGTCGAGCGTGTAGCGGCAGTCCCACGTCGCCATCGACGCCGCGAAGGCCAAGGCGTCCGCGTCGCGGCTGCCCTCCAGCGCGGCCAGGAGGTGCGGGATGGTCCGCTCGGCCCTGGTGTTCAGCACGTCGTTCTGCAGCGCGATATGGGCGGAGAGGCCGAGCTTGGCCTCGGCGCCGAATGCCTGTTCGAGCCGCACGCCGCGATGGCCTTGCGAGTAGGAGCCATAGATCGGCCAGGCATAGTCCGCGGGCACGATGCGCTGGTTGGCGCTGGCCACCGTGCCGCCGGCCGGGTCGTGCCGTGTGGGCAGGCCCTCGAACGGGATGTAGCCGGTCCAGCGGTCCAGCGGGTTGTTTGCCTCGCGCACGCCGGGCCAGGTCCGGCCGCGGATGGGGATGCGCCCGGCCATCTGGTAGCCGATATGGCCGGCGCGGTCGGCGTAGATCCAGTTGAACACCGCGACCGACCAGTCGCGCAGCACCGACCGGAACGCCTCCCAGCTCTTGGCCCGGCCGAGGCCGATCAGGGCACGCAGGTCGTCCAGGTGCTCCATGCCGACCCAGCGCAACGACATCGGCGGGTCGCCGCCCGCCCCGATCGAGGGCACCAGCGCGTTAGCGATGGGGCCGCGCACGGTCGAGCGGATGATGACGCGCCGGTCCGCCTGGCCGCGCACCTTGATGCTGACCGCGCGTTCGTCAAAGGCGCGCCAGCCATCGCCATCGCGGTAGCGGCCGGGGTCGGCCGGGTCGAGCTGCTCGCGATACAGGTCGCGGGTGGAAGCCATGTTGTTGGTCAGGCACCAGGCGGCGGCGCCGTTCGAGCCCCACCAGAAACCAGGCACGCCGGGGTGGCCGCAACCCGCCGCGTCGTCCTCCGGGCCATGCAGCCCGAACTCGTACCAGCTTGCCGGCACCCAGAACGGCTGGTGCGGGTCGCCGGCCAGGACGGGGAAGCCGCCCTCGGCGCGGTGGCCGGCGACGGCCCAGTTGTTCGAGCCGGTGGCGTCGTCGGTGCCGGCGGCCGGGATCGGCCCGCGCTCGGCCACGGCGCCGGGCAGCACCAGGTTATCGGAGGCCTCGGGCGTCAAGTAGGCCTCGCGCAGCGCCTCGGGCAGCAGCAGGGCGGCCTCGGCGGCGATGATGCGGTCGATGCGTCCGTTCAGCGACCACCAGAACCCGCGCGCCGTCGCGATGACGTCCTGCACGGTGAAGGGATGCGGCGCATAGTCCAGGATGCGGAACTCGACCGGCAGGTCGGCGCCCATGGCCTCGATGCCGCGATTGATGCCGGCGACGAACGCCTCGACGATCGCCCGCGTGGCCGCGTCGATCCGGGCCTCCTCGCGGGCGCTGATCAGGTCGATGCCCACGGTGAGGTGCGCCAGGTCGGCCGCTTCGTAGGCGGGGCCGAGCACCTCCGCCTGGCGGCCGAGCGCGCGGCGGCGCAGCCGGTCCATCTGCCAGAGCCGATCCTCCGCCATCGCCAGGCCGAGGCCGAAGTAGAGGTCGGCGGTATCCGCGGCGAAAACGTGCGGCACCCCCGCTCTGTCCCGCACGATCTCCACCGTCCCCGCCACGGCGGCATGCAGGACGCGGTCGCGCGGGGCTGCCTGCCGCGCCAGCCACGCGTCGCGCGCGGTGGCGAACGCCGCCGCCGCCTCGGCCGCCCCCTCGGCCAGCGGGCGCTCGCCCCGCAGCCCGGCCAAGATCGCCGCTTCGTCGAGCCCTGCCTGCGCCTCACTCATTTACGCGTCCCTCCATTCGCCTCAGACTGGCCGCACCAGCCTGGAGACCGCCCCGTGACCAACTCCGTCATCGTGACCGCCTACCGTCAAAATACCGCCGGCTCCGAGCAGCTCGCGCAGCAAGCGCGTGCGCTGTTCCCCAACGGCGTGACCCACGACGCCCGCATCCTGGAACCCTACGGCATCTACGTCGAGCGGGCGCAGGGGCCGCATAAGTGGGACGTGGACGGCAACCGCTACGTGGACTTCTTCGGCGGCCACGGCGCGCTGCTGCTGGGCCACAACCAACCTGCGGTCGCGGCAGCGACGGCGCGGGCGGTGGGCGCCGGCACGCATTACGGCGCGAACCACCCGGCCGAGGTGCGCTGGGCGCAGGCGGTGCAGCGCATGGTGCCCTCGGCCGAGCGCGTCCGCTTCACCTCGTCCGGCACCGAGGCCACGCTGATGGCGGTGCGCCTGGCCCGGGCCTTCACCGGGCGGCCCAAGCTGCTGCGCTTCCGCGGACACTTCCACGGCTGGCACGACCAGATGGCGTCCGGCTACTCGTCGCATTTCGACGGGGCGCCCACGGCCGGGGTGTTGCCGGGCGTGGCCGAGCACTCCGTGCTGGTCGATCCCGGCGACATAGCGGGCGTCCGCGCCGCGCTTGCGGGCCGGCACGCGGTGGCGGCCGTGATCCTGGAGCCGACCGGGTCCTCCTTCGGCCAGGTGCCGCTCTCCGCCGCCTTCCTGCAGGAGTTGCGGGCCGAGACCGAGCGCGCGGGCGTGCTGCTGATCTTCGACGAAGTCGTGACCGGCTTCCGGGTCAGCCAAGGCGGCGCGCAGGCGGCCGCCGGCGTGCGGCCGGACCTCACCAGCCTTGCCAAAATCCTGGCCGGCGGCCTGCCCGGCGGCGCCGTCGCCGGGCGGCGCGACGTCCTCGACCACCTCGACGTCGCGGCCTCGCGCAGCGCCGGGCGGGAGAAGATCCAGCACCAGGGCACCTACAACGCCAATCCCGTGTCGGCCGCGGCCGGCGTGGCGGCGCTCGAGCTGATCGAGGCGACCGACCCCGGCCAGCGCGCGGACGCGTCGGCCGCCCGGCTGCGCGACGGCATGAACGCGGCCATCGCCGCCGAGGGCCTGAACTGGGCGGTCTATGGCACCTCGTCCGGGTTCCACACCTTCCTCAATCCGGACGGCTTGCCCATTGAACCCGACCGTTTCGACCCGGCCGGGCACGACTGGCACGCCCTCAAGGCCCAGCCGGCGGAACTGGCGCGCAAGCTGCGCCTGGCCATGCTGGTCAACGGCGTCGACCTCAACCCGCGCCTCGGCGGCTTCCTATCCTCGACGCACGAAGCGGAGGACATCGACCACACCGTCGCGGCTTTCGCCGAAGCGATCCGCATGGTCCGCCGTGAGGGGGAGCTACCGGCCTAGGCGCCTAGCTTAGGGGGCGGGCCGTATGTCTTGCAGTGGCAGCAGGCCGTTGGCGAGCAAGGTGACGCCCTGCACCTTGCGCGAAACGCCCAGGATATTGCGCGTCGTCCAGAGATAAATCAGCGGCAGGTCGGCCTGTACCTGGCTCCAAAGCTGCTCGTACAGCGCCCGGCGCGCGGCGGGGTCGGCGACGAGCCGGGCCTGCTCGAGCAACTGGTCGGTGCGGGGGTTCGAGTATTTGGCGATGTTCAGCGCGCTGCCAGTGTGCAGGAAGGCATAGGCGTTGCTGTCGGGATCGAGCAGGCCGGACCAGCCGCCGAGCGTGACCTGGAACTCGGAGCGCATCGTCGCCGCGAGCACGGCGCCGAACTCGGTCGCGACGACCCGCACGTCGAAGCCCGCCTCGGCGGCCATGGCCTGGATCACCTCGCCGGCCTGCACGCCCTGCGGGGTGTTGTAGACCAGCAGGTCCACCCGCAGCGGCGCCGTCACCCCCGCCTGCTGCAACAAGGCCCGCGCCGCCGCCACGTCGTGCGGCGGCATGGGGACGCCGGGCGCGTAGAACGGGCTTGCGGCGGAGATCGCTTGGGCATTCGGCTCGTAGAGGCCGGCGAACACCACCTGGGACAGTGCCACGCGGTCGATCGACAACTGGAACGCCATCCGCACCCGCTGCTCGCGCGCCAGGGGCGTCTGGCCGGAGAGGTTGATCGTCAACGCGCCATAGCCGAGGCCGGGCACGCTCACCACGCCGAGCTTCGGGTCGGCCTTGGCGGCCTGCACGTCGAGCGGCGCCACCTCGGCGATGTCCAGCGAGCCCGCCTGCAGGTTCGCGAGCCGGATGCTGCTGTCGGGGATGACGCGGTAGGTGACCCGGTCGTAGTGGATGCGCCCGGCGTCCCAGTAGCCGGGGAAGCGCTCCAGCACCACGCGGTCCTGCGCCACGCGCTCGACGAAGCGGAACGGGCCGGCGCAAACCGGGCGCAGCCCGAACTCCTTGCCGCTCGCCTCGGCCGCCTTGGGCGCCACCATCATGCCCGCCCGGTCCGTGAGCACGGCCACGAAGGGCGAGAATGGCTGCTTGAGGATGACCCGCACGGTGAGCGGGTCCTCCACGTCGACGCGCTCCATGGCACCGATCTCGTTGCGGCGGAAGCTGCCAGAGAGGCCCGCGTGCCGCTCCAGCGTGTATTTCACCGCGGCGGCGTCGAAGGGCTCGCCGTTGTGGAACTGCACGCCGGGCCGCAGGCGGATGCGCAGGGTGGTGCCGTCCAGCCACTCGTATCCCGTGGCCAGGACCGGAACGATGGCCTGCTTGGCATCGAAGTCGAACAGCTTGTCGCACATCGCGGTCATCACCAGCGTGCCGACATAGGTGCGGGACAGGGTGGGGTCGAGGATATCGGGGTCGTCCCGCATCCCGATCCGCAGGCCCTGGCCCTGGGCCTGGGCCTGTGCCTGGGCCTGGGCGGCGGCCGCGAAGGCCAGCATCGTCGAGATCAGCAGCAGGCGGCGCATGCAGGGTTCCAGTCGGGTCGTCCTCCCTGGGCTGCATGCATGAAGCTTGCCACGCCGTCAGATTTCTTCGACCCGCTCCACCCCCGGGACGATCTTGAGCGCCTGCGCCAGCCGGGGCGTAACCTGGAAGCCGCCGGGCAGGGTGATCTCGACCGCCTGTTCGGTGCCGGTCCGCGGCACCAGGGTCACGCGGCCCTTCCCCCGATCCTCCCGCGCCAGGATCGAGCGGATATGCGGCACCGCCTCCGTCCGGTCGAGCCAGATCCGCATGCCCGCCCCGGCCTGGTTGGCCGCCTGGTCCAGGCCGGTGCAGTCCGTCGCGGTCACGCGCAGGTTTTCGCCGTCCAGCTTCAGTTCCACGCCCATCAGCACGGCGCTGCCGCTCTTCAACGCCTCCCGTGCCGCGCCCAGCACCTCGCTGAACACCGTCACCTCGAAGCTGCCACCCTGGTCGGAGAGGCGGATCCAGGCCATGCGGCTGCCGGTGCGCGTGGTCCGCTCCTTGGACGCGATCACGCAGCCCGCCAGCTTGACCCGGGTCGCACCCGCCTGCGCCCGCGCTTCCATCTGATTGGACGGGATCACCCCCAGGCGCCGCAGCAGCGGGCCGTAGCTGTCCAGCGGATGCGCGGTCAGGTGGAAGCCGATCGCGTCGGCCTCGTAGCCGAGACGCTCCATGCCGGGCCAGTCCGGCCCGGGCGGCAGGCGCAGCGCCTCGGGCTTGGCGCCGCCCCCGAAGAGGCCGATCTGCCCGCTTTCCGCCTCCTCGGCCTGTGCCTGTGCCCGGCGCAAGATGGTCTCCGCGGCCGCGAACATCTGCTGGCGGTTCGGGTTGAGCGTGTCGAAGGCGCCGGCCCGGGCCAGGTTTTCCAGCTGCATCTTGTTCAGCTGCCGCGGGTCGATCCTGGCGGCGAGGTCGGCCACGTCGGCGAACGGCGTGTCGCCCCGCGCCAGCACCAGCGCCTGCATCGCCGCCAGGCCCACCTTTTTCACCGCCGCCAGCGCGTACCGGATGCATTGCACGCCGTCCGCGACCTCGACCCGGAACTCGGCGCCCGAGCGGTTGATATCGGGGGGCAGCACGGCCACGCCCATCCGCTGCGCCTCTTGCCGGAGTGCGGCGATCTTGTCGGTGTTGCTCAGCGCCAAGTCCATGCAGGCCGCCAGGAAGGCGACGGGGTGGTTGGCCTTCATCCAGGCCGTCTGGTACGAGACCAGCGCATAGGCGGCGGCGTGGCTCTTGTTGAAGCCATAGTCGGCGAACTTGGCCATGAGGTCGAAGACTTCGTCCGCCTTCGCCTTGGAGATGCCGCGCGCCGTGGCGCCTTCGGTGAAGACCTGCCGTTGCTGCTCCATCTCCGAGCGGATCTTCTTGCCCATGGCCCGGCGCAGCAGGTCGGCCGCGCCCAGGCTGTAGCCGCCCATCTTCTGGGCGATCTGCATGACCTGCTCCTGATAGACCATGATGCCGTAGGTCTCGCCGAGAATGCTTTGCAGCTCGGGGTGCGGCGGTGCCCAGGCTTCGCCATGCTTGCGGCGGCAATAATCGGGGATGTTGGCCATCGGCCCCGGCCGGTACAGCGCGCCGGCGGCGATGAGGTCCTCCAGGCGGTCCGGCCGCATCTGCCGCAGCACGTCCCGCATGCCTTGGCTCTCGAACTGGAACACGCCGCCGGTGTCGCCGCGGGAGAGCATCTCGTAGGTTCGCGCATCGTCGAGCGGCAGGCGGTCCAGGTCCACCGGCGTGCCCAGCCCGGCCAGGATCGCCACCGCGCGTTGCAGGATGGTGAGCGTGGTCAGGCCCAGGAAGTCGAACTTCACCAGCCCCGCCTGCTCCACGTACTTCATGGAATACTGGGTCACCAGCGTGTCCGCGCGAGGGTCGCGGTAGAGCGGCACCAGGTCGATCAGCGGGCGGTCGCCGATGACCACCCCGGCGGCGTGCGTGCTGGCGTGGCGGTAAAGGCCTTCCAACTGCAGGGCCACTTCGAGCAGGCGGCGCACGCCTTCGTCCCCGTCCCGCAGCTCCTGCAGCCGCTTCTCGCCTTCCACCGCCTCGGCCAGGGTGACGGGCTTGGCCGGGTTGTTGGGGATCAGCTCGGCCACGCGGTTCACCTGGCCGAACGGCAGGCCCAGCACACGCCCGACGTCGCGCACCGCCGCCCGGGCCTGCAACTTGCCGAAGGTGATGATCTGCGCCACCCGGTCGGCGCCATATTCGTCCCGCACGTAGCCGATGACCTCGTCCCGCCGGTCCTGGCAGAAGTCGATGTCGAAGTCCGGCATGGAGACGCGTTCCGGGTTCAGGAACCGTTCGAACAGCAAGCCCCAGCGCAGCGGGTCGAGGTCGGTGATGGTCAGTGCCCAGGCCACCACCGAGCCGGCGCCGGAGCCGCGGCCGGGCCCCACCGCGATCCCGCGCGCCTTCGCCCATTGGATGAAGTCCGCCACGATCAGGAAGTAGCCGGGGAACCCCATGCCGGCGATCACGCCCAGCTCGTAGTCCAGCTGCTTGCCGTACCGCGCCCGCACCTCGGCGTCGGCGCCGAGCGCGTCCATGCGCCGGGCCAGGCCTTCGGCCGCCATGGCGCGCACCGTCTCGTCCTCGGTCTGGCCCGTGCGCACCTTGGGGCTCACCGGCAGCAGCGGCTTGCGCGTTTCCGCCATCGCCGCACAGGTCTGCGCGATGGCGACGGTGTTGTCGCAGGCGTCGGGAAGGTCCGCGAACAAGGCCCGCATGGCGGCGGCCGGCTTGAACCAGTGCTCCCGCGTGACCCGGCGGCGGGCGGCCTCGCTGACCTGGCGCCCCTCGGCGATGCAGAGCAGCGCGTCATGCGCCTCGTGCATCTTGGGCGTGGCGAAGAAGCACTCATTGGTCGCGACCAAGGGCAGCCGCAGCGCGTCCGCGAGCGCCAGCAGCCCCGGCTCGATCGCGCGCTCCAGGGGCAGCCCGTGCCGGTGCAGCTCCATCATGCAGCGGCCCGGAAAGGCTTCGGCCAGCCGCGCCAGCAACGTCTCCGCGTCAGGCTTGCGGCCCTCCGCCAGCATGCGGGCGATCGGGCCGCGGGTGCCGCCCGTCAACAGCACGAGCCCTTCGGAATGGGCCAGCAGGGTCTCCAGGGCGACTTGCGGATCGGCCGGATCGGAGTCCATGAACCCGCGCGAGGACAGCAATTGCAGGTTGGCCAGCCCGGCCGCGTCTTGCGCCAACAGCACGACGGGATCGGGCTGCAGCCGCGGGTTCTCCGCCCGGGTGATCGCCACCTGGCAACCGATGATCGGCTGCACGCCCTTGGCCACGCAGGCCTGGCTGAACTCGAGCGCGCCGAACAGGTTGCCGGTGTCGGTGATCGCCACCGCGGGCATGGAACCGTCGCGGGCCAAGGCCGCAATTTTGTCGGCCTTGATCGCACCCTCGCTGAGCGAGTAGGCGGAATGCACCCGAAGGTGCACGAAATCGGCGTGGGGCATCAGGCCTCGACGACTCGGCCATCCTGCAGGGTGACCCGGCGGTCCATCCGGGCCGCCAGCGCCGGGTTGTGCGTCGCGATCAGCGCCGCCACCCCCTCCGCCCGCACCATGCGCAGCAGCTCCTCGAACACGACGTTGCTGGTGGCGACGTCGAGATTGCCCGTCGGCTCATCGGCCAGCAGCACGCCGGGCGCATTGGCCAAGGCGCGGGCGATGGCCACGCGCTGCTTCTCGCCGCCGGAGAGCTTGCCTGGCAAGTGCCCGGCCCGCGGCGCCAAGCCGAACTGCGCCAGCAACTCGGCCGCCCGCTGCCGCGCGGAGCGCCGGGTCTGGCCCGCCACCAGTTGCGGCAGCACGACGTTCTCCAGCGCCGTGAACTCGGAGAGCAGTTGGTGGGACTGGTAGACGAAGCCGATGCGGTCGCGGCGGATCGCGGTGCGGTCGTTGTCGGGCAGCCTGCCGGCGTCGCGGCCATCGACCAGTACGGCGCCGGCGTCCGGCCGTTCCAGCAGGCCGGCCAGGTGCAGCAACGTGCTCTTGCCGGTCCCGGAGGGCGCCACCAGGGCCACGATCTCCCCCGCATGCAGGGTCAGGTCGGCCTCCCGCAACACGTGCAGGTCGGCGTCGCCGCTGCGGTAGGCGCGGCTCACCCCTTGCAGGACCAGGGGCTCATTCATGCCGCAGGGCCTCGACCGGGTCGGTGCGCGCGGCGCGCCAGCTCGGGTACAGCGTGGCCAGCAGTGACAGGCCGAGCGCCATCACCATGACCTGCGCGACCTCGTTCAGGTTCAGTTTCGCCGGCAGGTGGGTCAGGTAATAGACCTCGGGATTGAACACGCTGGCGCCGGTCGCCGCCTCGACCCAGCCCTGGATGGTCTCGATATTGAGACAGAACAGCACGCCGAGCACCACGCCCACCATCGTGCCGGTCACGCCGATGCTGGCGCCGCACATGAGGAAGATGCGCATCACCGCGCCGCGCCCGGCGCCGAAGGTGCGCAACACCGCGATGTCTCGCGTCTTGTCCTTGACCATCATGATGAGCGAGGAGATCACGTTGAAGGCGGCGACCAGGATGATCAGGGTCAGGATCAGGAACATCACGTTCCGCTCCACCTGCACCGCGGCGAAGAAGCTGTTGTTGCTCTGCTGCCAGTCCACGATCCGCACCGGGGTGCCAGCCAGCGCCTGGGCGATGCCGATCCGCACCTCCCGCACCGCCTGGGGATCGGCGACCATGACCTCGATGTGCGAAGCGGCGGCGGGCTGCTGGAAGAAGATCTGGGCGGCTGGCAGCGGCAAGAACACGAACGAGGTGTCATATTCGTTCATCCCCACCTGGAAGACCGCCACCACACGATAGGCGCGCACGCGCGGGATGGTGCCGAACGCGGTGGCGGCACCTTGCGGCGACACCAGGGTGAGTTGGTCTCCGGCGCTCAGGCCGAACTTGCCGGCCAGGCCGACGCCGATCGCGATGGCGTCCTCGCCTTGGAAGTCGGCGAGCGTGCCCTGCCGGATATGGTCGCTGACGGCGCGCATCCGCTGGAAGTCCTCCGGCTTGATGCCGCGCACCAGGCCGCCGGCGGATTGCCCGCGCGACCCGCTCAGCAGCACCTGGCCGTCGACCACCGGGGTGGCCGAGACGACGCCCGGCACGCCGCGGATGCGGGCGGTGACGGCGTCGTAATCCGGCAGCGGTCCCGTGGTGCCGTAGACGCCAAGATGCCCGTTGAACCCTAAGATGCGGTTAAGCAAGTCGACCTGGAACCCGCCCATCACCGACATGACGATGATCAGCGTGGCGACCCCGAGTGCGATGCCGACCAGGCTGAAGCCGGCGATGACGGACACGAACCGCTCGCCCCGGCGGGCGCGCAGGTAGCGGCCGGCCACCGCCCGCTCGAACGAGCCGAACATCTAGCCGACCCGCGCCAGCGCCGACTCGAGCGAAAGCTCCTGCCGCTCCCCCGTGGCGCGGCGCTTCAGCTCCACCGTGCCAGCGGCGGCCCCCCGGGGACCCACGATCACCTGCCAGGGATGCCCCATCAGGTCGGCATCGGCGAATTTCGGCCCGGCCCGTTCCTCGCGATCGTCATACAGGGCGTTGCCCGACAGTTTCGCATAGGCCTGTTCGCAGATAGCGCCACAGGCTGCGTCACCCTGCTTGAGGTTGAGGATCGCGGCGCGGAACGGCGCCACGCTGTCCGGCCAGATGATCCCGGCCGCGTCGTGATGCGCCTCGATGAGCGCACCCACCAGACGGGAGACGCCAATGCCGTAACTGCCCATTTCCGGCGTCACCGGCTTGCCGTCCGGCCCGGCCACCGCAAGCTCCATGGCCGAACTATATTTAGTGCCGAAGTAGAAGATATGCCCGATCTCGATCCCGCGCCCCTGCCGCCGCCGCGACGCATCCACCTCCGCCCAGGCGGCTTCGTCGTGCTTCTCGTCCGTGGCGGCGTATTGTGTCGTCATCAGGGTAAAGAAGCGGTTGAGATCGTCGGCGTTGCCGGCGTCGAAGTTGTCGCCACTATAGTCGATGCCCTCGAACCCTGAATCGTAAAACACCTGGCTCTCGCCGGTGGGCGCGAGGATGATGAACTCATGGCTCAGTTCGCCACCGATCGGGCCGGTGTCGGCGACCATCGGGATCGCGGCAACCCCCAGTCGTTGAAAGGTCCGCATATAGGCCAGCATCATCTTCCGATAGCTCAGCACGGCGCCGGCATAGTCCATGTCGAAGCTATAGGCGTCCTTCATCAGGAACTCGCGTCCGCGCATCACGCCGAAACGGGGACGAACTTCATCGCGGAACTTCCACTGTATGTGGTAGAGGATTTGTGGCAACTGCCGATAGCTTTGTACCGATTGGCGCATCAAGTCGGTGACCATCTCTTCATTGGTGGGGCCAAACAGCATGTCGCGGTCGCCACGGTCCTTGATGCGCAACATCTCCGGCCCATAAGCGTCGTAGCGCCCGCTCTTGCGCCATAAATCCGCCGACTGGATCGTTGGCATCAGCAGCTCCTGCGCGCCGATGCGATCCTGCTCTTCCCGCACCACCTGCGCGATGTTCTGCAGCACCCGCCAGCCGGCCGGAAGCCACGCGTAGATGCCCGCGGTGGTTTGCCGCACCAGGCCAGCCCGCAACATCAGGCGATGCGATGCGATCACCGCCTCGGCCGGATTTTCCTTGATCGTCGGCAGCAGCGAGCGGGACAGGCGCATCGGGGTCCTAACATTGTGGGCGGCCGGACCCTACAGGCGCGGCGCGTTTCCCGCCAGCCGGCCCGATCGGACGTCATGGTGCGTTGCACAACCGATTTGTGAGCGTTTCCGCCGCTTTGCGACCGGAAATTGCGTGACAGCCCTGCGTTCTCGATTTAACAGAAAAGGAGACCCGCGCGCCGGCAGCGCAGCGGGTCAAGTTTAGGGAGAAAACGCCAGTCACACGACAAAACGGGGAAAGGTCCCTGTTCTGTCGTGATGATGAGCCCGGCTTCCGCTTCCGTCCAAGCTTTTCAGGGCTCGCCTCGCCAAAAAAGCGGGCGTTTAAACCAGTTCTGCGCAATAGATCGGCAGCAAATGCGATTTGCCTAATGCCCGCTCAACCCATTGTTCGGAACGTTAGCCAGTCGCTGCGAATCAGCAGCATGGCCCCACCCCATAGCAGCGCCGAAACGGCCGTGGTCGCGGCCAGCTTGCGGCCGATCAACGGCCGCGCCGGCGCGCCGCGCCAGCCCGTCACCTGATCCGCCTCGGCGACGGGCTTGGTACCGAACGGCAGCACCGCGAACAGCACCGTCCACCAGATCATCACATAGAGGACGAAGGCGGTGAACCAGTTCATCAGACGCGAAGGAGATGCACGTCCACCATCGGACGCTTCTGCAGACGCCGCCCCAGCGCCCGGCGCAGCGCGGCGCGGGCGGCGTCGGCCAAGGCGTCATCATCGAGACGAAGCCCGGCCGGCAGGCCGGCGACAGCCTGGCTGAACTCCGCCGTCACCCGCGCCGTCTCGGCGTCGCCCGGCTCGAACAACCCCGGCGCGCTCACGCGGGCCTGGCCCATCAGGCGGCCGGCGCCGTCCACGGCGAAGCTGCCCAGCACCACGCCGTTGAACAGCATGCGCCGCCGGGCCGACAGCACGCCGCCATTCAGCGGCACCACCCGGTTGCCGTCGAGCACGAGGCGGCCGACCGCGGCGCTGTCCACCACCTCCGGATAGCCCGGCGACAGGCTCAGCACGTCGCCATCCTCCAGCATGATCGGCGTCGATCCCGACGCCTTGGCGAGCTCCGCATGGGCCGAGAGGTGCCGCCACTCGCCGTGCGTGGGCACGGAGAACTTCGGCCGCACCAGGCGATAGAGGGTGCGCAACTCCTCGCGCGCGGGGTGGCCGGAGACATGGACGGGGTGGTCGTCGTCGGTGATTACCCGCACGCCGCGGCGCACCAGGCCGTCCTGCACGGACATGATCGCCCGTTCATTGCCAGGGATCATGCGGCTGCTGAAGACCACCGTGTCCCCCTCTCCCAGCGCGATATTCGGGTGGGTGTCGGCAGCGATCCGCGAGAGCGCACTGCGCGGCTCGCCTTGGCTGCCGGTGACCAGGATCAGCAACTCGTCGTCGGGGGTCGCGTTGGCGGCGTCTTCCGACAAAAAGGCGTCGATGCCCTTGAGGTAGCCGCAATCGCGGGCGGCCGCCTCCAAATTGCGCAGGCTGCGGCCTACCAGCGCCACCCGCCGCCCGGCATCACGGGCCGCGAGCGCCACGCTCTCCACCCGGGCGACGTTGCTGGCAAAGCAGGTCACCGCGACCCGGCCGTCGAGCGTGCCGATCAGATCGCGCAGGCTCTCGCGCACATCGGCCTCGGAGCCCGAGGTGCCGTCCACCATGGCATTGGTGCTGTCGCACACCATGGCCAGCACGCCCTCGTCGCCGAGCCGGGCGAAGGCCGCTTCGTCGGTCGGCAGGCCGATCAAGGGGTCGCTGTCCAGCTTCCAGTCACCCGTGTGCAGGATGATGCCGTGCGGCGTCCGCAGCACCAGCGCCTGCGCCTCCGGCAGGGAGTGCGACACCGCCATGAACTGCAGCGAGAAGGGCGGCAGCTCGATCGAGCCGCCTGAGGGGACGGTGTGGATGCGGACCTCGTTCAGCAGCCCGGCCTCGCCCAGCTTGCGGCGCAGCACTGCGGCGGCGAAGGGCGTGGCATAGACGGGGCAGCGCAGTTCCCGCCACAGATGGGCGACGGCGCCGATATGGTCCTCGTGGGCGTGGGTGATGATGAGCGCGAGCAACTTGTCGCGCCGCTCCACCAGGAAGCCGGGGTCCGGCATCATGATCTCGACCTCGGGGTTCTCGCTGCCGCCGAAGCCGATGCCGCAATCGACCGCCAGCCACTGTCCGTTGCAACGATATAGGTTGAGATTCATGCCGATCTCGCCCGTCCCGCCCAAAGGCAGGAACGCCAGATCACCGCTGTAGACGTCCATTTAATCGCTTTCTAAAGGTCGTACTCTGTCACGGCTCAATGTGGGGGCGGGGTTGCGCTCCGCCAACAAGCGCAGGCCATCCAAGGTCAGATCGGGGGAGATCACCTCGATGATGGTGGTCCCCTCGGCCAGGAGCGGCGCCAGCCCGCCGGTGGCCACCACCTTCAGCGGCGCCTCGTATTCGGCCTGGATGCGGGTCACCAGGCCCTCGATCAGGCCCACATAGCCCCAGTAGATGCCCGACTGCATGGCGGGTATGGTGGATTTGCCGATCACGGCCTGCGGGCGGCCGATGCCGATCCGCGGCAGCCGGGCGGCGGCCCCGTGCAGCGCCTCGATCGAGAGATTGATGCCTGGCGCGATGACGCCGCCCAGATAGGCGCCGTCGCGGTCGATGACGTCGAAGGTGGTCGCGGTGCCGAAGTCGATCACCATGAGCGGCCCCTGGTAAGCTTGGTGCGCGGCCAGCGAGTTCAGCAGCCGGTCGGCGCCGACTTCGTCCGGGTTGTCGACCTTGATGTCGAATCCCCAGTTCAGGCTGGATCGCGCGATCAGGGGCTCGGTCGAGAACCAATCCCGGCATAGGCGGCGCAGGTGGTACAGGGCGGCGGGGACAACGGTGCCGATCACGGCGCGGTCGATCTCCGCCTGCTTGAGGCCGGAGAGGTTGAGCAGGGTCACCAGCCAGACGGCATACTCGTCGGACGTGCGCTGCGGTTCGGTGGCGATCCGCCAAATGCCGCGCCAGCCCGCGCCGTCATGGACGGCGAAGACCACGTTGGTGTTGCCCGCGTCCACGACCAGCAACATGTTCTAGGCCCCTTGCAGGACATCCCCGACTGGGAACGCCCCAATTGGGAACGCCCCAACTGGGAACGCCCCGATTGGGAAAGCGCGGACCTGCCCTCGGGATTGCGGCAGCGGGATCACCCGAACAGCACCTTTGCGGCCTGTTGGGCGGCGGCCACCACCGGGGCGGGGAAGACGAAGAACAGCGCCGTGACCAGCGCACCCACGGCGCCGACGAAGGAGACGGAGGGCGGGCGGGCATCGAAGGCGGGTTGTGCCGGGTCGAAATACATCACCTTGATGACCCGCAGATAGTAGAAGGCGCCGACCACGCTGGTCAGCACGCCGATGACGGCCAGCGTCCAGTAGCCCGATTCCACCGCGGGACGGAACACGTACAGCTTGCCGAAGAAGCCGGAGAACGGCGGGATACCGGCCATGCTGAACATGAACACCGCCATGGCGAGCGCCAGGCCGGGGTCGGTGGTGGCCAGGCCGGAGAGGTCGGAGATCTGCTCCAGCGCCCGGCCGCGGCGGCGCATGGCGATCAGCACCGCAAACACGCCGGCGCTCATGAACACGTAGGTGACCATGTAGATCATCACGCCGCGGATGCCGTCTTGCGTGCCGACGGCGAGGCCGACCAGGGCGTAGCCGATATGGCCGATGCTGGAATAGGCCATGAGCCGCTTGATGTTGCGCTGGCCGATGGCGGCCAGCGCGCCGAGCAGCATCGAGGCGAGCGAGACCAGGACGATCAGGCCGCTCCATTGGGCCAGCACGGGGCCGAACGGCACCTCGAGCGCGCGGAGCAGCAAGGCGATGGCGGCGACCTTGGGCGCGGTGCTCATGAAGGCGGTGACCGGGGTGGGCGCGCCCTCGTAGACGTCCGGCGTCCACATATGGAAGGGCACCGCGGACAGCTTGAACGCCAGGCCGGCGACGATGAAGACGACACCGACGACCAGGCCCGGCGAGGCCGAGCCCGGCCGGGACAGGGCGCCCGCAAGCTCGCCGAACTGCATTGTGCCGGCAAACCCATAGGCGAGCGAGATACCGTAGAGCAGCAGGCCGGAGGCCAAGGCGCCGAGCACGAAGAACTTGAGGCCGGATTCGGCGGAGCGCGCGTTGTCGCGGTTGAACGCGCAGAGGACATAGAGCGACAGAGATTGCAGCTCGAGGCCGAGATACAGCGTCATCAGGCTTGATGTGCTGCACATGACCATCATGCCGACCGTCGAGAGCAGCACCAGCACCGGGAACTCGAAGCGGCTGATGCCTTCCTGCACGTTGTAGTCCAGCGACAGCACCAGGCTCAGCCCGGCGCCGGCCAGGATCAACAGCTTCATGAAGGTGGCGAACCCGTCGACGACGAACAGCCCGCGATAGGCGCCGCCCTGGGGCGCGGACAGCACCAGCGTGCCCGCCAGCACCAGCGCGGCGAGGGCCAGCATGGTGCAGAAGAAAGCCGGGTCCGGCTTGCGGAGCACCCCGAAGATCAGGATCGCCATGGCGGCGCAGGAAAGCGCGATCTCGGGAAGGGCGAGGATCCAGTTCATGGCGCGATCCCGGCCAAGCGCGTCGCACCGAGTGCAGCGGTGTGCTGCTCGACCATGGCGTGGACGCTGGCGTCGAAGAATTGGGTGAAGCTGCTGGGGTAGATGCCCATCCAGAGGGTGAGCAGCACCAGCGGCGCGAAGATGGCGAGCTCCCGCGGCGAGAGGTCGAGGATGGCCCGCAGGTCGTCGCGGGTGATGGTGCCGAACACCACGCGGCGGTAGAGGTACAGCATGTAGGCGGCACCCAAGATCATGCCGAGGCTGCCGAGCAGGGACAGCCAGAGGCTGACCTTGAAGGCGCCGACGAGCACCAGGAACTCGCCGACGAACCCGGCGGTTCCCGGCAGGCCGACGCTCGCCATGGTGAACACCATGAACACGACGGCATAAGCCGGCATGCGGCTGGCCAGGCCGCCATAGCGATCGATGTCGCGGGTGTGGATGCGGTCGTAGACCACGCCCACGCACAGGAACAAGGCAGCCGAGACGATGCCGTGCGACAGCATCTGGAACAGCGCGCCCTGGATACCTTGGGCATTGAAGGTGAAGATTCCGATAACGACCACGCCCATATGGGCCACCGACGAATAGGCGATCAGCTTCTTCATGTCGGTCTGCGCGAGCGCCACCAGCGAAGTGTAGATCACCGCGACCACGCCCAGGGTGAACATCATGGGCGCGAAGCTTTGGCTCGCCTGCGGCAGCATCGGCACGGAGAAGCGCAGGAAGCCGTAGGCCCCCATCTTCAGCAGCACGCCTGCGAGGATGACGGAGCCCGCCGTCGGCGCCTCGACATGCGCGTCCGGCAGCCAGGTGTGCACCGGCCACATCGGCACCTTCACGGCAAAAGAGGCGAAGAAGGCCAGGAACAGCCAGAACTGCATGCGCGGCGAGAACTGCGTCTGCATCAGCACGGCGAGGTCGGTGGTGCCGGCCGTGTACCAGATCGCCAGCAGTGCCAGCAGCATCAGGATGGAGCCGGTCAGCGTGTAGAGGAAGAACTTGAAGCTGGCATAGACCCGGCGGGCGCCGCCCCAAACCCCGATGATGAGGAACATCGGGATCAGCACGCCCTCGAAGAACATGTAGAACACCACGAAGTCCTGGGCCGAAAACATGCCCACCATCATGGTTTCCAGCACCAGGAAGGCGATCATGTATTCACGGACGCGGGTGGTGATCGCCTCCCAGCTTGCCAGGATGCAGATGGGCGTCAACGCGGTGGAGAGCAGCACGAACAGCACGGAGATGCCGTCCACGCCCATGCGGTAGTCCACCTTGAAGTCGGGCAACCAGGTCGCGTGTTCCTGGAACTGGAAGCCCGGTGCCGAGGTGTCGAAGCCGAACCATAGTTTCAGGGAGAGCAGGAACACGATCAGGCTCGTCCACAGCGCGGCGAAGCGGGCGTTGCGGGCGACGACGTCCTCGGTGCCGCGCACCGTCATGATGAACAGCACGCCGACCAGCGGCAGCCAGGTCAGCAGGGAAAGGACGGGGTAGCCGGCGGCGTTCATGGCGGGGGTCACCGGAACAGCAGGAAGACGCTGACCAGCACGACGAGGCCGATCAGCATGGTGAAGGCATAGACGGCGATGGACCCGGTCTGCAGGCGCACGACTTGGGCCGAGCCGTCGGTGGTCATGGCGGCGATGCCGTTTGGCACGCCGTCGATGATGCGGGCGTCGCCGACCTGCCACAGCAGCCGGGCCAGGCGCCCTGCGGGAAGGACGAACAGGACGTCGTACAGCTCGTCGAAGTACCATTTGTTCAGCACGAACCGGTACACGCCGGGAATTGCCGCGGCGAGGCGGGCGGGCAGCGCCGGGAGGGCCACATACATGAGGTAGGCCAGCGCGATGCCGAGCACGCCCATGATGGTGGGGAGCCATGTCACCAAGGGAGGGATATGGTGCGATTCTTCCAGCACGTGGTTCGTGGGCGCGTTGTGGATGCTCTCGCCCCAGAACTCGTGCCAGGCGTGGCCGATGAACTCCACCTCGAACACGTAGCCGGCGGCCACGGCGCCGGCGGCCAGCAGCAGCAGCGGCGCCAGCATGACGGCCGGGCTCTCGTGGACATGCTCCATCGTGTGCTGGTCGGCCCGCGGCTTGCCGTGGAAGGTCAGGATCAGCAGGCGCCAGGAATAAAAGGCGGTCAGGAAGGCCGCGATGGTGCCGCACCAGAAGCCGTAACTGGCCACGGCGCTGTGGCGGGCCCAGGCGACTTCGAGGATGGCGTCCTTGGAGAAGTAGCCGGCAAAGAACGGGATGCCCGCCAAGGCCAGGCTGCCGATCCACATCACCGCGTAGGTAACGGGGATCTTGCGCCAGATGCCGCCCATGCGGCGGATGTCCTGTTCGTCCGACATGGCGTGGATGACCGAGCCCGCGCCCAGGAACAGCAGCGCCTTGAAGAAGGCATGGGTGAACAAGTGGAAAATGGAGGCCTGGTATACGCCCACCCCGGCGGCGATGAACATGTAGCCGAGCTGCGAGCAGGTGGAGTAGGCGATGATCCGCTTGATGTCGTTCTGCACGCAGCCGATCGTGGCGGCGAACAGGCAGGTGCTGGCGCCGATGAAGGTCACCAAGCCCAGCGCGCCCGGCGCGTATTCCAGCAGCGGCGACATGCGCGCCATCAGGAACACCCCAGCCGTGACCATGGTGGCCGCGTGGATCAGCGCGGAGACCGGCGTTGGCCCCTCCATCGCATCCGGCAGCCAGGTGTGCAGGCCCAACTGCGCCGACTTGCCCATGGCGCCCAGGAACAGCAACACGCCGATGACCTCGTAGGCCCGGTGCGTGCCCCCGAGCACGTGGTAGGCGGCGTCCTGGTGCGCCGGGATGTCGGCGAAGATTTCCGGGAACTCGACGGTGCCGAACAGCAGGAACACCAGCGCGATGCCGACCGCAAAGAACAGGTCGCCCACGCGGTTGACGATGAAGGCCTTGATGGCGGCGCGGCAGGCGCTGGGCCGGTCGTACCAGTAGCCGATCAAGAGGTAGCTCGCGAGGCCGACGCCCTCCCAGCCGAAAAACAGCTGCACCAGGTTGTTGGCGGTCACCAGCATCAGCATCGCGAAGGTGAACAGGCTGAGGTAGCTGAAGAAGCGCGGGATGGTGGCGTCGTGGCTCATGTAGCCGACGCTGTAGATGTGGATCAGCGTCGCGATGAAGGTGACCATGCCGACCATGACGGCCGCGAGCGCGTCGTAGCGAAGCGCCCATTCGACATGGAACCCCTCGACCTCGATCCAGGTGCCGAGCGAGACCAGGCCGGGTTCGGCGTGGCCGCTCACGAAGGGCAGGAAGCTGGCCACGCCGCAGATGGCGGCGACGACCATGCACAGGATGGCGACCGCCTGGCTGGCGCGGTCGCCGATCTGGCGGCCCAGCAGCCCGGCGATCAGCGCGCCCAGCAGCGGGGCGAAGACGGCGACGGCGTAGAGCATCGTCTAGCCCTTCATCAGCGTGACGTCCTCGACCTGGATCGAGCCACGGTTGCGGAAGTAGACCACGACGATCGCCAGGCCGATGGCGGCCTCCGCCGCCGCGACGGTCAATACGAACAGGGCGAAAACCTGGCCGGCCAGGTCGTTCAGCGCCGAGCTGAAGCCGACCAGGTTCAGGTTGACGGCCAGCAGCATCAGCTCGACCGACATCATGATGACGATGACGTTCTTGCGGTTGAGGAAGATGCCGAAGATGCCGAGCACCAGCAGAACGGCGGCGACTGCGAGGTAGTGGCCGACGGAGATGGTGTCCATCAATGCTCTCCGGGGCCGGGCTTGGCCACGCCGTGTTCGTGCGCCGCGTCGGCATGCACGAGCACGGGCGGCGGCTTCGGCCGCAGGAAGGTGGTCGCGCCGGCACGGAACGGGACCTGCATGATCTCCAGAGTGTCGGCGGTGGTCCGCGCGTTCTGCCGGGCGATGCTCTGGCGGCGGGTGGTGCCGCGGTCCCGGTGGGTCAGCACGATGGCGCCGATCATGGCCACCATCAGGATCAGCCCGGCCGCCTGGAACAGGAACACATAGTCGGTATAGATCAGGCGGCCGAGCGCCCGCGTGTTGTCGACGTCGCCGGGCGCGCTCGACAGGCGCAGCGCCGCCGACTCCGGCGCGAACCGCCAGCCGCCCAGGACGAGCGCCAGTTCGCCGAACAGGATGGCGCCGATCGTGGCGCCGATCGGGGCATAGCGCTGGAAACCCTCGCGCAGCTGGCCGAAGTTCACGTCCAGCATCATGACCACGAACAGGAACAGCACCGCGACGGCGCCGACATAGACGATGACCAGGATCATCGCCAGGAACTCGGCGCCGGCGATCAGGAACAGCGCCGCGGCATTGAAGAAAGCCAGGATCAGGAACAGCACGGAGTGCACGGGATTGCGGCAGGTGATCACCGCCGCGGCGGAGCCGAGCAGGATGGCCGCGAACAGGTAGAAGGCGAGGGTCGTGATCATCGGCCCCTCTTAGCGGTATGGCGCGTCGAGTTCGAGCCGCTTGGCCAGCACGCTCTCCCACTGGTCGCCGTTGGCGAGCAGCTTCTCCTTGTTGTACATCAGCTCCGCCCGGGTCTCGGTCGCGAACTCGAGGTTGGGACCTTCGACGATGGCGTCCACCGGGCAGCTTTCCTCGCACAGCCCGCAATAGATGCACTTGGTCATGTCGATGTCGTAGCGCGTGGCGCGCCGCGAGCCGTCTTCGCGCGGCTCGGCCTCGATGGTGATGGCGAGCGCCGGGCACACGGCCTCGCACAGCTTGCAGGCGATGCAGCGCTCCTCGCCGTTCGGGTAGCGGCGAAGGGCGTGCTCCCCCTTGAAGCGCGGGCTGAGCGGGCTGCGCTCGTAGGGGTAGTTGATGGTGGCCTTGGGCCGGAAGGCGTATTTCAGGGTCAGCCACATGCCCGAGAGAAGCTCGCTCAGCAGCAGGCTGCGCGCGGTGCGGTCGAGGAAAGCCATTTACAGGGAAGCTCCTTGCTGGCCGGGCAGCCAGCCGAAGGCCAGCAGCACGCCGGCGGTCAGCACGAGCCAGCCGAGCGAAAGCGGCAGGAACACCTTCCAGCCGAGCCGCATCAGCTGATCGTAGCGGAAGCGCGGGAAGGTGGCGCGCACCCAGATGAACATGAACAGCACGAGACAGATTTTCAGGATGAACCAGAGCGGACCCGGCACCCAGGTGAAGGGCGCGAACGGGATCGGGCTCAGCCAGCCGCCCAGGAACAGGATGCTGGTCATGGCCGACATCAGGATCATGTTGGCGTATTCGCCGAGGAAGAACAGGCCGAAGGTCATCGCCCCGTATTCCACATGGAAGCCGCCGACGATCTCGCTCTCCCCCTCCGGCAAGTCAAACGGCGCCCGGTTGGTTTCGGCCAGGATCGAGATGAAGAACACGACGAACATCGGAAACAGAGGGATGAAGAACCACACCCGCTCCTGCGCCATGACGATATCCGTCAGGTTCAGCGACCCCGCGCACAACAGGACGGTCACGATGACGAAGCCCATGCTGACTTCGTAGCTGACCATCTGCGCCGCCGAGCGCAGCGCGCCGAGGAACGCATACTTCGAGTTGCTGGCCCAGCCGGCGATGACGATGCCGTAGACGCCCAAGCTGCTGATAGCGAACAGATAGAGGATGCCGACGTTGATGTCGGCGATGGCCCAGCCCTCGTTCACCGGGATGACGGCCCAGGCGATCATGGCGAGCGTCATGGTCAGCAGGGGCGCGACCAGGAACAGGATGCGGTTCGCCCCGGTCGGGACGATGGTCTCCTTCATCAGCATCTTCAGCGCGTCCGCGAAGGGCTGCATCAGGCCGAAGGGGCCGACGACGTTCGGGCCTTTGCGCATCTGCATCGCCGCCATGACCTTGCGCTCGGCGAGCGTGAGGTAGGCGACGCTGACCAGCACGGGCACCAGCATGGCCAGTGTCTTGGCCACGGTCAGCAGCAGGATGCCGAAGGAGGTGGCAAGGAATGCCGTCATTACTCGGCCGCCTGCTGGACCGGGGCGGTGTACAAGCGGCTGCATTCCGCCATGGTGGCGCTGGCGCGGTTGATGGGGTTGGTCTGGTAGTAGTCCGCCACCGCCGGCACGAATGGCCCGGCGGCGAATCCACTGCCGCCCGCCGGGCCCGCTTGGTCGGTCGCGGCGCCGCGCGCGAAGGGGGCTGAGAACACCGGGTTCAGCGCCGCCAAGCGGGCGCGGACGCCAACCAGGTCGTCGTAGGGCAGCGGCCGGCCTAGCACGGCGCTGAACGCGCGCAGAATGGCCCAATCCTCCCGCGCCTCGCCCGGCGGCGGCACGGCCAGGAAGCCGCGCTGCACCCGCCCTTCGAGGTTGACCCAGGTGCCGCTCTTTTCGGTATAGGCCGCGCCGGGCAGGATCACGTCCGCCCGGGCCGCGCCGCGATCGCCATGATGGCCCTGGTAGACCACGAAGGTGCGGGGCCCGATGGCGGCGGTGTCGAACTCGTCGGCGGCCAGCAGCCACAGCAGGTCCACGCCGCCGCCGAGCATGGCGGGGAGCGCGAGCGCGCCGGGCCCGGGCAGGAAGCCCACGTCGAGCGCGCCCACCCGGGCGGCTGCGGTGTGCAGCACGTTGAAGCCGTGCCACTCGGGCGTCAGCGCGTCGCAGGACGCGGCCAGCGCCCAGGCGGCGGCCAGCACGGCCGCGCCGTCGGGCCGGCGCAGGGCGCCCTGCCCCACGATGATCATCGGCCGCTTGGCGGCTTGGAGGGTTTCGGCGAAGCCGCCCAGGTTGTGCATGGCCGCCGGGTCATGCCCGAGCTGCTGCACGGCGTAGGTGAGGTCGGCCGCTTCGCCGATCGCCGCCACCGGGCAGCCGCCCCCTGCCCAGCGTTTGCGGATGCGGGCGTTCAGCACCGGGCTCTCGCGGCGGGGATTGCAGCCGATCAGCAGGATGGCGTCGGCCTCTTCGATGCCGGCGACCGTGCTGTTGAACAGGTAGAACTCGCGCCGGCTGCCATCGAGCGCGGCGCCGTCCTGCCGGCAGTCGAGGTTCTGCGAGCCGAGCAGGCCCATGAGGTCCTTGAGCGCGACCATGCTCTCGGCGTCACAGAGGTCGCCGGCCACGGCGCCGATCCGCGCGCCGGACAGGCCTTGCAGCTTCGCCGCGATGGCGCCGAACGCCTCGGGCCAGGACGCGGGCTGCAGCGTGCCGTCGCGCCGCACCCAGGGCTTGTCGAGCCGGCGGCGCTTAAGCCCGTCATGGCTGAAGCGCGACTTGTCGCCCAGCCACTCCTCGTTCACGTCGTCGTTCACCCGGGGCAGCACGCGCAGCACCTCGCTGCCGCGGCTGTCGATGCGGATGCTGGCGCCGAGCGCATCGTGCACGTCCACGCTGTCGGTCTTGCGCAATTCCCAAGGCCGGGCGGTGAAGCTGTAGGGCTTGTTGAGCAGCGCGCCGACCGGGCAGATGTCGATGAGGTTGCCGGACAGCTCGGTCGTCAGCGCCTTTTCGATGTAGGTGCCGATCTCCATGCTTTCGCCGCGCGAGGTGGCGCCCATCTCGGGCACGCCGGCGACCTCGCTGCTGAAGCGGATGCAGCGGGTGCAGTGGATGCAGCGGGTCATGAAGGTCTTGACCAGCGGGCCGAGGTATTTGTCCTTCACCGCCCGCTTGTTCTCGGCGTAGCGGGAGTGGTCCATGCCGTAGGAGTAGGCCTGGTCCTGCAGGTCGCACTCGCCGCCCTGGTCGCAGATGGGGCAGTCGAGCGGGTGGTTGATCAGCAGGAACTCCATCACGCCCCGGCGTGCCTGACGCACCATGGGCGTGTCGGTCCGCACGATCATGCCGTCCGCCACCGGGTAGGCGCAGCTGGCGATCGGCTTGGGCGCCTTTTCCACTTCGACCAGGCACATCCGGCAATTGCCGGCGACGCTCAGCCGCTCATGGTAGCAGAAGCGCGGGATTTCGACCCCGGCGGCCCCGCAGGCCTGCAACACCGACGAACCGTTGGCGATCTCGACCTCGACGCCGTCAACCGTGACCTTGGCCATTACTCTGCCGCCATCTTGATGCCGCCCTGCCGCGCCTTGTAGGCCACGATCCGTTCTTCCATCATCGGCCGGAAATGCCGGATGAGGCCCTGGATCGGCCAGGCGGCCGCGTCGCCCAGGGCGCAGATCGTGTGCCCCTCGATCTGCCGCGTAACCTGCTCGAGCGTGTCGATCTCGGCGATCTCCGCCCGGCCCTGCACCATACGGCCCATCACCCGCATCATCCAGCCCGTGCCCTCGCGGCAGGGCGTGCACTGACCGCAGCTCTCATGCTTGTAAAACTGCGCGAGCCGGTGAATGGCGCGGATCACGTCGGTGGACTTGTCCATCACCATGACCGCTGCGGTGCCAAGCCCGCTCTTCGCGTCGCGCAAGCTGTCGAAGTCCATCAGCACCGTGTCGCAGATCTCCTTGGGCAAGAGGGGGACGGAGGAGCCACCGGGGATGACCGCCAGCAGGTTGTCCCAGCCGCCGCGGACGCCGCCGGCATAGGTGTCGATCAGCTCACGGAGCGGGATGCCCAGCTCCTCCTCGACGTTGCAGGGCTTGTTCACGTGCCCGCTGATGCAGAAGATTTTGGTGCCGGCGTTCTTGGGCCGGCCGAGCGCCGAGAACCAGGCGCCGCCGCGGCGCAGGATGGTGGGCACGACGGCGATGGTCTCGACGTTGTTCACCGTGGTGGGGCAGCCATAGAGGCCGACCGCCGCCGGAAAAGGCGGCTTCAGCCGGGGCATGCCCTTCTTGCCTTCGAGGCTTTCCAGCAGCGCGGTCTCCTCGCCGCAGATGTAGGCCCCGGCGCCCCGATGCACATACAGCTCGAAATCGAAGCCCGACCCGGCGGCGTTGCGACCCAGCAAGCCCTCGGCATAGGCTTCGTCCACGGCCCGCTGCAGGGCCACCGTCTCGTTGTAGTACTCGCCGCGCACGTAGATGTAACAGGCGCTGGCGCCCATGGCGAAGCTGGCGATCAGGCAGCCCTCGATCAGCTTGTGCGGATCGTGGCGAAGGATGTCGCGGTCCTTGCAGGTGCCGGGCTCGCTCTCGTCGGCGTTGACGACGAGGTAGCTGGGCCGCCCGTCGGGGGCGGCCGCCTTCGGCATGAACGACCATTTCATGCCGGTCGGGAACCCGGCGCCGCCGCGGCCGCGCAGGCCGGACGCCTTCATCTCATCGATGATCGCGTCCCGCCCGCGGGCCAGGATGGCGGCGGTGCCGCCCCAGTCGCCGCGCGCGCGGGCGCCTTGCAGGAACGGGTCGTGCTGGCCGTAGAGGTTGGTGAAGATGCGGTCGGCGTCGGCAAGCATGGCTATTCCACCGTCAGCAGCGTCGTGGGTCCGCCCGCGGGCGCCGAGGTCATGCGGCCGGTGGTCGAGCCCGGCGCGGGACGCTCGCCGCGGCGCAGCGCCTGCAGCAAGGCGCGGGTGCGGTCGTAGTCGAGGTCCTCGTAGTAGTCGTCGTCCACTTGCAGGACGGGCGCGTTGACGCAGGCGCCGAGGCACTCCACCTCGCTCAAGGTGAACACTCCGTCGGCGCTGGTCTGCTTCCAGCCGGTCAGGCCGGATTCGTCGCGGCAGGCCCGGGTGATGTCGTCGGAGCCGCGCAGCCAGCACGGCGTGGTGCCGCAGACCTGCAGGTGGAAGCGGCCGATCGGGGTGGTGTTGAACATCAGGTAGAAGGTGGCGACCTCGTAGACGCGGATCGGCGCCATCTCCAGCCGGGCGGCGATCACGTCCATGGCCACGCGCGGCACCCAGGCGCTGCCGGTGGCGCAGCCCATCTGGCGCTGGACCAGATAGAGCAGCGGCAGCACGGCGCTCGCCTTGCGGCTGGGCGGGTACTTGGAAAGGATGGCGCCGATCTCGTGCTCGCTCGCCTCGTCAAAGGCGAAGCGCGCGGGCTCGCCGGCCGGGTCGGAGGGCGGGTTGACGCCGATGTTCTCGGCGGTGCCGATCCGGGCGGCGGCGCCGGCCGGGTCGTCGATGCGGTCTAGATGGGGCCGTTCAGCCATGCTCTACCTATCGATCTCGCCGAACACGACGTCGAGCGAGCCGATGATGGCGACCGCGTCGGCCAGCATGTGGCGCTTGGACATGTGCTCGATCGCTTGCAGGAAGGCGAACCCGGTGGGGCGCACCTTGCAGCGGTATGGGCGGTTGCTGCCGTCGGCGATCAGATACACGCCGAACTCGCCCTTGGGGCTCTCCGTGGCGGTATAGGTGCTGCCCGCGGGCACGTGATAGCCCTCGGTGTAGAGCTTGAAGTGGTGGATGAGCGCCTCCATCGAGCGCTTCATCTCTTCGCGGCGCGGGGCCGTGAACTTGCGGTCGTCGATCTTCACGGGGCCGGCGGGCATGCGCTCGAGGCACTGCTGGATGATGGAGGTGCTCTGCCGCATTTCGGCGACGCGGACGAGGTAGCGGTCGTAGCAGTCGCCGTTGCGGGCCACCGGCACGTCGAACTCGACCTGCTCGTACATGTCGTAGGGCTGCGACTTCCGCAGGTCCCACGGCACGCCGCTGGCGCGGAGCGGCGGGCCGGAGAAGCCCCAGGCCAGCGCGTCCTCCGGCGTCATGATGCCGATATCGACCGTGCGCTGCTTCCAGATGCGGTTGCTGGTCAGCAACTGCTCGAGCTCGTCGATGAAGGCGGGGAAGGTGCGGGCCCAGTCGGCGATCTGCCCGGTCATGCCCGCCGGCAGGTCGCGCGCGACGCCGCCGGCGCGGAAGTAGTTGCCGTGGTAGCGCGCGCCGGAGACGCCCTCGTAGAATTGGAGCAGCTCTTCGCGCTTCTCGAAGCCCCACAAGCTCGGCGTGATGGCGCCGACGTCGAGGGCGTAAGTGGTGATGTTCAGCAGGTGGTTCAGCACGCGGGTGATTTCTGCGAACAGGGTGCGTATCCACTTGGCCCGGGGCGGCGCCTCGATGGCGAGCAGCTTCTCCTGCGCCAGCACCCAGCTGTGCTCCATGCACATCGGGCTGACGTAGTCGAGCCGGTCGAAATAGGGCAGCGCCTGCAGGTAGGTCTTGTACTCGATCAGCTTCTCGGTGCCGCGGTGCAGCAGGCCGATATGCGGGTCGGCGCGCTCCACCACCTCGCCGTCCATCTCGAGGATGAGGCGCAGCACGCCGTGCGCCGCGGGATGCTGCGGGCCGAAGTTGATGGTGTGGTTGTCGACCTCGATCACCCTGGTGGTGTTCGAGTTGTCCTCGCCCGGGGTGGTGGCGTGGCTGCCGGTCACGGGCAGGACGCTAGCGTCGCTCATGGCCTGGCCTCTCCGGTCGATAAAGCTTCCAGATTACGGACGCGATTGCCGAGCCGGCTATGCTGGGAGTGCATGGCCCGTATCTCGGTCAGCAGGGCAGCCAAGGTGCCATCCTGCCGCATGACGATCGCGGTGCGCCCTGCAAGATCGTCGCGCATACTGCCCAATTCGGTCATCACCTGGCGCAGCTGCCGGGCGACGAACATCGGATGGGGAGCGGCATCGTCGCTCACGGTGCGTCCTTTGCCGCCGACAGCGCGGCCTGCCGGTCGGTATGGGCCTTTTCGTCGCCGGGCAAGGTGGTCATGCCCTCCCACGGCGAGACGAAGTCGAAGTTGCGGAAGTCCTGCTGCAGGGTCACGGGCTCGTTGATGACCTGCTTGCGCTCCTCGTCGTAGCGGACCTCGACATAGCCGGTCAGCGGAAAGTCTTTGCGCAGCGGGTGCCCGCTGAAGCCGTAATCGGTCAGGATGCGGCGAAGGTCCGGCTGGTCCGAGAAGGCGATCCCGAACAGGTCCCAGGCCTCGCGCTCGAACCAGGTCGCCACCGGCCAAATCCTCCAACAACTCGGCACCGGCGTATCGGCGCTGGCCGGGACGATGACGCGCACGCGGTGGTTCAGCGATACGCTGAGCAGGTTGTACACCACCTCGAAGCGCTCGGGCCGCTCGGGCCAGTCCACGCCGCAGAGGTCCATCAACTGTTCGCAGGCGAAGGCGGGGTCGTCCCGCAAGTGGCGGAGCAGGCCGGCCACCCCGTCCCGCTGCGCCCGGATCACCAGCTCGCCGCCCTCCAGCGCCGCGCCGGTGACCCCTGGCAGCCCGGTCGCACGCACGGCCAGGTCAGCCACGGAGGATCGTCCCGGTCCGGCGGATCTTCTTCTGCAGCTGCAGGATGCCGTAAACCAGCGCCTCGGCCGTCGGCGGGCAGCCCGGCACGTAGATATCCACCGGCACGATCCGGTCGCAGCCACGGACGACGGCATAGCTGTAATGGTAGTAGCCGCCGCCATTGGCGCAACTGCCCATGCTGATGACCCAACGCGGCTCCGGCATCTGGTCGTAGACCTTGCGCAGCGCGGGGGCCATCTTGTTGGTCAGCGTGCCGGCCACGATCATCACGTCCGACTGGCGCGGGCTGGCGCGCGGGATGACGCCGAAGCGGTCCAGGTCGTAGCGCGGCATATAGGCGTGGATCATCTCGACCGCGCAGCAGGCCAGGCCGAAGGTCATCGGCCACAGGCTGCCGGTGCGGGCCCAGTTGACGACCTTGTCGAGGTTGGCCACCACGAAGCCCTTGTCGGCCACCTCGCCGGTGATGCCCTTGATGACGGCGTCCTGCTCCGGACCCGGCGGCAGCGCCGTCCGGTTCCAGGCCAGCGGTGTCGCCGCAACGCGGCCACTCTCATCCAGCGTCGCGCTCATGCGACTACTCCCATTCCAGTGCGCCCTTGCACCACTCGTAGATGAACCCGACTGTCAGCACCGCAAGGAACCCGACCATCGAGAGGAAGCCGAAAAGGCCGATATCCGCCAGGCTGACGGCCCAGGGAAACAGGAAGGCAACCTCGAGGTCGAAGATGATGAACAGGATCGCGACCAGGTAGAACCGCACGTCGAACTTGCGTCGGGCGTCGTCAAAGGGCTCGAAGCCGCATTCGTAGGAGGAAAGCTTTTCCGCATAGGGCTTTTGACGGGCGGCCAGCAACGAGCCGCCGACCATCGAGAGCGCGATGAAGCCGCCGATGGCGATGAAGACGAGGATCGGGAAGTAGTCGGCGAGGAACGGCATCGGCAAACCCCTGCGTAGCCCCGGCGCGCCCGTGCTGCGTTGCAGCGGGTATAATGCGAAGGCGGCCGGCCCGCCAGGGCTGCCGCGGTGTCAAGACTGGATTTCAACGGTTACCGCTGCCGGGACCACCGCTGCTGGCGCGAGTGACGGGGCTCGAACCCGCGACCTCCGGCGTGACAGGCCGGCGCTCTAACCAACTGAGCTACACCCGCAGCGGCAGGGCGCACGATCTACGGCGCGGGGGGTGCCGCGTCAAGGCGGGATCGGGCATCATTGCGGGATGGATCGCCGCTAGCATGCGGAACGGCTCGGGCTGGATGAGATGGACGAGGCTGCCCTGGTGCTGCGGCCCGTCGCTTCTACGAGGCGCGGAGCTTCTAACCGGTCGAGCAGACGGATGGCGCGCGCAACGAGGAGGGCGAGCCGGCTGTCCGCTACCGGTGGGTGGTGGGTGGTGGGCGGTGACGGGATCGAACCGCCGGCCCTCTCGGTGTAAACGAGACGCTCTACCGCTGAGCTAACCGCCCTCCTGCCCGACCGCGCCCTTGAGGTTGCGGCCGGGCTTGAACCGTACCGACGTCGACGGGCCGATCTCGATGGCGGCGCCCGTGCGCGGATTGCGGCCGGTGGTGGCCTTGCGCCGGGCCACGGCGAAGCTGCCGAAGCCGGTCAGCCTCACCTCCCGGCCGAGCCGCAGCGCCGCCTCAATAGCGCGGAATACGGCGTCGACGGCTTGGATGGCCTTTGTCGCCGGAAGGTCTGCGTCCTCGACGACGGCGGCCACGACCCCGGCCCGGTTCAGCGGCATGGTCTTCGATGCCTCGGCCGGCTGCCGCGTTTTGACGACCATGCGCACCCCCGCCAGAGAACGAGACCCTACCGGGCCTCGTTTCCCGTCGTCAACGGCCGTTCAGTGCGGCAGCGACGGCGGCGGCTGCACGGTCGGCAGCACCGGCTCCGGCGGTTCGTGCCACTCGATCGCCTCGGGCTTGGTCGCCAAGGCCTGGTGGATCACCTCGTCCACATGGGCTACGGGGATGATCTTCAGGTGCTTCTTCACGCCCTCCTCGATCTCAGCCAGATCCTTCTCGTTGTCCTTCGGGATGAACACGGTCGTGATGCCGGCCCGCAAGGCCGCCAGCAGCTTCTCCTTCAGGCCGCCGATCGGCAGCACCCGGCCGCGCAGCGTAATCTCCCCCGTCATCGCCACGTCACGGCGGACGGGAATCCCGGTCATGACGCTGACGATGCTGGTGGCCATGGCGATGCCGGCGGACGGACCGTCCTTGGGCGTGGCACCCTCGGGCACGTGCACGTGGATGTCCCGCTTCTCGAACACGTTGGGCTTGATGCCGAAGCTCGTGCCCCGACTGCGCACATAGCTCAGGGCGGCCGACACGCTTTCCTGCATAACGTCGCCCAGCTTGCCCGTGTGCTTGACCTGGCCCTTGCCGGGCAGCAGCACGCTCTCGATCGTCAGGATTTCGCCGCCCACCTCGGTCCACGCCAGGCCGGTGACCACGCCCACCATGTCCTCCGCCTCGGTCTCGCCGTAGCGGAAGCGGCGCACGCCCGCGTATTTTTCCAGCGTCTTGCGGGTGATGGTGACCTTCTTGGCCTTCTTGGTGACGATCTCCTTCACCGCCTTGCGAGCCACGTTGGCGATCTCGCGCTCGAGGCTGCGCACGCCGGCCTCGCGCGTGTAGTAGCGCACCAGGTCGCGGATCGCGTCCTCGCTGAGCGACCACTCCTCTTTCTTCAACCCATTCGCCTCGGCCTGCTTGGCCACCAGATGCCGCTTGGCGATCTCCACCTTCTCGTCCTCGGTATAGCCGGGGATGCGGATGATCTCCATGCGGTCCATCAGCGGACCGGGCATGCGCAGGCTATTGGCCGTGGTGACGAACATGACGTCCGACAGGTCGTAATCCACCTCGAGGTAGTGGTCGGCGAAGGTCGAGTTCTGCTCGGGGTCCAGGACCTCCAGCAGCGCGGACGAGGGGTCCCCGCGCCAATCCGCGCCCAGCTTGTCGATTTCGTCGAGGAGGAACAGCGGGTTGCTGGTCTTGGCCTTCTTCATGCCCTGCACGACCTTGCCGGGCATGGAGCCGATATAGGTGCGCCGGTGGCCCCGCACCTCGGCCTCGTCGCGGACGCCGCCCAGGGACATGCGGACGAAGTTGCGGCCGGTCGCCTTGGCGATGCTGCGGCCCAGGCTGGTCTTGCCCACGCCGGGCGGGCCGACCAGGCACAGGATGGGCCCGCGGATTTTGGGGCTGCGCGACTGCACGGCCAGGTATTCGAGAATACGCTCCTTCACCTTCGCCAGGCCATAATGGTCGGCGTCGAGCACACGTTCCGCCTCGGTGACGTCGTTGTTGATCTTGCTGCGCTTCTTCCACGGAATGGAGAGCATCCAATCGAGGTAGTTGCGCACCACGGTCGCCTCGGCGCTCATCGGACTCATGGTCCGCAGCTTCTTCAGCTCGGCCAAGGCCTTCTCGCGGGCTTCCTTGCTGAAGCGCGTCTTCTTGATGCGCTCCTCGAGCTCCGCCGTCTCATCCTTGCCGTCCTCGCCCTCGCCCAATTCCTTCTGGATGGCCTTGAGCTGCTCGTTCAGATAGTACTCGCGCTGGGTCTTTTCCATCTGCCGCTTGACGCGGTTGCGGATGCGCTTCTCGACCTGCAACACGCCGATTTCGGACTCCATGTGGGCGAACACCCGCTCGAGCCGCTCGCTGACCTTGGCCGACTCCAGCAGCTCCTGCTTTTCGGCGATCTTGAGGTTCAGGTGGGCGGAGATGGTGTCGGCGAGCTTGCTCGGCTCCTCGATCTGGTTGAGCGAGACCAGGACCTCGGGCGCGATCTTCTTGTTTAGCTTGATGTACTGCTCGAACTGCCCGACCACGGTGCGGCCGAGTGCCTCCAGCTCCTTCGCGTCGCCGCCCTGGTCAGGCAAGTCCTGCGTGAACGCTTCGAAGTAGGCGTCAGTCTCGGCGAACTTGGTGATGCTGGCCCGGCGGCCGCCTTCCACCAGCACCTTCACGGTGCCGTCCGGCAGCTTCAGCAGCTGCAGGATCGTGGAGATGGTGCCCACGCGGAAGATGTCGTCCGCCCCGGGATCGTCCTGCGTCGCGTTCTTCTGGGCGACGAGGAGGATTTGCTTGTCCTCCCGCATCACCGCCTCGAGCGCCCGCACAGACTTCTCGCGGCCCACGAACAACGGCACGATCATGTGCGGAAAGACGACGATGTCGCGCAGCGGCAAGACGGCTAGCGGCTCAGCGGCGGGGGGGGAACGCGGCTTTTCAGACCGCTGCGGCTCGCTCATAGGACCTCCTTATGGGACAGTCGGACTCGTCGTGGCGCCCACTCTGGCACGCCCTGGCGAGGGTTCGGATCGAAACCCCGGATGGGAGCCGGCGGCTTCGTTCAGGATATCGTCACCGCCATCGGCGGTGACAAGGCCTCGACGGGCGCCGGTCAGGCGCCGCCCTCCGCGCGCTCCTTGCCGTAGGTGAACAGGGGGTTGGCGCGGCTCTCGGCCACCTCGCGATTGATGGTGACCTCCTCGACGCCATCCAGGCCGGGCAAATCGAACATGGTGGACAGCAAGATCGACTCCATGATGGACCGCAGCCCACGTGCCCCGGTTTTCCGGGCGATCGCGCGGGTCGCCACGGATTTTAGCGCGTCCTCGGTGAAGGAAAGCTTTACGCCCTCCATCTCGAATAGCCTGGCATACTGCTTGGAGAGCGCGTTCTTGGGCTTGGTGAGGATTTCCACCAAGGCGCCCTCGTCCAGGTCTTCGAGCGTCGCTACCACGGGCAGCCGGCCGATGAACTCGGGGATGAGCCCGAACTTCAGCAGGTCCTCCGGCTCCGTCTCGCGCAGGATGGCCCCGGTGCGGCGTTCGTCCGGCGCGCGCACCTCGGCGCCGTAGCCGATTCCCGAGCCCTTGCCGCGGGAGCCAATGATCTTTTCCAGACCCGAGAAGGCGCCGCCGCAGATGAACAAGATGTTGGTGGTATCGACCTGCAGGAACTCCTGCTGCGGATGCTTGCGGCCGCCCTGCGGCGGCACGGAGGCGACGGTGCCCTCCATGATCTTCAGCAACGCTTGCTGGACGCCCTCCCCGCTCACGTCGCGAGTAATGCTCGGGTTGTCCGATTTGCGGCTGATCTTGTCGACCTCGTCGATGTAGACGATGCCGCGCTGCGCGCGCTCGACGTTGTAGTCGGCCGATTGCAGCAGCTTGAGGATGATGTTCTCCACATCCTCGCCGACGTAGCCGGCCTCGGTCAGCGTCGTCGCGTCCGCCATGGTGAACGGCACGTCCAGGATGCGGGCGAGCGTCTGCGCCAGCAGGGTCTTGCCGGAGCCGGTGGGGCCGACCAGCAGGATGTTGCTCTTGGCGATCTCGACGTCGTTGTTCTTGGCGCCGTGGGCCAGGCGCTTGTAGTGGTTGTGGACGGCGACGCTCAGCACCTTCTTGGCGTGCGACTGGCCGATGACGTAGTCGTCGAGTACCTTGCAGATCTCCTTGGGCGTCGGCACCCCGTCGCGGGACTTGACGAGGTGCGTCTTGTGCTCCTCGCGGATGATGTCCATGCAGAGCTCGACGCATTCGTCGCAGATGAACACGGTCGGCCCCGCGATGAGCTTGCGGACCTCGTGCTGTGACTTCCCGCAGAATGAGCAATAGAGCGTGTTCTTGGAGTCGGGTGACTTGCTCATGGACACTCCAGCCCCGCGCGACGGGGGCAAGGCGGAAACATTAGACCTGGCGCCATAACCGGACAAGATGGGCGGATAAGATGGGGCCGGCCGGGGCTTCTCCCGGGACGGCCAAAGCAGCGGTTGCAAGAGATGTGCCCGGTGGCCGGGGATTTCAACGCCCGGCTCCGGACTAGATCTTGCTGGGGTCGACCGGCACCGGGCGGTTCTCGACCACCTCGTCGACCAAGCCGAAATCACGCGCTTCCTCGGCCGACATATAGGTGTCGCGCTCCAGCTTGCGCTCGATTGCCTCGATCTCCTGGCCGGTGTGGCGCTGATAGATCTCGTTCAGCCGCTTGCGCAGGGTCAGGATTTCCTTAGCCTGGATTTCGATGTCGCTCGCCTGGCCCTGCGCGCCGCCGCTCGGCTGATGCACCATCACCCGCGCATTCGGCGTGGCATAGCGCTTGCCCTTGGCGCCGGCGCAGAGTAGCAGGCTGCCCATGCTGGCGGCCTGGCCGATGCACAGGGTGGCAATCGGGCTGCGGACATATTGCATGGTGTCGTAGATCGCCAGCCCGGCCGAGACCACGCCGCCGGGGCTGTTGATGTAGAAGCTGATGTCCTTGCTGGGGTTGTCGCTTTCCAGGAACAGCAGCTGGGCGCAGATCAGCGCCGAAACCTGGTCGAACACCGGGCCGGTCAGGAAGATGATCCGCTCCTTCAACAGGCGCGAGTATATGTCAAACGAGCGCTCGCCGCGGGCGGTCTGCTCGATGACCATGGGCACCAGCGTGTTGTTGTAGACCTCGACCGGGTCGCGATCCCTCATGACCAATATCCTCTCAGCGGTGCGCCCTACGTAGGCGGGCACGCCAGGTGTTCCAGGCAAACCCGGCCAGTTGGCCAGGGCTCAAGGGTGGACGCGCAATCCGCTACGCGGCGCTGCCGGGAGCCAGGGCCGGAGCCGGGGCCGGGTCGGCGGAGAGCTCCTCCGGCGTGACCGTGCGCTCCTCGACCTTGGCCAGCTCCAGGATGAAGTCCACCACCTTGTCCTCGAAGATGGGGCCGCGCAGGTTTTCGGCGGCCTGGGGGTTCTTGCGGAAGAACTCCATCACCATCGCTTCCTGGCCGGGGTAGCGGCCGGCCTCGGCGCGCATGGCGCGGCTCATCTCGTCGGGTGTCACCTGGATGCCGTTGCTGCGGCCGATCTCGGACAGCAGCAGGCCCAGCCGGACCCGGCGCTCGGCGATGCCGCGGTACTCCGTCTTGAGCGTCTCCTCGTCCTTGCCCTTGTCCTCGTCGTCGCCCTTGCCGTCCTTGAGGTCGGACTCGACGCGCTGCCAGATCGACTTGAACTCGTTCTCGACCATGCTTTCAGGCACCTCGAAAGCGGCGCCCTTGGCCAGCGCATCCAGCAGCTCGCGCTTGAGGCGCATGCGGCTCACGCCGTCGTATTCGCGCTGGATCTGCCCGCCGATGGTCTCGCGCAGCTTCTCCAGGCTCTCGAGGCCCAGCTTCTCGGCCAGCGCGTCGTCGAGCGGCGCCGGCTTGGCCTGCTCGAGCTTCTTGGCGGTGAGGTCGAAGGTGGCGGCTTTGCCGGCGAGTTCCTTGGCGTGGTATTGCTCGGGGAAGGTGACGGCGATCTGGCGCTCCTCGCCGGGCCTCATGCCCTCCATGCCCTCGGAGAAGCCGGGGATGAACCCGGCGGCGCCCAGCTCGACGCCCATATCCGTGCCGGTGCCGCCGGCGAAGGCAACGCCGTCCACCTTGCCTACGAAATCGACAGTCAGCGTATCGCCAATGCGGGCGCCGCGGTCTTCGGTGACGGGCTCCAGCTCGCGCTGCCGGGCGGCGACCTCGGCGAGCGCCTTGTCGATCGACTCCGCCGTCGGCAGGGCGCGCATGCGGGTGAGGCCAAGGGCGGCGAAGTCCGGCATCGCGATCTCGGGCAGCAGCTCCAGCTCGACGGTGAACTGCAGGTCCTGCTTGTCGGCAAGCTGCGTCACGTCCACCTTGGGCTGCCCGGCGGCGCGCAGGCCGCGCTCGGTCAGCACTTGCTGGGTGGCGGTGTTGACGCTCTCCTCCAGCACCTCGGACATGACGGCGGTGCCGTAGCGCTGGCGCACGACGGTCATGGGGACCTTGCCCGGCCGGAAGCCCGGCAGCTTGACGGTTTTGCCGATCGCGGTGAGGCGGGCGGTACGCTTGTCCTCGATATCGGACGCCGGCACGGTGATGGCGAAGCCGCGCCTCAGCCCCTCGGAGAGCGTCTCGGTAACCTGCATGACCCTAATCCCTATGCCTTCCAAAGCGGGTGGTGCGGGCGGAGGGACTTGAACCCCCATGGCTTGCGCCACCAGAACCTAAATCTGGCGTGTCTACCAATTTCACCACGCCCGCGAGCGTGTTGTCAGGCGGCGGCGTGTAGCGCATGGGGGTGGGGGCGGCAAGGCGGGCGGGCTTAGGCGGTGGCAAGTTGGGCCGTCAGGTCGCGGGGCATCAGCGCCTGCGCACAAGCATCCAGGATTGCTTCGGTGTCCAGCCCATAGGCCCCATACAGATCCGGCAAGTCCCCGCTCTGCCCAAATCGGTCCGGCCCCAGCGGCACAACCCGCTGTCCGCGCACCGCGCCCAGCCAGGAATGGGCTGCCGGGTGCCCGTCCAGAATCGTCACCAGCGCCGCGCCGGGCGCCAAGGGCGCCAGCACGTGCTCGATATGCGACACCGCGGGCTGGCCCTGGCGCCGCGCCCGCGCCGCCGCGAGCCAGCCCGCGTGCAGCCGGTCCGGGCTGGTGATCGCCAGCAGGCCGGCCTCCGGCACCTCCGCCTGCAACTCCGCAAAGGCGGCTTCGGCCTCTGGCGCCACCGGACCCTGATAGGCCAGCGCGATCGGGGTGCCCTCCTTCGGCTGCACCACCCAATGGGCGCCGGCGATGACGGCGGCCGGGTCGAGTTTGCGCTCGGGCTGCTGGAGTTGGCGGGTCGAAAGGCGGAGCCAGGCGGCGGAGCCGTCCGGGGCTTGCATGTGGGCGAAAGCGTGGCGCAGCAGGATGGCGAGTTCGTCCACGTAGGCCGGCTCGTAGCTGGCCAGGCGGTCGGCAGCCATGCCGATCAGGGGGGTGTTGATGCTTTGATGCTGGCCGCCCTCGGGGGCGAGGGTAATGCCGCTGGGGGTGGAGACCAGCAGGAAGCGGGCGTCCTGGTAGCAGGCGTAGATCAAGGCATCCAGGCCGCGGTTCACGAAGGGGTCGTAGACCGTGCCGATCGGCAGTAGGCGCGCGCCGGTCAGGCTGTGCTGCAGGCCCGCGGCGGCGAGGATGAGGAACAGGTTCTGCTCGGCGATGCCGAGTTCGATGTGCTGGCCGGTGGGCGACATGCCCCAGCGCTGGGCGCTCGCCAGCTTGGCATCCCGGAAAACGTCGTTGCGGGTGTGGCGGTCAAACACGCCGCGGCGGTTTACCCAGGGGCCGAGGTTGGTCGAAACCGTTACGTCGGGGCTGGTGGTGACGATGTGGCGGGCGAGGTCCGCGCATTCGCCTTCGCCGCGGCCGATCTCGGCCAGGATGTCGCCGAAGCCGGCTTGCGTGCTGTATTTGCGGCCGGCCGGTTTCGGCCCGGGCAGCACCGCAGGCACGTGGACGGCGGGCGTGGACAGAGCGCGCCCGCCGGGGCTGAGCGGCTGCGCGAAGGGGGCGGAGTCGATCACGGATTGGAAGGCCTCGGGCGGGAGGTCGAGGCCTTCGGCCACGTCCCATTCGCGGCCGGGCCGGATGCGCATGGCGGTGCGGAACACTTCCATCTGGTCGCGGGTCATCAGGCCGGAATGGTTGTCCTTGTGCCCGGCGAAGGGCAGGCCCATCCCCTTGATGGTGTAGGCGATGAAGCAGGTCGGCTGGTCGCCTTGGGCGTCGGCCTGGCGGAAGCTCTCGATCAGGTAGTCGACATCGTGGCCGCCGAGGTTGGTCATCAGCGTGGCGAGCTCGTCGTCGGTCATCGGGTCGAGGATGGCGCGCACGCCGGGGTCGCGGCCCAGCTCGGCCAGCAAAGCGTGGCGCCAGGCCGCGCCGCCCTGGAAGGTGAGCGCGGAATACAGGCTGTTGGGGCAGTCATCGATCCAGAGGCGCAGCGCCTCGCCGCCCTCGCGCTCGAAGGCGGCCTGCAGCAGGCGGCCGTATTTCAGGGTGACGACGTTCCACCCCATGTCGCGGAACAGGCCCTCGATGCGGCCGAACAGGCGGTCGGGCACCACGCTGTCGAGGCTCTGGCGGTTGTAGTCGATGATCCACCAGACGTTGCGGACGTCGTGCTTCCAGCCCTCCAGCAGGGCTTCGTAGATGTTGCCCTCGTCCAGCTCGGCGTCGCCGGCGATCGCCACCTGGCGGCCCGGCGGCAGCCCGGCGTCGAGGCCATGCAGCCGCACGTAGTCCTGCATGAGCGCTGCGAAGCTGGTGAGCGCCACGCCGAGGCCCACGGAGCCGGTGGAGAAGTCCACCTCCGGCCCGTCCTTGGTACGGCTGGGGTAGCTCTGCACGCCGCCCATCTGGCGCAGCCCCGCCATCTTCTCCGGCGTCTGGCGGCCGAACAGGCGGTTGATGGCGTGGAACACCGGGCCCGCGTGCGGCTTCACCGCCACCCGGTCCTGCGGCTTGAGGATTTCGAAATACAGTGCCGTCAGGATGCTGATGGTGCTGGCGCAACTGGCCTGGTGGCCGCCGACCTTCAGCCCGTCCCGGTTGGGGCGGATGTGGTTGGCGTTATGGATCATCCAGGCCGAGAGCCACAGCAGTTTGCGTTCGATCTGCTTGAGCCCGCTCAGCCGATCAGGTGCCAACCGCAGGATCGGCGCGGGCGCGTTCACGACCAGCCCCGCGCCAGGCGGCGGACGACGGTGCTGGCGTTGCGCTTGCCCCGCCCCGCGTAGTCCTCGTGGTAGTCCTCGATGCGCGCGGGGTCGTAGACGTAGTTGACCATCAGGGTGGCGCTGGCGCGGACGCCCTTGTCGGACGTGTCGGCGAGCGCCATCACGCGCTCGACCCGGGCGCCGTTCGAGAGGTGGAAGTGGGCCACCGGATCGATCGCGCGGGTGCCGCGGCTCTCGTTCAGCAGATAGCGCGCGCCGAGCCGGGTCAGCACGGGCTCGGCGGCGCGCATCACCATGGCGTCGCGGAACCAGCCGCGCTTGGCCAGGATGGCGGCGAGCGCCTGCGACCCGGTCTCGGCCGCGGGCGCGTCGGCCGGGGCGGCGGTGCGCAGGCTTGCGGCCTCCTCGTCGCTGAGCAGGGCTGGGTCGTCCTCGGCCAGCTTCGCGTCCAGCCAGCGGCGGAAGCCGGGGATGGGGGAGAGGGTGGCAAAGGATTTCAGGTTGCGGAACTCGGCCCCGAGCAGTTCCACCACGCGCTTGATCAGGAAGTTGCCGAAGCTGATGCCGGCCAGGCCTTTCTGGCAGTTGCTGATGGAGTAGAAGATGGCGGTGTCGGCCTGCTTGGGGTCGAGCAGCGGGGCCTTCTTGTCCAGCAGCTTCTGCACGCTGGGCGAAAGGCCGGAGACCAGCGCCACCTCGACGAAGATCAGCGGCTCGTTCGGCATGCGGTGGTGGAACAGCGCGTAGCAGCGGCGGTCGCTGTCGAGCCGGTTCTTGAGGTCGCTCCAGGAGCGGATTTCGTGCACCGCCTCGTAGCCGACCAGGCGTTCCAGCAGCAGGGCCGGGCTGTTCCAGTCGATGCGCTGCAGCTCGAGGAAGCCCACATCGAACCAGCTCGCGAGCAAGTTGCGGAGATCGCTTTGCAGGGCGGCGAGGTGCGGATCGCCCTTCATGAGGTCGATCAGGGTGGCGCGCAGGTCCACCAAGAACTTCATGCCGTCGGGGATGGTGGTGAACTGGGTCAGCAGCCGCACCCGGGGCGGCTCGAGGGCGCGGCGGAGCGCCACCTGGGCGACAGCGCGCTGCGCGTCGTCGGGCGCGGCTTGCATGGCCTCGTAGGCACGGGCGACCGCCACCGGGTCGCTGTCGAAGGCGGCGAGGTCGCGCAGGAAGCCGCGGCGCCCGGCGTCGTCCAGGCCCAGGTAGGTCTGCGCCAGCTTGGCCGCGCGATTGCGGGCGCTGACCTCGCCGCCGCGGGCGTGCAGGCAGGCGCGCATCTGCCCGGCGATGCCTTCGTCCTCGTCGACGGCGACGGTGGAGGCCATGTCCCGCCACACCGTGGCGATGCGGCGGATGGCGCGGTCGAACAGGCCGATCGGGACAGCGGTGTCGCTCATGGACGGGCTCCAGGGTCTCGGCGGGCAGTATAGCGCAGGCGCCGGCTCATGCAGCGGTTCCTTCGCGCAACGCAGCGTTAACTTTTGGGATGAGGTCTTCGGCCACCAGGCCCGGGCCAGCCAGGGCGGCGGCGCGGCCAAGCAGCCAGGCGGCGGCGCAAGCGGCCTCCCAGGCCGGCAGGCCTTGGGCGAGCAGGGCGCCGACCAGCCCGGCCAGCACGTCGCCGGCGCCGGCGGTGGCGAGCCAGGGCGGCGCGCTGTCGTTGATGGCGGCGCGGCCGTCGGGCGCGGCGACGACCGTGTCGGCACCCTTCAGCAGCAGGACCGCACCCACGCGCCGGGCGGCGGCGCGGGCGGCGGCGAGCTTGTCCGGGCCGGGCGGGCCGAACAGGCGGGTGAACTCGCCCTCGTGCGGGGTCAGCACGGCGCAGCCCCGCAAGCCCTCGGGCTGGCCGGCATAGGCGCCGAGCGCGTCCGCGTCCGCCACCACCTGGCGCCCGGCGGCGAGAAGCAGCGGCAGGGCGGCGCCCGCGGCGTCTGGCCCCAGGCCGGGCCCGCAGACCCAGACGAGGCGGCGCCGGTCTTGCAGCAGCTCGGGGAGCGGCGCCTCGGTCACGATCAGGCCGGGCTCGCCGGCCCGGTACACGTCGGCGCTGCCAAGGGCGGCGATGGAGACCAGCCCTGCCCCGCCGTGCCGGGCCGCCGAGGCGGCCAGGCGGGCGGCGCCGGTCATGCCCGCGCCGCCCAGCACGGTGACGTGGCCGCGAGTGTATTTGTGGTCCAGGGCGCCGGGCGGGAGCAGGGTCCACAGGCCCGGGCCGTTCTGCCAGGTGCGCGCGCCGGCGGCGCCGATGGCTGCGGGGGGCAGGCCGATATCGGCCAGCAGGACAGGGCCGCACAGCGACCGGCCGGGCAGGAGAAGGTGGCCGGGCTTGCGTTCGGCGAAGGTCACGGTGAGGTCGGCGGCCCGCACCCGGCCTTGCGGCTGGCCGGTGCCGCCGTCGAGTCCGCTCGGCACGTCGACGGCCAGCACGCGCCGGGCGGCGGCCAGCACGTCGGCGACTACATCCGGCACCTCCGCCCGCAGCCCGGCGCCGAACACGGCGTCGATGACCAGGTCCGCGCGGGCGGCCTCGGCCGGCGTGGTCCAGTCCGCGGGATAGGCCGCCACGCGGACCGGCCAGCCCTGCTGCGCCAACAGGCAGGCCGCGACCCGGCCATCCCCGCCATTGTTGCCGGGCCCGCACAGCACCAGGGTACGGCAGGGGCCGAACCGCCGCGCCGCCCGCGCGACGGCGCGGCCCGCCGCCTGCATGAGCGTTGCCACCGGCACGGAGGAGGCCTTGTCGGCGCGCGCCATCTCCGCGGGCGTCAGCAGCGGCGCCGGCTGGCGGCCGGCCGAGCCGGGGTGCATCCTGGTGTGGAACGGATTGGAGTCGGACATGGCCGTCGTGATCACCGTGGCGCAGCAAAAGGGAGGGTCGGGCAAGACGATGCTGGCCGCCAATCTGGCCGCGGCCCTCGCGCCGGGCAAGACGGTGGCGGTGCTGGACATTGATCCGCAGCACAGCCTGGCGCGCTGGCACGCGATCCGGGCGGCGCGGGTACCCGAAGCGGCGAAGCTGACCTTCTCCGACGTGGCGGGCTGGCAGCTGGCGGGCGAGCTGGAGCGGCTGCGGCGGGAGCACGACGTGGTGCTGATCGACAGCCCGCCGGTGATCGACAGCGATGCGCGCCGGGCCATTCGGGGCGCGGACCTGGTGGTGGTGCCGGTGCAGCCGAGCGCCCCCGACATCTGGGCGGCCGAGGGCACGCTGAAGCTGGCGGCCGAGGAGAAGCGCCCGGCGTGCCTGGTGCTGAACCGCGTGCCGCCTACCGGCCGCCAGCGGGAAACGACGGAGCAGGACTTGCGGGCGCGCAACCTGGTCGTGCTGCCGGCCACGCTGGGCAACCGGGCGGCGTTCAGCCAGGCCTTCGCGCAGGGGCTGGGGGTGACGGAAGCGGCCCCGCGTACCCTGGCGGCGGCGGAGTTGCGGGCCTTGCTGGCGGCGATCCTGCAGGTGATTGGGTGAGGGTCTCGCGCCACCAGGTGTAGAGGCCGGACAGTACCAGGATGGCCATGCCGGCGAACTCCCAGCCGCCGGGCACCTCGCCCCACACGATCCAGCCGAGGACGACGGTATAGAGGATGGCGCCGTATTCGAAGGGGGCCAGCATGGTCGCCTCGCCGCTGCGGTAGCCTTCGGTCATCAGCAGCTGCGCCGCCGCCGAGACCACGCCCACGCCGATCAGCGCCGCCAGCACCGGAGGGCTCGGCGTGACCCAGACCGGGACGACCAGCAGCCCGGAGAGCGCGCTGGTGGCGATGGCGAACCAGGTGACGATGGTGATGCTGCGCTCGCCCGCCTGCCCCATGCGGCGGATGCTGACCATCGACAGCGCCCAGGCCAGCACGCCCACGACCACGACCAGGGCAGGCACGACCGGCAGCGCGCCCGCCTGCCAGGGCCGCAGCACGATCAGCACGCCCAGCAGCCCGGCCGCGACCGCCGCCCCGCGATGCAGGCCGACCCGCTCGCCCAGCATGGGGATCGACAGCAGGCTGAGGAAGATCGGCATGGCAAAGCCGAGCGCGGTGACGGTGGCGAGCGGCAGGTAGGCGAAGCCGTAGAAGGAGCCGAACATGCCGGCGAACCCGGCGCCGATCCGCATGGCATGGCCCCAGGGCTGCCGGGTCCGCAACGCCGCGAGCCCGCCGCGGCGGCGCAGCAGCGGCAGCAGGCACAGCAGGGCCACGACGCTGCGGAACAGCATGATCTCGATGGTGGGCGTGCTGGGGGCGGCCGCCTTCACCAGAACCGCGCTGACCGTGAAGCAGGCGGAGGCGGCGAGCACGCAGAAGATGGCGCGCTTGCGGACGCGGGCGGTGCCCGCTTCAGGCTGGACGTGCATGGGCGCGGTTCTACAGCGTCAGTTGCGCCTCGACCACGTCGGGCTCCTGCGGGAGGCGCCTGATCGTGAACCCCAGCCGTTTGACGAAGGCCAGCATGGGCGCGTTGTCGGCCAGCACCTGGCCGTTGATCGCGGTGATCCCCTGCGAGGCGGCCCAGTCGAACAGGCGTTGCATGAGGTGGCGGCCGAGGCCCCTGCCCTTCATGGCCGCGTCCACCACGATCGCGAACTCGGCCTCCGTGCCGGGCGGCTCGCGCACCAGGCGGGCCACGCCCACCGTCTGGGCCCCGAGCACGGCGACGAACGCCATCTCGCGGTCGTAATCGACCTGGGTCAAGCGGGCGATCTGCTCGGGGGCGAGGTCGCGCAGCATGGAGAAGAAGCGGTAGCGTATGTCCTGCGGCGACAGGCGGCGGAACAGGGCGATGTGTGCTTCTGCGTCCTCCGGTCGGATCGGGCGCACCTCGATCGCGTCTCCGCGCAAGGCCCAGCGTTCGACCAGCTCGACCGGATAGGCGGGGATGGCCAGCGCCGCCCCGGCGCCTGTTTGCCGCAGACCGATCCAGGCGTCGGCGGCGGTGACGCCGTTCGCGTCGGCGAACAAGGGGTCCGCCTGCAGCGCGGCGATCTCGGGGAAGTCGACCACCAACTGGCTGACGCGGACCAGCGCATCGGCGACTGCCTCCCGGCTTGCAGCGGCATGCCCGTGCCCGGCGGCCAGGAGGCGCACGGCCCGCGAGCGCGCGACCAGGCCGGCGGCAAGGGCGAGGTTGAGCGGCGGCAACTCCATGACGGCGTCGTCGAGCCGGTCGCGCCCGCCGGGGCCGAAGCCGATGGCAGGGCCGAATAGGGGGTCGTCGGCGACGGCGATGCGCAGGCGCCGGGCGCGGCCGGCCTGGCCTTGCACCAGCAGGCCATGCGGGGCCGGCAGGCGCTCCGCCGCCCGCTGCACCGCGCCGGCGTCGGGGAGGTCGAGCGCCAGGGCGGCGATGCCGTCCGGGTCGGGCTGGCGCTGCTTGACCACGGCGGGGAAGCCGAGCAGGCCGGCGGCGGCGGCGGCCTCCGCGGGGCCCGCCACGGCGCGGCCGGGCACGACGGGAAGGCCATAGGCGGCCAGCACCGCGAGCGCCTCGTCCTGGAACAGCCCGGCGCGTCCGGCGGCGCGGGCGCCTTGGAACACCTGGCGGACGGTCTCCTGGTCGGGCGCCAGCGCCAGCACCCGGCTGGTCGGCAACTCGCGCGCAGCCGCCCGGGCCCGGCGCAGCTCCACCAGCTGCGCGAAGCCCCGCACGGCCTGTTCGGGCGAGGCGAACACCGGTACCCCGGCGTCGGCCAGGGTGCGGCGATGCCCGGCAGCCGTGGTCTCGCCGAGCACGCAGGCCAGCAGGGGCATCTTCAACCCGGAGGCGCCCGCGGCCAGCGCCGCCACGCCTGCCGCGTCCGCGGTGCCGGTGGGCGCCAGGATCGCGACCACCCCGCCGATCTCGGGCAGGGCGGAGAGCATGGCGACCGCCTCGGCCAGCCGGGTCGGCTCGTTCGCGCCGGTCCAGACCAGGCCGGGATCCGGCGGCTGCGGCGGCAGATGCAGCCGGAGGATGGCCTGCGCCGCCGCGTCCAGCGCTGCGAGCGGGATGCCGAGCCGCACGGCCTGGTCGGCGGCCATCTGGCCGGGGCCGACCGCGTTGCTGACGATCATCAGCGACTCCGAGCGCGGCGGCCGCGCCCGGGTCAGCGTCTCGGCGGCGGCGAGCAGCTCGGCCAGGCCGCGGACGCGCAGGATGCCGGTGCGGCGGAGCGCGGCATCGAACACGGCGTCGTTGCGGCCGGTGGGGTCGTGCTGGCGGCTGCCGGCGTGGATGGCGACCACGGGGCGCAGCCGGGCCGCGGCGCGGGCGGCGGACAGGAAGGCCCGGCGGTCGCGGATGTGCCTGATGTCGAGCAGGATCGCGCCGGTGCCGGGGTCGCGGGAGAGCCAGTCGAGGATGAGGGGGTAGCCGATGTCGTGCTCCGCGCCGATGCCGACGACGTGGCTGAACCCGACGCCGTTCGGCTCCGCCCAGTCGATGACCGCGCGGCACAGGGCGGCCGATGGCGACACCAGCGCCAGCTTGCCGGGACGCGGCTGCAGGTGGGCGGCGGAGGCGTTCAGGCCGATCGCGGGCACGATGACGCCGAACGAGGCGGGGCCGAGCAGGCGGCATTTGGTTGCAGGCGGCAGGCCCGGCATCGCCGGCGCGGCGGCGATCGCGGTCCGGGTGCCGCAACCCGCCAGGGCGTCGAGGGCGGGCTGCAGGTGTTCAGGCGTGGTCGCGACCACGCCCAGGTCCGGCGTGAGCCCGGCCGGGACGCGGGCGTCGTCGGAGCAATAAATGGTGCCTTTGAAGCCAGCCGATTGCAGGTTGCGCAATACCGCCTGGCCGAGCGCCGTGGCCGCTCCGAGCAGGGCGACGGAACGGGGCTGGAACAGCGATTCCGGGTGGAAGTCGCCGGTCGGGAGAGCTCGGAGCATGGTGCGCGGGACCCTAAGCCGGGCCGGCGCGGATGGCTCGCGTTAATGCCGACGCTGCCGGAGCATCCCGGGAACGTGACGGAGCCTGACACGCCGCTTTAGGCATCCGAGATGCTGGCAGGGCTTAGTGAGGGCTCGACCCCAGGCGGGTCGCCGTCGGCGGCGACAGCGTGGGCGGCAACTTGCGGGTGCTGGATGCCTAGAGGGACGTTCGCAGCTTTGCCGCGATCTCGCCGATGATGCCGCGGCGGAAGGCGAGCACGCAGATGACGAAGATGACGCCCTGGCTCACCGTGACCCAGGCGCCGAACTGGGCGAGGTAGTTCTCGAGCCCGACGATCACGGCGGCGCCGGCCACCGGGCCGAAGATGGTGCCGAGGCCGCCGAGCAGCGTCATCAGCACCACCTCGCCCGACATGGCGTAGTTCACGTCGGTGAGCGTCGCGATGCCGAACACCAGCGACTTCGTGCCGCCGGCGATCCCGGCGATGAAGCAGCTGAGCACGAAGGCGATCAGCTTGTAGTCGTCGGTGCGGTAGCCTAGCGAGGTCGCGCGCGGCTCGTTTTCGCGGATGGCCTTCAGCACCTGGCCGAACGGCGAGTGCACCACGCGATGGATCAGCAGGAAGCCGCAGATGAACACGCCCGCGACCACGGCATACATCGCCATGTCCGGACGCAGCGAGATCAGGCCGAACAGCATGCCGCGCGGCACCTGCTGGATGCCGTCCTCGCCGCCGGTGAACGGCGCCTGCAGGCAGAAGAAGTAATTCATCTGCGCGAGCGCCAGCGTGATCATGGCGAAGTAGATGCCCTGGCGGCGGATGGCCAGCCAGCCGAAGGCGGTGCCCAGCGCGGCACCCGTCAGACCGCCGAGCAGGATGGCGATCTCGGGGGTGACGCCCCAGGTCTTGGCGGTCCAGGCGGTCACGTAACTGCCCATGCCGAAATAGGCGGCGTGGCCGAAGCTCATCAGGCCGACATAGCCGATCAGCAAGTTGAAGGCGCAGGCGAACAGGGCGAAGCACAGCACCTTCATCAGGAACACCGGGTAGATGCCGACAAACGGCAGCACCACGATGGCGCCGATCATCAGCAGCAGCGCGGCCGCCTGCGGCCCGCTGAACCCCAGCACGCGGAAGGGGCGGGCCGATGCGGCGATCGGCGAGGTTGTGGTGACGCTCATCGTTCAGGCCCCCTTTCCGAACAGCCCGGCCGGCCGCGCCAGCAGCACGATGACCATGACTACGAAGATCACCGTGGCCGACGCTTGCGGATAATACACCTTCGTCAGCCCCTCGACGATGCCCAGGCCGAAGCCGGTCACGATGCTGCCGAGGATGCTGCCCATGCCGCCGATCACGACCACCGCGAACACGGTGATGATGAAGTTCGAGCCCATGTTGGGGTTCACCGAGTAGATCGGCGCTGCCAGCACGCCCGCGAAGGCCGCCAGCGCGATGCCGCCGGCGTAGGTCAGGCTGATCATGCGCGGCACGTTCACGCCGAAGGCCTGCACCAGGCCGGGGTTCTCGGTGGCCGCGCGGAGCCGGGCGCCGAGCGGGGTCTTTTCGATGATCAGCCAGGTCAGCAGGCATACGCCGGCTGCCGCCACCACCACCCAGCCGCGGTAGTTCGGCATGAACATGAAGCCGAGGTCGGTCGCGCCCGAAAGGGATTGCGGGATGCGGTACGGCATGCCGGAGCTGCCGAAGGCATTGCGCGCCAGCCCTTCCAGGATCAGCGCCAGCCCGAAGGTGAGCAGCAGGCCGTAGAGATGGTCGAGCTTGTAGAGCCGCCGGATGACGGTGCGTTCCAGCAGCAGCCCAAAGGCGCCGACGATCAGCGGCGCGAGGATCAGGGCCGGCCAGTAGCCGAGCGTGAGCCAGTCCGGCACGGCCAGGCCGGGCTGGATCATGCCGAGCCAGGTGTTGGGCGTGAGCAGCATCCAGGCCACGAAGGCGCCGAGCATGAATAGGGCGCCGTGGGCGAAGTTGATGATGTTCAGCATGCCGAAGATCACGGCCAGGCCGAGCGACAGCAGGGCGTAGAACGCCCCGTTGATCAACCCGAGCAGCAGCTGCCCGAACAGCAGCGGCAGCGGCCGGTACAGCCCCGCCACCACCCGGTCCATGCCCACCCCCAGCACCACCGCGGCCAGGATGGCCAGCAGGATGGCCGCCCAGAGCAGCCACCCCGGCAGGCGCCGCGACGGCCTGGCGGCGAGCGCGCCCGACATGGCTAGGAGCGGACCAGCGTGCAGCCGCCTTCGGCCAAAGGCTTCCACGCCTTGTCGGCCGGGGTGGCGACCACCTGCTTGTAGTAATCCCAGGCGTATTTGCTCTCGCCGGGCTTCTTGACCTCGAACAGGTAGGAGGGAAGCAGCACCACCCCATCCGCACGGATGGTGGCGGCGCCGAACGCGTCGTCGGCGACCGGCATGGCCTTCATGCGGGCTGCCACCGCGGCGCCGTCCGACTTGCTGGCGACGCCCATGTCCTTGATCGCCTTGAGGAAGTGCAGCGCGCCGGAGTAGCAGCCGGCATTGGTCATGTTGGGGCAGCCGCTGGGCATGGTCGCCTGGAAGCGCTTGGTGAAGGCGCGGGTGCGGTCGTTCATGTCCCAGTAGAAGCTTTCGGTCAGGAACAGGCCCTGCGCCGCCTCCAGGCCGAGCCCGTGCACGTCGCCCAGGAACATCAGCAGGGCGGCAACCTTCATCTTGCGGGTCAGGCCGAACTCGGCCGCCTGTTTGATGCTGTTGATCGTGTCGGCGCCGGCATTGGCCAGGCCGAGCACCTTCGCCCCGCTCGCCTGGGCCGAGATCAGGAACGAGGAGAAGTCGCTGGTGCCGGGGAACGGATAGGGCGAGGCGCCGAGCACCTTGCCGCCCGCGGCGGTGACGAAGGCGCTGGTGTCCCGCTGCAGCTGCTGGCCGAACACGTAGTCGGCGGTGACGAAATACCAGGTGTCGCCGCCGGCCGCGACCATGGCGCCGCCGGTGGAGCGCGCCAGCATGTAGGTGTCGTAGGCCCAATGGAAGGTCGCGGGGCCACACTGGTTGCCGGTGAGGTCCCCGGTCGCCGCGCCCGTATTGATATAGACGCGGTTCTTCTCCTTGCAGACGTTGTTGACCGCGAGCGCCACCGAGCTGGTCGGCACGTCCAGGATGACGTCCACCCCATCGCGGTCGATCCACTGCCGGGCGATGCCGACGCCGGTGTCGGGCTTGTTCTGGTGGTCGGCGGCGATCACCTCGACGGAGAGCCCGCCGCCGAACTCGGCCACGGCCTGGCGCACGGCATTGACGGAGAGCTGCCCGCCGATGTCGCGGTAGGGGCCGGACTGGTCGTTGAGCACGCCGAGCTTGATGACCTGGGATTGGGCGCGGCCCCGGCGCGGCAAGGCGAGGCTTGCGGCAGCGGCGGACCCGAGAAGGGTGCGGCGATCGATCGGCATCTTGTTCTCCTAAGCGCGGACCATGGGGCAGCCGCCCTTGTCCAAGGGGCGGAACGCGGTGTCGGCCGGGGTGGACGCGACCGGCTTGTAGTAATCCCACGGCCCTTTGCTCGCCGCGGGCGTCTTCACTTCCCAGAGGTACGAGGGATGGGTCTTACGGCCATCGGCGCGGATGGTGCCCTCGCCGAAACAGTCGTCGCTGGTGGGCATGGCCTTCAGCCGGGCGACCGTCGCCGCACCGTCCGCCTTGGCCTGCGCGACGCCCATGGCGCTCGCCACCTTCAGGTAGTGCAGCGTGCTGGCGTAGGTGCCGGCCTGCACCATCGTCGGGCGCTGCGCCGGGGCCTTGGGCTTCAGGCGCTCGGAGAAGGCGCGGGTGCGGTCGTTCATGTCCCAGTAGAAGCTATTGGTCAGGTTGATGCCCTGGGCGACCTGCAACCCGAGCGAGTGCACGTCGCTGATGAACAGCAGCAGGCCGGCCAGCTTCATCTTGATGCCGAACTCCTGCGCTTGCTTGATCGTGTTGATCGTGTCGGTGCCGGCATTGGCGATGCCGAGGATTTTGGCGCCGGAGGCTTGCGCCTGGATCAGGAACGAGGAGAAGTCGGTCGTGCCGGGGAACGGGTACTTCACGCTGCCGACCACCCTGCCGCCGGCGCCTTCCACGAACCCCGTCACGTCCCGCTGCAGGGCCTGGCCGAAGGCGTAGTCGGCGGTGATGAAGAACCAGCTGTCGCCGCCTGCCTTCACCAGGGCGCCGCCGGTGGACTTGGCCAGCATGTAGGTGTCGTAGGCCCAGTGGATGGTGTTGGCGTTGCACTGCGCGGCCGTGAGATCCGAGGTCGCGGCGCCCGAGTTGATGTAGACCTTGTTCTTGTCCTTGGCGACCGCCGCAACGGCCAGGGCGACGGCGCTGTTGGCGACCTCGACGATGATGTCCACGCCCTGGTCGTACCATTGCCGGGCGATGCCGGCGCCCACATCGGCCTTGTTCTGGTGGTCCGACTGCAGGATCTCGACGGTGAAGCCCTTGCCGGCCATCCCGAAATCCTCAGTGGCGAGCTGCGCCGCCTTGACCGCGAGCGGCCCGGCCAGGTCCTGGTAGGGGCCGGACAGGTCCGTCAGGACGCCGATCTTGAGCGTGTTGGCCGATTGCGCGTGGCCGGCGCGCGCGCCCAGCAGCGGCAGCGTGGCGGCGGCGGTGCCGAGCAGCCCGCGGCGGGAGATGGGCATGCGTGTCCTCCGTGCGCGTTCAAACGCCGAGATAGTCGTGCAGCTTGGCCATGTTGGCCCCCAACTCGGCATTGGGGATCATGTCGATGACGCGCCCGTGGTCCATGACGTAGTGCCGGTCCGCCACGGTGGCGGCGAAGCGGAAGTTCTGTTCCACAAGCAGCACGGTGAAGCCGCGCGCCTTTATCTCGCGGATGGTGTGGCCGATCTGCTGGATGATGACGGGCGCCAGGCCCTCGGTCGGCTCGTCGAGCAGCAGCAGGCGGGCGCCGGTGCGCAGGATGCGGCCGATCGCCAGCATCTGCTGCTCGCCGCCCGACAGCTTGGTGCCCTGGCTGCTGGCGCGTTCCTTCAGGTTGGGGAACAGGGTGTGGATTTCGGCGATGGTCATGCCGCCGGGCGCGATCTGCGGCGGCAGCATCAGGTTCTCGGTGACGTTCAGGCTGGCGAAGATGCCGCGTTCCTCGGGGCAGAAGGCGATGCCGGCGCGGGCGATGCCGTCCGGCGCCATGCGCACGGTCTCGGTGCCCTTGAAGGCGATGCTGCCTTCGCGCCGGGGCACCAGGCCCATGATGCTTTTCATGGTGGTCGTCTTGCCGGCGCCGTTGCGGCCCAGCAGGGTGACCACCTCGCCCTCGTTCACGTGGAAATCGACCCCGTGCAGGATATGGCTCTCGCCATACCAGGCGTTCAGCCCTTTAAGTTCAAGCATCGGGGAGCTCAACCATCGGGCGACCCCAGGTAGGCGGTGATGACGTCGGGGTTCTTGCTCACGCTGGCGTAGTCGCCTTCGGCCAAAATCTGCCCGCGCGCCAGCACGGTGATGCGGTCGCACAGGCCTTCGACGACGCTCAGGTTGTGCTCCACCATCAGGATGGTGCGGCCGGTGCGGATGCGCCGGATCAGGGCGACGACGCGATCCACGTCCTCATGCGCCATGCCCGCGGTCGGCTCGTCGAGCAGCAGCATCGTGGGCTCCAGCGCCAGCGTGGTGGCGATCTCGAGCGCGCGCTTGCGGCCGTAGGAGAGCAGGACGGCCTGCTCCTCCTCGTAGCCCTCGAGCCCCACGTCGGCCAGCAGGGCGCGGGCGCGGTCGTCATAGGCCCCCAGCAGGCCTTCGCTGCGCCAGAAGTCGAAGCTGGCGCCCCGCGAGCGCTGCAGGGCGAGCCGGACGTTCTCCAGTGCGCTCAGATGCGGGAACACCGCCGAGATCTGGAAACTGCGAACCAGCCCGAGCCGGGCGACCGCGGCCGGCTTCAGCCCGGTGATGTCCCGGCCCTTGAACAGGATGTTGCCGCGGGTGGGGGCGAGGAACTTGGTCAGCAGGTTGAAGCACGTCGTCTTGCCGGCGCCGTTGGGGCCGATCAGGGCGTGGATCGTGTGCTCCTCCACGCGCAACGCCACGTCCTTCACGGCCACGAAGCCGCGAAACTCGCGCGTCAGACCCGTTGTTTCCAGGATGGTGCTGGGCACCCCGGCCGTCTCCCCGATTATGCATGTCTTACCATGCTGATTTGCATATCGGCACGGGTCGCGCAAGATTGTTCCACAGCGTTCCAGGGAATGGTCTCGCCATGCGCCTCCGCAATCCCCTATTCGCGCCGGGCGACAGTGCCCGCAAGGCGGAGGAGGCGCTCGCCTCGGCGGCCGACGGCGTCATCCTCGACCTGGCAAGCTGTGCATCCATCCCGACCAGATCGCCGCCGTGGCCGCCGCCTTCACGCCGTCCGCGGCGCGGGTTCGCTGGGCCGAGCAGGTGCGCGACGGGTTTGCGGCGCAGCCGGGTGCCGGCGTCTTCGTGCTCGACGGCAAGATGATCGACCGTCCGCATCTGAAGCTCGCCGGGCGTATCCTCGCGGCGCGTTAGCGGCGTGGGGCCAGGCGCCTGCCCTCGTAAGGCCATCATGCCGAGGCCATCTGCGTCACCATGCTAGAACCCGAACCGCCCGACGACCGGCTGATGGCCCGCACCGCCGCCGGGGACCGGTTGGCCTTCGATGCGCTCGCGTCCCGCTACTTGCTGCGCCTGCGCCGGGCGGCGATGCGCGTGCTGGGCGACGCCGCCGCCGCCGAGGACGTGGCGCAGGACGCGCTGCTGCGCGCCTGGGTGCGGGCCGGGACCTACGACCCGGCGCAGGCCAGCGTTTCCACCTGGCTGCACCGGATCGCGGTCAATGCCGCCATCGACCGCGTGCGGGCCATCCGGCCCACCGCCGCCGTGTCGGAAGACCTGCACGACCCCGCGCCCGCGGCCGACCTCGTGCTCGCCGGCCGCCAGCGCAGCCGCCTGCTGGCCGAGGCGATCGCCACCCTGCCCGATCGGCAGCGGACCGCCTTGACCCTCACCTACGGCCAGGGCTGGTCCGGCCGGGACGCCGCCCGGGCGCTCAGCGTCTCCACGCGCGCGCTGGAGGGCCTGCTGCATCGCGGCCGCAAGCTGGTGCGCGCATACCTGGAAGCGCGCGACGGGTGAGCTGGATGACCCGCCGCCGCCTGGACTGGGCGCTGCGTGCCCGCGGCACCTGCCTGGTCGCCTGGCCGCCTGCGGAGCGCGGCGCCGCGCTGGCCCTGTTGGGCCGCAGCGGCACCGCCCGGGAGGCGCTGGCAGATGCGCTGGCGGCCGAGGACGCGCCGACCGCGGACCCGCCGGCGCTGTGCCGCATGCAGCAGGCCGTGCGGCGCCGGGTCGCGCCGCCGCCGGCCGCGGTGCGCGGCATGGGCTGGGGTGCGATGGCAGCCTGCGCGGCGGCTGGCTTATACCTGGGCGCGAGCGTGGGCGTGAGCGTGGGGGTGGGCGAGATGGAGCCCGACTTCTTCATCTCGGCGCCCGACCCCTTCACCGCGACGGCAACGCCCGCCTCCTTGGACGAGTGACCCCGGCGTGCTGATGTTCCGCGAGCCTTGGCGCACCCGCCTGCTGTTCGTGTCGCTGGCCGGCAACGTGTTCGCGCTGGCGTTGATCGGGGCGCAGGTGGCGGGGCGGCCGCGCGGTGGCCCGCCGGGTCCGCAAGCCGCGGTGGAGCGCATGGCGCGCGACCTGCCGCAGGCCGACAGCGAGCGGTTCCGCGCCGTCATGGAAGCCGCCCTGCCGCAGCACGCGCTCGCCCGCGCGCGGATGGAAGCGGCGCGGGACAGGATGTCGCGCGCGATCGGCGGGACACCCTATGACGAAGCGGCGGTGCGGCAAGCGATGCTGGCGTGGCAGGAGGCTTGGCTGGACTGGTCGCGCGGGTTCGGGGCGACGATGCTGGCCGCGCTGGCCGAGCTGTCGCCCGATGGGCGCCGGCACCTGGCCGAGGCCGGGCAGCGGCACCTGCGGCGATGAGACCTTTGCTGGCGGCCGCCCTGCTGGCCGCCCTGCTGGCCGGATGCAGCTTGGGCCCGCGCTACGAGCGCCCGGCGCAGGACGTGCCGCCCGCCTTTCGCGCCACCGCCGATACCGCCGCCGCCGCATGGCCGGCCGCGGAGTGGTGGCAGAACTTCCACTCGCCCGAGCTGGACCGCCTGATCGCCCGCGCACGCGCCTACAACAACGACCTGGCGGCCGCGGCGGCGCGGGTGGTGCAGGCGGACGCGCAAGCGCGGATCAGCGGCGCACCTCTGCTGCCCAGCGTGAGCGCGACCGGGGATTTCAGCTACCGGCGCAGTGGCACCGGTGGCCGCAGCAGCGGGGGCGGCCGCAGCAGCGGGGACGGCTCGAGCGCGCTCGGCAACGCCGGCTTCGGCAATGGCGCCCTCGGCACCGGCGGCAACCGCTATTTCGACAGCCGCAGCTACAGCATCGGGCTGCAGGCCAGCTACGACCTCGACCTGTTCGGCCGCAACCGCGCCTTGGCCGAAGCCGCCCGCGCGAGCGCCGTCGCCACCCGCTTCGACCAGGAGACCGTGGCGCTCGCCGTGGTCACCTCGGTCGCCAGCACCTATTTCCAGTCGCTCTCCGGGCAGGACCGGCTGCGGGTGGCCGAACGCAACCTGCGCGACGCCGAGCGCATCCTGGGCGCCTATCGCGCGCGGCTGGCGGCGGGAACGGCCAACGCGCTCGACGTGTCGCAGCAGGAGGCACTGGTGGCCGGGCAGCGCGCCGCCATCCCCAATCTGCGCAACACCATCGAGCAGCAGCGGATCGCGCTCGGTATCCTGGTGGGCCTGCCGCCGGAGCGGCTGGAGATCGCAGGCGGTTCGCTCGATGACCTGCCCTTGCCCCTGGTGGCGCCCGGCCTGCCCAGCGAGCTGCTGGCACGACGGCCGGACGTCGCCACCGCGGAGTCGCAGCTGATCGCCGAGAGCGCCAATATCCGCGCGGCGCGGGCCGCCTTCTACCCCGACATCCAGCTGACCGCCTCGGGCGGGCTGACCAGCGCGGCGCTGAGCGCGCTGACCGGGCCCGGCACCCTGGTGGCGCAGCTTGCGGCCAGCCTGACCCAGACGATATTCGACAACGGCTTGCGGCGTGGCCAGCTGGACCAGGCGAAAGGGCGATACGAGGAGTTGCTGGCCAATTACCGCCGGGCAACGCTCCAGGCCTTCACCGATGTAGAACAAGCGTTAACGGCTTTGCGCTACACTGGCGAGCAGGAAACGCTCGAACGTGCCGCCATCGCCGTGGCGCAGCGGTCGGCCACCATCGCGCAGGCGCAACTCCAGGCCGGGACCATCGACATCATCACGTCGCTCAACACCCAGCAGACCCTGTTCAACGACCTGGACCTGCTCACGCAAATCCGGCTGGCGCGGTTCCAGGCCTTGCTGAACCTGTACAAGGCGCTCGGCGGCGGCTTCGCGGTCACCGGCGCGCCATGAAGCGGGCGCTGCTCGTCCTGTTGCTGCTCGGGGCCGCCGGCGGCGGCGGCTATTGGTGGTACACGCGCCCGGCCTTGACGGAGCAGGCCGGCGCAGGTGCAGGCGGCGGCCGGGGCGGGCGCGGGCGCGGCGGCGCCAACCCGGACACGCCGATCCCCGTGCTGGCGGCGCGCAGCGAGGCGCGGGACGTGCCGATCTATCTGGACGGCCTCGGCACGGTGCAAGCGTTCAACCTCGTCTCCGTGCGGCCGATGATCGAAGGCCCGCTCACCGAGGTGCGGTTCCGCGAGGGCCAGGACGTGAAGGCGGGCGACGTGCTGGCCTTGATCGACCCCCGCCCGTACCAGGCCAGCCTCGACGCCGCCTCGGCCAAGAAGCAGCAGGACGAGGCAAACCTCGCCAATGCGCGGCTGGACGCCAACCGCTACGCCAAGCTCGCCGCGACCGCCTATAGCAGCGCCCAGCAGTCCGATACCGCCCGCGCCCAGGTCTCGCAGCTGGAGGCGCAAGTGCGCGGCGACCAGGCACAGATCGACACGGCGCGGACGCAGCTGAGCTACGCCACCATCACCGCGTCGATCGATGGACGGATCGGGCTGCGGCAGGTGGACAAGGGCAACATCGCCCGGCCCAGCGACACCGTGCCGCTCACGGTTATCACCCAGCTCAAGCCGATCTCGGTGGTGTTCACCTTGCCGCAGCAGGCGCTGCCGCAGGTGGCCGCGGCCATGCAGGACGGGATGCCGGAGGTGCTGGCGTTGCGCCAGGGCGGCGGTGCCGCCGATCCGCTCGACCGCGGCCAGCTTGCCGTGCTCGACAACCAAGTGGACCCGGCGACCGGCACCATCAAACTGAAGGCGACCTTTCCCAATGCCGGGCTGAAGCTGTGGCCCGGCGGCTTCATCAACGTCCGCATGCTGGCCGAGACGCAGCGGGGCGCGGTCACGGTCCCCACCGCCGCGGTGCAGCGGGGGCCGCGGGGCGCCTACGTGTTTGTCGTCACCCCGGCCAACACGGCGCAGCGCCGGGCCGTGCGGGTGGGGCACGAGGATGACCAGGTCAGCGTGGTGGCGGAGGGCATCCAGGCGGGCGAGCAGGTGGTGATCGACGGGGCGCAGCGGCTGACGGACGGCGCGAAGGTGGCCGTGGCCGGGCCGGACGGCAACGCGCCCGATGCGATCCCGCGGGAGCGCACCGCGCCGGGCACCGCGCAGCGCGGGCAACGGCGATCGAGTTCCTAGGAGGCTGACGATGCTGACGTTCTACCATTCGCCGAACACCCGCTCGACCGGGGTGCGCATCCTGCTCGAGGAGTTGGGCGCGCCGCATGAGCTGCACGTGCTGAACCGGCAAGCCGGGGAGAACCGCGCGCCGGCCTATCTCGCGGTCAACCCGCTCGGCAAGGTGCCGGCGATCGTGCACGACGGCGCGGTGGTGACCGAGCAGGGGGCGATCTACACGTACCTGGCCGATGCGTTTCCGGCCGCCGGGCTGGCGCCGCCAATCGGCGATCCCCTGCGCGGGCCCTATCTCCGCTGGATGGCGTTCTATGGATCGGCGTTCGAGCCCGCCGTGGTGGACCGCGCCATGAAGCGCGATCCCGGGCAGAGGGCGATGTCGCCCTATGGCGACTACGATGCCGTGATGTCCACGCTCGCCGCCCAGCTCGCGCCCGGCCCCAACCTGCTGGGCGAGCGGTTCACCGCGGCCGACCTGCTGTGGGGGACGGCGTTGGGCTGGACGCTCACCTTCAAGGTGGTTCCGGAGCGGCCGGAGTTCCTGGCCTACGCCAAGCGCATCGGCGAGCGGCCGTCGGTCCGCAAGGTCAACGCATTGGAAGCCGCTCTGGCGGCCACGCACGAGCCGCCGGTCTGACTTGAACATCTCCGCGCCCTTCATCGCGCGGCCGGTCGCCACCTGGCTGCTGGCGTTGGCGGTGCTGCTGGCGGGCGTGCTCGGCTACCGCGCGCTGCCCGTTTCGGCGCTGCCGACGGTCGATTTCCCGACCATCCAAGTGACGACGCAGCTGCCCGGCGCCGGGCCGGACACGGTGGCGACCTTGATCACGGCGTCGCTCGAGCGGCAATTCGGGCAGATCACCGGCCTGGCCGCCATGACCAGCACGAGCAGCGAGGGCACCAGCCAGATCACCCTGCAGTTCAACCTGAACCGCCGCATGGACAGCGCGGCGCAGGACGTGCAGGCGGCGATCAACGCGGCGGCGGGCACGCTGCCCAACAACCTGCCCTATCCGCCCGTCTACGCGAAGGTGAACCCGGCCGATGCGCCGATCCTGTCGCTGGCGCTCACCTCAGACAACCTGGCGATCGACCGCATCAGCGACGCCGCCGACACCCTGCTGCAGCCCAAGCTGAGCCAGATCGACGGCGTGGGCCGCGTGACGGTGCAGGGCGGCCTGCGCCCGGCGGTGCGGGTGCGGCTCGATCCCGCGCGGGTCGCCGCCTACGGCCTCTCGCTGGAGGACGTGCGGACCGCGGTGGCTGCGGCCAACGTGAACGGCGCCAAGGGCGGCTTCGACGGCGCGCGCCAGGCCTATGCGCTGGGCGCCAACGACCAGCTAGTCTCGCCCGCCGCCTACAACGCGCTGGTGATCGCCTACAAGAAAGCCGCCGCGGTCCGCCTGTCCGACGTCGGCAGCGTGGTCGGCAGTGTCGAGAACGACCGGGTGGCCGGCTGGTACAACGGCAAGCCCGCCGTGGTGCTGGACATCCAGCGGCAGCCCGGCGCCAACATCGTCGCCACCGTCGCCGCCATCAAGGAGGCGCTGCCCGCCCTCCAGCGCGCCATCCCCGCGGCCGTGCTGATGCAGGTCGTCACCGACCGCACCGAGACCATCCGCGCCTCGGTGTTCGATGTGCAGCTCACGCTGGCCATGTCGATCGGGCTGGTGGTGTTCGTGATCTACCTGTTCCTGCGCAGCGCCCGGGCGACCCTGATCCCCGCCATCGCGCTGCCGCTCTCGCTGATGGGCACCTTCGGCGTGATGGCGCTGTGCGGCTACAGCCTCGACAACCTGAGCCTGATGGCGCTGACGGTCGCCACCGGGTTCGTGGTGGACGACGCCATCGTCATGATCGAGAACGTGGTGCGCTACATCGAGCAGGGCGTGCCGCCGCTGGAGGCCGCCTACAAGGGCGCGGCGCAGATCGGCTTCACCATCGTCTCGCTGACGGTGTCCCTGGTGGCCGTGTTCATCCCGCTGCTGTTCATGACCGGGGTGGTCGGGCGGCTGTTCAACGAGTTTGCGGTGGTGCTGAGCACGTCGGTGATCGTCTCGGCCGTGGTGTCGCTGACGCTCACGCCCATGATGTGCGGCCGGTTCCTGCGCGCCCAAGAGAAGCCCAGCCGGATGACGCGCTGGTTCGAGCGCGGGTTCGACGCCTCCGCCAGGCTGTACCGCCGCACGCTGATGGTGGCGCTGCGCTTCCAGGGGATCACCTTGCTGGTGGCGCTCGGCACCCTGGCCGGCACGATCGCGCTCTACCTTGTCGTGCCGAAGGGTTTCCTGCCGCAGCAGGATACCGGTGTGATCGTGGCGGTGACCGAGGCGGCGCAAAGCGCCTCCATCCCGCGCATGGCCCGGCTGCAGACGCAGCTCGCCGAGGCCGCGCTGCGTGACCCGGCGGTTTCGGGCGTCGTGTCCTTCGTGGGCGCCGGCACCATAAACGCCACGCCCAACACCGGGCGGCTCACCATCGCGCTCAAGCCCCGCACCGAGCGCGACCCCGCGCCCGCGGTGATCGCCCGCCTGCAAGCCGCCTTGGGCGGCGTGCCCGGCATGTCGGTGTTCATGCAGCCGGTGCAGGACATCCAGATCGGCACCCGCATCAGCCGCACGCAGTTTCAATACACCTTGCTCGATACCGACGCGCAGGAGCTGGCGACCTGGGGGCCGCGCCTGCTGCTGCAACTGCGGACCATGCCCGACCTGCAGGACGTGGCGACCGACCAGCAGAACGACGGTTTCGCCACCCGCGTGCAGGTGGACCGGGACGCGGCGATGCGCCTGGGGGTGACCATGCAGGCGGTGCAGGACACCTTGTACGATGCCTTCGGCCAGCGGCAGATCAGCACGATCTTCAGCCAAGCCAACCAATACCGGGTGGTGCTGGAGGCCGACCCCGCCTGGCAGTCGGACCCGCGCTCGCTGGAGCGGCTGCGCGTGCCGGGCCTGAACGGGGCGCAGGTGCCGCTCTCGGCCATCGCGCGCATCACCAGCGGCACCGCGCCGCTGGCCGTCACGCACCAGTCGCAGTTCCCCTCGGTGACGATCAGCTTCAACCTCGCCCCGGGCGCCAGCCTCAGCCACGCCGTCGAGGCGGTGGCGCAGGCCGAGCGCGACATGGGCCTGCCGCGCACCATCGTCGGCAGCTACTCCGGCGACGCGGCCGAGTTCCAGGCGAGCCTGGCCAGCGAGCCCTGGCTGATCCTGGCCGCGATCGTCGTGATCTACATCGTGCTGGGCGTGCTGTACGAGAGCACGATCCACCCCGTCACCATCCTCTCCACGCTGCCCTCGGCCGGCATCGGCGCGCTGCTGGCGCTCATGCTGGCGGGCCAGGACCTGTCGCTGGTGGCGCTGGTCGGCATCGTGCTGCTGATGGGGATCGTGAAGAAGAACGCGATCATCATGATCGACTTCGCGCTGGAGGCGGAGCGGCTGCACGGCATGGCGCCGCGCCAGGCGATCGAGGAGGCCTGCCTGCTGCGCTACCGCCCGATCATGATGACGACCGCGGCGGCGCTGCTGGGGGCGCTACCGCTGGTGCTGGAGAGCGGCACCGGGTCAGAACTGCGCTACCCGCTGGGCCTGACGATCGTGGGTGGCCTGCTGCTGAGCCAGGTGCTGACGCTGTACACGACGCCGGTGATCTACCTGGCCTTCGAGCGGCTGCGGCTGCGGCTGCGGCCCATGCGTCCGCTGCCGGCCGAATGAGCCTGTCCGCCCCCTTCATCCACCGCCCGGTCGCCACCATGCTGCTGGCGGTCGGCATCCTGCTGACCGGGCTCGTTGCCGTCCGCTTCCTGCCGGTGGCGCCGCTGCCGAGCGTGGACATCCCCACCATCGTCGTGTTCGCCGGCCGCCCCGGCGCCGACCCGGAGACCATGGCCGCCAGCATTGCCGCACCTTTGGAGCGCCGCCTCGGCGAGATCCCGGGAGTGACCGAGATCACCAGCACCAGCAGCACCGGCAGCACCTCGATCGTCATCCAGTTCGACATCGACCGCGGCATCGAGGGCGCGGCGCATGACGTGCAGGCCGCCATCAACGCCGCCTATACCGACCTGCCCTCCGACCTGCCGACCCGGCCGTACTACCGCAAATTCAACCCGGCCGAAGCGCCGATCATGACGCTCTCGCTCACCAGCGACACCCTGAGCACCGCCGCGGTCTATGACGCGGCCGACACCATCCTGGCGCAGCGGCTGAGCCAGATCGAGGGCGTGAGCCAGGTGACGGTGAACGGCGCCGAGAAGCCGGCGGTGCGGGTGCGGCTGAACCCGGCCGCGCTGCGGGCCGCCGGCCTGAGCAGCCAGGATGTGTACACCGCGGTCCGCAACGCCAACGTGAACGGCCCCATCGGCGGGCTGCAAGGCCCGGAGCGCGCCGAGACGCTCGAGCTGAACGGCCAGATCACCCAGGCCAGCGACTACGCCCGGCTCGTGCTGAAAACCGCCAACGGCGCCTCGGTGCGGCTCTCCGACGTGGCCGAGGTGCTGGACGGCGTTGCCAACACCAAGCTCGCCGCCTGGCAGGGCACGCAGCCCGCCATCCTGCTGACCTTGACCAAGACCGCCGGCGCCAACGTGATCGATACGGTCGATCGCGTGCGCGCCACCTTGCCGCAACTGCTAGCCTGGATCCCGCCTGACATCCGAGTGGCAACGCTGTCGGACCGCACCACCACGATCCGCGCCAGCGTCAATGACGTCGAGATCACCTTGCTGATCAGCGTGGCGCTGGTGCTGCTGGTGGTGGCGCTGTTCATGCGCCGGCTGGTGCCCACGCTGGCCGCCGCGGTGACGGTGCCGCTGAGCCTGGCCGGCACGCTCGGCGCCATGTACCTGCTGGGCTTCAGCCTGAACAACTTCTCCCTGATGGCGCTGACCATCTCGGTCGGCTTCGTCGTCGACGACGCCATCGTGATGATCGAGAACATCGTCCGCCATCAGGAGCGCGGGCTGCCGCCCTTGCAGGCCGCGCTGGCGGGGGCGCGGCAGATCGGCTTCACCGTGGTCTCCATCAGCATCTCGCTGATCGCGGTGTTCATCCCGATCCTGTTCATGGGCGGCATCCTTGGGCGGCTGTTCCACGAGTTTGCCATGGTGCTGACGGTGGCCATCGCAATCTCGGCCGTGGTGTCGCTCACGCTCACGCCCATGATGTGCGGGCGGTTCATGGGCAAGCCGCGCCCGCCGCGCGGCCTGTGGGGCTGGATCGACCGCGGCGTGGACCGCGTATTCGTCCGCGCGCAGGCGGGCTACCTTCGCAGCCTCGACGGCGCGCTGCGCTGGCGGCGGCTGATGCTGCTGGTGGCGCTCGCCGTGCTGGTCGGCACCGTCAAGCTCTACGGGGTGGTGCCGAAAGGGTTCCTGCCGATCCAGGACACCGGGCTGCTGATGGGCACCACCATCGCGAGCCCCGATATCAGCTTCGAAGCGATGACGGCGCGCCAGAAGCGGGTGGTGGACGTGCTGCTGGCGGACCCGGCCGTGGCCAGCGTCGGCAGCACGATCGGCATCACCTCCGGCTGGTCCAGCATCAACCGCGGGCAACTGACGATCTCGCTGAAGCCCTTGCGGGAGCGCGAGGCCACGAGCGAGGAGGTGATCACCCGGCTGCGGCCGAAGCTTACGCAGATGGCCGGAGTGCAAACCTATCTCTGGTCCGCGCAGGACCTGCGCCAGGGCGGGCGCTCCGGCGGCACCGGGTTCCAGTTCGTGCTGCTGGGCCAGGATCTGGTGGAGCTGCGCGATTGGACGCTGAAGATGCAGGAGGCGCTGCGCGGCGTCGCCGGCATCGAGGACGTGAACTCCGACCAGGACCGTCCGGGGCCGCAGGCCAACGTGGTGATCGACCGCGAGGCCGCCTCCCGCCTCGGCGTCTCGATCAACGCCGTCGATGCAGCGCTCAACAACGCCTATTCGCAGCGCCAGGTCTCGATCATCTACACCCAGCGCAACCAGTATCGCGTGGTGCTGGAAACGCTGCCCGGCCTGCAGACCGACCCGGCGCTGCTGGACCGGCTCTGGGTGCCGGGCCGAGGCGGGATGTCCGTTCCGATCACCAGCGTCGTCAAGCTCGAGCGCAGCACCGCGCCGCTGGCGGTGCGCCACCAGGGCCAGTTCCCCTCCGCCAGCATCAACTTCAATCTGCTGCCCGGCACGAGCCAGGGCGACGCCATCGCACTGGTGACGGAAAAGGCCCGCAGCCTGCGCCTGCCCGAAGGCGTGCGCACGGAGTTCGCGGGCGACGCCGGGCAATTGCAGAAGTCGCTCGCCACGCAGCCGATGCTGATCGGGGCGGCCATCGTCGCCATCTACATCGTGCTGGGCGTGCTATACGAGAGCGTGCTGCACCCGCTGACCATCATCTCGACCCTGCCCTCGGCCGGGCTGGGCGCGCTGCTGGCGGTGTGGGCGACCGGGTCCGACCTGGGCATCCTCGCCATCATCGGCATCGTGCTGCTGATGGGGATCGTGAAGAAGAACGCGATCATGATCGTGGATTTCGCGCTGGAGGCGGAGCGGGAGCGCGGCCTTTCGGCGCACGACGCCATCCTCGAGGCCTGCATGGAGCGGTTCCGGCCCATCATCATGACGACGCTGGCGGCGCTGTTCGGCGCAGTCCCGCTCGCCTTTGCGACCGGCACCGGGGCCGAGTTCCGCCGCCCCCTCGGCATCGCCATCTGCGGCGGGCTGGTCGTGTCGCAGCTGCTCACGCTCTATACGACGCCGGTGATCTATCTGGCGCTCGAGCGCCTCACCCGGCGGCGGCGCGAACGCATCCGGGTGGCGGCATTCCCGGCGGAATGACCGCGATCGAGCCCGCGCCCCTCAGCCTGGGTGCTGCAGGCCGACCTCGCCCACATCCGCCGGTTGCCGGCCGGACAGCGTCATCGCCGCGGTCACCAGCGCCACGTGGCTGAACGCCTGCGGGAAATTGCCGGTGAACCGCTTGACGCGGGGGTCGTACTCCTCGGCGAGCAAGCCCACGTCATTGCAGAGGGCGAGCAGCCGCTCGAACAGCGTGCGGGCGTCGTCCTCCCGGCCTTGCAGGTGCATCGCCATCGCGAGCCAGAAGCTGCAGGCGAGGAACGTGCCCTCTCCGGCCGGCAATCCGTCCACCCCGTCCTCCGTGCGATAGCGCAGGACGAACCCGTCCACCAGGAGGTCCCGCTCGACGGCGGCGACGGTGCCGAGCATGCGGGGATCGTCTGGCGGCAGGAAGCCCGCGATCGGGATCAGCAGCAAGCTGGCGTCCAGCGCCGAAGACCCGAAGCTTTGCACGAAAGTGTTGCGCTCGGTGTCGAAGCCGTCGCGGCAGACGACCGCATGGATTTCGTCCCGGACCGCCCGCCAGCGCTCGAGCGGCGCTTCCAGCCCGTCGGACTCCGCGTCCTCGATGCCGCGGCTGAAGGCCACCCAGGCCATCACCTTGCTGAAGGTAAAATGGCGGCGGCCGCCGCGGGTCTCCCAGAGCCCCTCGTCCGGATCCCGCCAGATCGTCTCGAGATGTTCGAGCATGCCGCGTTGCAGCGACCAGCTGTCGGAGTGGGTGAGCAGCTTGGCCGCCCGCGCCTGGTGCAGCGCGCCCATCACCTCGCCATAGACGTCCAGTTGCAGTTGCCCGGCGGCTGCGTTGCCGACGCGCACCGGGGCGGCGCCCTGGTAGCCGGGCAGCAAATCCACCTCCCATTCCGTCAGCCGGCGTTCGCCGCCGATGCCGTACATGATCTGGATCTGATCGGGGCTGCCGGCCACGCTGCGGTGCAGCCAGTTGGCCCATTGCGTCGCCTCGCTGAAATAGCCGGCGCCCATGAAGGCGAACAGGGTCAGCGTGGCGTCGCGCAGCCAGCAGAAGCGGTAGTCCCAGTTGCGGACGCCGCCGATGGCCTCGGGCAGCGAGGTGGTCGGCGCGGCGACGATGCCGCCGGTGGGGCCGTAGGTGAGGCATTTGAGGGTGAGCAGCGAACGCCTGACCGCCTCCGCCCATGGGCCGTCATAGGTGCAGCGGCCCGTCCACGCGGCCCAGTTGGCTTCGGTGGTGAACAAGGCATCGTCCGGGTCGAGGCTGACCGGCATCTTGAGGTGGGACGGCCCGTGGGTCAGCACGAAGGGGACCCGTTCGCCCGCGCGGACAATGAAGTCGCCGACCGTCTTCATGGTCTCGCCCCGCAGCTCGACCGGCGTGCGGAGCACGACCATCTCCGGCCCGGCGACCGCGACGATGCCGTTGCCGCCGTCGCGCTTGGTCACCCAGGGGACCGAGATGCCGTAATTGAAGCGGAGCGTGAGTTCCATGCGCATGGGCACGGCGCCGCTGCGGCCCTCCACGATGCGGACGATGCAGCTGTTTTCGCTTTCGGGCACCATGAAGTCGATCAGCGCGACCTGGCCCGCCGGCGTGTCGAACAGGGTTTCCAGCACCAGGCTGCCATCGCGGTAGCGCCGGGTCGCGGGCGGCCCGGGCTCCGCCGGCGCGATCAGGAAGCGGCCATGGTCGGAGGTGCCGACCAGGGCCGCAAGGCAGGCCGCGCTGTCGAAGCGGGGCCAGCAGAGCCAATCGATGCTGCCGTTGCGCCCGACCAGTGCGGCGGTGACGCAATCGCCGATCAGGGCATAGTCCTCGATCGGCAGGGCTTGGCTGGGTTCGGATTTCATTGCAGGGTATGACCTCGGTTGCTGCTGGGGCCGGGCGTGCCCTGCGCGGCCGGTGTGTCGGATTGGCCATTTACGGCAGCGGCGGGGTGGGTTGCGCCCGTAAAGCTTGACTTCCGCGGCCGGTTTCCCGATATGGCGGGTGCCGCGTGCCCGTGCGCGCGCTTGCCCCCAGGTGACGGACCGCCACCTCAATCCGGATTGAGACCTTACGTTTGATGGATATCACGACCGCGCCCGCGGAAGATGACGCGCATGCTGACCTGCCCACGCCGGAGACGGCTAGGGATGAGCCTGCCTATGCTGATAGCAGCACGGACGATCCGGAGGCGCAACCCGAAGAGGAGGCGAACGGCTTCGCCGATCTGGGGCTGTCACCTGAGATCGTCATGGCGGTGGGCGAGAAGGGCTACCGCACGCCCACGCCGATCCAGGCGCAGGCGATCCCCACCATCCTGATGGGCCGCGACGTGCTCGGCTGTGCGCAGACCGGCACCGGCAAGACCGGCAGCTTCGTGCTGCCCATGCTCGACATCCTGTCCGGCAGCCGGGCCCGGGCGCGGATGCCGCGCAGCCTGATCCTGGAGCCGACGCGCGAGTTGGCGCTGCAGGTGGCCGAGAACTTCGTTCAGTATGGCAAGCACCTGAAGCTCAACCACGCCCTGCTGATCGGCGGCGAGAGTGTGTCGGATCAGAAAGAGGTGCTGATGCGCGGCGTCGATGTGCTGATCGCGACACCCGGCCGGCTGATGGACTTGTTCGAGCGCGGCGGCCTGCTGCTGACCGACACCAACCTGCTGGTGATCGACGAGGCTGACCGGATGCTCGACATGGGGTTCATCCCGGACGTCGAGAAGATCGTGGGCTTCCTGCCCAAGAACCGGCAGACCTTGTTCTTCAGCGCCACCATGGCGCCGGAGATCCGCCGCCTGGCCGATGCCTTCCTGCAGAACCCCAAGGAGATCACCGTCAGCCGCCCGGCGAGCGTGGCGACGACCATTGTGGCCGGGCTGACTATCGTGGACGACCTCGACAAGCGCGAGGCTCTGCGGCGGCTGATCCGGTCCGAGGAGGTGCAGAACGCGCTCATCTTCTGCAACCGCAAGCGCGACGTCGACATTCTGTACAAGTCGCTCAAGCGGCACAATTTCAGTGTGGGCTCGCTGCACGGGGACATGAGCCAGCCCGAGCGCTTTGCGACCCTTGGCAAGTTCAAGGCCAACGAAATCCGCCTGCTGGTGTGCAGCGACGTGGCGGCGCGCGGGCTGGACATCGGCGGGTTGAGCCACGTGTTCAACTTCGACGTGCCGATCCATGCCGAGGATTACGTGCACCGCATCGGCCGCACCGGCCGTGCGGGACTGATCGGCCATGCCTATACGCTGGCGACGCCGGAAGACCGCGGGTTCGTAGAGGCGATCGAGAAGCTGGTGGGCGCCGAGATCCCGCGCATCACTGTCCAGGGCTTCGATCCCGTCGCGTTCCTCGAGGACGACGGCAAGCGGCGCCGCGGCCGCGGCCGGCTGGCCAAGCCGGCAACCCGGACGGCCAAGCCCGCCGCACGGCCCGCTGCACGGCCCGAGGCTGCACGGCCCGAGGCTGCACGACCCGAGACGGTCGAGGAAATCCCCGCGGTCGCTATCCCCAAGCCGCGCCGCAGCCGCGGCCGCAAGCCGGCGGCGACGCCGATGGAGCTGGACGCGCCGCAGCCCGAGGTGGCGCCGGCTGAGGCAGCAGCCGAGCGTATCCCAGAGCGGGCGCAGCGTCCGGCGCGCGCCGAGAGCCGGCAGCGGGAGTCGCGCCCGGAGCCGCGGCGGGACGAGATTCGCACCCAGGACCGCAGCCGCTTCCGCGACCGCGGCCGCCGCGACGACGACCTTGGGCCGGCGGTGTTGGGCTTCGGCGACGAGGTGCCCGCCTTCATGATGCTGCGCTCGCGCGCGGCCAAGCCGGCTGTGGAGCCGCAGCCCGACGCGGAGTAAGATGGCCAGCGTGCAGGGAGGGAAACCATGAACGTCACGACCCCGATCCAGGAGCCGGAATCGGCCGAGGCCCGGCTGACCGAGCCAAAGACCAGCCAGGCACGCAAGCTCGGCCCATTCAAATGGGACGACGCGTTGCTGCTGGACAACCAGTTGACCGAGGACGAGCGGGCGATGCGCGACGCCGCGCACGCCTTCTGCCAGGAGAAGCTGTTCACCCGTATCCTGGAAGCCAACCGCCACGAACGCTTCGATCGCGAGATCATGCACGAGATGGGCGAGATGGGCTTCCTCGGCGCCACGCTTGACAGCCATGGCTGCGCCGGCGTGGGCTATGTGGCCTATGGCCTGATCGCCCGCGAGGTCGAGCGCGTCGATAGCGGCTACCGCAGCGCCTTCAGCGTGCAGTCCTCGCTGGTGATGTACCCGATCTGGGCGTTCGGCTCCGAGGATCAGAAGGACCGTTTCCTGCCGAAGCTGCGCAGCGGCGAGTTCGTCGGCTGCTTCGGGCTGACCGAGCCCGATGCCGGGTCCGACCCGGCCAGCATGCGTACCCGCGCCCGCGCGGTAGACGGCGGCTTCCTACTCAACGGGTCCAAGACCTGGATCACCAACTCGCCGATCGCGGACGTCTTCGTGGTCTGGGCGAAGAACGATGCGGGCGATATCCGCGGCTACATCCTCGAAAAGGGCATGGCCGGCCTGACGGCGCCCAAGATCGAGGGCAAGTTCGCCCTGCGCGCGTCGATCACCGGCATGATCATGATGCAGGACGTTTTCGTGCCCGCGGGCAACGAGCTGCCCAACGTGCGCGGCCTGCGGGGCCCGTTCAGCTGCCTGAACAACGCGCGCTATGGCATCAGCTGGGGTGCGCTGGGTGCGGCCGAGTTCTGCTGGATGGCGGCGCGCGACTACACCTTGCAGCGCATGATGTTCGGCCGGCCGCTCGCGGCCACGCAGCTGATCCAGAAGAAGCTGGCCGACATGCAGACCGAGATCACGCTCGGCCTGCAAGGGGCGTTGCGCCTGGGCCGGCTGATGGAGGAGGGCCGCGCGGCTCCCGAAATGATCAGCCTGATGAAGCGCAACAACTGCGGCAAGTCGCTCGACATAGCCCGGGTGTCGCGCGACATGCACGGCGGCAACGGCGTTGCCGACGAGTACCACGTGATCCGCCACGTGATGAACCTGGAAGCCGTGAACACCTATGAGGGCACGCATGACGTGCATGCGCTGATCCTTGGCCGCGCGCAGACCGGCCTCTCCGCCTTCGGCAGCTGAACTCACCGCTCCCGGGCCCGTTCGCGTCCTTCGCATCGGCGGGGACGGGGACGGGGTTGCGGCGCTGGCGGACGGCGCTCCGCTCTACCTCGCCAATACCCTGCCAGGCGAGCTGGTCCAGCCGGGCCCACTCAGCCGACGCGGCGAGGGCTATGCGGCAGCGGCCACGGTGCTGGAGGCGTCGCCCGACCGGGTGACGCCGCCTTGCCCGCATTTCGGCCCCTGCGGCGGCTGCACGTTGCAGCACTGGCGGGATGAGCCCTATGCCGGATGGAAGATCGGCCAGGCTGCCGGCGCGCTGCGGCAGGACCCGCCGGGCCAGTTGGCACGCACCCCGCCCGGCGCCCGGCGGCGCATGGAGCTGGCGATCCGCCGCGATGGCCCGGCGGTGCTGCTGGGCCTGCACCGCCGCCGCTCGCAAGAGATCGAGGACATGCGGACGTGCCTCGTGCTGCACCCCGTCCTGTTCGCGCTCGTCCAGGCGCTGCGTCCGGTGCTGCGGCGGCTGACCGGGCTGCGGCGGGAGGGTTCGGCGGTCGTGAACCTGCTCGATAGCGGGCCCGACCTGCTGCTGCGGACGGATGCCGCGCTATCGGCGGGCGACCGGGTGCTGCTGGCCGGGCTTGCGCAAGAGCACGGCCTGCCGCGCGTGAGCTGGGCGATGGGCGCGCGGCGCGGCCACGGCCCGGCGGAAATCGCTTGCCAGCTTCGCCCGGCCATCACCGCCTTTGGTGGCGTCCAGGCCGCGATCCCGCCCGGGGCGTTCCTGCAGGCCTCCCGCGAGGGCGAGCGCGCGATCGTCGGCGCAGTGCTGGCCGCCTTGCCGGCGGACCTCCCGGCGCGGGCACGATTTGTCGAGCTGTTTGCCGGGTGCGGCAGCATCACCCATCCGCTGAGCGAACGGGGCCGCGTGCAGGCCTACGAGGGCGACCTCGCGGCGGTGGAGTCCTTGCGCCGGGCCGGCAATCCGCGGGTCGCGGTGGTGCAGCGCGACTTGGCGCGGCAGCCGTTGCAGCCGGCCGATCTGAAGGGCGCGGCCGTCGTGGTGCTCGATCCGCCTTATGGCGGCGCCGCGCCGCAGATGACGGCCATCGCGGCGAGCGGCGTGCCCGTGGTGTATGTCAGCTGCAACCCCGGCGCCTTGGCCCGCGACTCGCAGGTGCTGGCAGGCGCAGGCTACCGGGTCACCGCGCTCTCGGTGATTGATCAGTTCCTATGGTCGGCCGGGGTGGAATGCGTGGTGGGGTTCAGACGTGAAAGCTCTCGCCGCAGCCGCAGCGGCCCTTCTCGTTCGGGTTGCTGAAGGTGAAGCCGCTCGTTAGGTCCTTCACCGCGTAATCCATTTGGCTGCCGATCAGGAACAGGCTGGCCTTGCGATCCACCAGCACGGTCAGGCCCTTGTCCGTGACCACTTCATCGCCGGGGCCGGGCGACTCGACCCAGTTCATGACGTAGGACAGGCCGGAGCAGCCCTTGGTGTTCACGCTGATCCGCAGCAGCATACCCTGCCGGCCCTGTTCGTACAGGCCGCGCAGGCGCTCGGCGGCGGCCTCGGTGAGACTCATCAAAGGCGGCAGGGCGCGGCGCGGCCGGCTCGCGGCCTGGGAAGCGGACATGGCGGCGCTCCTAGAACATGTTCAGGGACAGGCGGGCGTCATCGGTCATGCGGCTGGGGTCCCACGGCGGATCCCACACGGTATCCACGTCGCAGGACGCGACGCCGGGTACCGCCATGATGGCCTCGCGGACCATCACCGGCAGCTCCTGCGCGCTTGGGCAGCCCGGCGCCGTCAAGGTCATCTCGACCTTCACCGCGCCGCTGTCCTCGATCTCGACGGCGTAGATCAAACCGAGCTCGTAGATGTTCACCGGGATTTCCGGGTCGTACACGGTCGCAATCGCCGCCAGCACGGCGTCCTCGGTCGGCTTGGCCTCGCCCTCGGGCGACCAGCTGGTCACATGTGCTTCACTCACTTGTCGCCTCCTTGCCGCCATCGAGCGCCGAAAGCAGCGCGCGCCATGGCAGGGTCACGCATTTGACGCGCGACGGGTATTCATGCACGGCCGAGAGCGGGCGGACCCGGTCCAAAGCCGCCTCGCAGGCGTCGCAGCGTCCCGTCCGCGCCATGGCTTCCACATGGCCCGCCAGACCGGGGATGCGATCGACCGCTTGCCCCTCGACCGCTGCGCACATCAGGTCGGCGCTGGCGATGCTGATCTCGCAGCCGCGCGCCTCGAACCCGGCCTCGGAGATGGTGCCGCCCTGCCGCCGGATGAAGACCTGCACCCGGTCGCCGCACATGGGGTTGTCGCCCCGCGCCGAGGCGTCGAAGGCGTCGGGCCGGCGGCCGTGCAGGGGCGTGCGCCCGTGCCTGCGGATTTCGGCGCTATAAAGGTCGCGGACGTCGTCGAACATCACGCAAAGAAGTCCCGCACGCGCAACAACGTGTCCGCCAGGGTGTCGATCTCGGCCTCGGTGGTGTAGATGCCGGCGCTGGCACGGGCGCTGCTGTCCACGCCCAAACGGCGCATCAGCGGCTCGGCGCAGTGGTTGCCGGCGCGGACCGCAATGCCCTGGCGGTCGAGCAAGGTCGCCACGTCATGCGCGTGCGCGCCCTGCATGGTGAAGCTGAACACGCCGCCGCGGTCCTGCGCCGTGCCCAGCACGCGCAGGCCGGGGATGCCGCCCAGGCGGGCGAGGGCGTGGTCGGTCAGCCGGGCCTCGTGCGCCGCGATGGCGTCGAACCCGATGGCCTCCACATAGGCGATGGCGGCGCCGAGGCCGATGGCTTCGAGGATGGCGGGCGTGCCCGCCTCGAACTTGTGCGGCACCTCGGCCCAGGTGCTGCGCTCGAAGCTGACGCTGCCGATCATATCGCCGCCGCCGAGGAAGGGCGGCATGCGCTCCAGCAGCTCGGCCTTCGCCCACAGCACGCCGATGCCGGTGGGACCATACAGTTTGTGGCCGGTGAAGACGTAGAAATCGGCGCCGATCGCCTGGACGTCGACGGCACGGTGCACCACCGCCTGGCTGCCGTCGAACAGCACGCGGGCGCCGTGGGCGTGCGCTAGGGCGGCCACGCGCGCGGCGGGAACCACGGTGCCGAGCACGTTGCTCATGTGGGTGATCGCGACCAGGCCCACGCGGCCGTCGCCAAGCGCCGTCTCGAGGCTCGCCATGTCGAGCTCGCCCGCATCGGTGATGTCGGCGATGCGCAGCTCGATGCCGGTGGCGTCCCGCAGCATCTGCCAGGGCACGAGATTGGCGTGGTGCTCCATGGCGGAAATCACCACCGCCTGGCCGGGCCGCATCACGCCACGGCCGTAGCTGTGGGCGACGAGGTTGATGGCTTCGGTGCTGCTCTTGGTGAACACGATCTCGTTGCGGGACGGCGCATTCAGCAGCCGGGCCACGGAATCGCGCACGGACTCGTAGGCGTCGGTGGTGCGCTCGCTCATCCAGTGCAGGCCACGATGCACATTCGCGTATTGCGTCTCCATGGCATGGACCATGGCGTCGATCACTTGGCGCGGCTTCTGCGCGGAGGCGGCACTGTCCAGGAAGACCAGGGGCTTGCCGTGGACCTGCTGGCCGAGGATGGGGAAGTCGGCGCGGATGCGGTCCACATCGAAGCCAGGGCGGATTATCGCGTTCATGCTGGCTGCCTTTCCCACCAAGCTTCGATGGCTTGCTCCATAAGGGCGCGAGCGCCCTCATGCGCGATCGGGTCCATTGCCTCGGCCAGAAACGCGCGCACCAGGATGGAGCGTGCCGCCTCGTTCGGGATGCCGCGGCTGCGCAGGTAGAACAGCTGGTCCGCATCCAGTTCGCCAACCGTGGCGCCGTGGCTGCACTTCACGTCGTCGGCATAGATCTCGAGTTGCGGCTTGCAGTCGATCTCAGCGTGCGGCGAGAGCAGCAGGGCCTGGTTCATCTGGTAGCCATCGGTCTTCTGCGCGACCCGAGCGACCTCGATCCGGCCCTGGAACACGCCGCGGGAGCGGCCCGACAGCACGTTCTTGACCGTCTGGCGCGAGGCGCAGTTCGGCGCGTCGTGCGCCACCACGGTCGTGATGTCCCCGTGCTGCTGGCCGCCGAGCAGTTGCGCGCCGTTCAGGTGCACGGCACCGCCGGGTCCGGCCAGGCGGGCATGGATCTCGGTCCGCGCCAGCCGGGCGCCGAGGGTGAGCACGAAGGCGTCGTACAGGCCGCGCTCGGCCACTTCGGCGAAGGTGGTGTTCAGGTGGAACCCCTCGCTGGACTCCTCCTGCAGGCGGACGTGGGACAGCTTGGCGTCCGGCGCCACGACCACCTCGGAGACGGCGTTGTGCAAGTAGGTGCCCTGCCCGCGCGCGATCTCGATGATGGTGAGCCGTGCGCCTGGCTCCAGATGGATGCTGTGGCGCGGATGGAAGGCGATCGGGCGGTGCCCATCGGGCGCGACCGAGAGCAGCAGGATGGTGCCGGCGTCCACGCCCGCGGCCACGTGCAAGTGCAGGCCGTCCTCGGCCAGCATGGTGTTCAGGGCCACCATCGGCAGGCCGGCGTCCGCCAGCCGTCCGAACCCCGGCCGTTCGGCGAACGTCTCCACCGCGACCCGCTCCGGCGGCGTGGACAGGCCGGGCTGATAGCGGCCATCGACCAGCACGAGGCGTGGCAGGTCGAGCACCGCGCCCAGGTCGGGCGCCTGCGAGACGGCGGTCAGCGGCTCCTGGAAGGTAATCTCGGCCAGCGGACGCAGGCTGGTGTAGCGCCACGCCTCGTCGCGCACGCTCGGCAGGCCGGCCAGGCCGAACGCGGCGGCGGCGGCGTCGCGCACGGCGATGTCGCCGGGCAGCTGACCGCGCAGGCCGCGGAAGCGGGCGAGGAAGGAGTCCACGCCGTGGACGAGGCTCTGGTTCATGCTGCGTCCGCCACGACCTGGGCGTAGCCATGGGCCTCGAGCTCGCGCGCCAGCTCCGGCCCGCCGCTGCGGATGATGCGGCCCTGGCTGAGCACGTGCACCCGGTCGGGCACCAGGTGGTCCAGCAGGCGTTGGTGGTGGGTGATGACCAGGGCCGAGAAGCCGGGGCCGCGCAGCGCGTTGACGCCGTCGGCCACGATGCGCAGCGCGTCGATGTCGAGCCCGCTATCGGTCTCGTCGAGCACCGCGAACTTCGGCCGCAGGATGGCCATCTGCAGCACCTCGTTGCGCTTTTTCTCGCCGCCGCTGAAGCCCACGTTGACGTTGCGCTTGAGCATGTCGTCCGGGAAATGCAGCCGCTTGCTCTCGGCGCGCGCCAGCCGCAGGAAGCCGACCGCGTCCAGCTCCGCCTCGCCACGCGCCCGGCGGATCGCGTTCAGCGCGGTGCGGAGGAAATTGGCGTTGTTGACGCCCGGCAGTTCGATCGGCGCCTGGAAGGCCAGGAACAGCCCGGCCGCCGCCCGCGCCTCCGGCTCCATCGCCAGCAGGTCCTGACCCTCGAAGGTGGCAGTGCCGGCGGTGACCTCGTAGCCCTCATTGCCCGCCAGCACGTAGGCGAGCGTACTCTTGCCCGAGCCGTTCGGGCCCATGATGGCGTGCACCTGCCCGGACGGCACCTCGAGCGTCACGCCGCGCAGGATTTCCTTGCCTTCGATCCCGGCTGCAAGGTCTGTGATGTTCAGCATCTAACCGACCGACCCCTCCAACGACACGGCGAGCAGCTTCTGCGCCTCGACCGCGAACTCCATCGGCAGTTCCTTCAGCACGTCCTTGCAGAAGCCGTTGACGATCAGGCCCACCGCATCCTCCTGGGAAAGCCCCCGGCTGCGGCAGTAGAACAGCTGATCCTCGGCGATCTTGGACGTGGTCGCCTCGTGCTCGACCTTCGCGGTGGGATTGCGGCTCTCGATATAGGGCACGGTGTGCGCCCCGCACTGGTCGCCGATCAGCAGGCTGTCGCACTGGGTGAAGTTCCGCGCGCCCGACGCCCGCGGCAGGATGCGCACGAGGCCGCGATAGGTGTTGTCCGACCGGCCGGCGCTGATGCCCTTGGAGACGATGGTACTGCGCGTGTTCTTGCCGATGTGGATCATCTTGGTGCCGGTATCCGCCTGCTGGCGATTGTTGGTCACGGCGACCGAGTAGAACTCGCCCACGCTGCCCTCGCCCTGCAGGATGCAGCTCGGGTATTTCCACGTGATCGCCGATCCCGTCTCCACCTGCGTCCAGCTGACCTTGCTGCGGGCGCCGCGGCAGGCGGCGCGCTTGGTGACGAAATTGTAGATGCCGCCCTTGCCGTTGGCGTCGCCGGGATACCAGTTCTGCACCGTGCTGTACTTGATCTGGGCATCGTCGAAGGCGACCAGCTCGACCACGGCCGCATGCAGCTGGTTCTCGTCCCGCTGCGGCGCGGTGCAGCCCTCGAGGTAGCTGACATACGACCCGGCGTCGGCGATGATTAGCGTCCGCTCGAACTGCCCGGTGTTGCGGGCATTGATGCGGAAATAGGTGCTCAGCTCCATCGGGCAGCGGACGCCCTTGGGGATGAAGACGAAGCTGCCGTCGGTGAAGACCGCCGAGTTGAGCGCGCTGAAATAATTGTCGGCCGCCGGGACCACGGTGCCGAGGTACTTGCGGACCAGTTCCGGATGCTCGCGCACCGCCTCGCTGATCGGGCAGAAGATCACGCCCGCCTTTTCCAGGGTGCTGCGGAACGTGGTGGCGACGGAGACGCTGTCGAACACCGCGTCCACGGCCACGTCGGGCGCCTGGTCGGGCAAGGCTTCGGCGCCCTCGACCCCGGCCAGGATGGCGCGCTCCTTCAGGGGGATGCCCAGCTTCTCGTACATGGCAAGCAGCTCGGGATCGACCTCGGCGAGGCTTTTCGGCGCGGGACCCTTGGGGGCCGCGTAGTAGTGGATGTCCTGGTAGTCGATCTTGGGATAGCCGACCTTGGCCCAGTTCGGCTCGACCATGGTCTGCCACGCGGCAAACGCCGACAGGCGCCATTCCAGCAGCCACGCCGGCTCCTCTTTCTTGGCGGAGATCATGCGGATGGTATCGGTGGTCAGCCCCTTGGGGGCGATCTCCATTTCGATGTCGGTCTCGAAGCCCCACTTGTAGCCGGACTGCGTGAGGGACTGGACGGTGTCGAGGGTCTCGGCGACTGCGGACATGGGTGACCTACTCAGCGGAGATGGAAAGGGTGGCGCGGGGCCGAGGCGCGGCGGACGCCATCTCGGCCAGCGAGATGCCGCGCAGCGCTTGCAGGACGGCGTGGTTCACCGGGTCCCACTGGCCCCGGCAAGGGCAGGTCTCTTCGGCCTCGCAACTCGCGTGCGAGCCTTCGACGCAGGCGGTCAGATGCACCGGCCCGTCGATCGCGGCGATGACGTCCGCGACGGCGATGTCCGCCAAGGGCCGGGCCAGGCGATAGCCGCCCCGCGCGCCCCGCTGGCTGGTGACCAGGGCGCCAGCCGCGAGTGCCTTGAGCACCTTGGCGACCGTCGGCTCCGGCAGGCCTGTGATGGCGGCAATGCCCGGCGAGGTCTGGCAGGGCTCACCGAGCGAGAGCCGCACGAGAACCACGACCGCATAATCCGCGAGTTTCGAAAGCCTCAACATCATCTGACCTATAATCGGACCGGGCCAGTCCTGATTAGCAGCAGATGTGGCTGGGGCGTCGGGGCGTCAAGGGATATCCGGCAGCCATCGGCCGCCTGGGGCGGGTTTTGCGCCGCTGTGTTCGGCGCGCCACCATCAAGCGCCCGTCAGCAGCCCCGAATACACCACCGGGCCCGTCGGCTGCCCGGTGGGCGAGCCGCCCTCCGGCTCCTGGCTGACCAGCAGCTTGGTACCGGCGCGGTTCGGCAGCAGCAGTTGCTTGCGCCCGCTGCCGGGCAGCAGGCCGAGGCTGACGGGCGCCATGCCCTCGCCGGCATTGAGCGCCCACAGTTCCAGGGCGCGGCCCTGCGGCGTGTTCGGGTTGGCGGCGGCGACCACGGTCGCCTGGCCGTTGGCGTCGACGCGCACGAGGAAGGTAGCGGCCGGGCTGCCGGCGGGCGATAGCGCGGCAAGCAGCGGCTCCTGCTGCTGCGCCGGCCGCCCCAGCAGCAGGAAGGCGAGGCTGGCCGCGAGGGCCATTGCGGCGACGGTCGTGGCCCGCCATAGGCCCGGGCTGCGCCAGAGCCGGCTGCCCCGGCGGGTCGCGGCCGGGCCGGCGAGCACGCCCTCGATCCCGGTCGCCAAGGCGAGGCGGCGCCACAGCAACGGCGGCGGCGGCAGCGCCGGCACGGCTTGGGCCAGGGGCGCCAGCCGGTCCTGCCAGTCCGCGATGCTGGCGGCGATGGTGGCATCCTGCATCGCCAGCGCCTCCAGCGCCCGCGCCTGCTCCGGGGCGAGCGCGCCGATCACGTATTCGGCCGCCAGCAGGTCGGGGTCCTCGAGAACCGGATCGTCCTCGGCGCCGCTCATGCGGGCGCTCCGCCAAGGCAAGTGCGCAGCACCATCAGGGCGCGGCGGATACTGGATTTCACCGTGCCCAGCGGCTGCCCGACCCGGGCTGCGACCTCGGTGTGGGTCAGCCCTTCCACGAAGGCGAGCACGATCAGCTTGCGGCGCTCGGGCTCGACCTCGCCCAGGCAGCGATGCAGCGCCTGGCCGTCGCGGGTCGCGAGCAGGCGGTCGAGCGGGCTTGGATCGGGATCGGCGAGTTCCGGCACCTCGGCGCCGAGCACCTCCCGGCGGGTGCGGGTTACGGCGTCAAGCGCCCGGTAGCGCACGAGGCTGAGCAGCCAGGCGCGGGCGTTGCCGCGCGCCGGGTCGAAGCGGGCGGCGTTGCGCCACACTTGCAGCATTGCGTCGTGCACGGCGTCCGCGGCCAGGGCCGGCTGGCGGGTGATGCGAAGCGCGACGCCGTAGAGCGTCGGCGATTGCAGGTCGTACAGCCGGCGGAATGCGTTACCGTCGGCCTGGGCACATAATCCCAGGAGCATGGCAACCTCGTCTGACAAGGACTGGTCGGGTGCGGCATTCATCATGCCTGCATCATCGCCCGGCCCAGGGGATGGCGGCAAGGTGCGGGTCCGGGCAGCCTCGGGAGAGCCGCCCGGACCGGCAGGTCACTTCGGCAGCAGAACGCGATCGACCACATGGATCACGCCGTTGCTCTGGTACACGTCGGCGATGGTGACGTGCGCCATGCCGCCTTTGCTGTCGGTGATCGTCGGCACGTTGCCGATCATGGTGGCGGTCACGGTCTCGCCCTCGACCGTCTTCAGCGTGGCGCGGCCTTTGCCGTCGGCGATCATCTTCGCCAGCGCGGCGGAGTCGATTTTGCCGGGCACGACGTGGAACGTCAGCACCTTGGTCAGCATCGGCTTGTTCTCGGGCTTCAGCAGCGTGTCCACCGTCCCGGCCGGCAGGGCGGCAAAGGCGGCGTTCACCGGGGCGAACACCGTGAATGGCCCGGCGCCCTTCAAGGTGTCCACCAGGCCAGCGGCCTTGACCGCGGCAACCAGCGTCGTGTGGTCCTTGGAGTTGACGGCGTTGTCGACGATGTCCTTAGATGGGTACATCGGCGCGCCGCCAACGGTGACCTGGGCGAAAGCCGGGGCAGCGAGCGGCAAGCCGAGCGTGAGCGCGACCAGCGCGCCGCGGAGACGGATGTTCATTGCGGTTCCCTCGTTATTGCTGTGGTGGCATCCCCAAAGGCGTCGGCGGTCCAGGCCGGCGCCTTTGACAAATCCAATACCGGGCTGGGCCCACGACGGATGCGAGGCAGGATGGGAATATTTCGCTGCGAGAACTGGGCACTCGCCTGAACCTGCCCGCACGCAAGCCGCGCCCGGTCTTCGCCCGCCACGCCGCGAGCCTGCTGCTGTGGCGCGATGGCCCGGCCGGGACGGAGGTGCTGATGGGGCTGCGCGGCGCCGGGCACCGCTTCATGCCGAACCGGCTGGTGTTCCCCGGCGGCGCCGTGGACCGCGCCGACGCTGCGACGCCGGCGGCGGCCGAGCCGGATCCGGACACCTTGGCCATGCTGGCGCGGAACGCCCGGCCGAGGCTCGCCCGCGCGCTCGTGCTCGCGGCGGCGCGGGAGCTGCAGGAGGAGACCGGGCTGTCGTTCGGCACGCCGCTGGACCTGCGCGCGATCCACTATCTGTGCCGGGCCGTGACGCCGCCCAGCATGGCCATTCGGTTCAACGCCCGCTTCCTGGTGGCCGCGGCCACCGCCACCACCGGGACGCCGGCCGACTCCCGCGAGCTCGAAGGCCTGCGCTTCTACGGCGTCGAGGAGGCGCTCTCGCTCGACATCATGCTGGTCACGCGCGAGGTGCTGCAGCGCCTGCAAGCCTGGCTCGCCCTGGACGACGCGGCCCGGCGGGCGCGGCCGGCATTGCCGGTGTTCAAGGAGCGCAGGTGGCGCACGGAGTAGATGCCGCACGGGGTTGTCGCCCGCGCGGCTACACTTGGTAACGCTCCGTCACCGTGCTTTGCGTTAAAAGCAACCATGGAACCTCGGGCCGCACACGCCAGCAACCGATTCGGCCTCGGCCGCGCCGCCGGGCAGCCGGCGCCGGCGGACCCGCCCCGCTGGCTGGCCGAACAACTGCTGCAGCCCGATCCCGGGCCGCCCGGCACGACGGTGACCGACGCATTCGCCGCGCTCGCGCAGGACCGGGCGGACAAGTCCCCGGCCGGACAGCCGAGCCGGGCGCGGCTGCTGTTCCAGGACGAAGCCCGCGCGCTGCAGGATCATGCGATCGCGACGGCGCTGCCCTTCCGCGAGCGGCTGGTGTGGTTCTGGGCCAACCACTTCACTGTCAGCCTGCGGCGGGGCGAGGTGGCGCCGCTGGCCGGCGCCTATATGCGCGAAGCCATCCGGCCGCACGTCACCGGGCGGTTCAGCGACATGCTGCTGGCCGTCATGCGCCATCCCGCCATGCTGCTCTACTTGGACAATGCCGGGTCCGCCGGCCCCAACAGCCTGCTTGGCCAGCGCCAGCGCCGCGGCCTTAACGAGAACCTGGCCCGCGAATGCCTGGAGCTGCACACCTGCAGCCCTGCCGCCGGCTACACGCAGGCCGATGTGACCGAGTTCGCCCGCGTGCTGACCGGCTGGAGTGTCGAGCGGCAGCAGAACCCGCTCGGCTTCCGCTTCCGCCCCGGCCTGCACGAGCCCGGCGACAAGAGTCTGCTCGGCCGTCGCTTCGCCGAAGGCGAGCAGGGCGGCGTCGACGCCTTGGCCTTCCTGGCGTCGCTTCCCGCCACGCACCGGCACCTCGCCACCAAGCTGGTGCGGCATTTCGTGGCTGACGCGCCGCCGGCCGATGCCGTGCGCCGGGTCGAGGGCGTGCTGCGCGACACGCAGGGGGACCTGGGCGCGGCCGCGCTGGCGCTCACTCGCCTGCCGGGCGCCTGGCAGCCATTGACGAAGCTGCGCAGCCCGCAGGAGTTGGTGCTGGCGGCTCTGCGCGCGGCCGGGCTGCCGGCCGATAAGCGGCCCGACATCGGCGGCATCATGGCCGGGTTGGGCCAAGCCATGTTCAACGCCCCCGCCCCGATCGGCTGGCCGGATGCGGCGGCGGACTGGGCGGGGCCGGAGGCCATGCTGCGCCGCATCGACTGGGCGTATGGCTTCTCCGGCCGCACCGAGCTGCCCGAACCCGCTTTGCTTGCCGAGACCACGCTGGGTCCGCTGCTGTCGGACGCAACCGCGACCGAGATGCGCCGCGCCGGGTCGCGCCGCGACGCCATGACCATGCTGCTCACCTCTCCCGAATTCCAAAGGCGCTGACCATGCTGGCACCGGTTCTCACGCGCCGCGGCGCGCTTCTGGGCCTCGGCGCGGCCGTCGCATTGGGCCGCGCCTCGCTGGCGCTCTCGGCGGCGCCGACCGACCGGCGGCTGGTCGTCGTGATCCTGCGCGGTGCGCTGGACGGGCTTGCCGCCGTGGCGCCCTACGGCGACCCGGCGCTCGCCGGCTTGCGCGGCGAACTGACGCCGGCGGCGCCGGGGCAGGAAGGCGGGCTGCTGGATCTCGGCGGATATTTCGGCCTGCATCCCGCGCTCGCCGGGCTGCATGCGTTGTATGCGGCGGGCCAGTTGCTGCCGGTGCACGCGGTGGCCGGGCCGGTGCGCACGCGCAGCCACTTCGAGGCGCAAGACCTAATGGAGAGCGGCGCGGAGCAGCGGCTGTCCAGCGGCTGGCTGAACCGGGCCGTGCAGGGCATGGCGCCCCGGCCCGGCACCGAGGCGCCGCTTTCCATTGGCGTGTCCTTGCCGCTGCTGCTGCGCGGCCCGGCCCCGGTGGGCGCCTACGCGCCGCAGAGCTTCAGCCAGCCGCAGCCGGAGCTCTATGCCCGGCTGGCCGCGCTGCACCAGCAGGATGCCGTCACCGGCCCCGCGATCCGGCAGGGCTTGCTGGAACGCGGCTTCACCGGCGCCCAACTCGCCGGCGGGCCCGCCGGCGGCGAGGCGCCGCGGGACCGCTACGCCTTCGCCACGCTGGCGGGCGCCGCGGGCAGGCTGCTGGCCGCCCCCAGCGGCCCGCGGATCGCCGCGATGGAGCTGGGTGGCTGGGACACCCATGCGGCGCAGGCGGCGCGGCTGAACGGGCCCTTGCGGCAGCTCGACGCGGGGCTGATCGCGCTGCGGGATGGGCTGGGCGAGGCGTGGCAGCGCACGGCGGTGCTGGTGATAACCGAGTTCGGCCGCACCGTGCGCGGCAACGGCACCGGCGGCACCGACCACGGTACCGGCACCGTCGCCTTCCTGGCCGGCGGCGCCGTGGCCGGCGGGCGGGTGCTGGCCGACTGGCCGGGCCTGGGCGGCGCGCGCCTGCTGGAGGGACGGGATTTGCAGCCCACGATGGACCTGCGCGCCTTGGCGAAGGGCCTGCTGGCCGCGCATCTCGGCCTGACGGCACCGGCGCTGCGCCTGGCCTTCCCGGGAAGCGACGCGGCGGCGCCGGTGCAGGGCTTGATACGGCAGGCCTAAGGCCACGCCGGATTGACGGCGCGGCAAGTGCGGCGGCATGACTGACCCGGCAACTGCCGGACCGCACCTCGATGCCTGTCGACGCCCTGTTCCCGCCGCGGGTCCGCTGATGGCACGCAAGGCCGCGGCCAAGCGTCCGGCCCGGGACCTCGGCGCATCGGGACCCTGGGCGCCCAGCCCCGGCGACGCAGGCCCTGCCATGGAGCGGGACAGCCCATCCGACGCGGTGTGCCCAGACGTGCTTGGCGCGGTCGCCGCCCATCTGGCGCGGGGCGAGGCGGCGCCGGCAGCCGCGGCGCTGCTGCCGGCATTGGACCGGCGGGCGGCCGAGGGCGACCGCGCGTGCGGCCTCGCAGCCTCCCTCCTCCGCCTCGCGCCCCTCCGCCTGGCGCCCGACCCGATCTCGGCCCCGGCCTCTGGCTCGGAGATCGGGCCGGCGCCGGATGCGCTCGCGGCCGCGGCCCATCGCCTGACCGAACTGCTGCGGCGGCAGGACGAGCAGATCCGCAGCCTGCAAGATCTGGTCGAGGACCTGCTGTGACCCCCATGCACCCGCCTGCCCTCCCGTCGCGTGCCGTGCTGTGTGCGGCAGCACCGCTCTCCGCGCGGGCCGAGCAGTTGGCGCGCGCGCTGCGGGAGGCGGGGTGCCAGGTCGACGTGGCCGCCGAACCCGGCGCCGCGGACGGCATCGTCCTCTGGACCGACCCCACCGCGCGCACGACGCCGTTCCTGCTGTCCAACCGCGTGGTGCATGTGGTGGACCTGCACGGCCTGACGGCGCAAGGCGGCGCGGAGGGGTGGCAGGGGCAGGTCCTGGCCGCGTGCCGGGGCGCGTCGGTGCTGCTGGTCGGGTCGGAGGCGGAGCAGGGGTTCTGGGCGGCTGCGGTTGCCGTGGCGGGGCTCGCGGCGCCGCTGGCGATCGTGCCCTATGCGGCGGCGGCCCCGCCGCGGCCGGCGCCGGCGCGGTTCGGCACGCTGCTGATCGTCCAGGGGCCGGCGCCCTCCCCGGCGACGCTCGCTCTGGTGCAGCGGGCGGCGGCCTGGGCGGCGGGCCGGGGCGAAGTCGGGGCCAGGCTCGCCGACGCGGTGGGGGCGGGTGGGCTGCAGGCCGTGCACAACCTGGGCGACCCTGCCGGCCGCGGCGCAGGGATGACGGCCGTGCTGGACCTGCGGGATGGCCCGGCCATCGCCGTGCCGGACGCCCTCGTCGACGCCCTGGCCGCCGGCGCCCCCGTGCTGTCCCTCGTCGAGACCGCGCTCGCGGCCCGACTGGAGGCGGCCGGGGCAGGGCTGCTGCTGGATGCGCTGGAACCCGGGCTCGACGCCTTGGCCGCACTGCCGGCGGAGCGGCTGCACGCGATGTCCGCCGCCGCGGCCGACGCCGCGCAGCGCTGGTTCGACCCGGCCGCGGCGGGCCAAGCCCTCATGGCGGCGCTGGCCCGCGCCACCCTGCGCGCGCGGCAGCAAACCGCCGCATGGCGGCTGCCCGAGCCCCGGCCGGCCGCCATGGGGCACGTGCTCGTCGTCTCCGACGAGGCGCTCAACCTGGTCGACATCCGGGTCCACCTGCCGTTCGCCGCGCTGCACCGACGAGGCGTGATCGCGGGCTATTCCATCCTGCGGCACGGCGACATCGCCTTCAGCACCAGCCCTGCCGGCGCGGAACTGCGCTTCGACGCAATGTGGGTGCATCGCAGCGTGGACGCCGGCGTCCGCCTGCTGTTGGAGGTGCTGGGCCGGCCGTTCATCTATGATGTGGACGACAACCTGCTGACGTCGCCGGGTTACCGGCCCGCGTTTCCGCCGGAGACCATCGAAACGGCGAGCGGGATGCTGCGCGCCTGCGCCGTGCTGTCCTGCGCCACCTTGCGGCTGTGCGGCCTGCTGGCCCGGGGCAGCGCGGCATGGCTGGCCGGCAAGGCGGTAGTCACCCCCAACCTCGCGCATGGCGCGCCGCCGGGCCGCGCGCCCGGGCCGCCCCGCGCGGTCGTCTGGGCCTCGAGCGACAAGCCGGCGCTGACCGGCTCGCGGACCGAGGTGGAGCGCGCGGTGCGGGACTTCTGCCTCGCCCACCGCTTGCGCCTCGTCTGCCTGGGCGCGCCGCCGCCGCCCGTGCTGGCGGAGTCTGCGGTCGAGATCGAGCATGTGGGCCTGCTCTCCTACGCCGATTACCTGGACCGCCTGCGTGCGCTTTCGCCGGGCATCCTGGTGTGCCCGCTGGAGACCGGCGCCGACGCGCAGACGCAAGCCTTTGTGGACGGCAAGAGCGACGTCAAGGTGATCGAGGCGCTGCTGACCGGCCTCGTCGGCGTGTTCAGCCGCGCCCATCCCTATACGGACAGCGACCTGGCCCTGCCCATCCTGTGCGAGAACACCTATGCCGCCTGGCTGGACGGCCTGGAGCGGGCCCGGCAGGAATGCGCCAGCCCTTCGGCGGCGCTCCCCTGGCCGGAACACCGCGCGGCCGAACTGCTGGGGCCCGCGCCATGGGCCGAGGCGCTCGCCCGCGGCCGGCTTGCCGCGCCGCTGCGGCTCGGCGAGGTGCTGGCCGGCGTCCGCTTCGTGCGGGCGCAGCAGGCGGCGCTGCTCGCCACGCCGGAGGACTTCGACGAGGAGTATTACTTCGGCAAGCACGACGACGTCCGCCTGGCGGTCGAGCGGGGCGTGATGGCGTCGGGCTTCGAGCATTACCGCCAGGCCGGCTTCGCCGAGCGCCGCGCCGCGCGCAAACGGCCGAACGCGAAGGCCGCGTCGGCGGCCTGGTGGGCGACGCTGCTCCACACCGTGGACCGCGTCGATGCGGATATCGGCGGCCGGGCCGCCGCCATCGAGGGCCTGCGCGGGCGGGTTGCCCTGCGCCGCGCCCTGCCGCGGCGAACAGCCGCGGCAGCCGCCGAGGCCGCCCCGCCGCCCCCGGCCGCTCACCCGACGATCGATCTCGTCTGGCACCCGGCCGGCGCGTCCTGCCCGCAAAGCTGCCCCGTCTGCGCCGCGCCGGGTCCCAACCCCGTGCTGCTGCGCGCCGACGGCGATGCGCTGATCCGCTGCCGCAACTGCGAAGCGTGCTTCTACGAGCACCGCGCCGTCTACGACTACGAACGCGAGAAGGACGCGGCGCTGCTGCAGCAACTCTATCTCGAGCAGAACGCCAGCATCTACCACCAGACCCGCTTCCTGTTCGCGGTCGACGACCCGGCGATCGACAGCGTCCTCGATGTCGGCTGCGGCTTCGGCTACCCGGTCGACGTCGCCGCCAAGGTGCTGGGCTGGCGCGCCACCGGGATCGACCCCTCCTTCTACGCCCGCGAAGGCGCCGCGCTGCTCCGCGCCGATGTCCGCAAGGAGTACTTGGCCGAGGATACCCAGCTCGGCGAGCCGTTCGGCCTGGTGATGGCCTCCGAGGTGATCGAGCACGTGCCCGCCCCCTATGCGTTCATCGCCCTGCTGCGGCGCTGGATGCGGCCCGGGGCCACGCTGGTGCTGACCACGCCGGACGCCGCCTCGCTTACGCCCGACCTCGGCCCGGGCAGCCTGGTCGGCATCCTGGCGCTCAAGGTCCATCTGATCCTGTTCACCGAAGGCTCGCTCGCCCTCGCGCTGCGCCGCGCCGGGTTCAAGCATGTGCAGGTGGAGAGCGCGCAGGACAACCTGATCGCCTATGCGTCCGACCAGCCGCTCCGCTTCCGGCCGGACGCGGCGGAGCGGCATGTGCAGGCGTACCGGGCCTACCTGCAGCACCTGGTCGACACCGCCGAGCCAGGCAGCGCGCTCTGGAACGGCGGGGCCGGCCGCCTGTTCACCTTGCTGGCCGGCGACGCGCCGCTCGCGGAGCTGCACGCCCTGTTCGCCCGCATGGCAGCCGCCTGGCGGGAGCGCTTCGGCATCGACCTCGCCCGCCTGCGCCTGCCGGCCGGGATCCCCGAAGGCCAGTTCCTGGCCGAGGGCGGCATCACGCCGGCCCGCCTGGCGGCCACGCAGCCGCTCAACCTGGCCGGCGTGCTGTTCAACCGCGCGATCGTCGAGCACCGCACCCCGGGCCGCACGCCCGAGCAGGTGCTGGCCTTCGCCCGCCCCGCCTATCTCGCCGCCGTGCAGACCCGCCGCGTGCTGCAAGCCGAGGACATGATCGACCTCGATTTGCAGCTGACGGCGTGGCGGGCGCGGCAGATGATCGTCGACTGCCTGGCCGAGCTGGCGCCCGAGGTGGAGGGCGAACTGCTCTACGCGCTCGCCCAGCGTTCGCCCGGCGACCTGCACGACCGCATCGACCCGCCCCCGGACGCAATCGTGAACCGCATCGCGCCCTACTTTATTCGCAGCGTCCAGGCCGACCGGTTCGACGAGGCGCGGCGGGTCGAGCCCTGGATGGCCGACCTCGACACGCTCTGCGCCGCGACCGCGGCCGGCCCCGAACGAATGTTCCGCGCGCTGTTCACCCTGGGCGTGCTGCGGCTCGTGGGCGACGGCTTGCCCGGCCAGGCGCTTGAGGCCTTTCAGCGTATGGAGGACGAGGCGCGCCGCAGGCTCGACCAGCCCGGCCACGCGGACGTCGCGCGGCACTTCCTGGGTGTGGCGCAAGAGCATGTGCGGCTCGCTACCTCCCGCATCGCCGCGCCGGCGGCCGCATGACGGCCGCCGTCGCACGCTCCGCCGGGCCGATGGCGCTGGCGCCCGGGGTCCTCGCCTGCTTCGCCATCGCGTTGCTGGCCGTGGTGGTGCGGGACGGCACCGGGCTCGCCGCGCTGAACCCGGTCGTGGTGGCGCTGGCCGTGGGCGTGGCGATCCGTGCCCTGTTCGGGCTGCCGGCCCTGCTGCGGCCCGGCGCCGCGTTCACGGTGCGGCCCGTGCTGCGGGCGGCGATCGTGCTGCTGGGCTTGCAAGTGACGCCCGGGCAACTGCTGCACCTGGGCGCGGGGGCGTTGGCGCTGGCGGTCGCCTCGGTGGCCTTGACCATCCCGTTCACCATATGGCTCGGCCGCAGGCTGGGCGTCAGCCCGGCGCTGTCGCAGCTGATCGGCGCCGGCACCGGCATCTGCGGCGCCAGCGCCATCGTCGCCGCAAACCAGGTCGTGCGCGGCCGGCAGGAGGACGTCGCTTACGCGCTGGCGGTGGTGACCCTATTCGGCACCGCCGCCCTGCTTGCCTATCCCGCGCTGGCAGTGCCGCTGGGGCTCGATCCCCGCGCGTTCGGCCTCTGGGCGGGGGCGAGCATCCATGAGGTCGTGCAGGCGGTGGGCGCCGCCGCGGCGGGCGGGCCGCTGGCGACGGAAGCCGGCACCATCACCAAGCTGGCGCGCGTGGTGCTGCTGGCGCCGGCCATCCTGGCGCTCGGCTGGTGGGCCCAGCGGGGCGGCAGCCAGACCGGGGAGCTGCGGGCGCCGGTGCCGTGGTTCGCCTTCGGCTTCCTGGCGCTGGTCGCACTCGGCGGCACCGGGCTGGTGCCCGCCGAGGCGGTGCGCTGGTCGCGGCTTGCGGTGCCGGTGATGATGGGCGCCTCGGTCGCGGCGCTCGGGCTGAACACCGACCTGCGCGCGCTGCGCGCCCGGGGCGTGCGCCCGCTGCTGCTCGGGCTGGGCAGCACGCTGTTCATCGCCCTGCTGGGCCTGCTCGGCGCGGTTCTGGCATAGCGGAGGACGTGCAGCCCATGGACCCGAACGGGCTTCCCTTCGACGCCGAGGCGATGCTGGCAGGGCTGCGGCCCTGGGTGGAGTGCGAAAGCCCGACCTGGAACGCGGGCGCCGTGGACCGCATGCTGGCGCTGGCCGCCGCGGACCTCGCCGCCATGGGCGCCACCATCGAGCACATGCCGGGCCGCATGGGCTTCGGCGGCTGCGTGCGCGCCACCCTGCCGCATATCCGGCCCGGCCCGGGCATCCTGGTCATGGGACACCTGGATACCGTGCACCCCGTCGGCACCTTGCAGACCCTGCCGTGGCGGCGCGAGGGCGAGCGCGCCTACGGCCCGGGCATCATGGACATGAAGGGTGGCGTCTACATCGCGCTCGAGGCCTTGCGCCAACTGGCCCGGGCCGGGATCGCAACCGGCTTGCCCGTCACCGTGCTGCTGACCCCGGACGAAGAGGTCGGCAGCCCCAGCACGCGGGCGCTGATCGAGGCGGAGGCGGCGCGGCACCGGGTCGTGCTGGTGCCGGAACCGGCGCAGCGCAACGGCGGCGTCACCACCGGGCGCTATGCGATCGCCCGGTTCGACCTGCGGGCGAGCGGCCGGCCGAGCCACGCCGGGTCGCAGCTGGCCGAGGGCCGCTCGGCCATCCGCGAGATGGCCCGGCAGATCATCGCCATCGAGGACATGACCACCGAGGATTGCACCTTCAGCGTGGGCGTCGTGCACGGCGGCCAATGGGTGAATTGCGTGGCCACCACCTGCCTGGGCGAGGCGCTCAGCATGGCCAAGCGGCAGGCGGACCTCGACCAGGGCGTCGCCCGCATGCTGGCCCGCGCGCATCGGGACGGCGGCGTCGCCTTCGACGTGACCCGCGGCGTGACCCGGCCGGTCTGGGAACCCAGCCCGGCCACCATGGCGCTCTACGAACGTGCCAGGGCCATCGCGGCAGGGATCGGGTTCGCGCTGCCGCACGGCAGCGCCGGCGGCGGCTCGGACGGCAACTTCACCGGCGCGGCGGGCGTGCCGACCCTCGACGGACTTGGCGTGGAAGGCGCGGGCCTGCACACGCTTGACGAGCACATCCTGGTCCCGAGCCTGGCGCCGCGCGCGCGGCTGTTGGCGGGGCTGTTGGCGGGGCTGCTGGCGGGCGAGGCATAGGCCGTGGCGGCGGCGTGGCCGGTCCGGGTCGTTGCCGGGCACCTGCGGACGGCCGCGGCCTGCGTCGTCGGCGTGGCCGCGTTCCTGCTTCTGCCACCCCATCTGGGCACCGCGTCGCGCACCGTGATCGCGTGGGATGTTGGCGCCGGCGCGCTGTTGGCGATGGTTGCGGTCATGTTCTGGCGGGAAGGCGACGACGCCACCATCGCCCGGAACGCGGCCTTGCAGCAGGAGGGCGAGTGGACGGTGTTCGGCGTCACCTTGGCCGGGGTCGCCGTCAGCTTCGTCGCCCTGAGCAGCGCCCTGGGCGTGGCGAAGGCCATGCCGGGCCTGGAGCGCAAGCTGTTCATCGGCCTGGTCGCAGCGACGCTGCTGATGTCTTGGGTGGTGACGCACGTCGTGTTCGCGTTGCGCTACGCCCATGAGTTCTACGAGCACGCGCCTGGCGCCGCGCGGCCGGATGGCGGCCTCGCGTTCCCGGGCGACCTGCCGCCGGACTACTGGGACTTCCTGTATTTCTCGCTGGTGCTGGGCATGACGTTCCAGGTCTCGGACGTGCAGATCACGTCACGCAAGATGCGCCGGCTGGCCACGATGCACGGCATGATCGGCTTCTTGTTCAACACCGTCATCGTGGCGCTCACGGTCAACATCGCCGCAAGCTTGTTGTAGCCGGGCGGCGGTGGCCTGGCCCTGCGGGGGGCCCACCACCAACTGATCGCAATTCCGTCGCCCGGCGAGCAGGCAGTCCTCGAGCGCCGCCTTGCTGCGCAGGTTCTGGAACAGGAACAAGCCGACCACGACCAGGAGCAGCGCGAAGGTCAGCCCGGCCAGGCTCGCCGTCAGGCGGTTGGCTTCCGACTGCTCGGCCTCCACACCCAATCCGATCCGGCGCATCAGCGCTTCCCTTGCCGCAGCGCCAGTGTAGCGCCATACCGGTGCCGCTTGACAAGGCGGAACTCTGCTTACCTGCCATCACCTTTCATGCCTGCCACCTTTCATGATCGACCCCGTCGCGATGAACGCCGCCGCACAACTTGCCGCCCATCCCGAATTCGCGGCGCTGATCGCCCGCATCGGCCCCTGCACGGCCGTGGTCGAGCGCCGCGAGCCCTATGAGGCGCTGGTCCGCGCCATCGCCCACCAGCAGCTGCACGGCAATGCCGCCCGGGCGATCCTGCGCCGGCTCGGCGAGCTGCATCCGGGGACGGCGTTCCCCGGCCCGGCGCAGCTGGCCGCCAGCCCGGACGGCGCGCTGCGGGCGTGCGGCTTCTCCGGCAGCAAGATCGCCGCCATCCGGGACATCTGCGCCCGCGCGCAGGACGGGCTGGTGCCCACGGCCGCGGAGGCCGAGTCCTTGTCCGATTCCGCGCTGATCGCCCGGCTGAGCACGATCCGCGGCGTCGGCCGCTGGACGGTGGAGATGCTGCTCATCTCCACCCTGGGCCGCCCGGACGTGCTGCCGGTCGACGATTTCGGCGTGCGCGAAGGCTGGCGCCTGGTCACCGGGGCTGCCCTGCAGCTACGCCCGAAGGCGCTGGCCGCGGTCGGCGAGGCCTGGGCGCCATTCCGCTCGACCGCCGCCTGGTATCTGTGGCGCGCGGCCGACGCGGGCAAGAAGATCAAGCAGACGCCGCTCTAACCCTAGTGGATTAAATCTGACGTTTGGTCCCGGATCGTAGGTCGGCTTATGGTGGATAGCGGCCTGTCCGCTTCAGAGCGGAAACGTAGAATAACCGACATTCCCATATTGGCTTGAATGGCCGGTTGCCGACCGGCACCACGCGAGTGCTGCATCGCGCCGAGTGGTAAACTAGAAGCCGACATCCGAAGCGGAACTGAGGTGTCTCGGGTGCGGAGCAGATTATGGATGATGTCTTCAATCGCGTCATGGCGGAGCTAGAAGAAACTTTTCGACGATTGGAGGAACAAGTCCCACCGCCCGTAAAAGAGGGCTACAAAGACGGCTTCGTTTTACGGTATGCCGAGCAAACGCCGCAGCAGGCCATGCTACAAAAGTTCGCTCGACTGATAAGCGGGCTCCACAGCCTTCGATTGCTTCTCGTAAGCGGCTTTTTGCAAGAGATGGGTGTCATTCAGCGCACGCTTGACGATTTCGGGGAGGACATCCTATTTATCACGTTGGCGGTCGCTAATGACGATATGACGGACCACCATAAGCAATATCTCGAATATCATTGGATGGAGGAGCGGGAAGAAACGGGCGTAAATCGCGGACAAGTTGCCCGGAAACACATCAGGGCTTATGTCGCGAAGCATTCTGGCGACGATCCGTCGTCCATGATTTCCGCCGGCCGAAAGGTCTACAAGGGCTACTCCGGCTTCGTTCACGGTAGCGGTGAATCCATCATCGATATGTGTATGACAGATCCCCCACGATATTTCTTAGGCGGGATGCTCGAAAGCCCCTTATATCCGGATCATCAGGACGACCTCTGGAACTATATGTATCGGGGGTTGGTAGCCTCGACATTCATGGCCCGCTTGTTTGGCGATGAGGCATTGTGGAACAAGCGCTATCGCTCCTTGAAAGGCTTCGAGAAGGCCCACTGCGACATGATCTTCTAGCAAGCTGGCCAAACCGGACAGATCGCTTCAGCCTGTTTGGCCACCGATAGATGCCCGAGCGCTTTCCGCCACCTGTCGCCGTTCAAGTCCGGCTGCAACGGACGGCGGCTTTCGGGCGCCTTTCATCCGACTGAATGATCGAGATTGGCGCGTAGCTGCCGACAGATCGTCGTCCCGAATGTCTGCTTCCGAGGCGTGCTGATCGGGCCGTGACCGTCCGGGATTGGTCGAAAGCGGTCCGAGTTCGGTAGGCACCAAGCGTCAGACTTTATTCACTAGCCCAGGAACGCGGCGACAAGTTCGACGAAGGCATCCGGCGCGTCCGCGTGCAGCCAATGCCCGGCGTTGCGCAAGCTGGCGAAGCGCGCGGCCGGGAACAGGGCGCGGAACAGGGCGCGGTGCTCCGGCAGGATGTAGTCCGAGCTTTCCCCTCGCAGCACCAGGGTGGGGCCGGCATAGAGGCGGCCCGGCGTGGCCGGCCAGTCCTCGATGGCGGGCAACGCCGCCGCGATCTCGGCCAGGCCGATCCGCCACGCCGGGGCCGGGCCGAACCGCAGGTTCTGCAACAGGAAGCCGCGCACCTTGGTGTCCGGAACGGCGTCGGCCAGCGCTTGAACCGCCGCCGCCCGGGTCAGGCCCGGCGACAGCTTCACGTCGAGCATCGCCTGCGCAATCGTGCGGTAGTGCGGCGCGTAGGGTACAGGTGCGATATCGGCCACCAAAAGGCGGGAGACCCGCCCGGGATAGAGCAGCGCCGCCTGCATTGCCACCTTGCCGCCCATCGAATGGCCGACGATCCCCGCCTGCTGCACGCCATGCTGGTCGAGCGTCTCCATCACATCCCCGGCCATCGCCTGATACGACATGGCCGGGTCATGCGGGCTCGTGCCGTGATTGCGGAGGTCGAAGGCGAACACCTGGCGCCCCGCGGCCAGCCGCCGCTGGATGGCGCCAAAATTGCTCGCCGCCCCGAACAGGCCGTGCAGCAGCACGATCGGCGGTCCCTCGCCCATCGCGGCGCCGTGCAGGATCATCCGCCCCTCCCCTTCGTGGACGCCAGGCCCGCGCCGGCCAGGATCAGCCCGGCCCCGGCGAGGATGTCCGCGCCGAGTGCTTCATGCAGGAACAGCGTGGCCAGCATGACCCCCACCGCCGGGCCCGCCAGGAAGCCGACGGAGGCCACCACCATCGGCAAGGCCGTGGTGGCCTGCATGATGCACCACGTGCCGAGCGGCGCGATCAGCAGCCCGATCGCCAGCATCGCCACGTCCGCGCCGGCGGTCCAGACACCGCCGTCGTGCGCCAGCGCCGTCGGCAGCAGGGCGATTGTGGCCAGCCCGAACGCCCAGGGCAGCAGCTCCAGCATGGACATGGCGGGCGGCCAGCGCCGGACCACGAGCATCGCCACCGCCCAGCACAGCGCGGCCCCCAGCAGGAAGGCATGGCCCAGCAGCAGGTTCGGCGCCGACCAGTCGACCGCCCACGGGCCGGTCAACACCAGGATGCCGGCGGCGCCCAGCCCGGTGGCGACCCAGCGCCGCGGCGGGATGCGCTCATGCAGCACGAGCAGCGACAGCGGCACCGTGAAGATGATGGTGGCGTTCGACAGGATGGCGGTGCGCCCGGCCGGCACCCAGGCGACGGCCGCATGGGCGAAGGCGAAGAACCCGGCCAACTGGAGCAAGCCCAACCCGAGCAGTGCCGGCATATCCCGCCTACGTGGCGTGCGGAGCCGGCGCAGCATGGCCAGGCCGATTGTGGCGACAGCCGCCGACAGCCCGGCCCGGCCCAACGCGAACCAGGACGGCGCCGCACCCTGCAGCAGGGCGAAGCGGGTTATAGGCCAGCTCGCGCCCAGCAATACGACCGCGCCGGCCAGTTGCAGGAGGGCGACCGGCGGGATGCGCTCCGCGCCCGGGGTCAAGCGATGAGGCTCGCGTAGAGTGCCGGGTCGGTGGCGCCCTCGGTGCTGAACAGCAGGATGCAGCTTGCTGCCGAAAGGCCGAGGGCGGCCCGGGTCTCGGGGTCCGCGGCCGCCAGCAGGAAGCCGGCCAGCCCCGCCGCCCCCGACTCGCCGGAGACGATGCCCAGCCCGGCCAGCGCGCGCATGGCCGCGACCGCCGCCCGGTCGGGGATGGCGAGGAACGCAGCCGCCGCGCGGTCCAGCTCCTGCCAGGCGATCAGGCTGGGTTCGCCGCAGGCAAGCCCGGCCATGATGGTGTCGAGCGCGCCGCCGACCGCGGTCGGCGCGCCCCGTTCGGCGCTGGCGAGCAGGCACGCCGCCCGGTCCGGCTCGACGACGACCAGCGCCGGCGGCGGCTGCAGCCGGGCGCGGGCCTGCACGGAGACCGCGGCGGCCAGACCACCGACGCCGCCCTGGATGAAGATGTGCGTGGGCGGGCTGCCCTGCCACTGATCCAGCGCCTCGTCGGCCATCAGGCGGTAGCCTTGCATCACGTCGCGCGGCACCTCGGTGTAGCCGGGCCAGGAGGTGTCGGAGACCACGAACCAGCCCCGCCGCGCGGCTTCGGCCGCCGCCGCACGGACGGCGTCGTCGTAGGTGCCGGGCACGCGGCGGATTTCGGCGCCGAAGCGGGCGATGGCGTCCACCCGGCTTGGGCTGACGGTTTCATGTACGAAGATGCAGCAGGCCGCGCCGAAACGCTGGGCGCCCCAGGCGACGCTGCGGCCATGGTTGCCGTCGGTGGCGCAGGTGACGGTGATGGACGTGCAATCGTATCGCCGGGCCACCAAATCCGCAGTGGTGGCGAACGGCGCGACGTCGCGCCGCGCGAGTTCGGCCAGCAGCACGTTGCCCACGGCATAGGCGCCGCCGAGGGCCTTGAAGCTGCCGAGGCCGAAGCGCCCGGCTTCGTCCTTGATCGACACGGTGGCAACGCCGGCCTGCTGGGCGATGCCGGGTGCGTCGTGCAGCGGCGTGGGCGCGTAGCCCGGCCAGGCCAGGATTTCGGCCTTCGCCCGGCGGTAGCCCCCGGCGGGCAGCACCACCATGCCGGGCGCACCGGGGCGGGGATTGAGCACGCAGCGGAACGACGGGGCAGGCATGCGGCAGATTTGCGCGCCTGGCGGCCCGGGGCTAGTGCTGCCGGAGCAGCGAGGGGCAGCCATGCACATCTCCATCCTGGGCGGCGCGGGGTTCCTGGGACGCAAGGTTGCCCAGCGCCTGGCTAAGGCGGGCACGCTAGGGGGGCAGCTGGTCAGCAGCCTGACCCTGTTCGACCTCGCCCCGCCGCCCCAGCCGGAGGGCGCCCGGTTCCCGGTGCACAGCCTGGCGGGCGACCTGGCCGAGCTGCCTGGCGAGGCGATCCCGCCCGGGACCGGCGTGGTGTTCCATTTGGCCGCGGTGGTCAGCGCCGCCGCCGAGGCCGATTACGAGCTGGGCCGCCGGGTCAATGTCCGGGGCACGGATGCGGTGATCGACGCCTGCCGCCGGCTCGCACGGCCGCCGCGCGTGGTTTTCACCAGCTCGGTCGCCAGCTTCAGCGGCGGGCAGGCGGCGGTGCTGGGCGACGATGCGCGCCAGGTTCCGGCTAATTCCTACGGCGCCCAGAAAGCGGCGGCGGAGCTGTTCCTGGCCGACGCCACGCGGCGCGGCTTCATGGATGCCGTGCTGATCCGCCTGCCGACGGTGATCGTGCGGCCCGGCCGGCCCAACAAGGCCGCCAGCAGCTTCTTCAGCAGCATCCTGCGCGAGCCGCTGCTCGGCTTGCCGGCCGAGCTTCCCGTGGACGACGACTTTGCCGTCTGGGTCTGCAGCCCGCGCCGCGCGGTGGCTTGGCTGCTGCACGCGGCGGCGATGGATACGAACGGGATGGGGCTCGACCGTAGCGTGAACCCGCCGGGAATGAGCGCCACGGTCGGCCAGTTGCTCGCAGCCCTCGAGCAGGTGCGGCCGGGCGCCGGCGCCTTGGTGCGCCGAGCGCCGGACCCGGCCATCGCGGCCATCGTCGGCGGATGGCCGGCCGCTTTCGCGCCGGCGCGGGCCGAGGCGCTTGGCTTCGAGCGCCATGAGGACCTGGCCGCACTGGTGCAGGCCTTCATCGACGACGACCTGGAGCAGACGCGGCGGGAACGCGCCGCCGCATTTTAGGCGCGGTGTTACGACTTATTCACAATTACCCGGTAGAACCGGGTTGATCGGCCGGGCATCCGGCCGCACAACTACCCCCCGTCGATCCTCCGTCCGGCTTAACGCCTTATGTTCTCTCCGTTTGCCAGCACAAGCCTCCCGGGCGCGGCCACCGCGGTGAGGGCGCGTGCGCGGCGCCGGGTCGGCCACGTCGTCGCGCAGGTTCCGCATACGCTTCGCGCTCTGGTCCGCGCGGACGAGATTTGGCTCGTGGTGCTGGCCGCCGGGGTGGGCGTGGGCGCGGGCCTGGTTGTCGTCGCCATGGCCGGCGTGGCGCAGCTGATGCATCGCGCGCTGTTCGGCTTGGCGGTCGGCGAGTTCCTCTCCGCGCAAGTCGCGGTCGACCCGTGGCGTGCCTTGCTGGTGCCGGGGATCGGCGGGCTGATGCTGGGCGGCGCCGGCTGGGTGCTGGCCCGCTGGGCGGCGCGCTCCACGGTCGACCCGATCGAGGCCAACGCCCTGTATGGCGGCCGCATGTCGCTGAAGGATAGCCTGGTGGTGGTGGCGCAGACGGTCTGGTCCAACGGCGTCGGCGCCTCGGTGGGGCTGGAAGCGGGATATGCACAGATCGGCTCGGCCATTGCGTCCCGGCTCGGGCGCGCCTTCCGGGTTCGCCGCAACGACCTGCGGCTGCTCGTCGGCTGCGGCGCCGCGGGCGCTATCGCGGCGGCGTTCAACGCGCCGCTGACCGGGGCTTTCTATGCGTTCGAGCTGGTGATCGGCACGTATTCGTTGGGCACGCTGGCGCCGGTCGTCGTGGCGGCCATCTCGGCCGTGACCGTCATGCGCATCCTGGTCGGCGGTGGCGAGGGGTTCGACATCCGGGTGCCGACCGCGATCGAGGCGATCGATTATGTCCCGATCCTGGCGCTCGGCATGCTGTGCGCGCTCGGCGGCATCGCCATCATGCGCGGCGTAACCTTGGTGGAAGACCTGTTCCGCCGCAGCGGCGTGCCTTCCTGGCTACGCCCGGCGCTGGGCGGGCTTGCGGTCGGCGCGATGGCGCTGGCCTCTCCCGCCGTGCTGTCCTCCGGCCACTCGGCGCTGCGGATCGCGCTCGACGCGCCCTACGGCCTGTCGCACATCGCCCTGCTTATCGTGCTGAAGTCGGTGGCGTCGGCCATCAGCATCGGGTCGGGGTTCCGCGGCGGATTGTTCTTCGCCTCCCTGTTCTTGGGCGCGCTGCTCGGCAAGCTGTTCGCCGGGGCGCTCGCGCTGGTGACCGTGGTGCAGGCGCTGCCGGCGGTGATCTGCGCCTTGGTCGGCATGAGCGCGCTGGCGGTGGCCGTGGTCGGCGGGCCGCTGACCATGGCGTTCCTGGCGCTGGAAAGCACGGGCTCCCTGCCGATGACGGTGGCCGTGCTGGCCGCGAGCGTGGTCTCGACGGTCACGGTCCGCCGGACCTTCGGCTACAGCTTCGCGACCTGGCGCTTCCACCTGCGCGGCGAGGCGATCCGCAGCGCGGTCGACGTCGGCTGGATGCGGAACCTCACGGTCGGCAAGATGATGCGCCGCGAGTTCCGCCGCGTGCCGCTCGACATGACGCTGGCGACGTTCCGCCGCGAGTTCCCACTGGGCAGCACCGGCCGGGTGGTGGCCTTGGATGCGGCCGGGCGTTACGCCGGGATCCTGGCGACCTCGGAGGCGCATGCTGCGACCGATGAGGCGGCCAAGCTGGCCGACGTGGTCCATCACCACAAGGCGGTGCTGCTGCCGCAGATGAGCATCAAGGAGTCGGTCCAGATGTTCGAGGCGGCGGAAAGCGACGAGTTGGCGGTCGTCGATAGCGCCGAGACCATGCGGGTGATTGGCGTCCTGACCGAACAGTTTGCGCTGCGGCGCTACAGCGAGGAGCTGGAAAAGCGGCGGCGGGAGTTGTCGGGAGAGTGATGAGGGCGGCCTAAACCCGGCCGTGACAGTGCTTGTATTTTTTGCCTGACCCGCACGGGCAAAGCGCGTTGCGCGGGGTCGCCCGCCAGGTGCTGGCGTCGGCGGGGTCCGCCGGGCGGGGACGTTCGGCTTCCAGCACGTCGCCGCCCGCATAGGGGGCGCTGGCGGCTGGGTCGGAGTAGGTGATCCCCGGCGACGACATCGGCTGGAAGAGCGGCTCAGGCGGCGCTTCCGGGCCAAGCTCGACGCGGGCGAGCATGGTGGTGACCCGCTCCTTCAGCTCGTCCAGCATCGCGTTGAACAGCGCGAAGGCCTCGCTCTTATATTCGTTCAACGGATCCCGCTGGCCATAGGCACGCAGGCCGATGCCCTGGCGCAGGTGATCGAGCGCGAGCAGGTGCTCCTTCCAAACGGCATCGAGCATCTGCAGCAGCAAGCTCTTCTCGACGAAGCGCATCAACTCCGGCCCCAGATTGGCCGCCTTGGCCGCCATATGGGCGTCCACCGCGGCCTCGAGCCGCTCGCGGATGCCGGTCTCGTCGATGCCTTCCTCGCGGCCCCAGTCCACGACCGGCAGATCGAGATTGAACAGGCGCTTCACATCCTCGGCCAGTTCCGCGGTTTCCCACTGCTCGGCATAGGCCTTCTCGGGGATGCGCCGCGCGACCAGGGTATGCACCACCTCGGCGCGCATCTCCTGCACGGTCTCGGACACGTCGTCCGCCCGCATGAACTCGCGGCGCTGGCCATAGACCTCGCGGCGCTGGTTGTTCATCACGTCGTCGTATTTCAGCACGTTCTTGCGCGTGTCGAAGTTGCGCGCCTCGACCTTCTTCTGCGCCTTCTCCAGCGCCTTGTTGATCCAGGGATGCACGATCGCCTCGCCATCCTTGAGGCCGAGGCGCTGCAGCATGCCGCCCATCCGGTCCGACCCGAAGATGCGCATCAGGTCATCTTCCAGGCTCAGGAAGAAGCGGCTCGCGCCCGGGTCGCCTTGCCGGCCGGAGCGGCCGCGCAGCTGGTTGTCGATGCGCCGGCTCTCATGCCGCTCGGTGCCGACCACCAGCAGGCCGCCGGAGGCCTTCACCTGCTCATGGAATACCGCAACCTGGTCGCGGATCGCCTGCTCCTGCGCCGGGTCATCTCCCGCGAGCTCCAGCTTGATGCGCATGTCGGCGTTGCCGCCGAGCTTGATGTCGGTGCCGCGGCCGGCCATGTTGGTGGCGATGGTGATAGCCCCGGGCGCCCCGGCCTGGGCGACGATGGTTGCCTCCTGCTCATGAAAGCGAGCGTTCAGAACGGCGTGCGGCACGGCCTTGCGCTTCAAGATCTCACTGATGATCTCGCTTTTTTCGATGCTTGTCGTGCCCACCAGCACCGGCTGGCCCCGCGTGCGCGCGTCCTCGATCAGGGTCGCGACCGCCTCGTATTTCTCGGCCGCCGTGCGATACACCTCGTCGTCGCTGTCCTCGCGGGTCACCGGCACGTTCGTCGGGATGTCGACCACGTCCAGCTTGTAAATCTCGGCGAACTCGTCCGCCTCGGTCAGCGCGGTGCCGGTCATGCCAGCGAGCTTGGGATAGAGGCGGAAGTAGTTCTGGAAGGTGATGCTCGCCAGCGTCTGGTTCTCCGGCTGGACCGTCACCCCCTCCTTGGCCTCGAGCGCCTGGTGCAGCCCCTCGGAGAAGCGGCGGCCCTCCATCATGCGGCCGGTGAACTCGTCGATCAGCACCACCTTGTCTTCGCGCACGATGTAATCGACGTCGCGCTGGAACAAGGTCTGGGCGCGCAGCGACTGCTGCACGTGGTGGATCACCGACACGTTGAAGATGTCGTAGAGGTTGCCCTCGGTGATGATGCCGGCCTGGCGCAGCATGTCCTCGACCCGCTCGGAGCCGGGCTCGGTCATGGTGACCGTCTTGAACTTCTCGTCTTTCTCGTAGGTGTCCGGGTCTTTCACAAGCTCGCGGACAACCGCGTTCACCGTCCGGTAGAGGTCGCTGCTGTCCTCGGCTGGGCCGGAGATGATCAATGGCGTCCGCGCCTCGTCGACCAGGATGCTGTCCACCTCGTCCACGATGCCGTAGGCGAAGTCGCGCTGCACCATGTCGTCCAGGCGGTACTTCATGTTGTCGCGGAGGTAGTCGAAGCCAAACTCGTTGTTGGTGCCGTAGGTGATGTCGGCCGCGTACTGGGCCCGGCGCTGGTCGTCGTCCAGCCCGTGCACGATCACCCCGGTCCGCAGGCCGAGGAACGCATACACCCGGCCCATCCACTCGGCGTCGCGCTGCGCCAGGTAGTCGTTGACCGTGACGACATGTACGCCGCGGCCGGTCAGCGCGTTCAGGTAGACCGGCAGCGTCGCCACTAGGGTCTTGCCCTCGCCGGTCTTCATTTCGCTGATCTTGCCGTCGTGCAGCACCATGCCGCCAATCATCTGCACGTCGAAGTGCCGCAGCCCCAGCACGCGGCGGGAGGCCTCGCGGACGACGGCGAACGCTTCCGGCAGGAGCTCGTCAAGCGTTGACCCGGCCGCCAGCTTGCCGCGCAGCTGCTCCGTCTTTCCGGCCAACGCCGCGTCCGGCAGCGCCGCCATCGCGGGCTCGAGCGCATTGATCTCCGGGACCCGGCGCTGATAGCCTTTCAGCGAGCGGTCGTTGGCGGAGCCGAAAACGGCGCGGGCGAGACTGGCGAACATGGGTAGCCTTATCCGATGGCAGGGCAGCACGCAGGTGCCAGGTCATGCTCAGATAGGACTGGCATGGCAGCCGGTCAACGCGGGGCTGCTTGTCCGGCGGGAGGGCATCGGGCATTGTCCGGCACCCCGCACCCGAGGAACCCTATGCGTCGCCCGAGCCTGTGTTCCGTTGCCGTCCTGCTGCTGCTGTGTTCGACCGCCTTGACCCGGGCGCAGACCGCGCCACCGGCGGCCGGCACCGACCCCGTCGTGGCCCGCGTCGCCGGCGAGGACATTCACGCGACCGAGCTGGCCGATGCCGCGCAGACCCTCCCGGAGGAGTTGCGCGGCATGCCGCCCACCATGCTGTATCCGATGTTGCTGGACCAATTGGTGGACCGTCGGGTCATCGTGCTGGCCGCCCGCAAGCAGGGGTTCGGCGAGGACGCCGCGGTCAAGCGCGCCGTGGTCCGCGCCACCGACACCGCCTTGCAGAATGCCCTGCTGACGCGCGAGATCGCCCCCATGCTGACCGACGAGGCCATCAAGGCCCGCTATGAGCGCGACATCGCTGGCAAGCCCGGCGAGGAGGAGGTGCGCGCCAGCCACATCCTGGTGGCCGACGAGGAGAAGGCGAAGGCCATCATCGCCCAGCTCAAGGGCGGCGCGAGCTTTGCAGAGGTGGCTAAGACGAACAGCACGGACCCCTCCGCCGCGCAAAACAACGGCGACCTCGGCTTCTTCAAGAAGACCGACATGCTGCCGGAGTTCTCCGACGCCGCCTTCGCCCTGCAGCCGGGCCAAATTACCGAAACGCCCGTGAAGACCCGCTTCGGCTTGCATGTGATCAAGCTGGAGGAGCGCCGCACGGCGCCGCCCGCGGCGCTCGATCAGGTGCGGGACGAGATCCGCCAGTCGCTGATCCAAGAAGGCGTGAGCCGGGTCCTGGCGCAGGCCAAGACCGGCATCGCCATCGAGAAGTTCAACCAGGACGGCACCCTGCAAACCGCCGCACCCCCCACGCCCATGCCCACGCCCGCGAAATAGGCATGGCCCTCCCTGTTTCGCCGCTGGCCGTCGCCATGCCGGACCTGCCGCCGCTGGCCGGCGTGCGGCTCGGCGCGGCCAAGGCCGGCATCCGCTACCAGGATCGGACCGACCTCGTGATGGTCGAACTGCCGCCGGGCACCCACGTGGCGGGCGTATTCACCCGCAACCGCTGCCCGGGCGCCCCGGTGGATTGGTGCCGGGACAGCTTGGTTGATGGGCGCGCCCGGGCGGTGGTGGTCAACGCCGGCAATGCCAACGTGTTCACCGGGCAGGCGGGCGCGGAGGCGGTCGAGGCCACGGCCCGCGCCGTCGCCACCCTGGTCGGCTGCGACAAGCACGACGTTTTCGTCGCCAGCACCGGCGTGATCGGCGAGGTGCTGCCCCATGCGAAGCTGACCGCCGCCTTGCCGGCGCTGCAGGGATCGCTGTCCCGCGACGGCTGGGAGGCCGCCGCGCGCGGCATCATGACGACCGACACCTTCCCGAAGGCCTGCACGCGCGTGGCCGACATCGGCGGCACGCCCGTCCGCATCAGCGGCTTCGCCAAGGGCAGCGGCATGGTGGCGCCCGACATGGCGACCATGCTGTGTTTCGTGTTCACCGACGCCAAGCTGCCGTCCGGCCTGCTGCAGGACATGCTGGCCCGCGGCGTCAAGCGCAGCTTCAACTGCACCACGGTCGACAGCGACACCTCGACCAGCGACACCGTGCTGCTGTTCGCCACCGGACAGGCCGAGCATCCCCGCGTGTCCAAGCACGACAAGACGGTGGTGCGCGGCTTCCGCAAGGCGCTGCACGAGCTGCTGCACGACCTGGCGCTGCAGGTGGTGCGCGACGGCGAAGGCGCGCAGAAGCTGATCCGCATCGACGTGACCGGCGCCGTCTCCGGCAAGTCGGCCAAGCGCGTCGCCATGGCGGTCGCGAACTCGCCCTTGGTCAAGACGGCGGTCGCCGGCGAGGACGCGAATTGGGGCCGGATCGTCATGGCGGTGGGAAAAGCGGGCGAGCCGGCCGACCGGGACCAGCTTTCCATCGGCATCGGCGGCACCTGGATGGCGCGGGACGGCGGCGTGGTGCCGGGCTACGACGAGGGCCCGGTGGTGCAGCACATGAAAGGCCGCGAGATCGAGATCGCCGTGGACCTGGGCCTTGGCCACGGCCGGGCCACCGCCTGGACCTGCGACCTGACCCATGGCTACATCGACATCAACGGCAGCTACCGCAGCTAGGATCCGGCCGGCATGGCCCTCGAGCTGACGGCAAGCCCCGCCTTCGCGCCGCTGGAGACCGAGCGCCTGCTGCTCCGCCCGCTGCGCCCGGACGACGCAGAAGCCGTGCATCGGCTGGTCAACGACTGGGAGGTGGTGCGCATGCTCTCGCAGCTGCCCTTCCCCTATCCGCGCACCCTCGCCGACCAGTGGATCGCCTCAACCGGGCAGCAGATCGCGCGCGGCACCGGCTACCACCTGGCAATCACCGGGCACGAGGCCGGGCAGGAGATGCTGATCGGCTGCATCGGCCTGCGCCTGGACATGGCGCCCCGCACCGGCAACCTCGGCTACTGGATCGGCCGCCGGTTCTGGCGGCACGGGGTTGGCAGCGAGGCGGCGGCGCGCATGGCCCGCTGGGCATTGGCAAACCTCGACCTCGACCGGCTGGAGGCGCACGTGGCGGTGGACAACCCGGCCTCGGCCGCGGTGCTGCGGCGCGCGGGGTTCCGGGAAACCGGCGCCGGCCTGGAGACCTTCCTCGCGCGCGGCGGCAAGCACCCGGTCCTCCGCTTCGAAGCGACCCGGGACGACTTGTTCGACAAGGCGGAGCCCACGCCCGCCCCGGCCGCCCCGCTCGCCGAGCCAGCCGGCAGCCCTGTGGTCCTGGTCGCCGCCTGCGCGTTGATCGACGGGGATGGGCGCGTGCTGTTGGCCAAGCGCCCCGAAGGCAAGCCGATGGCCGGGTTGTGGGAGTTCCCGGGCGGCAAGCTGCAACCTGGCGAGACGCCGGAGGCCGCGCTGATCCGCGAGTTGCGGGAGGAGTTGGGCATCGACGTCGCCAACAACTGCCTGGCCGCCTTCGCTTTCGCCTCGCACGCCTACCCGCGCTTCCACCTGCTGATGCCGCTGTTCCTGTGCCGCCGCTGGACCGGCCGGCCACAAGCACGCGAGGGGCAGACCCTGGCCTGGGTGCGCCCGGAGCGGCTCGCCGATTACGCCATGCCGCCCGCCGACAAGCCGCTGATCCCGCTGTTGCGGGACTTCCTGTAGGAGCGCCCATGCCCAACCCGATCGCCTGCCTGCTCGTCATCGGCAACGAGGTGCTGTCCGGGCGCACGCAGGATGCCAACATCAAGTTCATCGCCACCGGCCTGGGCGCGATCGGCATCCCGCTGCGCGAGGTCCGGGTGATCCCGGATGTGCCGGACACCATCGTGACCACCGTCAACGAGTGCCGGGCGCGGTTCGACCATGTGTTCACCACCGGCGGCATCGGGCCCACCCACGACGACATCACCAGCGAATGCGTCGCCGCCGCCTTCGGCGTGCCCTGGGAGCCGCATGCGGAGGCCTGGGCGCGCATGGAGCGGCACTACCAGCCCGGCGAGTTCAACGCCGCCCGGCAGCGCATGGCGACCATGCCGCGCGGCGCCACGCTGATCGAGAACGCGATTTCGGTGGCGCCGGGGTTTACGATCGGCAACGTGCACGTCATGGCCGGCGTGCCGCGCATCATGCAGGCGATGTTCACGAGCCTGGCGCCCACCTTGCAGGGCGGCACGCCGGTGCAGTCCCGCGCCGTCCATGCCGTGGGGCTGCTCGAGGGCGCCATCGCGGCCGGCCTGGAAGCGATCCAGAAGCGGTTCCCGGACCTCGACCTGGGCAGCTACCCGTTCTACCGCATCGACGGCAATGGCGTGGCGCTCGTGGCCAAAGGGACGGACTCGGCGGCGCTGGTGTCGTGCATCGCCGAGGTCACGCGGCTGATCGAGGCGAACGGCAAGGCCCCAGTTCCGGGCGAACCGGCGGCCTGAGGCCGAGACGGGGCCTATCGTGCCTCTCAGCCGGACGATAACGTTCATCTCTCCCCAGCCGCAGACGGAGAACGTGCTCCCTTTCTGAGCCCGCGCTATTGCCGCGCGTAGCAGATCGCACTCTATCTCGGTCCATGCTGTGGATGAACACGCGATGACTGCGACCGCCCGCCTGCCCGATCATGCGCCCTTCCCGGTCGATAGCATCGCCGCGCTGAATCGCGTCATCGGCCAATCCAATCCGGCGCAGCGCCACTGGCTGAGCGGCTTCCTGGCCGGCCTGGAAGCCGCCGGGGCGCCCGCCGCCGCCGCGCCGCCCGCGGCCAAGCAGGCGCTGACCATCCTGTTCCTGACCGAGTCCGGCAACGCCGAGGCGCTGGCCGGCCGGGCCAAGCGGGACGCCGGCCGGCTGGGGTTCGCCGCCCGCGTGCTGGACGCCGCCGACGCCACCCCGCAGGCGCTGACCGAGGCCAAGACCCTGCTGGTGGTCGCCAGCACCTGGGGCGAGGGCGAGGCGCCGCAACGCGCGACCGGGCTGCTGCGCGCCTTGCTGGACGCGTCCGCGCCGCGAATGGACGGCGTGAGCTTCGCCGTGCTGGCGCTCGGCGACCGTGCCTACGCCCAGTTCTGCGAAACCGGCCGGGTGCTGGACGAGCGCCTCGAAGCGCTGGGCGGCAGGCGCGCCGCGCCGCGCCTGGATTGCGACCTCGATTACGAGACCGAGGCCGCCGTCTGGCTCGGCACGACGCTGACCGGCCTGCGCGATGCCCCGGCCGCGGATAGCGTGATCCATGTCGATTTCGGGCAGCCGCCCGCGGCGGACTATAGCAGGGCCAACCCGTTCCAGGCCGAGATCACCGAACTGGTCAACCTGAACGGCAGCCGGTCGGCCAAGCAGACCTTCCATGCCGAGTTCGACCTATCCGGCTCCGGTATCCTGTACGAGCCCGGCGACGCGCTGGGCTTCGTGCCCCGCAACGACCCGCGCGTGGCCGAGGCCGTGCTCGAAGCGGCCGGGCTCGCCGACGACCCGGCGCTGCATGAGGCCCTGGTGGAGCGCCACGAAATCACCACCCTCACCGCCCATCAGGTCAAGTCGTTCGCCGCCCTGGTCGGCGACCCCGCGCTCGCCGAACCGTCCGCCATCGCCGAGTACCTCCCGGGCCGCCACGTCGTCGACCTGTTCCGCGACCATCCGCACCGGCTGACGTCCTCGCAGCTGCTTGGCCTGCTGCGCCCGCTGCCGCCGCGGCTGTACTCGATTGCATCCAGCCAGCGTGCCACGCCCGACGAGGCGCATCTGCTGGTCTCGGCGGTGCGCTACCAGGCGCACGGGCAGAACCGCGAAGGAGTGGCTTCGACGTTCCTGGCCGACCGCCGCCGGGTCGGCGACACGCTGCCGGTTTATGTGAAGCCGAACCCGCACTTCCGCTTGCCGGCCGATCCCGCGGCCCCGATCGTGATGATCGGCCCGGGTACCGGCGTCGCCCCGTTCCGCGCCTTCATGCAGGACCGCGACGCCACCGGCGCGAAAGGCCGCAACTGGCTATTCTTTGGCGACCGGCAGTACACCCACGACTTCCTGTATCAGTTGGAATGGCAGGACCTGCTGGCCCGCGGCGTGCTGACCCGGCTGGATGTCGCCTTTTCCCGCGACCAGGACGCCAAGCGCTACGTGCAGCATCGCATGCTGGAGCAATCCCGCGCGCTGTATGCCTGGCTGCAGGAAGGCGCGCACCTTTACGTCTGCGGCGACCAGGCCCGCATGGCGCGCGACGTCCATGCCGCGCTGCGCCAGGTGGTCGCCGACGGCGCCGCGATCTCGCCGGACCAGGCCGAAGAGCGGCTGGACGTGTTGAAGAAGCAGGGCCGCTACAAGCTGGACGTGTATTGATGACCAAGGCCCCATCCCGCAACGCCCCGTCCCGCAACGAAGGCATCAAGGAGCGCAGCCGGGCGCTGCGCGGCGGCATCGCCGAGGGCCTGGCCCGCGTGGAAACCGGCGCGCTGGCCGAGGACGACACCCAGCTGACCAAGTTCCACGGCATCTACCAGCAGGACGACCGCGACCTGCGGCCCGAGCGCGGCCGCAAGCGCATGGAGCCCGCGCTCAGCTTCATGGCCCGGCTGCGCATCCCCGGCGGCCGGGTGACGCCCGGGCAATGGCTTGCCCTCGCCGAGATCGCGCGGGAGCGGGCCAACGGCACCATCCGCCTGACCACGCGGCAGACCATCCAGTATCACGGCATCATCAAGGGCAACCTGCAGCCGGCCATCGCCGCCGTGAACGCGGCCTTGCTGGACACCATCGCGGCCTGCGGCGACGTGAACCGCAACGTGATCGCCACCAGCAACCCGCACGAGAGCCCGGCGCATGCGGAGGCGCTGGCGCTCGCCCAGCGGATCAGCGACGGCCTGCTGCCGAAGTCCCGCGCCTGGCACGAGATCTGGATCGGCGAGACCCTGGTCGCGGGCGGCGAACCGGAGCCGGAGCCGCTGTACGGCCCCACCTACCTACCGCGCAAGTTCAAGATCGCCATCGCCGTGCCGCCTCAGAACGACGTGGACGTGTACGCGCACGACCTGGCCTTCGTCACCCAGACGCGGGATGGCGCCGTGGCAGGCTACGACGTGCTGGTGGGCGGCGGCATGGGGATGACGCATGGCGAGGCCGATACCTTCCCGCGCACCGCCGACCCGATCGGCTTCTGCACGCCCGACCAGGTGCTGGCCGTGGCCGAAGCGGTCGTGTCGGTGCAGCGCGACGAAGGCGACCGATCCGTCCGCAAGCATGCGCGGCTGAAATACACGATCGAGCGGATGGGGCTTGGCGCGTTCCGGGCGGAAGTGGAGCGGCGGCTGGGCGACCGGCTCGCGCCGGCGCAGGGCTTCGCCTTCCAGGGTAACGGCGACCGGCTGGGCTGGTACGAGAGCGCGGACGGGACGTGGCATTTCGGCCTGTTCGTGGAGAATGGCCGCGTGCAGGGCCGGGCACTGTCCGGGCTTCGCGCCATCGCAGGGGTGCATCGGGGCGAGTTCATCCTCACCGCCAACCAGAACCTCGTGGTCGCCGGCATCCCGCCGGGGGACCGGCCAGGCATCGCCGCCCTGCTTGCGGAGTATGGCCTGGATGCCGGCGCTTCCCCGCTCCGCCAGCGCGCGATGGCCTGCGTGGCCTTGCCGACCTGCGGCCTGGCCCTGGCCGAGAGCGAGCGGTACCTGCCCAGTTTGGTGACCGAGCTGGACGCGGTCATGGAGGCCGAGGGACTCGGTCGGGAGGAGATCGTGCTGCGCATGACCGGGTGCCCGAATGGCTGCGCCAGGCCGTATCTGGCCGAGATCGCGCTCGTCGGCCGCGGGCCCGGCCGCTACAATCTCTACCTCGGCGGCGCCTTCGACGGCACGCGCCTGAACAAGCTATATCGCCCCGACGTGGACGCGGCGGGGATCGTAGCACTGCTCGCGCCCTTGCTGCACGACTACGCCGCATCGCGCCTTCCGGGCGAGCGTTTCGGGGATTTCGTGATCCGCGCGGGGCACGTGCAAGCGACTCTGGCCGGCAACCGCTTCCACCATGACCTCGAACCGGCCCTCGTGCCGGCCTAGACAAGGGGGCTTCGATGATCATCCAACTCGGGACGCGGATATCGGGCGGACACACCTCCGCTATGTCCGACTGCCCGGCGATGGCGCGTAGCCTCGCCGACTCGGACTGCGAAGACGATCAGCTTGCCGCCCCGGAATGGACGCTGCCGGCCCGGCACGTCGCCGGCTTGGCGCTGGCCGCCTTTGCGTTCTGCCTAGTCCTTGCGTTGCTCGGCTGACGACGCCGGTCACTCGCCCGAAAGCACCAGCGCCCGCGCGTAGACGGTGCGGCGCGGCAGGCCGGTGGCCGTCGCCACGAGTGCCGCGGCGTCCTTGACGCTGTTCGCCGCGAGCGCCCGGCGGAGCTGGCCGTCGAGGTCCTCGTCGTCCGCCTCGGCCACGGCCGGGCCAAGCACGACGGTGATCTCGCCCCGCGCCGCGCTCTCGGCATAGAACGCCGCCAAGGCCCCGACCCCGCCGCGCCGCACCTCCTCGAACCGCTTGGTCAGCTCGCGCGCGACCGCGGCCGGGCGGTCCCCGAACACCTCGCGCAGGTCGGCCAGCATCTCCGCCAGCCGGTGCGGCGCCTCGTGCCAGATCAGGGTCGCGGCAAGCCCAGCCCGCTCGGCCGCGCGCAGCTGGCCGAAGGCAGCCCGGCGCGCCGCCTGGCGCGGAGGCGGGAAGCCCAGGAACAGGAAGGGCTGCGGCGGCAGGCCCGAGAGGGTCAGCGCCATAAGGGCCGCATTCGGCCCCGGCACGGCCGAGACCGGCACCCCCTCGGCCAAGGCCGCCCGGACCAGGCGGTAGCCGGGATCGGACAGCAAGGGCGTCCCCGCATCCGAGACCAGCGCGACCCGCGCTCCCTCCCGCAAACGCCCCAGCAGCGCCGGGATGCGGCCTTCTTCGTTGTGGTCGTGCAGGGGGGACGTGCTGGCGGCGATGCCGTGGTGGCCGAGCAGGCGCGCGGTGGTCCGGGTGTCCTCGCATAGCACCAGGTCCGCCGCCTGCAACGCCGCGAGTGCGCGGGCCGAGATGTCGGCCAGGTTGCCGATGGGAGTGGCTACCAACACGAGTCCTGGTGGTATAGTCGGGTTCCGGGCGGTGCCCGCATCCGCCGGAGGAGCTTGCCATGCGTGCTGCGTTGGGTCGTCTGTCTCGGGCATTCGCCCTCCTGGGCGCCATGGCGGGGCTGGCTGCCTGCGTAGCCGACCCTGGCGCGGCCGGCTACTATGGCCGGCCGGCGCCGTTCGGCCTGGCGCCGCTGCCGTCGCAGTCGCTGGTGCTGCCGGGGCCGATGGCGCCGTCTGGCCGCCGGGTCGCGATCCTGCTGCCGCTGACGGGCGCCAACGCCGAGATCGGCCAGGCCATGCTGCGCGCCGCCCAGCTTGCGCTCGACGCGCCCGGCAGCCCGCCGCTCGACAGCCAGGACACCGGCGGCACGCCGGACGGGGCCGCGACCGCGGCGCGGAGGGCGCTCGATGCCGGGGCCGGCATCATCCTCGGTCCGCTGACGGCCGGAGAGACCGCCACCGTCGCCCCGGTCGCCCGCGCGGCCGGGGTTCCCGTCCTGGCCTTCACCTCGGATGCGGCCCAGGGCCAACCGGGCGTCTGGACCCTCGGCATCACGCCGGCCCAGCAGGCCCGTCGGCTCGTGCTCGCGGTGCAGGCCGAGAACAAGACCCGGCTGGCGGCCGTGCTGCCGCAGAACCCGTTCGGCGACGCGCTGGCCAGTGGGGTTTCAGAGGCCGCTGCCGCCGCCGGCATGCCGGAACCCCGCGTGGTGCGCCATGGCGCGGGCTTCAACGGCCTGAACGAGGGCTTGAAGGAGGTCTCCGGCGCCAACGCCCGCCGCCGCGCCCGCGACACCCCGGAGCCGTCGAGCACACCGCCGGCCCCGCCAGCCATCGACGCCCTGCTGCTCGGCGTCTCCGGCGAAGCCCTGTCGCAGGCCGTGCCGCTGCTGGCCGGGTATGACATCGGGCCGGCCCAGGTCCGTATCCTGGGGACTGCGCTCTGGGCACGCGACGCCGCCCGCCTGGGCGGCCTCGCCGGCGCCTGGTATGCGGCCCCAGACCCGGCGCTGCGGGCGCCCTTCGAACAGCGGTTCGCCGCACGGTTCAACGGGCCGCCGCGCGAACTGGCGAGCCTTGCCTACGATGCCGCCGGGGTGGCCCGGGTCGTAGCCTCGCCGGCCGGGTTCGCGCCCGGGGCGCTCACGCGCGCCGAGGGGTTCGCCGGGGCGGACGGGGTCCTCTCTTTGCAGCCGGACGGACGGGTGCGCCGCGGCCTCGCCATCTTCGAGATCGACCGCAACGGTTCGCACATCGTGCAGCCCGCGCCGCGAAGCCTGTCCGCTCCCGGCGTGTAGGTGCCCGGCATCCTGCCGTGGCTTCCGCGGCGATCGGCTGGGCGGCGGGCCGCTATGCCGCCGCGCGCCAGTGCCGTGACCTGCAGGCGCAACTGCGGTGGCTCGAGCACCGCCTGGGGCTGGCCATCGTCAGGCACATCGTGAACCGGCATCGCGGGCGGCTGGCGATCGATAGCACGGAAGGGGTCGGCAGCACGGCGAGCGTATGGCTGCCGACGTAGTCCTGCAGCTTGCGGTCAACGGCATCATGGCAGGCGCGGTATTGGCCGTGCCGGCGATTGGCTTCACCGCGATCTATGCCGTGCTTCGCTTTCCCAACTTTGCCGTGGGGGGGCTGGCCACGCTGGGCGCCTATGCCGGCTATGCCGCCAATGTGGGCGCGGGCTTGCCGCTGGCCGCCGCCCTCGGGGTCGCGGCGGTGCTGGCCGGATTGCTGGGCGTGGCCTGCGACGAGGTGGCCTTGCGCCGCCTGCGCCTGGCCGGGCCCTTGGCCGCCGCCATCGGCTCCGTCGCGCTGGGGGTGGTGCTGGAGAACCTGGCACGGTTCGTCTGGGGCAACGACCTGCTGGCCTACAACGTGCCGATCGAGCGCGATTGGGTCGCGGGCGCCGTCCGGGTCGGGCCGCAGCAGGCCTTCAACGCCCTGTGGTCGGCGCTGGCCATGGCGGCCGTGTTCCTGTTCCTGCGCTTCACCCGCACGGGCAAGATGATGCGCGCCGTCGCCGACAACGCGGCGCTCGCCGACCTCAAGGGCATCAACCCCGCGCTGGTGGCCCGGCTGGCGACAGGCGCGGGCATGGGCTTGGCCGGGTTCGGCGGCATGCTGATCGGCTTGGACACCGGCATCGACCCGCTCACCGGATTTCGGGCGATGCTGCCGGTGTTCGCGGCGGCCGTCGTCGGCGGGCTGGGCAGCATCCCGGGCGCGGTGCTGGGCGCCCTGCTGGTCGGCGTGGGGGAGGAACTGTCCTTGCTGCTGCTCGACCCGGCCTACCGGACCGCCGTCGGGTTCGCGGCCATCGTGCTCGTGCTGTCGCTGCGGCCGCGGGGCTTGCTGGGCGAGCGGGCGCTCTGATGGAGAACTACCTCCTCGCGATGGCGATCTTCGCCGGGCTGTATGCGCTGATGGCCCTGGGCCTGAACGTCATCTGGGGCCTGGCGGGCATGGTCAACCTCGGCCTGGTCGGGTTCTACGCCATCGGCGCCTATGGCTCGGCGCTGCTCACGACGCGGCTGGGCTGGCCAATCGGCGCTGGCGTGGCGGCGGGCGTCGTCCTCGCCGCCGCCGCCGGGGCGCTCGTGGCCGTGCTGACGGCGCGGTTGCGGGGCGACTACCTGGCGATCGTCACGCTCGGGTTCGCCGAGGTGGTGCGACTGGTCGCGATCAACGAAACCGGCCTGACCCGCGGCACCGATGGGATCAGCGGCATCCCCGGCCCGTTCCGCGCGGTGCTGACGCCCTCCGCGTACAACCTGTTGATGGTGTCGCTGGTCTGGTCCGCGGTGGCCGTGGTGGGTCTCGCGCTAGCCCGGCTGGCGGGGTCGCCATGGGGCCGCGTGCTTCGCGCCGTGCGCGAGGACGAGACCGTGGCAGGGGTGGCCGGCAAGCCGGTACTGCGGTTCAAGCTGCAGGCGTTCGTGGCGGGCGCCGGGGTGCTGGGCCTCGCGGGGGCGCTCTACGCACATTACAACGCCTACGTCGCCCCCGACGCGTTCGGACCCTTGGTTACCCTCAACATCGTGCTTGCGCTCTCGGCTGGCGGAACCGGGCGCATGTCCGGCGCCGTCCTGGGCGGCATCCTTGTCGTGGCGCTCGCCGAGGGCGCCCGGTTCGCTGGCGGCGCACTGCCGTCTCTGCGCCCGGTCCAGATTGCGGCGCTGCAGCAGGCGGGGATCGGCGTGCTGCTGATTGTAATCCTGCACGTCCGCCCCGACGGCCTGCTGCCGGAGCGGATCAGGCAGCGGCGCCCTCCCGTCACGGGGAGGGCGCCGCTGGGCTAAGAAGCGGTGCCTTAACGCAGGACGATCTCGACCCGGCGGTTCTGCGGCTCGCGCACCCCGGCGGCCGTCGGCACCAGCGGCCGGCTCTGGCCGAAGCCTTGCGTCGTGATGGCGTTGCGCGGAACGCCGAGGCGGACCAGCTCGGCCGCCACGTTCTGTGCCCGGCGAACGGAGAGGCCCTGGTTGTAGCGAGGCGTGCCCGAACTGTCCGTGTGACCCGATACCTCGATCCGCGTGACCTGCACCCGGCTGGTGGCCTGCGCCGCCTCGGCGATGATCTGCCGGGCACGGTCGGTCAGGTCCGCGCGGTCCCAATCGAAGAACACCAGGTAGCTGCGGCTCGCCTCCCGTTGCGGCGAAACCGGCACCGGAGCTTGCACCGGCGGCGGCGCGGCATTGAAGGCGTAGCGCACGCCGACCAGACCGCTGTGGTTCTGCGCCTCGACGAAGCGATACTTGCCTTCGCTGACCAGGCCGCCGGCCGGGTTGACCACGCTGCCGCGCACGTCGGGCTTCAGGGAGCCCATATAGCGGTACTCGGCGGTCAGGCTAAGGCCCGGCACCGCCTCGATCGGCATCGCGAGGCCGACGATGCCCTGATAGGCGAACCGCCCGCTCTGGCCGTCGATCTGAACCGTGTTGCCCGTCGGCGTGTCGCGGGTGGCGCGAACGTCGTCGAACTGGTTGATCGAGAACCCGGCGCCGGCGCCGACGTAAGGGGTCAGGGCGTAGCCGAGCACGCCCAGCTTGAACAGGTCGAGGTCATAGAACGCGTTCACCATGGCGCCATACTGGCGCTGCGTGCCATCGACGCCGCGGAAGGCGCTGGTGACGCCGGCGCCGGTGCGGCCCGGGCCGGAGAACCCGCCGAGACGGGCCACATCGTTCTCGCGGTAGTTGCCTTCGAGCTCGACACGCACGCCGTTGCCGAAGCCATAGCCGACGCTGGCCAGGCCGACGAAGCCATCGCCCAACCGGATCGTGGCGTCACGGCCGGTGCGGATGCTGTCGAAATAATAGGCGTTGCCCTGGCGACCTTCGAGTCCCCGCGATTTCGACCAGTTGTAGCCGGCTGCGCCCCCCAGATAGACGCCGTTCACGGCCTGGGCATGCGCCCCGCTCACCGAGATCGCGGCGCACGCCGACGCCAGCAGCAAGGTCTTGAACTTCATCTAAGTGGTCTCCGAGAGGCAAAATGAGGCACTTAAGTGGGTGCGCCCTCCCTACTTGCAAGGCACAACGGCCCCCGACTCAGTCGGCGAGACGGATCGTGATCGAAGTCGCGTTCTACCGGCCGAGGGAACCGTTCGCGGCCAGCCGGGTTTCAACCGCACAACCTCACGGAGGCTAAAACCATGGACGAGAAAAGGTTTGAAGGAGCGGCTCGTAAGGTCGGCGGCAAGATCGAGGGCGCGGTCGGCGACCTGACCGGGGATACCAAGATGCAGGCCGAGGGCCTGGTCGACAAGGCGACCGGGGCGGCGCAGAACGCCTATGGGCAGGCGGCCGACACGGTCCGCAACGTGGCGGGCCAGGCCGGCGATTACGGGTCGCAATTGCTGGACCAGGTCGAAGAGGCCGGCGACCTCATTGCCGAGCAGGTCGACCAGCGGCCGATTACGGCGTTGCTGATAGCCGCCGGGGTTGGCTTCCTGCTGGCACTGGCGTCCAAGCCTAAGCCCCAAGTGGTCTATCGCCGCCGCTAGACGAGGGATGGGCCGGGGCCGCAACGCCCCGGCCGCTACGCCTTCAAAAAGCCCACCAGCCGTTCTGCCTCTGCCACAATCGGGTCCGCCAGGGCTGCGGCACGCGCGGCGCCATCGCACAGCACCCGGTCGACGCTGCCGGAATCGGCCAGCAGGCGCCGGGTTTCGGCCGCAATGGGCGCAAGTTTCTCGATCACCACGGCCGCCAGCGCCTCCTTGAATACGCCGAAGCCCTGTCCGCCATGGGTCCGCAGCACGGCCGCGGTGTCCTGGTCGAGCAGGGCCCCCATGATGCCGACCAGGTTGCGCGCCTCGGGCCGCGCCTCCAGCCCCTCGGCCGCGTGCGGCAGCGGCTCGGGGTCGGTGCGGGCCCGGCGGATTTTCAGCGCGATCGTGTCGGCGTCGTCGGTGAGGTTGATGCGGCTCTGGTCCGACGGATCCGACTTGCTCATCTTCTTGCTGCCGTCGCGCAGGCTCATCACCCTCGCCGCCGGGCCCAGGATCAGCGGCTCGATCGCGGGGAAGAAGTCGGCGGCGTAATCGTGGTTGAACTTCTGCGCGATATCGTTGGCCAGCTCCAAATGCTGCCGCTGATCGTCGCCCACCGGTACGCGGGTGGCGTGGTAGGCCAGAACGTCGGCTGCCATCAGGTTCGGGTAGATGTACAGCCCGGCCGAAACCTGCTCGCGGTCCTTGCCCGCCTTGTCCTTGAACTGGGTCATCCGGTTCAGCCACCCGAGCCGGGCGACGCAGGTGAATATCCAGGCCAGGCGGACATGCGCATGCACTGCAGACTGGTGGAACAGGATGTGCGCCTGCGGGTCGATGCCGCAGGCGATCAGCGCCGCGGCCATCTCGCGCGTTGCGGCGGCGAGCGTCTTGGGGTCCTGGAATTGCGTGATCGCATGCAGGTCCACCACGCAGTAGAGGCACTCATGGTCCCGCTGCAGGGGGACCCAGTTGCGGACGGCGCCCAGGTAGTTGCCGAGGGTGGGCACGCCCGAAGGCTGGATGCCGGAGAAGATGCGCTGCATGGCAGGCGTTTTCCCCGGCGCGCCGAACCGGGTCAAGGCCGCCGCATCAGCCGCGCCACCTCGCGCACATCGAAGGCGCCGAGCAACTGGCCCGCCACGCCATAGGCGGCGAGGCCGAGCCCGACCAGCGCAGCCAGCCCCGCCCAGCGCAGCCCGGCCGCCGCCTCCAGCGGGATGAACACCCAGCGCTGCACCAACACCAGCGCCACGGCCATGACGAAGGCCGCAAGCGCCATGCGGACCAGTCGCCGCCGCAGCCGGCCATCGAGCGCGAGCTGCCCACGGCGGCCGAGCAGGACCGCAAGCATAATGGCGTTGAACAAGGCGGACACGCTGGTGGCCAGCGCCGGCCCCACATGTTGCAGCGGAACCATGAACAGCAGGTTAAGCGCGAGATTGAGCGTGATCGCGACGAAGCCCACCCGCACCGGCGTGCGCGTGTCGCCATGGGCGAAGAAGGCGGGAACCAGCACCTTCAGCACGACGAAAGCCGGCAGGCCGATGGCGTAGGCCGCCAGCGCCTGCGCGCTCAGCGCGGCACTGGCCGCGTCGAAGGCGCCGCGGCCGAACAGCACCAGCATGATCGGTCCACCCGCGGCCGCCAAAGCGAGCGCGGCCGGCAGCGTCAGCACCAGGCTCACCTCCAGCGCCCGGTTGAGGGTCGCGATGGCCGCCAGCCGCTCGCCCGCGCGTGCCTGGCGCGACAGCAGCGGCAGCAGCGCCGTGCCAACCGCGGTGCCGATGACGCCGAGCGGCAATTGGTTCAGCCGGTCAGCGTAATACAGCAGGCTCGCCGAGCCCGGCGGCAGCAGGCTCACGATCACCACGTCCACCGCGAGATTGAGCTGCGTCACCCCCGCGCCCAGCAATCCCGGCCCCATCCGCGCCAGCAGCACCCGCATGCGGGGGGTCAGGCGCGGGCGGGGAATGTGCAGCACCATGCCGGCGCGCCGCACCGCCCAGGCCAGCAGCGCCAGTTGCAGCACGCCGGAGAGGGTGACGCCCCAGGCGAGCGAATGCCCAGCCGTCGGCACATAGGGGGTCAGCAGCAGCATCGCCGCGATGGAGACGCCGTTGAACACCAGCGGGGCGGCGGCGGCGGCGGCGAAGCGGTCGAGCCCGTTCAGCACGCCGGACAGCAGCGCCGTCAGGCAGATCAGCAGCACATAGGGGAAGGTGATCCGCGCCAGCGCAACCGTCAGCTCGGCCTTGCCCGGCACCGCCATGAAGCCGGGCGCCAGCACGCCCATCATCTGCGGCATGAACACCTCGCCCAGCACGGTCAGCAGCAGCAGCCAGAACGCCATGACCGCGATGGCTTCCTGGGCGAAGGTCTTGGCCGCGCCGGCTCCCTCGGTGGCCAGCACGCCGGAAAACTCCGGCACGAAAGCGGCATTGAACGCGCCCTCCCCGAACAGGCGGCGGAACAGGTTGGGCACGCGGAGCGCGACGAAGAAGGCGTCCGCCACCGGGCCGGCGCCGACCAGGGCGGCGATCATGACATCGCGGACGAAGCCCAGCACGCGGCTGGCCATGGTCCATCCGCCGACGGTGAGGATGCCGCGCAGCACGCCTATTCGTCCCGCATCGGCCGGGCGAGCAGGGCCGCTATGGCCTGGTCGAGGGTGATCCGCCCGGCGAGCAGCTCGGCCACCGCCGCGCAGACCGGCAGTTCGACGCCGGCGGCGCGAGCCACTAGCGCCGGGGCGGTCGGCACGCCCTCGATGACCCCGTCTGCCCGCCGCAACACGCCGGCGAGGGGTTCGCCCTGCCCGAGCGCCAGGCCGCAGCGGTAGTTCCGGCTCGAGCTTCCGGTGCAGGTGAGCAGCAGATCGCCCAGCCCCGACAAGCCGGCCACCGTCTCCGCCCGGCCGCCGAGCGACAGCGCCAGCCGGCTCAGCTCGGCCAGGCCGCGGGTGATCAGCGCCGCGCGCGCGTTCTCGCCCAGCCCGGCGCCGATCACCGCCCCGGCCGCAATGGCGATCACGTTCTTCGCCGCGCCGCCGACCTGGGCGCCGACCGGGTCTTCGTTCCCATAGAGCCGGAAACCCGGGCTGGACAGCAGCCGCATCACGTCCGCGCGCAAGCCGGCATCGGCGGCGGCGACCACGGCGGCGGTGGGCAGCCCGGCGGCCACCTCGTGGGCAAAGTTCGGCCCCGTCAGCACCGCGCCGGGCACATGCGGGTGCAGCTCGGCCAGGACCTCGAGCGGCATGGCCAGGGTGCCGGCCTCGACCCCCTTGGCGCAGGCCACCAGGGGCGCTTGCGGCCGCAGCCGGGCCGCGACCGACCGCAGATGCTGGACCGGCACCGCCACCAGCACCGCGTCACACGCCCCCGGCAGGTCGCCCGTGAGCTCGATCCCGGCCGGCAACCCGGCCCCGCGCCGCCGCCCGGGATCGCGCGCCCACAGCACCACCGCCGACCCCGCGCGCAGCGCCTGCACGGCGAGCGCGGTGCCCCAAGCCCCGGCGCCGACCACGGCGACCCTACTCATCGGCGAGCCGCAGCACCTGGGTGCCCTCCCCCGGCTCGCGGGCGCCGAGCCGCTGCATCAGCGCGGCCAGGATCGGCGCCGCAGCGGCCTCGAACCCGAAGGGCGGGTTCCGGACCAGCAGCCCGCACCCGTTCAGCCGGGCGGGGTCGGTCGGTTCGCGCCAGCAGAGCTCGGCGGCCACGACGTCCTTCAGGCCGGCGAGCCGCACGCCCTCATGGAAGGTGCGCACGGGGCTGCGGTGCTTGATCGGGTACCACGCGGCGTAAACGCCATGGGCGAAGCGCTCGCGTCCGGCGACCAGGCCGGCCAGGACCCGGTCGAGGTCGCCAGGCTGCTCGTAGGGGGGGTCGATCAGCACGAGGCCGCGCGTCTCGCCGGGGGGCAGCAGGGCCCGCAGCGCCTCCCACCCGTCGCGCAGATGCACGCCGACCTGGGCGTCGCGTCGGAACAGGCGGCGCAATTCGGCGTGGTCCTCCGGGTGCAGCTCGCAGCAGGCTAGGCGGTCGCCGGGCCGCAGCAAAGCGCGCAGGATTGCGGGGGAGCCGGGGTAGAGGCCGAGCCGCTCCACGAGCGCAACATAGGCTTCCAGCGGCGGTGGCGGCGCATGCAGCAGCCGGGCGATGCCCGACCGCCACTCGCCCGTGCGCTCGGCCGGTCCCTCCCGCAGCGCATAGCGGCCGACCCCGGCATGGGTGTCGAGCACGAACACCGCGGCCGGCTTGCGCGCCAGGGCGCCCATGAGCCAGACCAGCAAGGCGTGCTTCATGCAATCGGCGGCGTTGCCGGCATGGAACGCGTGGCGGTAGTTCATGCGGCCGGGCGCGCCAACTCGGCCAAAGGCCAACGCGGGCGGGGCGCGGTGTCCAGCCCGTCCGTCAGCCCGAGCCGCAGCCGTTCCAGCCCGGCCCAGGCCACCATGACGGCGTTGTCCGTGCAGAGCCGGATCGGCGGCGCCACCAGCATGACACCCCGCGTGGCCGCCACCCCACCCAGCGCCGCCCGGATGGCGCCGTTGGCCGCTACCCCGCCGGCCACGACCAGCAGCCGCGCCTCCGGCATCATCGCCAGCGCGTGCCCGGCCCGGTCCGCCAGCACGGCGGCCACCGCCGCCTGGAACCCCGCCGCGATGTCGGCCGCGTCCCCGGCGAGCAAAGGTCCCGGCGGATAGGCCGCGACGCGCTGGGCCACGGCGGTCTTCAGGCCGGAGAAGCTGAAGTCGCACCCGGGCCGGCCGAGCAGCGGGCGCGGAAAGGCGATGCGCGCCGGGTCGCCCCCGGCCGCCAGCCGCTCCAGCGCGGGGCCGCCGGGCCAGGACAGGCCGAGCAGCTTGCCCACCTTGTCGAACGCCTCGCCCACGGCATCGTCGATGGTGCCGCCCAGCAGCCGGTAGCGGCCCACGCCGTCCACCGCCACGCATTGGCAATGCCCGCCCGACAGCAGCAGCAGCAGATAGGGGAACGCGGCCCCGCCCGGCACCAGGCCCGGCAGCCGCGGGGTCAGCGCGTGCGCCTCGAGATGGTTCACCGCCAGGAACGGCAGCCCGGCTGCCAGCGCGATCCCCTTTGCCACCCCGGCGCCGACGATGAGCCCGCCGATCAGCCCGGGGCCGCAGCTCGCCGCCACCCCGCCCAGCTGCGGGATGTCCAGCCCGGCCTGCCGCATCACCCGGCGCACCAGGTCCGGCATATGCGCCAGATGCGCCCGCGCCGCGATCTCGGGCACCACGCCGCCGAAGGCCGCATGCTCCTGCTGGCTCAGCACCGCCTCGGCCAGGATCGCGCCGTCTCCGTCCAGCACGGCGGCCGCTGTCTCGTCGCACGAGGATTCCAACCCCAGGATGGGCCCCGATCGGGGATGGCCGGACTGCATCGTGCTCCCTTTCCCTGCGCGAGCCGATCCAATAGAGCATCCCCATGCCCGACGCCCAGCCCAAGCCTGCCCTGCTTGCGCGCGCGACCACCCATGCGCGCCGCCAGTTGCCGCTGCGCGTCGGCACCCGCGGCTCGCCGCTCGCGCGGGTGCAGACGCGCATGTTCCTTGGCCTGCTGGCGCAGTTCTGCCCGGTGCTGGCGCCGGGCTTCAGCGACCACGACGTATTCGAGGAGCACATCATCCGCACCACCGGCGACCAGGTGCAGGACCGCCGCCTGGCCGACATCGGCGGCAAGGGCCTGTTCAGCAAGGAGATCCACGAGGCCCTGCTGGACCGGCGCATCGACTTCGCCGTGCACAGCCTCAAGGACCTCGAGACCGAGTTGCCGCCGGGCATCGTGCTGGCCTGCACGCTCCGGCGCGAAGATGCCCGCGACGCGCTGATCCTGGGGCCGCACTGCCTGGCGCCGCTGGCCGGCGACGCCCTGTCCGCGTTGCCGGCCGGCGCCACCGTCGGCACCAACTCGCTCCGCCGCCAGGCGCAGCTGCTGCACGCCCGGCCCGACCTGCAGATCACGATGATGCGCGGCAACGTACAGCCGCGGATCGACAAGGTCATGCGCGGCGACTGCACGGCAAGCCTGCTGGCGCTGGCCGGGCTGCGGCGGCTGGGCCTGGAGAGCGCGGCGACCCTGGCGCTCGACCCGGACGCGATGGTGCCCTCCGCCGGGCAGGGCATCGTCGGCATCACGGTCCGCGCCGAGGACGTGGTGCTGCGCGAGCTGCTGTCCGGCATCGAGGACCCGGAAGCGCGGGCCGTCTCCACGGCGGAGCGCGCGCTGCTGGCCCTGCTGGACGGCTCCTGCCGCACGCCGATCGGCGGCTATGCGCGGCTGCTGCCCGATGGGCGGCTGCACCTGACCGGGCTGGTGGCGCGGCCGGACGGCAGCTTTTTGCTCAAGCGGAGCCTGCATGGGCCAGCGGCCGACGCCGCCCGGCTGGGAGCCGAGCTGGGCGCGGGGCTGCGGGCGGACAGCCCGCGCGACATCTTTGGCTGAGCCGCATCTAGTCCTGATCACCCGGCCCGAACCGGCCGCATCCGAAACCGCCCGCCAGGTGGCCGGCTTGGGCTATGCGCCGGTTGTGGCGCCGCTGCTGCGCATACGCCTGCTCGGAGCGCGACTGCCGGCGAGCGCCGATGCCGTGCTGGTCACCAGCGGCAGCGCCATCCCTGCCCTGCCCGCGGCGCTGCGGAGCACGCTGCTGCTGGCGGTCGGAGACGCCACCGCGCGACGCGCGGCCGAGGCGGGCTTCACAAACGTGCGAAGCGCCGGCGGCGACGCCGAGGCGCTCGCCGCGCTGGCCCGGCGGCTGCTGCCGGCCACGGCGACGGTGCTGCTGGCGTCCGGGGCCGGCCAGGGCCTGCCGGTAGCCGCCGCGCTGCGCCGGGCCGGCTTGCGGGTGCACCGGCGGGCCGTGTACGCCGCCCGCCCGGCCCCTCGCCTGCCCGCCGCCGCCGCCGAGGCGATCCAGTCCGGCGAGCTGCATGCGGCCTTGTTCCTGTCCGCCGAAACCGCGCAGGCCTTTGCGCGCTTGCTGCCCAGGGCGCTCCACCCCGGGCTCGCCGACGCCCACGCCATCGCCATCGGCCGGCCTGCGGCGGATGCGCTGTCCCTCTTGCCCTGGCGCCAAGTCCGTGTGTCAGTTAGGCCAACATTGGATCACGTACTGGCACTGCTATGACCGACGAACCCGCACCCGTAGTCCCCCCCGCCCAGGACCCAGCCGCCTCCGAACGCGCCCGCGTGGAGAGCCCGCGCGCGCGCCGCTTCGACGCGTTGCCCGTGCTGTACCTGCTCGGCTTCGTCGTGCTGTCCGGCGCTTTGGTCTACCTCTATCGCCATCCGGCCATCCGCGTGCTCCCGGCGCAGGAGGCGGGCCTGGTGGATACGCTGCAACAGCAGGTCGAAACCCTCGGCGGCCGCATCGGCCGGCTGGAGAGCCGCCCGGCGCCGGCGGCGGCGGCGCCCGCAGCCGACCTGGCCCCTTTGGAGGCGCGCATTGCCGAACTGGAGAAGCGCCCGGCGGGTTCGGCGGGTGCGCCCGTTGACCTGGCGCCGCTCACGGCACGCTTGGCCGAGGTCGAACGCCGGCCCGCGCCCCCGCCCCCGGTGCCCCCGCCGCCCCCGGTCGACCTCGGGCCGCTCACGGCCCGGCTTGGCGCGCTCGAAGCCCAGGGCCGCAGCGCGGTCGAGGCGCTGACGCGGCGGCTCGACGCGCTGGAGCCGCGCATCGCCACCGCCGAGGCCCAGGCCAAGCAGACGGCCGGCGCGCTGGCCGCCATCGCCGACCGGTCGCAGCGCGTCTCGCGCCTGCAGGCCGCCGCCGCGGCGCTCGAGGCCGGGCAGAAGCTGGGCGACATCCCCGGCGCGCCCCCGGCCCTGGCCCGCTTCGCCCAGGAGGCACCGCCGACCGACGCCGCGCTGCGCCTCTCCTTCGGCCGCGCCGCCGAGGCGGCCCAGCGCGCCAGCCAGCCGGCGATCATGGAAGACCAGCCGTTCGCCACCCGGCTGTGGAACCGCGCCCAGCAAGTGGTGACCGTCCGCCAGGGGGACCGCGTCCTGCTCGGCGACCCGGTGGCCGGGGTGCTCGCCCATGCCAGGGAAGCGCTGGACGCCGGCGACCTGCGCGGCGCCGTCGCCGCCCTCGACGGACTGGCCGGCCCGGCGGCAGCCGCCATGTCGGGCTGGACGAGCCAGGCCCGGGCGCTAATCGAGGCCCGCGCCGCGCTCTCGGGCATGGCCGCCGGCTGATGCGCGCCGTCATCCTGCTGACGATCCTCGTCGTCCTCTGCGTCGCCGGCGCATGGTGGCTTTCGGGCCTGCCCGGCATGATCAGCGCCAGCATCGCCGGCACCACGATCGAGGCCGCGACCCCGGTCGCGCTCGCCCTTATCGCCCTGTTGTTCCTCGCCCTCTATGCGCTCGTCCGCCTGCTGGCCCGGCTGATTGCCCTGCCCCGCGCCAACCGCAGGTGGCGGGCGCGCCGCCGCCGGGCCCAGGGAGACGCCGCGGTCACGCGCACCCTGGTGGCGCTGGCGGCCAACGATGCCGGCGCTGCCCGGCGCGAGGCGGAGCGCAGCCGCCGCATGCTGGGCGACACGCCGCTCACGCTGCTGCTGGCCGCGCAGGCCGGGCGGCAGGCGGGCCGCGGCGTCGAGGCCGAAACGGCGTTCCGCCTCCTCGCCGACCACAAGGAAGGCCGCCTGCTCGGCTTGCGCGGGCTGCTGCGCCAAGCCATGCAGAAGCAGGACTGGCCGGCCGCGACAGCTTTGGCGGCGCAGGCCGAGGCCGCCCACCCCGGCGCCGCCTGGCTGCGGGACGAACGCCGGCAGATGGCGCTGCGGACGGGCCAGTGGCGCGAGGCGCTCCGCCTTTCCGCGCCCGAGGGCCGCGCCGCGCTCGCGGTTGCCGCGGCGGCCGAGGAAGTGGACCCAACCGCCGCCACCCGGCTGGCCCGCCAGGCCTGGGAAGCCGACCCGGCCTTGGCACCCGCCGCCGTCGCCTACGCGAGCCGCCTGCGCGCGGGCGGGCGGGAGCGGGCGGTGCTCGACGTGCTCCGCCGGTCCTGGTCGATCAGCCCGCACCCGGATGTCGCCGAGGCGTTTCTGCAGCCGGCACCGGACAAGCTGGCGCGCGCGCAGGCGGCGGCACAGCTGGTCCGCTCGAACCCGGGGCACCCCGAGAGCTTCCTGCTGCTGGCTCGCACCGCCCTTGACGCCGGGCTGACGACCGACGCCCGCCGGCAGGTCGAAAGCGCGCGGGCGGCCGGCATGAACCAGCGCCGCCTGTGGGTCGTGGCGGCCGACATCGCGGTGATGGAGGGCAACGCCGAAGAGGCGCAGGAGGCGCTCCGACAGGTGCCGGCAGCGGATGCCGACCCGGTCTGGCGCTGCTCCAACTGCGGCACGGTGCACGCCGCCTGGCATCCGGTCTGCGACGCCTGCGACGCCACGGGGACGATCGGCTGGACGCAGCCGGGGGACGCCGCCGGCTTGCACCCGCCTCGGCTGGCGGCGCCGCAGGCGATCGAGGGCCTGACGTAACTCAGCAGCGCGGCACGCCCAGCAGGGGTTCCGGGTCCACCGCCTCGGCACCCCGCAGCACCGCGAAGAACACGTGGGTGCCATAGGTCACGCCCGTTCGCGCAACATGGCCCAAAGCCTCGCCCGCCACGACCGCGCGCTTGCCTTCGGCGATCGCCGGAACGAGGTTGCCGAGGTGCGCATACAGCGTGGTCAGTCCGCCGGGGTGGCCGACATGCACGGTCACGCCGCCCAGCCCCTGCCGCTTGATCCGCAGCACCGTGCCGTCCGCCGCCGCGTGCACCAGGGCCCCGGCCGGCGCCGGCAGGTCCACGCCGTTGTGGAAGGCCGCAGGCGCGTGCGGCCCCACGGCGCGGCGCATGCCGAAGGGCGAGGAGATGCAGGCGGGGCTCACCGGAGGGCGTAACGCCTGCGCCCCGGCGTGGGAGGCCGGGATGAGGCTTGCCGCAATGCAGCACGGTCCATAGGTTGCAAAGGTGCGCATGTTCATCCTCCGCCGGGCCATCCTGGCCGTCCTGGTCTGCATGACGGTGCTGGTCATCAGCTTCGCCCTCACCCGCGTCTCCGGCGACCCGGCGCTCGCCGTCGCCGGCCCGCAGGCCAGCGCCGAGGACGTCGCCACCATCCGCCGGGCCTATGGCCTCGACCGCCCCTTGCCCGAGCAATTCCTCGCCTGGGTCGGCGCCGCCGCCCGCGGCGACCTCGGACGCTCCTACCTGTTCCGCGAGCCGGTGGCCAACCTGATCCGCGCCCGGCTGCCGATCACCGCCACGCTGGGCCTGGTCGGCATCCTGTTCGCCATCGCCATCGCCCTGCCGCTCGGCATCCTCGCCGCGATGAACGAGGGCACGCTGGTCGATCGGGCCGTCATGCTGGTGGCGCTGCTGGGCCAGGCCATGCCGAGCTTCTGGCTGGCGCTGCTGCTGATCATCGGGCTGGGGCTGCGGCTGCAATGGCTGCCGATCGCCGGGTTGGACGACTGGACGGGCTACATCCTGCCCGGCCTCGTGCTGTCGTTCTCCGGTATCCCGGCGCTGATGCGGCTGACCCGTTCCGGCATGGTCGACGCGCTGCGTTCGGACTACATCCGCACGGCCCGGGCCAAGGGCCTGTCCCGCGCCAGCATCGTGCTGAAGCACGCCATGCGGAACGCGGCGATGCCGGTGGTGGCGATCGCCGCGGTGCAGCTGGGGTTCATGCTGGGCGGCTCCATCGTGATCGAGAGCATCTTCAACCTGCCCGGCGTCGGCTACCTGGCGTGGGAGAGCATCAGCAAGAACGACTTCCCGGTCGTGCAGGCGGTCGTGCTGCTACTGGCGCTGATCTATATCGGGCTGACCCTCTCGGCGGACATGCTGAACGCCTGGCTCGACCCCAGGCTGCGCACGGCCTGATGCCGCTGCGGCATCATGCGACCGCGCTCGGCGCCCTCATCGTCGGCGGCGCCTTCCTGGTGGCCGTGTTCGGGCCGCTGCTGGTGCCGGCGGACCCTTTCGCGCAAGACCTCATGCACCGGCTGGTGCCGCCCGCCTGGCTGGGCGGCGGGGCCGCGCACCCGTTCGGCACGGACCAGTTGGGCCGCGACTACCTCGCCCGGCTGGTCTATGGCGCACGCATCTCCTTGCTGATCGGCGTGGTCGCGGCGGCCACCAGCGGCCTGATCGGCATCACCCTGGGCGTGCTCGGCGGCTTCTTCGGCGGCCGGCTCGACGACATCGTCATGTTCGCCATCACCTGCCAGCTCAGCATCCCCCTGATCCTGGTCGCGCTGGCCGTCGTCTCGGCCATCGGCAGTTCGCTTACCGTCGTGGTCCTGACCCTGGGCCTGCTGCTCTGGGTCCGGTTCGCGGTGGTGGCGCGGAGCACGACGATGCAGATCCGCACGCTCGATTACGTGGCCGCAGCACAGGCCGCGGGGGCGTCGCGGGCGCATATCCTGCTGCGCGAGGTGCTGCCCAACATCGCCCACCACCTCGTCGTGGTCGCGACCCTCGAGGCCGCGCTGGCGATCCTGCTGGAGGCCGTGCTCTCCTTCCTGGGATTGGGCGTGCCCGCCCCGCTGCCGAGCTGGGGCCTGATGATCGCCGAGGGCAAGGACTACATGTTCTTCGAGCCTTGGGTCATCATGGTGCCCGGCCTCAGCCTGTTCGCCTTGGTGCTGGGCATCAACCTGCTGGGCGATGGCTTGCGCCACCTGCTGGGGGCCAGCCGGGATGCCTGAAGCCGTGCTCGACGTGGCCGGCCTGCGGGTGGGCTTCGGCGCCACCGAGGCCGTGCGCGGCGTCGGCTTCCGCGTCGAGCGGGGCGAGACCCATTGCCTCGTCGGCGAGAGCGGCTGCGGCAAGTCGGTGACGGCGCTGGCGGTGATGGGCCTGCTCGCCCGCGGCGCGCGGCGCGAAGCGGAGCACCTGCGGTTCCAGGGCACCGACCTGGCGGCGCTCTCGGACCGGGGCATGGGCCGGCTGCGGGGCGACCGCATCGGCATGATCTTTCAGGAGCCGATGACCAGCCTCAACCCGGCCTACACCGTCGGTTCGCAGATGGCCGAGGTATTCCGCCGGCACCGTGGCGGGACCCGCGCCGCTGCCTTCGAACGGGCGGCGGCGCTGCTCGGCCGGGTCGGCATCTCGGCGCCGGGCCTGCGGCTGGGCCAGTTCCCGCACCAGCTTTCGGGCGGGCTGCGCCAGCGGGTGATGATCGCCATGGCGCTGATGTGCGGGCCGGAACTGCTGATCGCCGACGAGCCGACCACGGCGCTCGACGTGACGGTGCAGGCCGGCATCCTGCGGCTGCTGGCGGCGCTGCAGGCGGAGATGGGGCTGGCGCTGCTACTGATCACGCACGATTTGGGCGTGGTGGCGCGGATCGCCGATCGGGTGAGCGTGATGTATGCGGGCCAGGTGGTCGAGAGCGCGCCCGCCGCCAGCCTGTTCGCGCAGCCGACCCACCCCTACACGCAGGGCTTGCTGGCCAGCGTGCCGGTGCCCGGCAAGGTGCGCCGCGACCAGGCGCTGGGCAGCATCCCCGGCGTGGTGCCGCGCATCCCGCCGGGCTTCCAGGGCTGCGGCTTCCGCGACCGCTGCGCCTACGCCATGCCCGCCTGCGCAGTCGAGGCGCCGCTACGGCATCGCGCGCCGGACCACGCCTATCTGTGCCAGCTCGCATGACGCCTGCCATCGAGGTCCGCGACGTGCGGCGGCAGTTCGGGGCGGTGCGGGCGGTAGACGGCGTCAGCCTGTCGGTGCCGGATGGTGGCGTGATGGGGATCGTGGGCGAGAGCGGCTGCGGCAAAAGCACGCTGGCACGGATCATCCTGGGCCTGATGCCGCCCAGCGGCGGCGACGTGCTGGTGCAGGGGGTGAGCCTGGCCACGCTCGACCGCCGCGCGCGGGCCCGGCTGATCCAGCCGGTTTTCCAGGACCCATACTCCTCGCTCAACCCGCGCCATCGGGTGCGGGACATCGTGGCGCTGCCGCTGCGCGCGCAAGGCCAGCGGGACGTGGACGGTCCCGTGCGGGACATGCTGGCCCGGGTCGGCCTGCCCGGCGCGATGGCGGACCGCCTGCCCGGCCAGCTTAGCGGCGGCCAGCGGCAGCGCGTCGCCATCGCCCGCGCCCTGGTGCTGCGGCCCCGCATCGTGGTCTGCGACGAGCCGACCAGTGCGCTCGACGTGTCCGTGCAGGCGCAAATCCTGAACCTGTTGGCCGAACTGCGCCGGGAACTGGGACTGACCCTGGTGTTCATCAGCCACAACCTGGCTGTGGTCGAGCACATCGCGACCGAGGTGGCGGTGATGTATCTCGGCCGCATCGTGGAGCACGCCGAGGTGGACGCGCTGTTCACCCACCCCAAGCACCCCTATACGCGCGCCTTGCTGGCCAGCGTGCTCACGCCCGAACCCGGGCTGGGCATTCCAGATTCCGGCCTAGGCGAGGGCTACCCCGACCCGGCCAACATCCCGCCCGGCTGCCGCTTCCATCCCCGCTGCCCCGTCGCGATCGCGCCCTGCGGCACCACCAGCCCGGACGGGATCACGGCGCAAGGTCGCCTTGTGGAGTGTCTGCTCGCCGCAGATCAGTGCTAGGCTCGGGGTCCACGAGGGAGGACAGCCATGCCTTACGAATTGCGCCTGAGCGGCACGAAGCCGGTCGTGTTCAACACGGAGGAGCAGGCGGTCGAAGCGGCGAAACAAGCCCTCTACGCCAACCCGGATGCCGAGCCGGAGGTGTATGACACCAGCACCGGGAAGCCCTGCGCCCCCGGCGCCAGCAAGAACTGGCGCGAGGAACTCAAGAGCCGCGTCGGGTTCTAGCCTCGCTATTTCCAGGTTGCCCCCTACTTCCAGCTTGCCAGGTAGAAGCGCGGCAACTCGTCGCGGAAGGTTTTGAAGTTGAGCTGCCGGCTGGTCGCGTAGGTGGTCACGAAGGTGAACAGCGGCATGAAGTAGGCCTGCGCCGTAATCCGCCGGATGACGGCGCTGTACGCGGCCCGGCGCTGGTCGGGGTCGGTGGTGGCGCCGCCCTCCTCGACGAGCCGCTTCACCTCGGGGTCCCGGGTATAGTCCTGGCCGCCGCCGGTGAAGAAATACGGCAGGAACGCCGAGGCATCGTTGATGGAGTAGCTGCCCCAGCCGCCCATATCGAGCGGGTTCTTGCCCTCGATGCTGCGCTGAACGTACGCGCCGACCTGCAACTGGGTGACCTTGGCGCGGATGCCGACGGCGGCGAGGTAGTTCTGGGTGGCACCCACCCATTGCGGCAGCAGGTAACTGACCAGCTCCGTGTCGAACCCGTTCGGGAAGCCCGCTTCGGCCAGCAGCGCCTTCGCCTTGGCGGGATCGTACTCGTACTTCGTGGCCACCGCCTGGTCGCAGCCGAACTGGGTCGGAAAGCACGGCCCGTCCAGAACGCGGGCGCCGCCGGGCATGAACTGCTTGGCCATCGTCTGCCGATCGATGGCATGGATGACCGCCTGGCGGACCTTCACGTTGGTGAGCGGGTTGTCGGCCCCGGTGCGGCCGGCGGCGTCCATGTTCATGTAGCCGACGCGCATGCTCTCGTTGGTGAGCGTCTGCAGCGTCGGCACCTTGCCGATATTCTCCAGCTGGTCCGGGCTGAATCCCCAGATCCAGTCCGCCTGCCCGCCGAGAATGTGGGTCAGCTCGCCGGTGGCGTCCGCCACCTCCTTGATCACGACCCGGCGGATGGCGGGCTTGCCCTTCGGGCCCTCGAAGTAAGCCTCGTTGCGTTCCATGTCGATCTGGGTCATGCCATCGACCCTGGTGATCTTGTAAGGCCCGGTGCCGACCGGCATCTTGGAGAACTCGCCGCCAACCCGCTCGCGGTAGGCCTTGGGGTAGATCGGCAGCACCATCGAGAAGTACTCGAGCGCCGCCGGGAAGATGCGCTTGAGCTTGATGCGCACCTTCATCTCGTCGATTTTGGCGACGCTCTCGATGAAGCTGTAGTTGCTGGGCACCGACACCTGTTTGTCCGTCAGGATCGAGCTGATCGTATAGACCACGTCGTCGGCGCCGAACTTGCTGCCGTCGTGAAACATTACGCCGGGCCGCAACTCGAACTCGAGCGTGGTGTCGTCGACGTAGCGCCACGACGTCGCCAGCAGCGGCTTCAGCTGGAAGGTCTCCGGGTCACGATAGATCAACGTGTCCCACACGTGGTGGGAGACGATCAGGCCGGTGCGCAGCGAGTTGTAGTAGAAGTCGACGTTCGGGATGGCGTCGCGCCAGGCCACCCGCAGCGTGTCCTGCGCCTTCTGCGCCTGCGCCGGGGCCAGCCCCAGCGCGCCCGCGATCATCAACCCGCCCAGCCACGTCCGCACCCGCATTGCACTCTCCGATCCGGAGCGGCGAGCCTAGGGGGCGGGCTTCGCGGGTGCAATGCGCTGGCTACCCCATGGTCGAATTGAAGATGCCTCCATCCAGCAGCAGGTTCTGCCCGACCACGAACCCCGAGGAGGCCGCGCAGAGGAACACGCAGGCGTCCCCGAACTCGGCCGGGTCGCCGGGGCGGCCGGCGGGCCAGCTCTTGGCGCGCTCGGCCAGCTCCTGCTCCACCGTGCGCCCGCTCGCCTTGGCAGCGCCGGCCGTGTTCGAGCGCAGCCGGTCGGTCATGAACGGGCCGGGCAGCAGGTTGTTGATGGTAACGTTGTGCCGGGCCACCTGCCGCGCCAGCCCGGCGACGAAGCCGGTCAGGCCCGACCGCGCGCCGTTGCTCATGCCCAGGCTCGGGATGGGCGACTTCACGCTGCCCGAGGTGATGTTGACGATGCGGCCGAACCGCCGGGCGATCATGCCATCCACCACCGAGCGGATCAGCCAGATCGGCGTCAGCATGTTGGCGTCGAGCGCGCGGATCCAGTCGTCCCGCTCCCAGTCGCGGAAGTCGCCCGGCGGCGGGCCGCCCGCGTTGTTGATCAGGATGTCCGGGTCGGGGCAGGCCGCGAGCGCCGCGGCCCGGCCGGCCTCCGTCGTGATGTCGCCCGCCACCGCGGTCACCTCGGCTCCCGTCTCGGCGCGGATTTCGGCCGCGGTCTGCTCGAGGGTTCCGGGCGTGCGCGCCGTGATCGTCACCGCGACACCCTCCCGCGCCAGCGCCATGGCGCAGGCCCGGCCCAAGCCCTTGCTCGCCGCGCACACCAAGGCGCGCTTGCCCTGCAACCCGACGTCCATCGCTATTCCCCTACCGCAATCGTTTGCAGCGCCTGCCGCCACTGCGCCGGAAGCGGCGTTGGGCGGCGGGTGGCCGTGTCCACGCACACATGCACGAAGAACCCCTCCGCCGAGGCAAGCTCCGCGCCGTCCCGGAAGATGCCGATCTCGTAGCGCACCGAGCTGCCGCCCAGGCGCGCCACGCGCAGCCCGGCGCTGATCGCGTCCGGGAACGCCACCTCCGCGTGGTAGCGGCAGCCGCTTTCGGCCACCACCATGAAATGCTCGCTGCCGCGCCAGGTCAGGATGCCCTGCCCGACCAGGAACTCGCACACGGCGGTGTCGAAGAAGCTGTAATAGTGCACGTTGTTCACGTGGCCGAACACGTCATTGTCCATCCAGCGCAGGCTGATGGGCAGGAAGCGGCGATAGGCGGCGCGGGCGCCTCGCCCGGGCCGGGCGGGGGTGCCCGTGCCGGGCCGGGCGGAGTAGGTCGTCATTGGCGGGGATCATGGACACCCCGGCGCCCGCGCGCTAGATGCCGCGCACCGATGCGTCATCTTCTTCTTGCGGCCGGCCTGCTCACGCCGGGGCTTGCCTCCGCGCACGCAATCCTGCTGGAGAGCCAGCCTGCCGTCCGCGGCACCGTGGCGCCGGGCGCGACGGCGGTGCTGCTGCGGTTCAATAGCCGGATCGACCATGCCCGCTGCCGCCTGGTGCTGCGGGGCGCACCCAAGGACATGCCTGTCCCGATCCGGCCCGACAGCCCGGCCGACTCGCTCGCGGCGCGGATCGAGCTGCAGCCGGGCGAATACACCCTTCGCTGGCAGGTGCTCGCCGTCGATGGCCACATGACCCGCGGGGACGTGCCGTTCACTATCAGGGCGCCCTGATGGCGCTGCTGATCGACCTGTTCGGCTACCTGAGCATCATCCTGCACGGCGTCACCCTCGTGGCGCAGAGCATGGCGCTGGGCGGCACGCTGTTCCTGCTGCTGCTGACCCGGCCCTTCGCGCCCGAGCTGCGGGAGGGGGCAGAGCTCGCCCGCCGCACGGCCGGGATCGCCGGCTGGAGCGCTATCGGCCTGGTCGTCTGCGAAGCGCTGACCGTCGGGATGCAGTCGGCGGTGCTGCAGGACACGCTGCAAATCCCCATCCAGGGCGTACTCGGGGCCAATTTCGCCGTGGCCGGGCTGGTGAAGATGGCGGCCGCGGCGGCGCTCGCCACCTGCCTCATGGCCCGGCGGCCGATCGGCGCCCCACCCCTGCTCGCCCTCTGCGCCGTCGTCGTGCTCGCGGCCACGCTCACCACGCATGCGGCGGCCCGCCTGAGCGGCGGCCCCCTGCTGCTGGCCGCCAGCGCCCTGCACATCCTTGGCGCCGCGATCTGGATCGGCGGCATCCCCTGCTTCGTCATGGCGATGGGCCACCTGGAGAACGGCGCCGCCTTCCGCCGGGTCGGCGAGCGGTTCTCGCGCATCAGCATGGCCGGCGTGCTGTGCATCCTGGTTTCGGCCGCGGTGTTCGCCACTCTCTATATCGGGTCGTGGAAAGCCGCCTACGGCACGGCCTATGGCGTGATGGTCGGCGCCAAGGCGGCGATGTTCGGCGCGCTGCTGCTGCTGGGCCTCGGCAATTTCCTGGTGGTGCGGCGCCTACGGACCGACCCGGCCACCCCGGTCCTTCGCCTGCGGCGCTTCGCCGAAGTGGAGATCGGCATCGGCTTCACCATCTTCTTCGCCGCGGCATCGCTAACCAGCGTGCCCCCGGCGGTGGACCTCACGCACGACCGCGTGACCTGGGCGGAGATCCTGGAGCGCAACACGCCCCATGTGCCCCGCCTGGCGTCGCCCGACCACGACCTGCTGGCGCTGCCGGCGCTGCAGGCCAAGCTGGACCGCGAGGCGGCGGCGCAGCGCCAGGCTGCGCCCCAGGCCTTCACGCCCGGCTCCGGCGAACTGCCGGCCCGCAATGCGGCCGACATTGCCTGGTCCGAGTACAACCATCATTGGTCCGGGCTGTTCGTGGCCCTGATCGGCGCGCTCGCCCTGCTGCACCGGGCGGGCCAGGGCTGGGCCAAGCACTGGCCGTTGGCGATGCTGGGCCTTGCCCTGTTCCTGTTTCTGCGTTCCGACCCCGAGGTCTGGCCGTTGGGGGAGATCGGCTTCTTCGAGAGCTTCCGCGACGTGGAAGTGCTGCAACACCGGGTCGTCGTGATCCTGATCGTGGCGTTCGCCGTGTTCGAGTGGGGCGTCCGCAACGGACGCCTGCGCGGCCGGCCGGCCGCGCTGGTGTTCCCGCTGGTGACCGCGCTGGGCGGCGCCCTGCTGCTCACGCACAGCCACGCGATCGGCAACGTGCGGGACCAGTTGCTGATCGAGCTGGCGCATACGCCGCTGGCGCTGGCCGGCGTCGCCGCGGGCTGGGCGCGCTGGCTCGAGCTGCGCGGCGATGGCGCGGTGCGCCGCTGGGCGGGCTGGGTCTGGCCGATCTGCTTCGTGATCGTGGGCGCGATCCTGCTCGACTACCGCGAGGCCTGAGCCGGCTTGGCGGCAAAGCGATACGGGCTGTCGCTGGCCAGCAGCGGGTCGAGCGCCAGCCGATGCTCCAGCGGCGGGAAGGCGCGGCTGCGGCAACCCTGCCGGTCGCAGAGCCGGCACGACAGGCCGATGCCGACGGCGGCGCGCGCAAGGTCGATCCCGTCCGCATAGGCGACCTGGTCGGCGTGGCCCACCTCGCAGCCCATGGCGACCACATGGGTGGGCGGCGGCTCGCCCCAGGACGCGGCGCGGCCCACCACGCAGCGGGCGAAGCACAGGAAAGTCGCGCCATCCGGCAAGGCGGCGACCTGGACGTGGATGCGGCCGGGCTGGGCGAAGGCGGCGTGCACCACCCAGCGCGGGCAGGAGCCGCCGAAGCGGGCGAAGGGGAAGCCGGCGGCCGAGAAGCGCTTGCTGACGTTGCCGGCCGGGTCCAGGCGGAGAAAGAAGAACGGCACGCCCCGGGCGCCCGGCCGCTGGAGGGAGGACAGGCGGTGACACGCCTGCTCGAAGCTGACGCCGAAGCGGGCGGCGAGCGATTCCACGTCGTGGCGCAGTTCCGCCGCCGCGAGGCGAAAGCGCTCGTATGGCATCAGCACGGCGGCCGCGGCGTAGTTCAGCAGCCCCAGGCGGATCAGCGACCCGGCTTCGGCCGAGCTTGGCGCCATGGCCGTCACCAGCGCCTCGATCGCCTCCCGCGCCTCCAGCAGCACGAGCTGGAACGCCAGGTGAAAGGCCTGGCTCTCACGGGGCAGTTGCTCCGAGAGAGCGAGGCTGCGCGCCGCCGGGTCGTAGCGGCGCAGGGCGCCCTCGAGCGGCCCGGTGTGAATCCGCAGCCCATGTATCTGTCGCAGCCGTTCGGCGACCGCATGGTCGCGCTCCGCTGGCGGATCCGGCAGATGGGCGCCGATCGCCTCCGACGCCGCCTCAATCTCGGGGAAGTGGTTGGAACGTTCGTGGAAGGCGTCCCGCCCTTCCTCGTTCGGCAGCAGGATGCGGCGCCCGGACGGCAGCGCCATGCCGCTGCTCTCCTCGCGGGCCACTCTCCAGGCGCGGTATAACGCAAGCACGGCCCGGCTGGCGGCGGGGCTGCTGGTGGCCAGCGCGGCAAGGTCGGCGGCGGCGACCGGCTGGTCGAGCAGCGGGTCGGCAAACACCTCCCGCAAGCCGGTCTCCAACTGCCGCTCCTGGCTGCCCGACAGCGCCGCCAGATCGACCCGCAGCGCCTCCGTCAACTTGATGAGCAGGTTCGCGGTCACCGGCCGCTGCTCGTGCTCGATCAGGTTCAGGTAGCTGGCAGAGATGCCGAGCCGGGCGGCGAGCGCCTGCTGCGTGAGGGCTTGCTCGCCGCGGAGTCGCCGAACGGTGCGGCCAATCAGAGGGGCTGCCATTTACCGAGCTTTACAGGTTCTGGTTCGAATATGTCAGCAACGGGCCGAACTGCGCAATTAGATCGCGCTTGTACTCTGCGCGTCGCCGCGGCCATGTCAATTCTAGACTGGATCTGCTAGCCTGGTCTGGCAGACTGGCCTGGGCGTCTACCAAGCCAGCGCAGCGCCGCTATAGTCGAGGAACGCCGAGCCGCCCTTGCCCCGCCGCGCCTCGATCACGTCGGCGAGGCCTTTGACGCTGGTGGCCACGTCGAGGTCGGCCCCCGAGCCGCCCATGTCGGTCGCGACCCAGCCGGGATGAAGGCTCAGCACCGGGTGGGCCGGGCCGAGCTTGGCCACCAAGCCGCGGGTCAGCGAGTTCAGCGCGGCCTTGCTGGCGCGATACATGGCCTTGTTGTCCTGCACGGTCAGCGCCACGCTGCCCATCCGGCTGCTCATGAACGCGACCATGCCGTCCGCGGCCAGGCAATCCTGCAGCGCCTCGGCCGCCCGCACCGGGGCCACTGCGTTGGTCAGGAACAGGTGGCCGATGCCGGCCGGGTCGATTTCCGCCAGGTCGGCCGGCTCGGAAATGCCCGCGTTGACGAACAGCAGGTCGAGCGCGGGCAGCGCACTCTTCAGCGCCGACAGGCTCGCAGCTCCGGTGATGTCGGCCAGGGCGGATTTGGCGCCGGCGGCTTCCAGCCCGGCGCGGTCCGCCTCCTTGCGCACCGTCCCCGTCACCGTCCAGCCGCGGCCGGCCAGTTCCCGCGCGAGCCCGAGCCCGAGCCCGCGCGAGGCGCCGAGGATGAGTGCTGTGGGCATGCTTGCAGTCTCCGTTCCGTGTTGCGCCCTGGCCCGTGTTGCGCCCTGGCCCGTGTTGCGCCCTGGATAGAGCGCGCCGGCGCCAAAACCCTACGCGGCTTTCTTCCAGGCGCAACCCCGACTGAGACGCGGTAGTGGGTCAGTTTGAAATTAGTCTGCGGCAGCCGCCCAGCCGCCGCTGTTCTTCGGCCCGCCTTCCCGCACGATTGTCGGGTGACGCCTGAGATGGCCGAGACGGTGCGGCGCATGCTGGGCAGCTTCGACCCGGCAATCGCCGCCGCCGCGATCGACTTGCCGGCGACCTACACGGACCGCGACCTGCAAGCCTGACCGTTAGTGCGGCGCGCGGGCGAGGCTGAGCGCCTCGTGCGCCGCAAGCTCGACCTCGGCCTGCCGGATCAGCCGCGACTCGTGCCGGCGCACGAACAGCAGCAGCCAGATCAACACGCCGCCGCCGACCACGCCCATGAACAGGCCGAACGGCCCCACGAGCCGATGCACCTGGTTGCCGAGCAGGTAGGCGCCGTAACCATAGCCGCCGGTCCAGACGATGCCGCCCAAGGCGTTCCAGAACATGAAGCGGCCCCAGGGCATCGCATTGGCGCCCGCGAGCATGGCGGCGAACACGCGCAGGAAGGCGATGAAGCGGCCGAAGAACACCACTTTCGGGCCATGCCGCAGGAACAGGAACTGGCCTAGGCGCTGCCGCGGCCAGGTCAGCCCGATGCGTGGGCCGTAGCGCTGCAGCAAGGGCGGCCCGAGGCGACGCCCGAGCATGAAGCCCGCATTGTCGCCCAGGATCGCCCCGGTGGCGGCGGCCAGCACCACCCACTCGATCTCCAGGCCGCCCAGCGTCGCCGCATAGATCGCCGCCGCGATCAACAGGCTCTCGCCGGGCAATGGAAGCCCCATGCTCTCGAAGAAGATGACCACACCGACCAGCCCATACCCGTAACGCTGGATCAGGCCGGCAAACTCCCACTCACCCACGCAGCCCCTCCCGATACCCCGCCCAGCCCGATGCCCGCAGCGCGCAGGCAGGGCAGGCGCCGCAGCCGAAACCCCACGCATGCCGGTGGGTTCGGTCACCATTGTAGCATGTGTGCGTATAATCAATGGTTACCGCCAAGATGCCTAGGCGGTCCGCCATGGCCCAGGTCGCCGCCTTGTCGAGCCACATCAATGGCGTTTCCAGCACGTAGCGCCGTCCCAGGCCGAGGTTCAGCGCCAGTTGCATCGCCTTGACCGTATCGTCGCGGCAGTCCGGGTAGCCGCTGAAGTCCGTCTCGCACATGCCGCCCACGATGCGCCGCAGCCCGCGGCGGTAGGCCAGGGCGGCGGCGTAGGTCAGAAACAGCAGGTTGCGGCCGGGCACGAAGGTGGTGGGCATCCCGTCGCGCCGCATGCCGATCGCCACATCCGCGGTCAGCGCGGTGTCGCCGAGTGCGGCCAGCGTGGGGCCCAGGTCGAGCAGGCAATCCGGCCCCAGCCGGGCGCCCCAATCCCCTATCCCGGCCAGCGCCGCCCGGATGGGGCCGCGGCAGTCAAGCTCGACCGCATGCCGCTGGCCATAGGCGAAGCCCACCGTCTCGACCCGCGCGTACCGCTCCAGCGCCCAGGCCAGGCAGGCCGTGCTGTCCTGCCCGCCGCTGAACAGCACCAATGCGCCGTCATCCATCGTTTTCCGCCCTGCCCCGCCCTATGTTCGCCAGCATGGACCTGGACTTCACCGAAGACGAGATCGGCCGCTATTCCCGGCACATCCTGCTCGCCGAGGTGGGCGGCACCGGCCAGGCACGGCTGCGCGCCGCGCGCGTGCTGATCGTGGGCGCCGGGGGCCTGGGCAGCCCCTTGCTGATGTACCTCGCCGCCGCCGGCATCGGCACCATCGGGCTGGTCGACGACGACCGGGTGGACCTCAGCAACCTGCAGCGCCAGATCGCCCACACCACCGACCGGCTGGGCCAGGCGAAGGTGCATTCCGCCGCCGCCGCCGCCGCCGCCATCAATCCCGCGGTGCGGATCGAGGCGCACGAGACCCGCCTGACCGCGGCCAACGCGCTCGACCTCGTCGCCCGTTACGACCTGGTCTGCGACGGCAGCGACAACTTCCCCACCCGCTTCCTGGTCGCCGACGCCTGCGTGCTGGCCCGGCGCACCCTGGTCTCGGCAGCGGTGCTGCGCTTCGACGGCCAGCTTTCCGTGTTCAAGCCGCATCTGGGCGGCCCCTGCTACCGCTGCCTGCACCCGGCGCCGCCGCCGCCGGGCCTGGTGCCCTCCTGCAGCGAAGCCGGCATCCTGGGCGCCGTCACCGGCGTGATGGGCAGCCTGCAGGCGACCGAGGTACTCAAGGAGGTGATCGGCATCGGCGAAAGCATGTCCGGCCGCCTGCTGATCTGGGACGCGCTCGCGGCCCGCATGCGCACGATCCGGCTGCCGCGCGACCCGGCCTGCCCCCTGTGTGGCGAGCATCCGCGCATTACCGACCTCGCCGCGCACGAGGCCGCCATTGCCGCCTGAGCCGCTCGGCATCCTGCTGATCACCGGCACGCATGAGCGGGCGCACTACGCTTTCGTACTGGCCGCCGGGGCCGCCGCGATCGGCCGTCCGGTGACCTTGTTCGCGACCAACGCGGGCTGCCGGGCGCTGCTGCGCGACTGGTCCGGCCTGGACGGCGCCGCGCGCGACGCCGATGTGCAGGCGCGGGGGGTGGCCGGGCTCGACGAGCTGCGGGCGGCGGCACTCGAGTTGGGCGTGAAGCTGCTGGCCTGCGAGGCCGGACTGCTGATGGCCGGGCTCGAGCCCGCCGCCCTGCATCCGGCCGTGGAGGTGGCGGGCGTGCCGAGCTTCCTGGCCGCGTGCCGGTCGGGCCAGGCGCTGACGCTTTGAGCCGCTCCGGCTTGACCGCCGCGCCGGCTGTGCGGCAGGGATGCGCCATGCGTTCCACCGCCGTCGCCTTCGCGCTGCTAATCCTGCCGGGCCTGGCCTCGGCGCAGGTCCCGCCCGTGCCGCCGCCCCGGCCGGCAATCCGGCCGGCAATCCTGGCGGCGCCGCGCTCCCCGGTACGGGCGACCCCGGTTGTCCGGCCCAAGCCCGGCGCCCCCGGCCGGCGCCCGGCGCCGCGGCCTGCCCCGCACCCGGCCCCGGCCGTGGCGCCCGCGCCGGCACCCGAGCCGGAGAAGCCGGCCGAGCCGGGCAAGGGCAGCAACACCGGCATGCCGCTGCCCCGCTTCGCGGCCCTCCGCTCCGAGGAGGTCAACCTGCGCACCGGCCCGGGGGTCCGCTACCCGATCGAATGGATCTATAAGCGCCGTGACCTGCCGGTGCAGATCGAGCGCGAATTCGAGGTCTGGCGGCTGGTGCGCGACCAGGAGGGCGTGAAGGGCTGGGTACACCAGGCCACGCTGGCGCCGCGCCGCACGGCCGTGGTGGTCGGCGACCAAACCCTGCGCCAGGCCGCAGAGGACAACGCCGCCGCGGTGGCGAAGCTGAAGCCAGGGGTGATCCTGCGGCTGCGCAGCTGCGAGGCGACGTCGGCCTGGTGCCAGGCCCAGGTTCAGGACTACCGTGGCTGGGTGAAGCGGACCGAGATCTGGGGCACGTTCCCCAACGAGGCGATCCAATGAGCCAGACCCCGCCAGGCGAAAGCCCGCCCCGCGCGCACCACGACATGGGCGGCGTGCCGCGCTTCCTGTGCGAACCGATCGACACCGAGCCGCACGAACTCACCGCGTTCGACCGGGAGGTGGACGCGCTGCGGCAAATCCTGGGCGCCAAGGGCGTCATGGGCGTGGACGAGCTGCGCCGGGGCATCGAGGCCATCCCGGAGGCCGATTACCTGCGTCTCTCGTACTATCAGAAGTGGGTCCGCTCGATCGCCGACAACCTGATGGCCCGCGGCGTGATCACCGAGGCCGAGCTGCTCGAGGCGCTCGACCGGTGCTAGCGCCCGGCACCCCGGTCCGCGTGCGGGACGACTGGCCGGAGCTGCGTGGCCCCTGCCATATCCGCACCCCGCACTACCTGCGCGGCCGCCCCGGCACCGTGGTGCGCTACCTGGGCGACTACCCGAACCCCGAGGACCTGGCCTTCGCCCGCCCCGCCGCCCGGCTGCCGCTGTATCACGTGGCCTTCGAGCCGCGGGCGATCTGGCCGGACAGCAACGCCGGCGAAATCCTCGTCGAGCTGTACGAACCCTGGCTGGAGGCCCGGACATGACCGTGCTTGAAACCCAGAGCGACCGCCTGCTCGCCGCCGTCCGGCTGCTGCTGGAGCAGAAGGGCATCGCGACGCCGGAGGAGATCGCCGAGCGCGTGGCGCGCACGGACCGGGCCAGCCCCGCCCAGGGCGCCCGCATGGTCGCCCGCGCCTGGACCGACCCGGCCTATCGCACGCTCCTGCTGGAGGACGGCGCCAAGGCGGCCGAGGCCATGGGCATCACCATGCGCGGCCTGCCGCCCTTGGGCGTGCTGGAGAACACCGACGCTATCCACAACCTGGTCGTCTGCACCCTCTGTAGCTGCTACCCGCGCGGCGTGCTCGGTTACCCGCCGTTCTGGTTCAAATCCCCCGGCTACCGCGCCCGCGCCATTCGCGACCCGGCCGGCGTGCTGGCCGAGTGGGGCACCAAGCTGCCGGGCGCCACCCGTATCCGCGTGGTGGACAGCACCGCCGATTACCGCTGGATGGTGCTGCCGCAGCGCCCGCCGGGCACCGAGGGCTGGGACCAGGCGCGCCTGGCCGGGCTGGTGCGGGAGGGCGACATGATCGGGGTCTCGGTGCCGGCGGTCTAGCCACCGCCTCCGCCGGCAAGCTGCCGGGCCAACTCCCATCCCCGCTCGGCGATCGGCCTGGCCTTAGCGCCGAGGGCGGCGGCGGCCGCGTTCGACGCGGTGCCTTCGAGCGAGCGTTTGGCGATCCCCTGGACGATCGCCGCCAGCCGGAACAGGTTGAACACCAGGTAAACCTCCCAATCCTTCCCCGCCTCGCGCCCGGTCCGCCGGTTGTAGGCGGCGACGTACTCCGCCTCCGCCGGGATGCCGAGCGCCGCGAGGTCGGCGCCGGCCAGGCCGCGGAACAGGTCGGGCTCCATCCGCCAGGCCAGCACGTTGTTGCCGAAATCCGACAGCGGGTCGCCAAGCGTCGAAAGTTCCCAGTCGAGGACGGCGACCACACGCGGCTCCGTCGGGTGGATGAGCATGTTGTCCAGCCGGAGGTCGCCATGAACGATGCGGCTCTCGCCGGAGTCCGGCAGGCGGCCGGGCAGCCATTCCATCAGGCGGTCCATGGCCGGGATCGGAACGGTTTCCGAGAGGCGGTACTGCTTGGACCAGCGGGCGAACTGCCGCTGCAGGTAGTTCGCCGGCCGGCCGAAATCGACGAGCCCTACCGCGGCCGGGTCCACGCGGTGCAGCCGGGCGATCACGTCGCACATGGAATCGAAGACCGCGGCCCGGTCCGGCGGCACCAGGCCGGGCAGGCGCGGATCGAAGAACACCCGGCCAGGGACGAACGCCATCACATAGAACGCGCTGCCGAGCACGGCGTCGTCCTCGCACAGCGCATGGACCTGCGGCACCGGCACGTCGGTGCCGCCCAGGGCGCGCAGGACCTTGAACTCGCGATCGACGGAGTGGGCACTTTGCAGGAGGGCGCCCACCGGCTTGCGCCGCAGCACGTATTCGCCGGAGGGCGCACTCAGCCGGAAGGTGGGGTTGGATTGACCCCCCTCGAGCAGATACGCCGCGACCGGCCCGCGGTAGCCCGGCACGTGCGCCGACATCCAGGCATCGAGCCGCACGGGGTCCGGCACGTTGCCCGCCGGTGGCGTCGCTTCCTCGCTCAAGACGGTCCCTTCCCGCAGCAGCGGCAGGCTGGCCCGAACGTCTGGCGTTGTCTAGGTTTGGCCGGTAACCTGCCCCATCGAGCGATGACCCAACGGCTCCACCGTCAAGACTACCTCCCCGATGCCGAGGGTCCCCTCGCGGGCGTGCGCATCCTCGACCTCTCGCGCCTGGTTGCGGGCAACATGGTCACCCATGTCCTGGCCGATTACGGGGCGGATGTCATCAAGGTCGAGGACCCACGGCGGGGCGACGACCTGCGGCATTGGCTTGTGGCGGGGATCGACACCTTCTGGAAGGTTTATGCCCGCAACAAGCGCAGCCTCGCGCTCGATTATCGGACCGAGGAGGGGCTGGCGGTGCTGCACCGCCTGGTCGCGACGGCGCATGTCCTGGTGGAGAACTTCGTGCCCGGCAAACTGGAGCGGATCGGGCTGGGACCGGAGACTCTGCTCGGCTTGCAGCCCGGCCTGGTGATCGCCCGCATCTCGGGCTGGGGCCAGACGGGGCCGTACCGCGGCAAGCCGGGCTTCGGCAGCCTGGTGGAAGCCATGAGCGGCTTCGCCTCCATGAACGGCTTCCCGGACCGCCCGCCGGTGCTGCCGCCGCTCGCTTTGGCCGACATGATCACCGGGCTTTACGGCGCCACGTCGGTGATGGTCGCGCTGCGCCACGCCGAACGGACCGGAGAGGGGCAGGTGGTGGACCTCTCGCTGTTCGAACCGATGCTGTCCGTGCTGGGACCGGAAGCCGCCAACCACGCCCTGACCGGCCAGGTCGCGCCGCGGCTGGGCAGCCGCTCCAACCTCAGCGCCCCTCGCAGCATCTACGGCTGCAGCGATGGCCATTTCGTGGCCATGTCGGCCTCTATGCAGGGCATGGCCGAACGCCTGTTCCAGGCGATCGGCCGCGAGGACCTGATCGCCGACCCCCGATTTCTGACCAACGCCGACCGTGTCCGCAACAACGACGTGCTCGACGCCATCATCGCCGACTTCATGGCCCGGCGGACGCGGCAGCAGAACCTGGACCTGTTCGCCGCCGCCGGCGTGACCGTGGGGCCGGTCTGCGACGCAGCGGACCTGGCGCAGCACCCCTACGTCATCGAGCGCGAGAGCCTGGTGGCACTGCCCGACGCGGATATGGGCGAGCTGCCGATGCACAACGTGGTCGGCCGGCTAAGCCGGACCGCCGGCGCGATCCGCACCCCGGCGCCGGCGCTGGGCGAACACACGACCGACATCCTCTCCAGTCTCGGGCTGGACGAGGCCACCCTGGCCCGGCTGCGCCGCGACGGCGCGATCGTTTGACGGCGCCGTGCCGGACGGTGTTGACCTGCCGGCCGATCCGCCCCCATGTCGGCAGTTCCGGTCAAGGCCGGACAACAGGAGATTGCGGCCTTTGACAACCGTGCCAGCGCCGGGTCCCACCTTGCGGTTCCCGTTCCCCGTGCCGCCGGAGATCGGCGAAATGAGCACCGTCGCGCCCGGCATCCTATGGCTGCGCCTGGCGCTGCCGTTCCGGCTGGACCATGTGAACGTCTACCTGCTCGAGGACGGGCCGGGTTACGCGGTGGTGGATACCGGAATTGGGGACGATGCGACCCGGGCTGCCTGGGAGGCGCTGCTGGCCGGCCCGCTGCAGTCCCGTCCGCTGACCCGGATCATCGTGACGCATTTCCACCCGGACCATGTCGGCATGGCCGGCTGGCTTTGCGAGCGCACCGGCGCGCCGCTGCTGATGAGCCAGACCGAGTATCTGACGAGCCTGATGATCCACCTCGATCCCGAGGCGCTCGACGCGGAGCCCTATCGCAGCTTCTACCTCAGCCGCGGCCTCGCGCCCGACGTCACGGCGAAGCTGTTGGCCAACGGTCACCGCTATCTGCTCAAGGTCACAGGCCTGCCGCGCACCTTCCGGCGCATGCTCGCCGGGGAGACCCTGACCATCGGCGAGCGGCGCTACGAAGTGCTGTCCGGCGGCGGCCACGCGCCCGAGCAGGTCATGCTGTATTGCCCCGAGGACAAGCTGCTGCTGGCCGCCGACCAGATCATGGCGCGGATTTCGCCCAACATCAGCGTACAGGCAATGGACCCCGAGGGCGACCCGCTCGGCATTTACCTGCGCTCGCTGGCAACCCTCAAGGCGACGCTGCCCGGCGACACGCTCGTATTGCCGGGGCACAACCTGCCCTTCTTCGGCCTGCATGCCCGCGTGGACGAGTTGACGGCCCACCACGAAGCGCGCTGCGCGGCCATCTTCGAGGCCTGCCGCGACACGGGGCAAACCGCCGCGGACCTGGTGCCGGTCGTGTTCCGCCGTCCTATCGACGACCCGCACCAGATGGGGTTCGCGTTCAGCGAAGCCCTGGCCCACGTCAACCTGATGGAGCGCCAGGGCCGGCTGCGCTTCTCGGCCGGGCAGTACCGCGCCGCAGTGGGCGAGGTCGCCCACCAAGGCTAGAGCATGATCCGACCACACGGGATCATCCGTCGGATGAACATACTCGTAAAAACAAAGGCTAGAGCGCGAGCCGTGCGCCTATCAGCACGGATCGTGCTCTAGGTGCCACCCGCGCCGGCTTACCGGCCCTTGGAACGCGGGAGCGGCCCTTCTGCATGCAGGCCATGCCAGGCCAGCACGCTGTCGGCAACGAAGCCGACAAGCGCGAGCACGGTGCAGCCGAGCGCCATTCCAAACAGACCGAACAGCCACGATGCGATCTCGGCTTCCCTGAGGCCGCCCAGGAAGAGCACGAGGGCGGCGCCGCAGGTCGCCACGCCACCCAGCGCGCCCAGCACCACCGCGACGTCCAGCGCCACTCGCCGCCGGAGCAGGCGCGCCAGATGGGCATGCAGCAGCGCACGCTTGGGCTCCTCGGCTTCGGTGCCCAGAAGTTCGAACGTTTGCTCGGCATGATCGGACACTCGGCTAAGCCGGGCGTTGAACATATTGAGCAACGTCCCGATGCCCGAGAGCAGGAACACCGGGGTCAGCGCCACTTGGATGACGTGCGCGACACTGTCGATCCCGCTCAGCGTCAACGTGGGAAGCGGTTCAGCCATCTATCGGCGACCTCGCAGCGCTACTGGTCATCTCCAGTGCTCTGGTTATCACGCGAGGGGCGCGAAGGCCTCGGATATCGTGGGAGCACGGCAGAGCGCCAGCAGGCCGGCCCTCTCGCGCGCAACCTTGCAGCTGGCGACGCAGCCCGACACCGGCCGCCTCTTCGCCTTTGATCCCGGCCTGGCAGGGCTGGAAGAGCCGCGCTTTGCCGGGTGAGGCACCGATTCCCCTATCCCGCCAACTGCCCTATACCCGTCCCATAATGCGGAAGCGTTTCGAACCCATGTCGGAGGGGCAAACTTGAGGATCGGGATCATCGGTGCCGGGTTCATCGGCCGTGCCGTGGCTGGCTTGGCCGTCCGCAGTGGGCACGACGTGCTGATCAGCAACTCGCGCGGCCCGGAGACGCTGGGCAGCACGGTCGTCGCACTCGGTTGCCGGGCTGGCGGGGCAGTCGAGGCGGCGGCATTCGGCGACGTGGTCGTTCTGGCGATCCCTTTCAGGAACGACACGTCCATTCCGGCCGCCCCCCTGGATGGCAAGCCGGTGCTCGACGCCAACAACTACGACCCGCAGGGCGACGGCCAGCAGGCAGCATTGGATCGGCACGAAACGACGGCCAGCGAGATGATCGCGGTGCATCTGCAAGGCGCCAAGCTTGTGAAGGCGTTCAATGCCATCCTGCAGAGGGACTTGGCCGAGGGCGGCGCCCCGCCCGGGGCGGCGGGGCGGCGCGCGCTGCCGATCGCGGGCGATAACGGCGGCGCAACGGCGGTCGCGACCACGTTGCACGACGAGTTCGGCTACGACGTGGTGGATGCCGGCCCGCTCTCTGAAGGCTGGCGGTTCGAGCGGGCGATGCCGGCCTATTGCATCAAGCTGGACGAAGCCGGGCTCCGCCCCGCACTGGCCCGGGCCGAGCCCGGCGTGGAAGCGCCGCACGGCTCGTGGCGGGGCTGAGCCCATGTACCAGCTCCTGAAGGGCATGCGGGTGGTCGAGGCGGCATCGTTCATCGCGGCCCCCTCCGGCGCGTTGCACCTCGCGCAGCTCGGCGCCGAGGTGATCCGGATCGACCAAGTGGGCGGCGGCCCCGACTTCAACCGCTGGCCGCTTTCGCCCGACGATGGACGCAGCCTGTATTGGGAAGGCCTGAACAAGGGGAAGCGGTCGGTCGCGATCGATCTTTCGCGACCGGAAGGGCGTGAACTTGCCGTATCGATCATCACGGCGCCGGGGCCCGATGCCGGCCTGTTCGTGACCAACTTCCCCGCCCGCGGCTTCCTCGCCTACGACCGGTTGCTGCCGCGCCGCGCCGACCTGATCTGCCTGCGCGTGATGGGTTGGGGCGACGGGCGCCCGGCCATGGACTACACGGTCAACGCCGCCATCGGCATCCCCGCGATGACGGGGCCGGTGGAGTATCCGGAGCCAGTCAACCACGTGCTCCCGGCCTGGGACCTGATGGCCGGGGCCTATGGGGCGCTCTGTCTCGTCTCGGCCGAGCGGGCGCGGCGTGAGACGGGCCGCGGGCAGGAGATTCGCTTGCCGCTTTCGGACGTGGCGATCGCCAGCATCGGCCACCTGGGCTGGATTGCGGAAGCGCAGCTCACCGGCGACCGGCCGCGCCTGGGCAACGAGTTGTTCGGCGCCTTCGGCCGGGACTTCGCCACCGCCGACGGCAAGCGGCTGATGGTGGTGGCGATCACGCCCCGGCAATGGCGGGGGCTGGTGTCCATGCTGCATCTGGAGCAGGCGGTGGGCGCGTTGGAGGCCAGGCTGGGCGTCAGCTTCGACCACGACGAGGGCCTGCGTTTCCATCACCGGGAGCGGCTCTACCCGATATTCGCGGCGGCATTCGCCACCCGGAATGCGGCCGAGCTGATCCCGTCGTTTGAGACGGCGGGCGTGACCTGGGGCCGGTTCCAGACTCTGGCGGAGGCGGTGGGGGCCGATCCGAACCTGTCGGCCGCGAACCCGGTCCTGACCGCGCAGGATCGGGGCAACAAGCGCATCCTGGTTCCGGGGGCCGCAGCCACGCTGCCCGGCGAGCCGCGTCTGCCGCCCGGCCCGCCTCCTCGGCTGGGGCAGGATACCGAGGCGGTGTTGGCCGAGGTGCTCGGGTTGTCGGGCGGAGAGATCGGCCGCTTGCACGACGCCGGGCTGGTCGCGAGCAAGGAGGCGTAGCCAGCTTGTAGCTGTTGCCGGACTCGGGAAAGTAGTAGAGACAGTCGCTATCCACGGCTTGCTCCTCGAAAGGCACGGACGTCGTTGCAGGGGCAGCTGTGCGCGTCCAAGCGGCGCTGGCGAGGACGTTCTGTCGCAGCCCAACGTTGCGTTCACGTTTGCGCTGCAGCCGGCTGTCAATCGGCGTCCAAACGGGGCTCTGACTCAATCTCGATGCACGTCGAGGGTTAGGATGTATTCGGGATCACGAGGCGTGCTCGGAGGAGGTCAAGCCGAGCGCGTCCATACATCTGGCGTTTGACCAGTTTCAGCTTGGTGATCTGACCCTCGGTTTGGCCGTTCGACCATAGCTCGGTCAGGGCGGCTCGCACAGCGTCCAGGTCGGCTGTGATGCCTTGCCGAATGAGGCGAGAGGACTGGCGCCGGCGTCCGCCAGCCAAGGCATGAGCGCGCCGGCATCGCCCGCGCGCAGCATGCGATGGAAGCGTTCCATCAGATCGCGCGCCACCCCGAGAGCAGGCACGCCGGTTTCGATTGCGGCCACCATGAGGGCGTCCGCTTTGGACAGGTGGCCACGCCGGGTTGTCAACAAACGGCTCAACAGCCTTCCGGGCGGCGCGGTGCGGGACAGCGTCAACCCGGCTTTCTCGTTGCGCCGTCGCCGGGTCACCCACTCCGCCACCACCCGAACCCTCCGCTGAAACCGGCTGCGCCAAGCTGTCGCCACAGTTCGGCGCCATTGCGGCACCCACTCTCCCACTCGGCTGCGAGCCTGACGAGGAACGGTCCCAGGATGCTGCTCCGGCAACGGAAGACATCGCCATCGCCGCCGCGTAGCACGCTCCGCACCAGCTTACGGCTTCGGCCCACATGCCGCGTGATCTTCTTGATGGACATCCCCGTGCGGCCAAGGCTTTGATGGCTCGGTTGCTATCCTGGCGCAGCAGGAGGCCGTCGTATTGGGTGCGCTCGGCGCAGCTCAGCAGCGCCGGGTTGATCACCGTCGCATTGAGAACCTCGCGAATGGCACGCATCGAGCGCCTCACCGCTTCCAGGAAGGCGGCGCTGGCGTTCTCCATCAAGTGCCAGCGGTCGGCGACTTGCATGGCGTGCGGAACGGCATTGGTCGCGGCCTGGCCATACCCGCCGCCACGGTCGCGCGAAACCACGGTGATCTCCGGGTGGGCAGCCAGCCACGCCTCGATCGTCGCGGGTTCGCGGTCGGGCAGCAGATCGACGATCCGGCGTTGCTCCAGGTCGCACACCAGCGTGCCGTAATGCTGACCACGCTTCCAGGCGAAGTCGTCAATCCCGATCACCGTGATAGGGCCAGCCCCGGTCGGCGCAGCCCGGCGCCGGACGACCCGCAGCAACGTATCCCTGCTAACCGGCAGCATAAGGCGGCGGGCCAGGCTGGCCGCAGGACGGCCGCCCAGGGCGATCCCGAGATGATGGACGATGCCCTCGGGCCGCGACATGCGCCTAGCCGCGCGCGGGGCGACCGTCTCGCCCTACGGCTCTCCGAAGATCATCCGCAGACAGCCAGCGTTGCCGCACCGGAACCGGCGCACCCGGACGCGCAGGTGCACGGCTTGACCATGGGAAGGAAGATCCATCAAGCGCCGATCGTAGCGACTATGGACCTGCCCCGATCTCCTGCCGCATTCAGGGCAAGCAGCGTCCAAGCTAACCGGGCGGCGACAATCAGGAGCCGGTCGGCCTCGGCCGTCACGCCATCGATCACCAAGCCGGCAGGCGACACCGCCTGGAATGACGTGCGTCGCATACGAAGCTCCCCCCGAACCGTGCCGCCGATAGCCTACCCGCCTGCACCGAGATTGAGTCAGAGCCACCTTTTCACGCCGAAGAACAGCCCGACTCCACAAGCCCGAGGCGGTCGCCTTCCAGCCACATCAAACCAGCCCCTCGACATGCCTTTGAGGCTCGGCGACCAACAACGGCCGAGGGCTCCCGCGGGCTGGTTTCGACTTGCGACGGACAGACGGGGTGAGCGTCATCGGCGTAGCATGAAGCCATCTGCCGATTTCAGATAGAGGGCGGGGCCGGTCGAATAGGAAGCCCTGGACCTCCGTGCAGCCGACCCCACGGAGGCAATCCAACTGCTCCTCGGTCTCCACGCCCTCGGCCGTGGTGGTCATCCCGAGCGTGCTCGCCAGGCCGTTAACGGATCGAACGATGGCCTCGCAGTCTGCTCGGAACGCAATCTCCTTGATAAACGACTGATCTATCTTGAGCTTGCTGAATGGAAAGCTTTGCAGGTAGCTCAGAGACGAATAACCCGTTCCGAAATCATCCAGCGCGATGCGAACGCCCAGCGCGCCGAGCTCGTGCAGCATGGCATGCACCGTTTGGCTATTCTGGAGGAGAGCAGACTCTGTTATCTCCAGTTCAAGACGGGAGGAGGCTATCTCAGACAGAGCCAGCGCCCGCTGCACGGCCGCGACTAGACCCGGATTTTGGAACTGCACCGGGGAAAGATTTACAGCGACCTTGATCTCATCCGGCCAGGCCGCCGCGTCGCCGCACGCTCGATTGAGCACCCATTCCCCCATGGAATCGATCAGGCCGAGCTCTTCAGCGATCGGAACAAAGATTGCTGGAGAGACCATGCCCCGCTCGGGATGGCGCCAACGAAGCAGTGCCTCGAAGCCGCAGACGCTGTCGCTGGCGAGGTTAACAAGCGGCTGGTAGAATACCTCAAGCTCACCGCGGCCAAGCGCCTCGCGGAGGTCAGCCTCAATGGCACGCCGCGCTTGCATCTTCGTGTCCATGACGCTCTCGAACACCCTGAATCTGCCCCGGCCTTCGGCTTTGGCGCAATAGAGAGCGATGTCCGCACTCTTGATGAGCATGTCAACCGCGTTCAAGTTAGCATCGGCAATTGCGATACCGATGCTGGTGCCCACAACGACGCGATGGCCGCCGATGTCGTAGGGGCGGCCGAGTTCTTCGACGGCTCGCTCGGCCAACGTCTCAGCACTTATGGGCTGCTTGGCCCCGATTTGCAGGATGGCGAACTCGTCCCCACCGAGCCGGACGACAAGATCCTTCTCACGCACGCAAGCCTGAAGTCGTCCAGCCACCGCCTTCAGCAACACGTCGCCGGCTGGGTGTCCGAGGGTATCGTTCACTTGCTTGAACTGATCGAGATCTAGACACAGGATAGCCACGGAGGCCGAGCCGGAGGCGTGTTGACCAAGTGCATCTTCGAGATGCTCATGGAATGAGACTCGATTTGGAAGGTCGGTCAAGGCATCGTGGTGAGCCATATAGCTGATACGTGCTTCGGTGCGCCGACGCTCCGTGATGTCTTCGAAAGTTGCAACCCAACCACCTCCGGCGAGCGGTTCCTGCGCGATCGCGAGGGATCGGCCGGTACTGTCTTCCTCCACAAAGCTGCAGGAGGCCTGTGATTGGGCCTCGGCAAACTGCTTTGTCGAAATCCGGTCCAGCATTCCCCGCCCATACCGGCCGACCGTGCCGATAGCCTCGAACACCGCGCGCGCGCGGGCGCCGGGTTGGGTCTTGTCTTGTGCAAGCCCGAACATCTCGTTGAAACGCACGTTACAAACGATTAGGCGTTGGTCGGCATTCACCATGCAAAGCGCGTGCGACATGTTGTTCAGCGCTGCATCGAAGCGGGAGTTCTGCGTGTTCAGCTCGACATCTCGAGCCTGCAGAGTACGGTTTTTCTGTTCTGCCTCATCCTGCGCCTGGGCAAGGAGGCGATTGTGCCATGTCATAGCGCCGACCAAACCGAAGCCGAAGAGGATTAGGGTTCCCAGTATGGTGGCAAACGTCCAATGCAGGCTGCTAAGCTGCCGCTGATCCTCGGCGACCAAATCGCCGCCGCGTATATTTGCTGCCGCAGCCAAGCGGGCCAATTTAGGCTGGAGCCCGTCTACTAATGCGAGCATGCCCAGCAGCCGGTCGGGAGAGCTCGCACTGTCCAGCTCTGTCCTAATGGTGGCGACAACGGTCCGGAACCTAGCCGCAATCGCGCTAAGCTCCGGCGAGATCGCTACGAACTCTGCCACCTCGCCGCCCTCGAACAGCTGTACTCGATTTTCCACGATCTCGAGCCGCAACTCTATAGCGTCCCGATCGATCCCGCTGCCGGGTACAAGCGCCGCTCCGATTGCGCCATGCAGCCGGGAGAACTCCAAAGTGGCTTGGCTCACAAGCCATGTCAGATTGTAGCGGGAAACCTCGCGTAGCGCTGCCTGACGCTGCACAATCAGCACAGAGATGTAAATTGCGGCAGCCAGCAAGAACGTCATGACGCCCAGGAGGCCGAGCTTGGCCACCCTGGACCCACGCTGCCGCAAGGAGGGATCCGACATTACTTGACTACGAGTTTCGCCACTTGCCAAGCGGAGCGGCTGTAGAACTGCTGCGACTTGAGCTCGGCCACGCTGTCGAACGGGTAAACGATAAAGAGCGGGCCTTTGTCGCGAACGGGCATATACACGCCGTCTCGCTTCAATGCGAGAATAACGCCATATTTTTCGAAGTCGGAGATCGGCAGTTCGGTCGTGTAATCATTCAGCGCCACGGCCGTGACGCTGGTGCCAGTCGCTCCCACGGCTTCCAGCAACCGGGTCATCTTGACGCCGTCGAACCTGACCGGCCCGTTGTACCAAGGCGTCGTGGTTTGAAATCCGCTCTGCTCCAACCGCTCCAGCATCGCACGATCAAAGCTTGCGCCCTCGCCCGAATTGGTTCGGGTAATCCGCCCAGATACTGTCAAGATCGTCTTGTCAGCTGGGGTGGGCAGGGGCTCTGACGCCCTGGCGCGAGCGACGGCAGCACAGGCAAGCAAGGCCGTACTGAGGGTGCGGCGAGTGATGCAGCGCATAAACTGCTCCATTGAGTGACACTGAGCACAGTAGATGACGTTGGTTGCTAATTCGTTAACGCCGAGCACGGCCTACATTGGCGTGTAGCTGGCCGAGTTGCCACTGTGCTCCCGAACCTCTACCGCTTCAAGCCGAACGCGATTTTCAGTCATGTCCGCTACAAAGCGATCGACGTGACCGAAGGTTTCGCGGGCGATAGCCTCGCAACCCACCGCCGGAAGTACGCGTATGTCAGCCAGGCCTTGCTTATCCAGTTGCCGGAACGTTGCCAATTCGGGGTCGTCGGCTGCGACAAGCGTCGTGTGATCAAACATCTGGTGCAGCCATGTCTTGACCGGCTTCAGTCCTCCGAAGTCGAAACACCAGTTTCTTTCATCGAGCGTCGCCGACACGAACGTAAGGCGGAACGACAACGCATAGCCATGCAGAAGGCGACAATGCGAGTGCGACGCCCGCCATTGTCGAAAGCAGCAGGACAGCCCCTCCTCATGTCCATAGGTTTTGGTCGAGCGCCACACCGGAAGTGCCGCGACAGGGGTCATGCCATCCACGATCAGCCTTCCCCCCCTCGCTCCAGCCCGATGCACTCCTGCAGGAACTCCGACTTCAGCGCCGGATCGTCGGCCAGCGCGCCCCAATAGGCAGTGCTCACCATGCGGCCGCGATGGCTGGCTCGCACACCGCGCTGCGTCTTGCACATGTGAACGGCGCTGATCCGCACGGCGAGCCCACTCGGAGCCGTTTTCTCGACCAGGAAGCCGCCGATCTGCTTGACCAATTCTTCTTGGATTTGCAGGCGGGAGGCGAAGAAGTCCACGACTCTGTCATACTTGGAGAGGCCGATGATACGGCCTTTCGGCGCAGGCAGGATGCCGATATACGCCTTGCCGTAAAACGGCATCAGATGATGGGCGCAGGTCGATCGCACGTCGATGGGGCCGGTGACGATCAGCTGATCATAGTGCTCGGCGTTATCAAAATCCGTGATCTCCGGCGCAGCGCAGTAGCGGCCGCGCATGATCTCCTCGACGAACATCTTGGACACACGCTTGGGCGTATCCCGCGTGTTATGGTCATTGTGATGGTCGATCTGCAGGATGTCGAACAGCTCTGCTATCTTGGCCGTTGCCGCCCCAATCATCGCGGCTTGCTCGGCCCGGTCGAATGGGACCGAAACGCCTTGATTCGCGCGCCGGGCGTGGCGGAGTCGGTGAATGGTGGTCGATGTACTCATTTTGGAGTCCTCCAAATCTGATTGCGTTCAACTGAAAGATGCTCGGGGAATACCTGGCCTGCCCGGTAGGCGGCATCCCTCGTGGGTTCAGATGACCGTAGCAGCCGTTAGTTAATACTTGCTGAATGCCGGCGCAATATGTCCGTCCGATGGGTGACGACGGGACGGTCCGGTTCACTGCGCCTGGGCAGAGGCCTGGGCAGAGGCCTGAGCTATGGCCGAAGCTCGGCAGCGGGTTTGCATTGCAACTCGTGGCATACGGTGTCGGCTTGGTCCCGGCGCACAGCTCCTGCGCGCAGATGGTGCGCAAGGAGGCAAGGAAAACAGGTCGAGCATTGCTTGCCCTGTCGCGATCTGGGCAGAGGCCGCGCAATGATTGCCGACCAAAGACGGCCTGAGTTTACGGCCTTTACTGCCTCGAAGAAGCTGTCTGTAAATTATCCACAGCGTTACGCGCGTGCCAGGCCATTACTGGTTTCTATTCGCATGGTGAGGGCGTTCTATCCGCCGCGGCATCAGGCCGGAACGAAAGGTTGCAACTATCATGCAAACGGACAAGCACCACGTCTTTGCAAGGCCCGATGGAACGGCTGGAGACCATGACGCCGGGTTGGAGCACAACCATGACTGGGCCCGGGAGCGCACCGGCCTCCGGGGGCACGGACCGGTCGTCGCCGATGCATCTGCGATGCGTACGCCGAGTAGCGTCACCAACGACGACGCGATCTACGTCGCGGGCTGAAGCGAACGAGCCCGTCCGATTGGCGCGGAACGCAATCGCGTCAAGTCAAGCCAAAATACCCGCATTCGTGCTCGCGCCCACACGGCCGGCGCGCTTGCCCAAGCGCGCTTCCCGCCACGGAGAAACCTCATGCCTTTCCCAAACTACGCACCTGACGGTTTTTCGGGTGGCACGCCCCGCCTGCTCGGCGGCGCCCCTTCCTTTCAGGACGACATTGGCCGGATTTCAGCTCTGGTCGAGAGCAAAAAGGGCATCTGGGCCGCGATCACCCCGGAGTCGGTGGCCCGCATGCGGCTGCAGAACCGGTTCCAGACAGGGCTCGACATCGCACGCTACACCGCCGGGGTTATGCGGGCCGACATGGCCGCCTACGATGCCGACCCGACGCTTTACACCCAATCCCTAGGCGCCTGGCACGGGTTCATCGCGCAGCAGCAGATGATCGCGGTCAAGAAGCACTTCGGCACGACCCAGCGGCGGTACATCTACCTGTCGGGCTGGATGGTCGCTGCGCTGCGCTCGGAGTTCGGGCCCTTGCCGGACCAGTCCATGCACGAGAAGACGTCCGTGCCTGCGCTGATCGCTGAGATCTACACCTTTCTGCGCCAGGCGGACGCGCGCGATATCGGCAATCAGTTTCGCGCCATCGACACGGCCCGAAGCCGCGGCGAGCATGCACGGGCGGCCGAACTGCTGACCACGGTCGAGAACCACGAGACCCACATCGTGCCTATCATCGCCGACATCGACGCCGGGTTCGGCAACGCGGAAGCGACTTATCTGCTGGCCAAGAAGATGATCGAGGCCGGCGCCTGCGCGCTGCAGATTGAAAACCAGGTCTCGGACGAGAAGCAGTGTGGCCACCAGGACGGCAAGGTGACGGTGCCGCACGAGGATTTCATCCAAAAGATACGCGCGATCCGTCATGCCTTTCTCGAGCTCGGCGTGGAAGACGGGATCATCGTCACGCGCACCGATTCCCTCGGTGCCGGGCTGACCAAGCAGATCGCGATCAGCCACGCGCCCGGCGATCTCGGCGACCAATACAACTCCTTCTTGGACTGCGAGGAGGTTACGGCCGGAACCGCCCGCGACGGTGACGTTATCATCAGCCGCGACGGCAAGCTGCTCCGGCCGAAGCGGCTGCCCAGCAACCTCTACCAGTTCCGCCCGGGAACCGGCGTGGACCGCTGCGTGCTGGACGGCATCACCTCGCTGCAGAACGGCGCCGATCTCCTCTGGATCGAAACGGAGAAGCCGAACGTCGAGCAGATCGCGGGCATGATGGATCGTATCCGCGCTGTGGTCCCAAATGCCAAGCTCGCATACAACAACTCGCCCTCGTTCAACTGGACATCGAGCTTCCGCCAGCAGGTCTTCGACGCCTGGAAAGAGGACGGCCGGGACCTGAGCGCCTACGACCGCGCCAAGCTGATGTCGGTGGACTACGATGGCACGCCCCTGGGGGACGAGGCCGACGCGCGCATCCGCACCTTTCAGGCCGACGCCGCCAAGCGTTCCGGTATCTTCCACCACCTTATCACGCTACCGACGTATCACACGGCCGCGCTCTCGGCCGACAATCTGGCCCGGACCTATTTCGGCGCGGACGGGATGCTGGGGTATGTCAGGGACGTGCAGCGGCAGGAGATCCGGCAGGGCGTCGCCTGCGTGAAGCACCAAAACATGGCGGGGTCGGACATCGGCGACGACCACAAGGAGTATTTTGCCGGCGAGGCGGCGCTGAAGGCTGGCGGCGCGCACAATACGATGGGCCAGTTTACATGAGAAACCGGTAGTCCAGTGGCGTGCTTGGCGGAGGTGCGGACGGAATGTCCGCGTCTCCGCCGTTTCCTTTAGGCGGCAGCATCCAGCATCAATATGAAAACCTCAGTCCGTCGCAAAAGTTAGTCATGCTGCCGTCTTGCTCAAGAGTTAGTTTATCTGAGAGAAAACGCCCCGACCCACGTCGTGCTCGCGATCGACGGCGCGCATGCTGCCTCCGACGAGCTGATGCGGGAGCCGGGCGCCGGCATCGGGAACGCGCGCCGGGACAGGTGGACGGCATGGGCAACGGACCCGGCACAGGCGATCGCCAGCGCCGCCGCCGAGCCGGCCGCGCCCCAGTATGGCACCAGCAGGACATTGAGCGCCAAGTTCGCCGCGGCGCTCACGGCGGTCACCTGCACGGCCAGGCCTGTCCGCCCGGAAAGCTGGAAGGCGTTGTCGATATAATGGGCGCGCATTCCGATCAGGACGGCGTAGGCCGCCAGCCATGGGGTCATCCGGTGGATGGCGGCGTGATAGTGCGGATCGATCAGGACGGCGGTGATGGCGGGTTCGATCAGCACCAAGCCAGAAGCGGCCGGCACCAGCAGCGCGAGCAGGAGCGTGTAAACGCGGGCCAGTTGCGCCCGTGCGGCGTGGGGATCGCCGCCCTCCAGCTCGCGCGCGGCGGCGGCCAGCCCGGCCCGGCCGGGCCCGGTCGAGATCAGCCCGATCGCGCTCTGCACCAGCGTTGACGCGACGGTGTAGGCGGCCACGTCTTCGGTGCTGGCCAGGACCTCCAGCAGCGGTCGGTTGATCGAGTTGCTCAGCCCGTAGAGGATCATGGTCAGGCCGATCGGCGCGCCATAGGCGAGGAAGGCGCGGGCCAGTGCCGGGTCGAACCTGGCGCCGCGCAGTCGGATCGAACCGTCGCCGAGATAGAGGCATCCCGCCGCGAACATGGCGGCGAAGTTGGCCGCCAGCGTCAGCTCGGCGGAGTGGCTGAGCGCCGCCAGCCCGACGCTGCCCACGAGGATCAGGCTGTTGCGGACCGTGCTCATCCAGAAGTAGCGCCCCGGCCTGAACCGGCCAATCTGGATGCGCGAGGTGAACTCGAACCAGCCATAGGCGCAACTGCCCAGCAGGAACAGCCACGCCTCGGCCCGGAACCGGCCGAGCAGGCCGGCAAACGTAGCCAGGCCGAGCAGCGCGGCGGAGAGGCAGCAGAGCGCGGCAAACAGGGCCAACAGGGTCGGAAGGAAGGCCGGGTCCTGCGTCCGCCCCTGGTACCAGCGCTGGAAGCTGACGGAAATCCAGTCGAACAGCACATTGTTGCCGAGGGCGATGGCCGCCAGCCCCAGGCCGAGAACATCTTCATCGTCCGGCGCGGCGATAGCGGAGTGCCGGTCGCATACCGCGCCCAGTACGACGAGGTCATCAGCGGGCGCGATCCTGGCGCCGACGTGCCGCTGGCGCCGTTCGACGTGGTGTTTGTGCCGCGGACCGGCATTGCCGAGGCCTACCTGCTCTGGAACCAATACGTCCAGCAGTTCGTGCCTGTGAGCTGGGGGTTCTCCTATATCGCCAACCAGTCGGCAGGCACGTCCGTCGTGTCGAACGGCGGCGGCGTTGCCGCGTCGGCAGCCGCCATCAAGTAGACCAGCGCCCCGCCCAAACCGGGCGAGCCGCGGGTGCGGCTAGCGATTGTACTGGATCAGCAAGTAGTCCAACGCGTCCGGCGTTCCGGGGGAAAGCGTGCCGCTGGTGATGGTCAGGTGGTTGGACACGTCCGCCAGGGTCAGCCCGGTGAGGGTCATGGAGCCATTGATGCCGGTGCCGGCGCCGTCCAGCTCGGAGTGGATGGTGACGCCCTCGTACCCGGCCGCCCCGTCCCTGGCCGTGAACGGCAGCGTGCTCGTGCCGGCATGGAAGCCGAAGATGGTAGCCTGGTCGCCCAGATGGAAGTTGACGATCGTGCTCCAGGTGTCGACGCCGCCGCGGCCGTCCACGAAGAAGGTGTCCTCGCTGCCGGCGCCGGTGCCGCCCACCAGGAAGTTGGAGCCGCCGCCGCCATCGAGCACGTTGATCCCGCCCGCGACGGCGAGCGCATCGCCGCCCGCACCGCCCTTGAGGAACATGTTCGGCGTGCTGGCCGAGACCGCCACAGCGTCCGGGCTGTTCCAGATGAACTGGCGCTGCAGCCCCGCCATCGGGCCAGCATAGGCGGTGCCGGAGTCGGTGGTGGACAGGCCCAGTGTGGCGTCGGTGAAGTGGACCGCCTGCGCGGGGGCGGCCGTGGTCTGGATTTGCAGGCTGGACTGGCCCGAGCCGAAATCGAGGAAGGAGAGGTTGAAGTCGCTCTGCTGGTAGCGGCCAAGGAAGCCGATGCTGCCGACCGGCGTGGTGCCGTTGAGCAGGCTGAGGGTACCGGCCTCGGCGCCGGTGCTCGTGTAGGTGAACCCGGTATAGGGCCGGTTGCTGACCACGATTAGGTCGCTCGCGGAAAAGCCGGAGACGCTGCCGGCGAAGGTTTCGACCTGGTCGAGCTGCAGGATGGTATTGCCGGGGATGCTGGTGTCGCCGCCGGTGAACTGCACGGACTGGCCGCTGCCCACCGCGCGCGCGAGGTCCAGCCGTGCCCCGGGATTAACCTGGATCACGCCCGTGCCCGTGAGGTTCTCTTGAACGACCGCGGCCTGGCTTGCCCCGCCGGGGTTCCAGACCGAGATGGTTCCGCTGTTCTGGACCGTGCCGAGCGGGTTGGGCGCGGCAGAGAACAGGGCCGGGGACGCGCCCACGATGTTCAGCGCGCCGGTATTGTTCAGCACGCCGGTCGGGTTCGACGCATCGGGCGTCAGCAGGATGTCGAAGCGCGACCCCGTCAAGCTCGTAATCCCGGCGTTCACGACAGTCCCGGTAATGCCGATCGCCAACGTGGCGGAACCGGAGTTGTTCGCGAACAGCGTCGTCAGCCCTGCCAAGGTCGCGTCCACGAGGTTCAGGCGGGGGGTGCTGGACGTGGTGCCGTAGAGCTGCAAGGCGAGGCCGCGCAACGTATCGCCAGGAACGGTCACGGTGCCGGCATTGATGACGGCGACGTCGCCGGGGCCGGGCACGCCAGGAGCCGACCACGCAAGCGGGTCATCGAAACTGTCAATGCTGCCGTTCCAAATCTTGGTCGTCATGGAGCCGATCCTAATTGAATGCTGGTTTGCAACAGGCAGGCGGGGGTCGTCATCGAGCGCGCGTTTTGCGCATTGTTAGTCAAGATCAGGGCACACCAACACGTTCCGACAAAGCAAAAGCCGGGTGTCAGTCGAAAAACCGCGACAAGCTGCCGCCGGGCGAACGTTTTGGCCGGAGGCTTTCTACACGCCCTGCAACCACCGGCCGGATGCAGACCTATTTGCCTCGACAAGTTTTTTTGGACAGTGCAGCGCGCAGGCCGCCAAACGTCCAGCCCAAGAGACAGGTGTTTAAATGCACGCGCTATGCCACAATTTTTATACCAATCTTAACAACTGTCTAACATTTGGGCACCAACGAAGCGGCAGGAGACCTGTAAACTCGTCCGACGCATCCGGCCCCCCGTGGACGCGGGCGCCAACCGCCAAACCGAATTCGCCGGGAGATTACCGTTCAGCCGCTTCCACACTGCCCCCCGGCTTCGCAAGAAGGTTGCAAGGCCGACCGGCGTTGCCCTAAGCAAATCTGCGACCGGTGTTTGCCGGCACACACAAGGTATTCATAGCTCCATGAACGGCGACGTCCCAGTGCAACCACGGCGGTTCCAGCTCTACTTGCTCAAGCCGTCGCATTACGACGACGACGGCTATGTCATCCAATGGTTCCGCTCGGCGATCCCGTCGAATACGCTGGCGGCGCTGTACGGGCTCGCGGTGGACTGCCGGGAGCGCGCGGTGCTGGGCGCCGACACCGCCCTCGACATCTTCGAGGCGAACGAGACCAACACGCGCATCCGGCCGGAGCGGATCGCTGCCTCGATCAAGGCCGCGGGCGGGCTCGGCCTGGTCGCCCTGGTCGGCGTGCAATCCAACCAGTTCCCCCGCTCCATGGACATCGCCCG
>JAABUK010000133.1_pt1 | contig 173403 bp, 181 predicted proteins | sample 5559141 | NCBI WGS metagenome assembly JAABUK01 (sample SAMN10711869, study PRJNA513367) | rock metagenome | isolation source: Antarctica rocks | place: Antarctica: Victoria Land, Pudding Butte nord | collected 2016-01-03
AGCGGAGTGCAAGAAATTGAAATTCAAGGGACTGGGACCGTAAAAGAGACTTAAGCGAATTGCTTACATCCAGGGGTCGACGCCTTAGGGTAGGTAAAAAGTATAACGCCCTTCTTGGAATCTTCAAGCAGCTTCTTCAACGTCACCTTGACTCCGTCGTTTGTTTCAACTTCCCCGCCAAATCCATCGAGATCAAGCGTTTCACCCAAGGCAACCTATGTACATCTCACATTCAGAAATGGCTTCTTGACGGTAGTTGAATAATTAATTCAGCACGTAGCGCTTGATGGATTCTAGGGTTATGCCAATGGTACATTCTTGAAACTGGCATTATGAAGAAATGTAAATCTCCGGAACCGATTAAATGTACATACTGTTTTGACCGAAGACGAGCCATTGAGAGAAGTCTCGGCTTTCTTATTACTAGAGGTGGACTTGACCGAATTGGCTTTCTTGACAGGAGGAGGGGCAGCCTCTGAAGCCGCTTTACGCTTGCGTAGTTCCACCATTGTGATTCTGAATCGAGTGAAGGATGAGCAGAGTCTAGGATGACACTGACCCAGTTGACGTTGGAAAAGGAGTAAGGAATTAGGTTGGATCCGGCTTATGTACGCAAGAACGCAGATCAAGGAAGTCGGTGAAAGTGTCGCTTCTGCATGCAGCGGCAGCACTCGCCATCTGAGCGCCGGTAGCGCCAGTCATAAACCTGGTGAAGGTGACAACAAGCCACAGGCGACGAGGTGCGGGGTGCCATTCAAATAATGGGATGTCGATGCGACCTACCGCTCAGCCCTCGATAATTTCATCTTCCAATAGACCTAAGGAAAGTCTAAACAGACATATGTAGACCATGTTCCGGACCATGATGTCCCTGCTTCCTTGAGAAGATCTCACAAGATTCTGCGACAGTTGATGGCTTCCAACTGTTGGGGGGGCGTAGTGCTTTGATTCTACCCAACGAATCACCAAGAAGGAACCTCAACTGTCGCGACGAGGCCCACCGGCTTTTCGCTTCGACTGCTGCGGTCTACGAGAAGAGTGATGTAGCACATTTCCTCTCGTAAATCCTTTTGGCGGATGGGCGGATGCGAGAGTGTGTATGAAGTCGATCTTCCCTGAGTACGTGTCATGAGGTACTTTTCCTCTTCTAGCTTAGCTTTAGCTCCGATTTTCTCCGGAAAAAGCCTCCGTAACAATCCTTCAAGAAAAATAATCGCCCGTCGATAATCGGCCACCCACCTCTCCCTCAACGCCTGTAAATACACCGTCCCTCCAGTAATACTATTCTACCTCCAGAGACCGCCACCTCATCGATGGTCGCCTCATCACAAGACCACTGATCTTTAATTACTCGGCACCTCCGCCACAAACGTAAGGTACACACGTCTATCATGCGCGTCTTCTCCTCAAACTACACATTCGACTACTCGTGGGATGAAGTCTCCACTCAGAACTGGCGGAAGTACTGCCCATGGAACAAAGCAGCATCTCACGTCATTGCCGTCGATACTCTATCCCGACACGTCGACCCCAGCACTGGTATTCTTCGCACCGAGCGTCTCATCACATGTTCTCAAGCCGCACCGGACTGGCTGGCCACCATCTTTTGTCTCCAGCCCACTACCTACTCCTTCGAAACATCATACGTTGATCCTGTTAAGAAGCGTGTGACAATGTGCAGCACAAATCTGTCGTGGTCGAACGTGATCAGTGTCCGCGAAACTGTGGTCTACCAGCCCGATGCAAGCAAGAGTGAACCCGGGCATGAGCGGACGAAATTTGATCAGGAAGCACGCATCGTAGCATTGGCCGGCGGTTGGAAGAAGATCAAGAGCAAAATCGAGGAGGCCAGTGTAGAGCAATTCAAGGAGAACGCAAAGAGGGGGAGAGAAGGGTTCGAGATGGTACTCGAAACCAGCAGAAGGGTCTTCGGTGAAGAAAAGGAGTTGGAGAGGAGAAGGCAGAAGATGGCTGAGACATGAAGATTAGTCGCTTAAGACAAATTTTGCAAAGCATAGCGTTGGGGGTTGGCTTTAGCGGTCATGCTGGCGTTCTGATACCATGGGCTGCTGGGAAAGTCAAAAGAAACGAATTCGTGATTTAGGGGGAACAGTCGACAAAGACTTCACACGATTATGCATATGGCTTCTGAAACATTAGACTGCTTGCTACTGAGGTTAGGGACGATGCATTAAGGTGGCCTTTCTAGTCATTGTCAACCAATTCATTCATCACATCTTTCTTCTGTATACATTGAGGGTCTGATCCCCTCACCAATAGCGGGTAAGATGTCTCCATTCCATTTTCATTTTCATGTGCCAACTTAGTGTGCGTTTCCCAACTTCATCAGCAATGACACATCCTGTTCTTCTGAGAAGCGTGGATTATGTCGCGGATTGACTTGGGCCCGAGCACATCTTATTCGAATTTCATTGCTAGCTTCATTGGGGACGAAAGCTGGTCATTAAATAATAATTCAGCTGTTCTGACCCCAATACTCCTTCTCACCGTAACATGTCGCTGCTTCATATTCCACCGCCGTTTGCAAACGGAGCACCGCCTCGATCTCGCCATATCCGCGTCGTCTATGTTGTACTCCGTGCATACTCGGGTGGTTACGGGCGTTCCACTTGGCGGCAATGCCATCATTGCTTGATCATTATTATTCACCCTATTGATTATGAGCACGGGGACTAGGAATGAACTTATATTCCTTACCAGATCCTATCAGAAGCCGTCCTTCGAGGGACCTTCCGTCTTGAAAGGGTGCAGGACTCGCCTTGAGGCCCTGATATATCTAGCGTCATTGACATTGAGACACAGATGCTGAACGTTAAGACTGAACCCTTGGTTCTTTAGACCACCTGTTCAATGATTACATTAGACCTCCCAGTACTACCTTACTTAGGCCGGCAAATTCGGCCTTGGCGCCGGCTCTGCTAGCATCTTCGAACTCCTTGATGATTCCTTGCACGATGACTTTCCGTAGCTTGGCATCAGCCTTTCCAAATATCTCCCCAGTACCTGGAACGCACATTGCTGGAGATGGTATGAGGCTCATGATCTTGGTGTAACAGTCGATCAGAACATCGCATAGCGTTGCGAAAGTCTCAAAAAAGTCCGGGTCAAAGGGTAGCGACGGGGTAAGAAGGTGGGTGTATTCCTCGCCAGGTAGCAGATCCTGCTCGCTGGCAGGGAACGAAGAAGAAGTCGATCCAGTAGTAGCTGCGTTGGTCATTGATTTCAAATCCGCTGGGTCACTCGTATTCATTGGAAGACCAATGTCTGTTGCGGAACTTGTCCTGCGGCCCTTTGTACTCGCATGAGTTGCACGCTTGAACATGGATGGAAGACGCGCTCTTGAAAGTGAAGAGGCAGATCCTCTTTCCGGTGGGTGTATCTGCTGGTATGACTCAAATTCGGATAGAAGTGCACTGAGAGCGCGGAGATACTCCAAAGGATTCGCAGAATTAAGGTCAAGAATGTTGGGAAGAGAAAGTCCAAGCAAGAGGTAGTTGGTGGCTCTGCGGGCAAGCTTTTTCGGCTCGAAAAAGGGCATCTTAGACAAATCCGTTTTCGTAAAAAGCATAGTATTGAACCAATAGACACGGCCTTCGTGAGCCTTTCTCAAGTAACTCAGTGTAGAGATCCTCTTAGAGGATACATCATGGATCTGCTGATAGATTATACTGGGATTTTGCATCCCCCCAGTGGATGCGGCTGGTGGGAGACCAGGGTTTGATCCTAATGCATTGTTTCCCCCTTGCCCAAAGCTTACGTTGGACTGTGAGGTATTTGGCGGCTTGTTGAATTCGGGCCGGAAGCCATTTGTGAACGTAGAGGTAGTCGTAGCCATTGAGAGCGAGCTTGATGAATCGTTGGGGCCTGCATGAGAGATGTGAGGGAGGATCGCATTCAGTTCTAAGCTCTGCTGAGTGGATGGACGTCTATGGGAAGATATGGACGAGGAGGCTGGCGGGTCGGGTTTCGTAGATCGAGACAGCGGAGGCTTCCGCTCTAGGGGGTATTGTAGGGAGGCGGAACTGGTAGACGCAGCCCTTGAACTATACGGGCGCGGACGGGATGATTTGGAGGAGGTGGATGTGGAGGAGCGCTTGGTGCTGAAGCTGTGAGCGTAATCCTCCTGAACAGGATCGAAGACAGTCGCTGTGTGCGGGGCTGGGGAGATGATAGTATTGCTGGCGATGCGTTTGGCGGAGGACTTGATACTGGAGACAAAGCTCGCAGTCGTTGGTCCCACGCTATTCCGATGTCCGTGCCCCATACGAATATCTCTCCAATGGGAGGCTAGTGCATTCCACTTGACAAACACTCATGCCGTTCGCCTTACGATTTCGGCGACAGTGAGTCCATGAATGAGGACAGTGAAAGACTGAATTCTGGATTGTGTAGGATCTGTTGACGCTCCCGCGAGTAGCAAGTTCCGATTAGAACTATATCAGCCTCGAGCCTGCCATGCGAGATGCTCACATGATCGACAGGTACCACTAGTTAATGCAAATCTTCTCGCTTAGGTATAGGAACTGGCCAGCGGAGAAAAGCCCTCAGTAGATACAATATAGGTACTCTCAAGGTCCCCCCTCCGCCGACCAGCTGCATCTCTACAAAGGACGGCGACTTCCTTAATATTATGGCATCGAAGAGCGAGGTAGACGTGTTACCGCCAGGCAATTGGCCGGTGGACCCGCAGCACGACATCGCTATATCTGAGGATCGAATCTGGGTTGACGGCTGCTTCGACTTTGCACATCATGGTACGCTGCATGGCTTGTTTGCTGTGCTTCGTCTGCCAACTGAGGGATCTCAGGTCATGCTGGTGCCATGTTACAAGCGAGAAGATTGGGCAAGGAGCTAGTGGTGGGTATCCACTCGGACGAGGAAATCATGGACAACAAAGGGCCAACTGTGATGACATTAAAAGAGCGGTTGGTGCTCCCTGCGACAACCCAGCGAGCATAGCTGAAGCTTCAGCGCAGTGTTGCTGCTGTCGATGCTTGTCGGTGGGCTTCCAAGTCTGTGCCCTGTGCGCCGTATGTTACGTCCTTGCCGTGGATATCCCACTACGGGTGTCAATACGTTGTGCATGGCGACGATATTACATCAGATGCCGGTGGCGAAGACTGCTATAGATTTGTGAAGGCAGCTGGCCGTTTCATGGTGGTGAAGCGAACACCTGGCATTTCTACTACTGATCTTGTCGGTCGAATGCTATTATGCACGAGGAATCATTTCATCAGGTCATTGTTACAGACCCTCTCTGGTGATGAAGGACCCGGAAGTCTAGAGGAACGAAGAAAACTCGGAGAGGAGATGAGCCAGCGAATTAGAGACTATGCCACAGACGAGTCGGGACTGCAACCCGGACCACAGGTCTTGAGCTGGACAGGCTCGAAGGCCGCTAAGGAAAACGATCTCTCAGAGGAGATGGGATCATATCGCACTATGGTCAACGGCAAACCTCCCAAGCAAGGGCAAAGGATTATATATGTTGACGGTGGGTTTGATCTTTTCTCATCAGGACACATCGAATTCCTCCGCCAAGTCAGGCTCGCGGAACAGGCGCTTGCGCGTAAGAATGGATGGTATGATGGTACAGGAAAGGATTATGGCCCAGCATACATTGTGGCTGGCGTCCATGATGACGAAGTAATCAACCACTGGAAGGGAGTCAATTACCCGATCATGAACATCTTTGAGCGCGGGCTTTGCGTGTTACAATGTCGGGTGCGTAGAATGATTGAATTTGTATCAGTAGCTGATGTGCTACAGTACATTGATTCTGTCATCTTCTCGGCTCCTTTCACACCGAGCAGAGCATACCTCAAAAATGTGCCGTATGGTATTCCCAACGCTGTATACCATGGCCCCACGTCCTTCATGCCACTCACATATGATCCATACACAGCTGCCAGGGACTTGAACATATATCGGGAGATTGGCAGCCACGACTTCCAAACCGTGAATGCAGGAGAGATAGTGAAGCGAATTATGAAAAGTCGACAGATGTACGAGGCAAGGCAACAAGCCAAAGGCGAGAAGGCTGCTACCGAGGAAGCGGTGAAGCGTAGAGGGGAATTGGAGGGGGAAGCTTCAAGGCTTGAGAAGAATCGAGCCAGCAAGCGTTGAGAACGGACTGCTTTCGCCGGAACCAACACAGGTCTGTTTCAGCATGGCGGAGTGAGTATGGCGATAGATTTTGAAGCTCGCCACATACACTTGATTTACTCTGGTGGATACCTCGGCTCACATTGCTGTCTAGCTTTCCCGGCGGTTCATTAGGAAGGCTACCTCGTTCTCAGTATTTACCATCACAGATCCGGCGTCCCCTGATCTTCCTCTACCGGGCACACGACTACCAAATGGCCAACTCCCTACATGCAAAGCATCTTTCAAGATGTTCAACGCTACATTGCTATCGCACAGCTTGTCGCAGAGAAATCTGGCTGGCAGGAGATTTCCTTATTCAAATACGTTGTCAGCGGCTTACGTCGGCCAACAATGGTTAAATTTCTTCTGCAATTGGCGAAAACTCCACTCAATGGATCAATTGCGATATCGGACCCCTTTCTGGGCGGGAGAGCCTTTCTTCTCGACGAATGGCAGTCAAGACAGGGTTTCAATGTATGGGATAAAAATGTTGCCCACCCCGCTTCACTGTCGTACATAAGTGTCATGATTAACCATCATAAATGTTTCGCTGCTTTCCTTCTATGTGTTAAACCCATTGCACACGTCTACCACTCATCTGACTTGCCGGTTCTCTCCAAACTGCTGCGGTGCCTTCAGTTGACCACGGTTACCATAAATTCCTGCTCCGATGGCTCCTACCGCCATTCAGACAACATCGGAGCTCACCAACTTGGGAATCAGGAACACTGTCACCAAGACAGCCTCTTCCCTCAACACCAATGGAGTCCCCAAACACTTGAGCGAGCTTGACGCCTCCAAGCTCATCTTCACGCGCAATTCCGACCCAAAAGCCGTCCCAGAGCCCAGCTCCCCAGCGATATGGGCGCAGAATGTTTGCAGCGATCATATGATCACCTGTCAATGGACCTCCACGATCGGTTGGGCAGCGCCACATTTACTACCTTATGGGCCCTTGCAACTAATGCCTACCGCCTCTGTTCTTCACTACGCAACCGAATGCTTCGAAGGTCTAAAGGTACGTCGGTTCTGGAAAGATTAGCTGTACGACACCCCTGAGGAATCGACGTTTCTACTAAGTTGTTACATATATGAGAGCTCACTGCATGCCGACGGCTGCCCTTGCTGACTTCACAATGTCTTATAGTTCTACCGTGGTTATGACCTCAAACTTCGGCTGTTTCGCCCAAGCCGTAACACACGCCGCATGCTCGATTCCGCCACCCGCATATCTCTCCCGGCATTCGACCCAGATGAGCTCCAGAAACTAATCGAAACACTTGTTGCCATCGATGGCGAGAAGTGGCTACCAAAGTCAAGGCCAGGAACATTCCTCTATCTGAGACCGACTATGATTGCGAACGGAACCTCATTAGGGGTACAGAAGCCTACGGAAGCGCTACTGTTCATTATGGCATGCTGCTTCCCCAGCTACGACACGGAGACTGGTATCGCAGGATTGGACCCGCCGCAAATTAACGAGAGACCGGGACTTAAGTTGTTGGCCAGCAAAGAAGATACGGTAAGGGCATGGCCGGGCGGTTTCGGCTTTGCCAAAGTGGGCGCCAACTACGGACCAAGCTTGATCGCACAGGGAGAAGCCAGGGCGAGGGGGTTCGACCAGGTATTGTGGTTACTAGGCAAAGAATGTGATGTGACCGAGGCTGGTGCGAGCAACTTCTTCGTCGTGTGGAGGACACCAGAGGGTAGAACTCAGCTCATCACGGCTCCGCTTGAGGACAAGGTCATCCTGGATGGAGTCACGAGGGCAAGTGTGCTCGAATTAGCCAGGCAGAGATTGGGTGAAGATTTGGAAATTTTGGAGAAGAAATTTACCATGTACGAGGTCGAAGAGGCTGTCGAGGACGGCAGGTTGCTCGAGGCCTTTGTAGCAGGAACGGCGGTGGGTGCTTCCCCTTCGTTCTTTGACTATGAGGATCCGCTGACCTGTCAATAGTTCTTCATTGCTTCCGTCTCAAAGATACATTTCAGAGGAAAAGATCTCGAAATTCCGATGGCTGAGAGCGCTATTGGAAACACCTTGAAGACAAAGTTGAAAAACATCATGTATGGGAAAGAGCAGCATGGTTGGGGTGTTGTGGTAGATGAGATGCAGTTGGACGATTGATGATATTCTTGCGCGCATCTCCAAAGTATGCGAGTTTGTTTCAGGCTTCGAAAGAATATTGGTAGAAAACATTGAATATAGGCTGGCAAGAAAGAAAAGCACTAGTACATCTGTAAATATATCTACCGATCACGATGGTGTAAGCTATGTGAGCACTTTCTTATAGCGACCTTTGGGCAGCAGATGCTATCGTCCTCTGCTTGCCATACCGCCCGATACCATGAACGTTGAATCAACCCTGCCATGGTATTGTACCTCTCATATCATTGCCATGCGTTTAATACGCCTCGTCTTGCAATAAGGCCGAGAACTTGTCCCCAATCGCCTTCTCCTTGAGCTTCAAGTCCTAAGTTTTGGGGTCAGTGACTCTGAAGAGGGCGGAATCACAAACTGGCATATACCTTCTCGCCATCCTCCATCTCCTTAATGGAAGCCTCGGCCGCCTGCTCCATCAACTTTTCGAATCTCGCCTTCTCTGCCTCGATCTCCTCCATCATCTCTGCCTGTTCCTCAAAGAGGATGTCGCCCGGTGGAATGGTTCCTATGTGATTGGGTGTAACGGTGTATTCAGCAGCCAGGCTATCGATCTCGGCCTCGACCTCAAGCCATTCGTCGTACTGACGGATAAGCTCCTTCTCCTCAGCGTCGACGGTTTTCTGGACTTTCTTCATGCGATAGCTGAGCGCGACGACACCCGTTTGCTTGCCGTCCTCGGATCTGAACTCGATCTCTTCGGTTTTGAATGGGATATGAAGAATCTTGGATGACTCGGCAAGTGCTCGCTCTTCTTTGCTGTACTGGTCGTTGACGTCCATCAAGCGCTCCGAAAACTCCATATAGGCTGCCTCGTAATTGGTGACCGCTGCCTCGTAAATGTGGTCACGGGACTCTTCGACGCTGTCTAAGATTGCACCATATCAGTAAAAATTTAGAATGAAAATGAGAGCAGAGAAACCTGACCTGAGAATGCTGTAGATAATGCATGCTCTGAAACTGGGACTCGTTTTGCTCTGCCATGCTTGGTGCTCTTTGAGACCTTGCTTGCTTTGGCTCCGCTGGGCTTGACTGCATGCGGAGCGTGTTTTCCAGCCTTGCTGAACATTGCTTTGGTGGAGATAGGCTGCTTGCCCTGACGCTCGGTCGTCTTTGCTATTTGGATTGAAATTTTTGTAAGTAGTCGATGTGGACGGATGCGCCTGGATGGTAATGCACAACGCGAAGACGTAGGCTGCAGCCGACAATCGTAGGTTTTCGATTGCGAAAAATGGTAATTGGACTATTTAGCAGCTGCGAGCTCGATTGCTAGATAGTGGTATGATGGGAAAGAGAGACAGCAGATGAAAATTTAGATGCGAAAATTGAATTGAAGGTGGAAAAGCTAGGTGGAAACACCAGCCCCCTACATTTATGAGCGAAGTGAAGTGAACGCCAAACTTGACTCGCTGGCTCTTAGGATTGCATGACGAGTAGCGCTTAGATTTTATCCTCCACTTTCGAGTCACGAGCAGTGAGCAAGCTCCTTAGTAGTGATTGCCTACCTTGTAGATTCGAAAAAAGATCTAATTACAAGATTCGACTCCGAGTCTACTGTATCAGTCTTGCCACCAGAGAAAGAAACAGCCAAAAGGGTACGATCCCTGAGTGAATCGACCATCGTAGCTTCTCGTAGCAGACTTTTGTTTCACCAAGAACTCATTTGGAGTCGCTCTGGGTACAAACTCTTCGATTCCGGCCACGATTCTTAGGAAAACAGGAATCATAGCAGCTCAAAGGTGTCTTGCGTCCTGGGCATATTGCACTCCTTGCTGACGAGTCTCTGCTGGGAAGCCTGGCATATCTAGCGACAAGGAAACATGTCAAAGGGACTCTCCGTAACCTGAGCGGTGCGATTTCAAACCATTTGTGCAAGGATCTTCAAGGAAAGTACAGATCACGACGTTGACGCCGGTGCTCCTGAAGAGGCTTCGGCAGGTACTAGAACCCCCTTCTCCTCAAGCATCTTCGAGAGCTCCCCGTTCTGATGCATCGACATCAAGATGTCACACCCCCCAACGAACTCACTCCCCACATAAAGCTGTGGTATTGTAGGCCAGTCCGAGTATTCCTTCAGACCTGACGGAGTCGAGTCAGACTCAATCTAGTAATCACAATACTGTAGTGGTCGTACCTTGTCTCAACTCCTCGTCTTCCAGTACATTGAAAGCTGAGAACTTGTCGGGATCTACGCCTTGCAGTCCAAGTATCTGTATGCTTGCTCTAGAAAACCCACATTGTGGAATTTCTGGCGTCCCCTTCATGAACAGTACGACTGGCTTTGACGCTACGGCTTTGCCTATCGCTGTTCTTGTCTCCATTGATAGAAGTCGAAGCTGCGAAGGGGTCAGGCGCATAAGTCGAGGTTGAGCGACAGAGGCGGCGATCGGCCGCGATGCATGCCGACAAGCCTGGGCTACATCAGCAACTTGAGTTTCCAGATAGCGCAATACTTACTGGCGAAAGGAGTGTTCTTGATATCATGCTTGGATTGATGTGTAGTTGGGAAGCGTGACGAGATGGGGACTGATGTGGAATAGTCCACGCCGCTTGGCAATGACGGAAATCCACTGTCTCTTCTCATATGTAAGGTAGCTTTTGATCGCTCCGTTGTATGGTTTATCAACGGCTCCATAACTTGTAGAGGTACCTACCTTGCTATGGAGTGTAGCTCCTAAGAGTCTCTACTACGTACAGGCACGCGATGGCAGCGACACAATTTCGTCCTTTACCCCGGCAGCGCTCAACCATATCGTCACCTTCCGTTGCGTGAGATCATTCGAAAGACAACAAGAAGCATTTTCTTCTTACTGCAAGCGATAGTGTTGCAACTATAGAGCTTCCAAATATCGCGCAAGGATTATCTCGCTACCTCCATGTATCTATTCGAACAATCGTAGTTCGAACAAAAACCGCCAAGAGTTATCCTGGCAAGCTATAGAGTGCGAAGCAGCTATCACTCGATTTGCTATACCAGACCATAAATGTTGATCGCATCTATCGTAATGAGGATGAATGGGACAAGCCTTGGGTAAGGGGAGGAGGCATATCGCAAAGTACAGCTATGCAGATGGGCTGATCTACACGTCATTGCGCCTTCATCAGCCAACTCCATGGCTTAGACGACAATGGGCCTGGCTCACAGCCTGTTGCTATCTCTGGTAACAGGCTGGGATACCACAGGTAAGATCGCAAGGAGCAGGAAAGAGCGCATCATCGTAGCTCCGCAATGAATACCTCTATGTGGACGCATCCAGTGTCTAAGGAACAGATCCAGGTCCTCGAGAAGATTGGGGGTATCGGTGGTGATATCAATGCCTAGATAAAGGTTCCGGGGCCAGTGGAAAAGAAATTGGCTTGTGGAGATACTGGCAATGGCGCTATGTGAGAGTGGTTTGGGATCGTCTCAGTCATTGGAGAAGGACTGAACCTCAGAAAGAGGACATCTGGGGCCATTTACAAGATTGCCGCTATTCGTGATTTGATACCCGGGACTTCGAATTTGGCCTGCGTCTGAATTGCAGAAATCGCTGAGCAAGCTTTCTCGCGGCTGAAGGGGTTCAAGCTATGACCATCACCAACAGCTGTGAAGCAAGCAGGGAGGAAGCTTTTTGTGATTGTTCAGCCGAAATTCCACAAATCCTTAAGAGCGACTTTTAGGATCGGCGTCACCACATTAGATCTGAAGCACGTCTTCTTCATTCATTATTGTCGGGTAAGGTTCCTAAGGCAGCGCCAAACCCAGCAAGAATGCCGGCTCGTCTATATTGTGATGTTGATAGCTGAAAAAAGTCAGCATGCATGGACGGGAGATGGGCAAGCCTACCTAAGAATCCCTATCCCTCCTGGTTCAAGCATCATCGACAACGGGAAGCTCATCGGGTACCCGAGCCATCTCCTCGTGAATGCCCGAAGAATGTGCCCATGGGCTATCTGAAGATCGAATCATTAGAAGGAAATGGACAGATTAGATCACTTGCAAGCTTACAAGAAGAACATCGCAAGCTTTTTCTCCATGCATGTTGGGCCTTTGAATTTCTCGTATCTGCTTGATTACTCGGTCGACTCTCTCTGTTATTTGCTCTGGCGATCTAGGAATAGCTCGACATTGGCTCTTGCAACTCGTATAGATTCAAAACGTACTCTCCGCCTTCGGCTCCATCCTTGAAGTGGTCCCAGCTTGCACCGTTGAGACCCCTCTGCTCTCTCAACTGTCTGATTTCCTTGGTCTTCATTCCTTCATAATCGCCATACTGCCATTCAATCAAGTCTGTCGAGAATTCGACTTTACCCTCAAGCAAAGTCTGGCGGATTTGGGGCTCAAACATCAACTCGTAGGTCATATGCGCTCGTTGCATGGGGCTTATAAATACCCGAACAAGCTTCCTTGGATCAATCAACAGCGTAGGACCTACCAGTGCTCGCGCTGATCTCGACACTTGAGCCTCGCCGGCCGGTGTGAGCGGAAGATCTGTGGAGCCGGTCCAACGGCCGGTGATGCTCCATTCTGTCTGCCCTGTCGTGCAATATTAACAAGATTTTGTAGGTGGTGAAACAAAACAACGACCCATGACGGGCAAGGAAGACTCGAGGGGTCCCTGAATCTTTGTCGGCTGCCATCGTTAATGATGACGGATAATTTGGTTGAAAGGTGGGGTTCGTGCGCGCCAAAGCGAAGATCGACGGCCGTGAAAAAAGGAATGGAAAAAGGGGCAAATGCATGCACCGCGGCACGGATCTGAATCAATGCATTGCCGATATTTTATAGTCTTGATACAATGAAGGTAACACTCCAAGCCGCTCTCGCCCGACGACAGCGATGCAAAGGTCACAGCACATAAACGCTTAATGAGAGGCATCCATTTCACCTCTTCGCAACGCCAACAAAGCACGGACGTCAGTTACATACTGCAGAGCTTCCAGGATGGGAACCAGGTGCAAGAGGTCATTATCCGTCGGGTCGTTGATCCAGCCTTCGATCGGTATTGCATTGTCTTTCATCAGTCAGCAAGCGGGAAATAGAGCTGCACCTGCACGGTGTTACCTTCATGAAAGATGTAGCTCAGCGGGCTGTTGTCAAGTATCATAACTTTGCTCAAATCTGGCTCAACAGAGCTCAGGTCCTTGATGTATGCGCCATTCCTGAAGGTGCAATGCTGCCGGTAATATCTGCCAGAAAAGTATTTCCTCTCTTGCTCAAGCCAGTCAATGACCGGATCTGCGTATTCCTGAACAGAAGCCGTGAAAACAACAAGATTATACCATTTACATACTTTTCGAAGAAAATCGTCGCAATGAGGTCGTTTGTGTACGTAGTAAAGAATTGGGTGCTGAGGACCGAGTGTGGCCCCTCCGTAGCCGACTGTGTTGTTAAGTTTGACTTCCACCATGTGGCCGCTGCTCATTCTACCGCCCTTTGCCAGGCTGTGTATTAGGGTTTCGTCTAAGTCTATTACCAAAGTTTTCTTTGTGAGTCTAGAAGATCGTGAAGATGTTGGCGCGGAGTATGAGGGTTGCCGTCGGGGTATGAGGGGTCTAGGAGGAGCTGGCGCACGAGGATACCTGGTCATCTTCAATGTCGAGGCAGGCGATGTGGGCGACTTGATATTGGCTACCGTCAGCGAAGGCTCTCGAAAGCTATCAGCCACTTGACTGGATTCGCTTTTCTCCTTTCTTAGTTTCCGCCGCCGAGCCGTGTCTTCATTATACAGCTTTATGCGGATTGATCTCCTGGCGTGAGGGAGATCTTCTGACGAAGAAGAGGTCTGAAGCCGAGGCCGACTTTCTGTTGGTGTCGTGAGCATTACTGCATGTTCTCCTACGTCGGCCTCGGATTCTGAAGTGGCTGCGGCAGAATCAGCACCTCGTAGCTTTCGCCTAAGGTCCTTGGATTGGGCCTTCCGCCGCACGTTCTTGACGTCAGTCTTGGAGGTAGCTGCTTGTTCAGAGTGGTCAGACGAGCCAGAGAGGCCTACAGCCTGTGCTGTAGATGTCCTTCCGTTCCTTCTAGGCAGAACCCGGCCAAGCTTTCGCATTGGCAGCAGGGGAGAGAACGTGCCCTTCTCGTCGTAAAGCCCAGCCACAACGTAGACTCCAGGCGAAGCCAACGCTGATAGTACCCATCTCAGAGACTTCGTGAGAGCTGCCACCAGCCTCTTTGCTGCCAAGCGAATCTTTTTGTACCTCGAATTAGCATTTATTGGGGGGTCTAGATTCTCATCCCCACCCAGCAGCGGCGTCTTCTCGTTCAATTGGCCGGAACCCGCGGCAACGTTCATATCGTCCTCGAGCTTGTTGCTACCAAAGCTCCTCTCCTTCTCCAGAACGACATTGCTTGTACCTCCTTTGACGTGTTGACTGGCACTTCGTTTTGGCTTATTGTTTGTTGTCTCTTTTTTCGGAATGCCGTCACTGTAAGACCGGGTCCTGTTGCTTGTAGGTGTCTGAGGCGGGGTTGGGCCATTCACGCGTGCGGCGAGGATATTCAAGGAGTTCATCGTCTGAGACGATCCATCAAATTCCAGCACCAGTAGGACTTCTGTGCTGAAGCCGGGTAATCGATACTTTGGATCGGTAGAGGCTCGATGAAAGCTTACTCTGGGCGAATCTATATATTAGGCCCCCAAGCCTGAGGCACGGGAAGGTCTCGCCCGACTACCACGCTCGGGAATTGACGGTCTGAGAAGCCAGAGAGGGTGTGCGCAGTGCAGCGATTGCGACTGCTCAATTCTTGGAAGGATGTACGGAGTAAAGTCGGTGCTCCATTAGAGAGGGTGGAGGGGTGCTAAAGGAAGCTGCCGAGCTGGGGTCGAACAAACCCATGTGATGATCCGCAAATCACAACGGCTAGAACTTAATCTATCTACTACATAGAACCATGACTCCCGCTTTATCATATCTAAACGACAATCCTAGTGTGATATTAATCTAGCTCCACAGGAACATCCAGAATCGCCAATTGCTCTCCCCCATACTGCACTCGACTACTGGGCCCTGCATAGCAACCTGTAGATAGTGTTGGGCATCATGCCGTCCGGGATGGGACTCACAGCTCCCAGTCTTACCACCTTTACCAGATCTGTTCGAAGCAGGGGCACCCCAGTGGAAGCTGCTATTGAAAATCTGATCTCGTAAGGTTGACTGCGTCATCTGCAGCTTCAATGCTCTGACCGTTGGACACAGCCTCCTCAAACGTCGCCAGATACGAAACTCAAAAGCTTGTGCCACAGCTACAGCGTACCTTTTGCGACGCGTCGTGGAAGCCTTCAAGGTCACGGATGTTTCTAGACTCATTGAGCGGGTGCAGCTAGTGGGCCAGCGATTGGTGGCGGCGCAGCCTAGGGAACTCGCTATAGGGAACGTAGTGCGTCGGGTGCTAGGTGTCATCCGAGAGGAGGCAGAAGAGGACCGAGAGGGGGAGACTAGTGGTTACAGCGATGCAGGCACCGATAGTCGGCCACAAACACCGAGGGAGACTACACCTCGACTGTCAGACTCGCCGAGCTCCTCCTTCCGAAGCATTGCGTCAAGCCTACGGATGCAGAATGGGACCGACCACGCATTTGGAGGGCCCAAGGGAGGAGTTCAATGTCCTTCGCTGTTCACTTCGCATGCTTCCTATGCTGCTGCTAACGTTGTCCCTACAGTGCAATCGATGTTCAGCTTGCTGTCCCACCCAGGTTCCAATACGGCTTCACCCACCGCAACACCTGGCTCACAGTCCCCTGGAGCCCACTTACCACCGTCGGACCAAGCTTTTGCCAGTCCTTCGGCCGCCAAAGATCTCAAAGCCGAAGTTGTCGAAGGGATACAAGAGATACTTGAGGAGTTGAATCAAGCCGATGAGCAAATAGCGGGCTACGCACTGGAGCATATTCATTCCAACGAGATTATACTCACGCACTCTTCCTCCGTCACAGTGGAAAAATTCCTTTTAAAGGCAGCCGCTAAAAGAAAATTTGCCGTGGTCCATGTCGAGAGTTACCCCAATGACCACGAAGCTATTCATGCTGCCATGATTGGCAAAAGCAAGGGAGACTCCGATGATGACCTGGGATCTGAAATGTTCACCAAAACGTTGACTTCGGCTGGTATCACTGTGATACTAATTCCTGATTCCGCTGTCTTTGCACTCATGTCTCGGGTCAACAAAGTGGTTCTCGGCGCTCACGCACTGCTCGCAAATGGAAGTCTGATTGCGACCGCCGGCACAAAGGCCATTGCCAAAGCTGCGCGTGTGCATAGCACGCATGTCATTGTGCTCAGCGCTGTCTACCAGCTCAGCCCAGTCTATCCATTTGATCCCGATGGATTGATGGAAAGTGGCGACCCAAGTAAGGTGGTCAGTTACGATAATGGAGATTTTGTGGCTGAAGTTGATATTGAAAACCCGCTGTTTGATTATGTGCCTGCAGATGTGGTAGATCTCTATATCACGAATTTGTAAGTGATGCCTCGTAAACTGGAGAGTATGGTACGCTGACAGTACATCTCAGGGGCGGTCACGTAGGGTCTTACCTTTACCGCATTGTTCAGGATCATTACAGGACTGAGGACATAGACCTAGGTAGTTTTGATGAATACCAATGATACCCACTTGTTGCATGCCCATTCGCATTTGGCTGATCCACTGTTGTGTCTTAACTTATTGTGACTATCTTGTCACCTTTAATAGATGATAGACAGCCACCTCTCCTTCCCTCTAAGCCTTTCCCTTCACACTCATAGATAAATCTCTATAATTGTCGAGCAATCGAGGCTGTGTCGTCGGGCCTCCCTGCTTCTCAACGATTGCATTAGCCTCTCAAGACGAGAAAAGTTTATGTGAGCAGTATAATTGGTGATAGAAGGATTATACGTGGTACGGTGTCTCAGATCTTTTCAGTTTTCAGTGTGTCTTCAACCTGCACGCTTCTCAGGCTTTCAACCTTCTAGCAAACCACCAGTAGCGCAAACACAGCATTGCGGAAATAAATTCGTCCCCTCTGTACACCACTGCCATTGACGACAAATCTTGGAGAGAAGGTAGATTTGAAGTTCCATATAGTGGTGCGATCATAGATCTGTGTATGTACACGTCAAATACAGAGTATGTTCATAATCTTTGAACAGCCTCCCTTGCAGATGCGCCGGCAAATCATGTTGCCGATTTTGCAAAGGTTTGCATACTCTCTGATGTTGTGTGTACCAGAAGACGGACACCATGACAAGGTTGGCTGGAGTCAGACCTTTTACCAATTCTTCATCATAGACACCGCGTTGAGACGTAGAAAGCATCCTGGGCTAGAGTGGCCGACGAGAGTGACTTACTTGCTCAACCTTGCTCTTGTGAGATCAGATCTTCGCGCCGGCAACTAAACATAAGCTCACATCCTCATCGTTGTTTGGTGTTCTGCAATGTTGAGGAAGCGTCGTCGCTCGGCGCGAGGTAAACTCCATAGAAAGGGTCCACCCGGAACGGGCCCATACCTAGATCAGGCGTACTATTTATTTTTACCATTTTTATCTATTTATTCGACTAATTCATTAACCTACGACTATGACAGATACTATTCTTACGGGATAGAGCGTTAGACACGTGAAGTATCAATGTTTTACTAGTTAGAACATAGATGTTTGTTTGGTAGCGCTAGCGCCTTGTAGGGCTGCGCCCGTTCTAGATATGCGCCCGTTCCGGGTGGACCCTTCTAAACCCCGCTAATACTTAATCTGTCTTCAAAATACTCCACTATCAGCGACTCTAACTATCCATCTTATTTACATTAGATCACCGACACACTGCTGATGGGTTATCGTTTCGACTGCTGTTGGGGCTCATCAGTCCCTTTCCCTGAAATCTTCTCTTCTCCCAATGGATTTCTTGAAATCAGCAGTAGCGTCTGCGATATCCAAAGACCCTCCTTTTCCGTATAAGTTTGGGGACAGGTTGACTGTTGCTCAGTCGATTTGGGCCTTGCATAATGGCACGAAGCGAGTGTGTGTACCCCAAACCACTAGTAGGGATTTGGCTAAGCTCTATGTACCATCAGGAAGACGGCTCGGACTGCAGCATTTTCGTATTTGATATCATCGCCGATAGGTCTCGCGTACCCCTTGCTCGAAATGCGGTACGAAAGATGCGAACGTTGCGGCATCCTGGAGTAATAAAAGTATTTGATACAGTCGAAACGGAGACATATATCTACGTGGCTACGGAAAGAGTCACCCCTCTAGAATGGGCAGCTCATCGGAGAAGCCTAAGTGTGGAAACGTCAAAATGGGGGTTATTCGCTATCGCAAACACGCTTTCCTTTATCAATGATGAGGCTTCGTCTATCCACGGAAATGTTCGCCTTTCATCAGTTTACGCCAGTCAGAGTGGGGAATGGAGGCTAGGAGGCTTCGAGGTCTTAAGTTCCATGAAGGATGATGATGCTGTTATATACAGATATGGAAGCTTCGTTCCCGAATCCGGTCGTTATGCGCCACCTGAAATTGCCAAGTCTGGATGGGAAACAATCAAACGCCATCAGGTGTCTGCTGTCGACTCGTACGACTTCGGAATTCTAACATTTGAGGTGTTCAATGGTTGCCTCCTAACTGGTGACCAGATAGGCGAGACCAAAAATGTGCCGCCGAGCATGCACCAGAGCTATAAAAGGCTATTGAATTTGAATCCTAAGGCTAGATTAAGTATTACCCATTTTCGGGAGCAGGGTAGACGGAGTGGCGGCTTCTTTGAAACCCCCCTTATCAAGCTGTCAGAGGGACTTGAACGTCTTGGCCTGAAAAGTGATGGCGAGCGAGGAGATTTTCTGAGGTTGGTCGTTGAGAAGAATGAGTGTGGGAAAGTGTGCTGACTGATTTCCAGCGAGCTTGAGGAGGTCTCAGACGACTTTCCTGAGGAGTTTTTCTGCGTCAAGGTTCTGCCCGAGCTTCTTAAGTTGATCGAATTCGGAGAGGGAGGGCCAAGGGTCTTTTCGTCTGTAATGGAAATTGGGAAGAAGCTTCCTGACGACGAATGGGAGTCAAGACTTACGCCAGTAATTGTGAGGCTGTTTTCTAACCCGGACCGGGCGATAAGAGTGTGTCTCCTCGAAAACCTACCAAATATGATCGATCACTTTTCTCCAAAGGTAGTAAACGACAAGATCTTCCCCCAAATGGTCACGGGCTTCGCAGACGTCGCCCCGTTAGTTCGCGAACAGACAGTAAAAGCCGTATTGACGATTATTAACAAGCTTTCTGACCGCACTATCAATGGTGAGCTGCTCAAGCAGCTTGCAAAAACCTCGAACGACGAGCAGCCAGGCATTCGAACCAACACCACCATTTGCCTGGGAAAAATAGCGCGTAATCTCGGCGCAAATACCAGGCAAAAGGTCCTTGTTGCAGCGTTTTCACGCTCGCTACGCGATCCATTCGTGCATGCACGGAACGCAGCGTTGTTAGCCCTTGCAGCAACGTCAGATCTTTTCACCGAAGAGGATTGCGCAAACAAGCTTCTACCAGCTCTATGCCCTTCATTAATAGACAAAGAAAAAATTGTTCGGGATCAAGCCAACAAGTGCTTCGATGGCTATCTTCAACGGGTACGAAAGTATGGCAATTCACTGCCAGACACAATATTACCACCGCCTACCACAACATCTGCAAATGGCAGCGCTCCACGTATGGGGACACCCCAGAACGACTCCGCCGGGTGGGCAGGTTGGGCAATATCTTCATTTACAAACAGGCTCGGGACTGCAAGCGGCGAGATGGAATCCAAGGCTGACAGATCGCACTTGAAAACGAACGACAGATCCTCCTCCGTCCCTCCAGCCGTAGATGCGCCTCGGCCTCCCCAACTTTCCGCGTCGGCATCGACTCTCCACCGTCAGGCTGTCACTGGCACAACGACTCCTGCCCGAGCCCCAACACCTACAGAGCAATACTTCACAAATCCACTTGAAGATGATGAAGCAATCGATAAAGCGTGGGGCGAAATCGCTAAAGATGACTTTGCCGACGCTTCCTCTGAATCCCAGACAGCACCAGCACCACCCGTCAGCTTTGACGACGGTGGAGAGCCAGATTTCGAGGGGTGGCTGAAAGCACAAGCGCAAGCCAGATCAAAAGCCAAGCTGCCCAAGGGACTTGCGAAACCTTCCGCCCCAGCGATCACACGAACGACGACCACAGGAAGTGTCGGCTCAGGGGCTGGGCCAAAGAAGCTGGCAAGCACAGTAGCAAAGCCCAAAGTCGCTCCCGCAAAGATCATCAGTACGAAGCCCACGAAATTAGCCGCAGATGATGATTGGGGTGATGCTTGGGACTGATGTAAAGTCTTTCAGGCCGATCGTCTCTAATCCATAAGGTCTGGGATTTTACTTTCAGTACTTTGCAGGTAAGCGGCATCTTGGATTAAGGCGTAAGCGAGGCTTTATCACCAGAGGAAAAGGCAAAGTCTTCTGGATTTGCCTTTCAAGACATTTGGTTTCAATGATACCCTTCTGATTGATCGTGGCGAGAACAATTATGAACAATTATCGGATGACCATGTTAGCATACGAAGCAGCATCAATGCAGAACATGAGAAACAATTCATGAAGCACGTCCGCTTGTTGGGGTATCCAGACCTCAGCGCCATCGCTAAAAGTGAATCGTATCGTGCAGATCCTGAAGCATTAACGAGTCATTTCTTCATCGCTCAGAGTAGTCGTTCAGAGCCACACATACAGCCCCCCTATGATGCCCGTTGTACTGCCTGATGACAGCTTGAGTGCCGAGCTCCCACAGCCTAGCATAATGGTCGCTGCACGCAGTGACCAGATATGCGCTATCGGCACTGAAAGCACAGTCCCACACCCAACGCTGATGGCTTTCCAAGCTTGTCTCCAACGGAAAAGCCCCGGGTGCGCGTTCAGTGGGGAGGTTCTCGTTGCCTTTTATATTGTGAGGGGCGGAAGGGTCTAAAGACCAGATGCGGGCATTGTGATCGGCGCTACAAGTGGCGAGATGGCGGACATCGGGGGAGAGAAGAACCCGAGTGACGTAGGCTGTGTGTGCTTGAAAGGAGGTTACAGGGATGAGAGAGGTGATATCTTGATTTTGTTCCATGCGCCAGACATACACGTTGCCCTGAGGACGAGCGAGTGTCAGTCTATGAAGGATGACATTGGACCCAAAGAAGGACATTACCGAGTTATTGCCTGCACACAGAAGCGTACCATCAGTACCGACTGTAACACTTGAGACAGAGACATCTTCCTCTGGGATCAGCTGGTGTGTGCACTTGTTCTCGCCCAAGTCCCATATCCTGACATTGCCTCCACGATCACAAGCAATTACCTCTCCTTGGTTTGGATGGATCACCACGTCATTAACAGGAATGCCGTGATCGTAGCTCCGCTGAATAGCTCCGTCTTTCGTCTGCCAAACCTTCACCCAGCCATCTTCGGAGCTGGTCACCATCCACTTGCCCTCGCAGTGGAACGTGACGCCTGTGACATTACCCGAGTGTCCAGTAAATACCATTACAGGAGCCGGGTTCGTGGAGCGGATGTCGAAAAGCTTGACATTGTGATTACCAGCTGCTGCGAGATAACGCTTATCTGGAGAGATGCATAGGCGGTTGACTTGAGAGTCGGGATGCTGTATTGTGCGGTGGCATATTCCAGAAAGAGCCTCCCAGAACCGGATGGTATGGTCATAGCCGGCTGATAAAAATTGTCAATCTTGACATCAAATAAGAGTATCATCAACTGGGCAAGGCTGCGTAAGATTGTCTTACCCGTGCACAGGATTACGCTCATTATGATAGAAAGGCTTTTTGGACTTCGGCTATGTCATTCTTGACGGTCGATTGACTGACATCCTTCTTGTGTGACGAGGAGTTCCAAGCGAAAGCAGAGTCAATGGAGAGGTTTATCTGTGCTTCTCCACAATTACTGTCACTGTAAGATAACGGGCCGCCGTGATCAAAAGTGTACTTTAGCCAGTCTTCGCAGCCTCGAATATTTGTGAGGCCGTTGTCCCTGAAGTCGTGGATGCTTGAAGCCTTGGACTTTTCAGCCTGGTGAGCCTTTGGCGCCGGGAAATCCCGTGTTTCAAGAAGCGGCTGCAAGAGTCGAAGCGATCTGCATCAACAACGTCCTGTGGGCGAAATGTTAATTTTTACTAGTGATTGCTCAATCTTGTTGACCGCAGTGATGATGCTCAGCCCAGCTTCTTGCCTGGCTTTAGCGATATTGTTCCTAATGATGGACATCACTGGTTGAGTTCCGCTCCTCGAAAAAGCTCTATCCCTCTGTGTGAGTAAGCCAATGTGCGAACTTCCAATTTCCGTGTATGACTCAATGCTCGTACGAGTTTCAAAGGATTGGCGCACATTCGGTCATGGCTCCCTCGTTGCTCAAGAAAATGAGTGGAAGCAGGGAGAGAGTTGAAGGTAATTATGCTTCTTCGGACTTGTTTCCATTGCAGGGTGAATCCTCAAATACCGATCTGGGGCTTACACTTCTCCCCGGATCACAGACACAGAAGGACAATGAGGATAGTGCAGATTTTGTGACAAGATCCGGACTTATTGATACTATTGGCCACGGTCAACAGCGACAGGCAGCAAGGCCAAGCAGGGACCATCAAGATGTGCGCAGAAGCGGCAGCTTGGAGAACCAGGCACCATTTGACCCCGCAACGGCTCTCATTTGGACTGAATATCCTGGCTTGACTAATGTCCCCGACCTGAAATTTCGAGATGGCAATCAGACAATGTACAGAGATCGCTCTCCTCGACCTCAGAAGCGAAGGAAGCTTGAGCCTCAAGATTTCCGCCTACGGTCCGATGTCACCAGAAGCGAATCCCCATCATTTGTCAACGTAATTCAACGCAAGGAAGATTTGACGGGTATTGCAGACCCCGACTATGTTCAACCCCCAATAAGGTTTGATCCAGTGAAGGGAAGGGCGTTATCGACCCACCCTATGTCAACGTCTGCTAGTGGCAGTACTAGCGTCTTGAATTCCAGAAAATTCGGAATCTTGCTAGATAATTCACCCGAAAATCTTATACCTCATGCACTTCAGATAACAACGCAGCCACCAAATTCTTCAAACACTCATCTTGAAATTCTCGACCCAAGCGTGAGCGAAGAGTTGAAGTTGCATGACACTGGTTCCTGGAATTCCTCTGCGATATCGAAGCTCCTAGTGGAGATTTGGCACTCTAAAGACTCACAATTTACGATTCACGGCCAGTATCTTCCAGTGGATACTGCTACAAAAGCATCTTCCCAGCAACGATCAGAACCTTCGCACTTAACCTCCAACACTACTAGGAGCCTTCGGCAAGCCGTGTTAAAATCCACCAACAAAGCCACTAGGTCTTGGACGAGTCACTTTCCAGAAGCATCGAAGAGCTTTCGCGCGAGACGTGAAGTTCGAACGCCGGCCACTTTTTCAGCTGCAGCAGCTTCATTCGTACGAGTCGCAGGAAACCAGCGCACACCTAGCGCCGACAACGTCTCTTCAACGGTCAGAATATACCTGAAACAGACGGCATTGAGCCAAAGTAAATCACATGGTCCCTTGAGCCAGACTTCACTCCTTGCCAGAGAATCAGGATCCCCATCGAGCAGTCACTCTACTCATTATTTGCTTAACACTACTTTTGTCGGGCACCAACAACATCGGAGCCACAGACGGGCATCTTCCCTTCCGAATTTGCCTTCAAGGCACGGCTTATCATCTATGGATCCCACTCAGCGCTACGGGCCATCTGCGCTACCTACTCCACCGACCGAAAATCAACCGTTTCCTTATCAACGACCAGCTTCCAACTCGCTCTCCAGCCCTGCTGCCGCTGCCAACATGTGGAATGGTGCAGATAATGGTGTTTCTGATGGACTCAATCCGTTCACAACATCTAGCACGCCAATACGTAATGGTACGCATCCTGGTGCACACTGTCCACATAACCACTACACGCAACAAAACACATTCTATCCCACCAACACCTTGGCACACCATTCCGGATCTGCCCAACACCATCATCTTATGTCAGATGGGGGCTTTGGACGTTCGAGCAGCCAAACGCTTCTCCCAAATGGCAGCATGACACCAGCCTTACAACAAGCCAACGGCCACATGATGCAGCCAAAAGAGTCCTACAGCGGCGCAGAGATCCAGGACCTTCTCAATGAATGGCACCAGGTCTGGGAAGCTCGTTATCGGGGGAGAGATGCGGCATATCAGTCTCAGCTGTCGCAAGAGAAGAGTCGGTCGCAGAGCCTTCTGAATGAAAATTCTCGATTGGATTTTGAGTCTGGAATTATGGAGCTCAATTTGGGACAACTACAACAAGAATTAGAGCTTTGGAAGGGACGTGTTCCTCACGACAACGTCGAGCTGTACCAGCGTTATCAATCTATGTACAACGCCCTTGCACACCGGAATCAGGAGGTGGCCTTCCTGCAACATGAGAATGGCAGACTTCAGGCAGCCAATCGTGACCTGATATCCCAATTGGAAAAGCTGGCAGCACAACCTCGGCCCAATGCTGTCGTTGCGAAGAACATACTCCAGACCCTTTCTAAACCAAATGCTGTAACCATTCCTACACCAAGACCATATCAGGCATCCTTACCACAAGAACACAATACCGACAAGGCCTCACCCCATCAGAATCAGATTCTGTCAAGTTATCCATCTAGTCAGCTAGAGAGGCAGATAACGACATTCACGACCGGGCATGTCATTCCTCAAGCTCATTTCACAAGCCCGCTCCCTACTAGCTCGGTCGAATCGGCCTCCTTTACTGGCCAATCGGGCTCAGCTGCACACGCAGATCCAAAGTTCGAGGGGAATGGTGTTGGTATCGAACGTAGGCATATTGCCCCAGCTCCGAAACTTATGATCGATCTGACCAATGATTCATATCCCTCTTCATTGTCAGAGCCGGTTGACGCGCCTCCGCCACCAACACATTTGCCATCCGCTCACGGACAATTTGAAACAGAGCAGACTCCAGCAGATCTACAGGCGCAGGTGGCTATAAGGACCGCATTCAACAAAAAGGAGCTTGAATGGATGGACGGGCTTCATCCAGGCAGAGCCCTCCATACTTCTGGAGTGAATTTTGGATTGCCCAGCTCAAAACAAGCCTTAGCTGCCAAAGCCAAAGCAGGTTCTAATACCACCGCAAAGATAAATTCAAAGAAAACCAAGGACGTGATGGATGCGGTGGCAAACCATGATGATGCGCAAACCGAACAATCGCGTAATGACCAAGATCTGAAGAAACGGGCGAAAAATGCAGCCTCTCAGAGAAAGTATGCGGGAAAAAAGAGAAGGGAGCAGGAAAAGCATTCCAATCAGAGTTCTGTTGTTCAAAGTAGCCCGTCGCAGACTCGAAAACAAGGTCGAAAGTCCGCCAAAATTCATAAGCGCCAACAGGCAGCTAGCCAGCAGCTAGCAGATGTCCATCACCCATCGGCTCAATACACGCTGGATGGGAGACCTCTTGAAGAGCACATCGAGCATTCACCATTGATTTGGCCAAACGCTGAAGAGCAGCAAGCAGGAACTGCTGGTGATCCACTCATGGATGATAATGATGATATGGAGATTATGCATTTTCCTGATCACGCAGCCAACGAAGATCAGGACAATGAGATGACTGCGGCCCAATTTCAGGCAATGTTGACTGCCGAAGCAGAAACTGACACCGATTCCGAAGATGGAGCGGCGAAGCTAGAGGCAATGTTGATTGCAGATGCGGAGGCCGATGCCGATTCTGACGATGATGGAGCGGCAGCGTGCCAGGCAATGATGGAAGCGGAAGCGAGGGAATCGGAGGCAGCGGGAAACGGCATCGAGAATTCGAGTGCTGCAGCCACATGCGCGAACACGGATGGTCCCGAGTACCATGACGATCCAGGGAGCGAAGTGAGCGAAGTGAGCGAGGAGGAGTAAAGCATTATGAAGCAAGGAACGTTGAGCAGAGGATATTGAGTACGGTCCATGGGTACGATTTGACGCATTCGCTTCGAATGTCAGTTACAGAGCATACTATGAGAGCGCCCGAAGTCATGTTGTTTTATCATTCTGTCAGCGACCGTGGATACCAATTGAAGGACAGACCTTTTTTGCTCACAGTCATCTGGAAGGGAAGGGTTCCGTCCTGTAGATAAAGGTACAGCACAGCGGGACTGAGATACCAGATCCTTTGCAATGCAATAGATAATCAAGCGAATCACAACAATACAGACCCCCACTCATTTGAACAAGGGGCCCCAAGCCTGTCAGAGATGTCCCGACCAACCACAATCCATTCAAACAAGAAAGCTTGTTGGGAAAGAGTTACCGTTTTGCAGAGTCCTTGGAGTTTGGCCTGTGAACGTCTGCACACTGCATCACGAGGCGCTCTCAGGAAGGCGAAATGACCCACGCGTGTATATATGGATCAGCTGGGAACAAATCATGTCTGAAGTAGAACGGCATTTGCTATGCTATAGTATACTAATGGTCGTCATCATGATCGTCAAAGGGAATGCAGAGTTTACCCTAAATTGATGACTGTTGGTAGAACTGTGGATTGCTAGTGGTTCAAGTATCATTGGATTGTTAGTGCGAATGGTAACGTACTGCTCTTGTGCCAGTAGACGAGATGTGAAGCTGGACAAGAAGATGGGCAGGCAGAAGGCAAGGTCCAATAGTGGAGAATTACAGCCTCATGAGACGAGGCAGCGGGAGAGAAGGGGGAAGGTAGGTCTGTTTGGGCGGTGATGGATGACCTGCCCTCGACCTGGCAGAGGCGAAGACCGCAAATATATCATTGATAAGGTTCAGTATAGTGGTGATTAGCCTGAGCTATACAAGGAGCGAGAGGCTGGGGACGATACACAGCTGCAGAAGGGGCGGGAGACGGTTCAAAACATCCATCTGGAATGTATAAGATAAGATTCGTAGATAGCTTACCGCTTCGGCGACTACATTACGAAGTATTGTACTGCCCTAGTCCTATTATTCGGAACGTAGAAGAAACTATGCGGTATCACGAGACCGTAAAGCCCGATCAGCACGAGTCCGACATCCTTAGTAAGTGGCTAAGCAACTTCCTCTCGACGCCGAATACCTGTTACGATTCCAGCTATACGAGAACCTCGAGGATTAGATAGTAGAGTACGAAGGGAAGATCTGCGATCCGGAGAAGTATCCATAGCAGACTGTGGAGATACCGCAGTAAGACTCGTTTAACTTTGAGCTCAAGGCCTTCTGGTAAGATCATATGCGTGTGGATCCTGGGCTGGGCCTGAAGTCGTTTGCAGCCTTTGGACTCGCCGAATAGACTTCAAATTGCCATCTATGGACGCGGTTGGCGAAGCTCATCGCCACATAGCCAAGGAAATTATACAGCCAACACGTTTCCTATCTTTTCCCTCCCCATCACCTGACTTCACTATCTTGTGAAGTGCGGACTAACTATGCACTGGACACGCGCGTTCAAGGCTTGCCATTGCTGCTGCATGCTGTCCGAACCCTTGAAGTGCTCATTCTTGCAGCTCCCATCAGTTGACTACGTCGAGATTGATTATCGCGAGCCTAGCACGGAAAAACATGCTGTGATTTGATGATTTGCCCAATGAATGCCCAAGTACATGCACTAAAGCGCCAAATAATGGAAGTCGACAACATCCGAAATGTATTCCCACTTCACACCACGACCGAGTGTATTTACATGCTAATTCCCCTCGAGGAAATGGACCCTTGCTTCGAGTCAGTAGAGACCATGCCCACTGATGACCACATTCCCGCAAGCTTCCACTGATGATGAATAGTAACGACAACTTCATATCCCTGCACTTTCTTGAGCCAGTCAACATATTAAACATTCTTCAATTAGACTAATAGCTGTTTCAGACGAACAGTGAAAGTATGTTAGGGCGTGGAACAACCCATATCGTCATCCACCGCCCCTCAATGCTGGAGGTCTCTAATACCCCCAGACTGTATATTGATGGAAAACAGGCTAATACAACCCCATGCGGAAGAATATGCTTGGCATTAAACTAGATAGAACTGTCTTTTATCACTAGGCAGCCATCAAATCGTTCTGAAAGTTACCGATCAATACCGTTAGATTCATTTTGCGTTCCAGGCGCTAAAACTAAACATTGGGAAGGCTAAAACGGCGTTGAGACCATCGCGAATCGGGCGAGTTCTCACCTAAAGTATAGTACACATAAACTATCTCCGTCTACTTGTGAGCAAAGTCTTGTATTAACATCGCTCGGTCGCATGATACACGCCGGGTTTTCTATTCATTTCATATCCTCTATCTCTTGAAAGTAATTGACATGGAAAAGCATCTCTATATTGGGCAACCCCACGAAACCATCCGATTGCCGCCACAACCCATATTACAGCCCGAGGACAAATAAGAAGTGCGCTTGTCCTGGAATCCAACGATGGCGGTACAACCAGGGAGCGTCCTCGGAATCCTTTGAGGGCCGGGAGTCTGATGAGTCAATATGCTGCCGAAGGTGATGATAAGGTTTCTCAGCTGTGGACGATCTGTGTTACGCACGACGACGAATGAGAAGTGCGCTTGTCCTGGAATCCAACGATGGTGGTACAACCAGGAAGCGCACTCAGAAATGTATGAGGGTCGGGAACCTGATGGGTCGATGTGCTGCCGAATGGGGGGAACAAGGTTTCTCAGCTATGGACGACTTGTGTTACGCTCGACGACGAGTAAGAAGTGCGCTTGTCCTGGAATCCAACGATGGTGGTACAACCAGGAAGCGCACTTAAGTCCATATGAAGCCGGGGACCTGATTAGTCGATGCTACCGAAGATGGTGATAGAGTTCCTCAGATGTGGACAACCCACCCAATGCTGCGAGTTCTTAGGCCACAATCCGACGATCACTGAGAAGCGCACTGGTCCCGGAAACCAACACTGGTGGGGAGTGCACTCAGAATCATACGAGGATTGTGAACTTGAGTAGGGGATGTGCTGCTGAGGATGCTGAAGAGTCCGCAGAGATTTGAGGAATGGTGAAGTTATTGACAATTGGAATATCGAAATGCTGAAAGGCACGCTACATGCTGGGGTATCGTAAATGCAATGACGCCAAATCCTGCCGGGAAATCATGACTATGAACGCCTCCGCTATGCTGTGATCAGTTTTCGACGAAATGCGACTCTTCGACATATGTCTCGATTTTGCTTGATAGGAAAGCCCCATCGTCAACTAAAGTCTGCTCTTCGTCGACTGCATTTGAGTGGTCTTCGTCGTCGGAAGAATCGATGACGAAAGCGGTCTCTTGTGTGTTGCTCTCCTTGATAAGACTGTAGGTGGTTCTTTCGCCCTGTGCGTCTTGGCTTTCACTCTCATAGTCATCCTCATTGGAATCTACCTCAGAGTACTCTTCCTCGCTCATGGGATAAGACTCTCTGTGGTGACGTTTCGAGTCGTGTGCTTCATCTCCCTCGTATTCTTCCTCTTCCTCGCTTCGGAAATGCTTCATACCGCGCGAGTAGACACGAGGGGCTTCGTTGATGGGAGTACCACCATAGTGGTTGCCGAAAGGCTGCTGGAAGCCTTCATTAGCTAGGCTAGTGTCACCGTAGTCTTCGCTATCTTCTTCGTCATCTTCTTCATCTTCTTCGTCATCGTCAGCGTCGTCTTCGTCCTCCTCCTCCGGACCTTTGGATTCGAAATCGCGCTCTTCCTCGCGATCAAAGGCATTGGATATCGAGTCGGAATTCGGGTATCTAGCATTGCCGCCTTCTCCGCCTCTAAAGGTCTCATATTGCGTCTCTTCATAATGAGCTTCGTAGTCCTGTGGCCGCCCTTCTGCATGGTGTTCATTGCCATTTCCATTGCTGTAGGTGTTGCCGTTGAGCGCAGGGGAGTATCCATCCGCTTTCGAACATTCAGCGTCCTGTGGCTGCTCTTCACCGGGGTAGGCATTGAAGTTGCTGTTCACTGGAGAGAAATGCCCAAAGTCTTCCATTCCACCATCATTCTGAAGCGGCTCTGTGCCACAGTAGGCATCGAAATTGCCATTGAGTAGAGGGGAAGCTCCGTCCTCTTCTTCTTCCCCATCCTTCTGAAGTTGCTCCCCACCATGGTAGGTATTGATATTGCCATTGACTTGAGTGCAGTTTCCGTCCTCATGCTCCTTCCCATATTGAACTTCATCGCCATCATCGCCAGGGGCTTGCTCGTCGATGTGGTTACCATTAATATTGTTGGCTGACGGAGGATCTTCATTCGCCATCAGGTCATAATGGGATGAGATCTTGATCTTTTTCTCTGCGGGACGATCAACACCCGAATATCCCTCGTCGTCAGATTCATCATAATCTTCATCAATATGTCGCTTCAGATGCTGAGAGCCGGTTGATGTGAATCCAGAACCAGCCTGTTCGGCATTGGTAATTGGTTGAGGAAGGTCGTCGTTGTCGAGTATATCAAAAGCAAGTTGGTTGGGGTCAGCTATGGGGCTGGGGAGGTTGTTGGTGTTCATCAGACCACTCTTAAAGTGGTCGGCATTCGTGATTGGATTGGGCATGTTGTCGTTACCAACTGGACCGCTACCAGACTGCTCCGGCGCGTCGTCAAATATATCATCACCCTCTTCCTCATCATATCGGCTCTCTCCTTCATGTTCTTGGTAACCGCCATTGTAGTTGAGGTGCTGCATATTGCCGAGGTCAGGGTAGGATGACTGCTGATTGTCGAGATCATCGAGGTCGGGCACAACATGCTGAATGCCGAGACTAGCTATCAATTCTGCGCGAATACTGGGCGAGAGTTCGACCTTCAACTCGCTACGGACCTCATCGCGATACAAATCTTGAAGCTCCTTCCGCACCGCGTCTTCCAGTGCGTCCCTCAAGTCTTCTTCAACTTCGGCCTTATACCTCGCACGCAGCTCCTCTTTCACCTCACTCTCGAGCTCTGCCCTCAATGTTTCTTTGACTTCTTCTTCAAGCTTTGCGCTCAGCTCGGCCACAATGACAGGCTCAAGATCGTTCTCTAGCTGTAACCTCGTCGAGTCTTTGATCTCTCGCTCGTAGGTTGCCGAGATCTTTTTCTCGTCCTCATAAACCTTTTCCCGTATTTCAGCCCTGATTTCAGACTCCAGTACTGCTCGTAGGTTCTTTTCCATATCATCAATGAGCTTACCCTTGCAAGTGTCGATGTCTGATCTGCTGTCCAGCGCAAGATTACGAACGGCGTTATCAGTAGCCAATCGTGCTCGTGTGGCCTTTGCGCGGCCGGCTTCTTCCTTAGCCTTCTTCGTCTCGTATACCGTTCGCTCATCATCGGCTTGGGCTTTTCGGCCCTTCTTGATGAGATCTTGAAAGGTTGGGTAACTGCCCATGATCTTTGATGTCATAGTGGACGAGTTTGGCGCGGATGCGGTGAATGTAGGGTGTATTTTGGCCTTGCACAGAGTCGAGGATGGATTTGCGCGAGCAATGCCTCCGGGGGTATCTCTCGTGTGAGCCCTAGCCATTGATTCTGATGTGAACATACGAGATTCAGACACAGACGAGCTGTGGCCACCGTTCGCATTCTCGAAGTCATGCATCGCATCCGACTTCATGCCTGTCTGCACGAAGGAAGGCAGTGTGTGCGGGCTCGTTGCCCCGCCAGACGCGATGAAATGAAGTGTTGAAAGGGTGAGCAGGACCAATTGATTGTCTGCCGCGAAGCTGGAGAAGAGTTGCTAAGTTCGGCAAGAGCTGTGGCAGCTAATGCGAGCGTGTAAGTGTGTTTAAGAAAGTTGTATGAGTGTCGAGTCGAACGACCAAGATCACTAGAAAAGACGCGGTCCTGATGCCAAGGCCATGCTGAACAAAAAAAGAGGCTGGAAAGTAATCCGGACTGGGGTAAGCGTGCCTCGAGATACTAGTGAGAACCTTAAAGTCTTGCATGACCAGCCCTATGGGGAGCATCAGACGATTTTCCATTTGTCAGACCCTCTTCCTCATCTAACTTATCCAGATATTGCACCCTCGCATATATCCCAAGAGTACATTGGGTGCATAACAGTGATCAGTACCCGCTGTTCACAATGACACCTGCTATTGGCTTGAACAACACTTCTGACTTTCCTCCTGTGCAATCGAAGGCTACAAGTGCTGTATCTACTCCTCGAACGCTCCTCTTGTCTCCTCCCTCATTGTCTTCCCACCCTGAAAGATTGGACAATGTCATCGCAGCACATGACCGGAGTGTCACAGATATCCAGATGCTGGACAGACTTTCTCTTTCCCTCGTATCCCTCCCTCAAGTCACCTACGACATCATCCTCATCCTATTAGATGCAGATAACACAAGAAAAGAATCTAAGAGTTTTATCACGGAGGATCTAATGTTGCGGATTGTCAACTCGCTAAAACCAGGGGGAACGATACGGAGTCAGGATGGAGCTTTCGCCACATTTGACGCAGACGAACGGAGAGAAGCTATTCTTGCTGGATTGATAGTGAAGGGTAATGAGATGGTGAAGCCGAATCGTGACGCGACACAGTCAGTACCGTTGCGATTTGGGAAGAAGAAGAGTGAGGGCAGTCCAGCAGCAATAAACAACGCAGCGGGTACCGGTGCAGTCTCGTTGAATCTTAACGGCAAGCGAAAGAACGGTCCTCCAGATTCGACGCCGCTAGCCGGCGTCGGATTCGTGGATTTCAGCGATGATCTTGACGGGGCAGAAGTCGAGGATGACGATGACGAGCTAATTGATGAAGATACCCTGCTAGACGAGGAGGACATGAAGAGACCTGTTGTTCAGCGTAAGTAGTTCCAGAACCCGTCACGCCTTCCTGAGCGTAGTGGCTTATTCGGGTTGTCCCAATGCAGCACCTGAGTGCCGCCCCAAGACTGGAAAACGACGGCGAGCCTGCAAAGATTGTACTTGTGGCCTGGCCCAGCGTATCGAAGCTGAAGATCAAGTCAAACGTTCCAATGCCGACCAAGCTCTGGCAAAGCTGAAGTCGGATGAATTAGCAGAAGTCGATTTCACTGTGCAGGGGAAAGTGGGAAGCTGTGGTAATTGCGCTCTAGGAGATGCCTTCAGGTGTGATGGATGTCCATACATTGGGCTGCCGGCGTTCAAGCCGGGCGAGGAGGTCAGGCTAATTAATGACGAGGTGCAGCTGTAAGGTAGGGTATAGCATAGATGGTCTCCAGCTAAGTAAGGCAAATCCATTGCGATCGCTGTGGCTTAAAGCTCCTGGCAACGCTATTTCCATCATTTTCACGTGTGCTAGCACATTTCATTTTCGGATTAAAAATCATATCCAAATAATAAGTTTGACCTTTGTTGAGATGGTACTCAATATGGTGTGCTAAGCATGATTGATTACTCCATATCAGCAGACATTGATATAGATCGCAAGGGTGCTGATGAATCTAATGCTATCAGACTTTGGGTTTTGGCGGGGTTATTGGGAGCCTACGGACGTGACGGAGTAACGACCATTGTAATTAGGCCATTATTGGATGCATGATAAATGAATTGATCAAGACATTTTCAAGCACGTAGACTTTCCCAACAATATTGCTAATATGGCTGTGATGTGGTTGTGATGGCCGATTTCTAATACTAGGGGGGTAAACATCGCCCGGATCGCTAATCTTGATGGCGACATGGCGACCCTCAAGTGATTATAAATTGAGGTCCTGACCTGCGACTATCTTTGAGCAAAAATTTCCAGCTTCACTGCTACTCTCAGTGCTTGTGTAATTGTGAGATAATTGTTAAATACATCCTATACATGAGAGTTTACACCAAAGGCTCTCGCAAGGAACAACGCCCACCATGTCTCTTCGTCCTGGCTATCAACGGGCCTCGTCAACTAATCTGAGAGCGACCAGTGATGAACGGCCTTTGGATGGTAGATTAGCCGTCGTAACAGGAGGCTCACGAGGTAGATACGGCTCCGATCATCTGCCTCCACACCTTTCTCACTGATCCGTGAAATACAGGAATCGGTGCTGCAATTGCTCGAAACCTTGCAAAGAAAGGCGCATCCCTCGTCCTAGGATACACCTCCGACACCTCTGCCGAACCTACCTCTCAAATGGCTTCCTCCCTCGAAAACGCCCACGGTATCAATGTCATCGCCGTTCAGGCCGACATGGGCAATCCCAATGGCCCGGCACATCTAGTCACCACGGCCAAAAATCATTTTTCACACCCGCGCAGTGGTAAATTCCAGATCGACATCATAATCAACAACGCTGGGGTTGCAGGTATCACACCCATCGAAGAAGTCACAACCACAGATTTCACACACCAGTACAATGTCAACGTTCTAGGCCCTATCTTGCTCCTGCAAGCCGCCTTACCGTACCTACCCACCGATCGCTCCGGCCGCATTGTGAATATATCCTCTGTCTCGTCGAGTCTAGGCTTCATCGGTCAGACCATATATGGTGGAACAAAAGCTGCATTAGAATCCATGACAAGGACGTGGGCTCGGGAACTGGGCGAGCGGGCGACTGTCAATGCTGTGAATCCGGGTCCTGTGGCCACAGACATGTACGGATCAACCAGTCCGGAGTTTCAGAAACAGTTGAAGCCGTTCATACAAAGTGCGCCATTGCAGAAAGTCAGACCCGGGATAGACGATGAGCAATTCGTCAAAGACGAAGAGAAGGCAGGAGGGAGACCGGGATATGACCATGAGGTTGCTGGCGTGGTGGCCATGCTGTGCTCTGCGGACAGCTCGTGGTGCACCGGAAGCGTGATTTGCGCAAACGGCGGATTCAAATTTAGCTATTAAGATTATGATATGAAACAGCTAGATCAGCTCCTCAGTCCCTCAAATATCCAGATGACTTGCCAGTCTCTGCCTACTCGTCCGTATACATCCTTGAATCTGGTTGCTTCTCCATTCACATCCGACCCTTCATCAGTCCACCGAGATCCATATTACGCTTATTACCACTGAGGATGCAACCTAGTCAGTAACCCAGTTTGATTGTGATGATTCAACGATAAGACGTAGAGAAAAGTTTGCTTGAGTAGCGACCCACCATCAAATCCCTTACTCTCCGATTTCTCATACTTGAAGTTCCACATCCCATCCTTTTCACTATTCCAATATGCTCCAGAGGCGGAATGCATTCCCCTCTTGCCGAATAGGCTTACGCCACCTTCTGCGATGTCTTCGGCCGAATTCTGCATGATGGTACTATTGACCGCAAATTTGTACTGTGGTGGCTGCTCATCGGATGATGTCTCGGTGAGCAGCTGGTGGAGTATAGTGTTTATGATACAGGCGTTCCAAGACTCGGTGCTGTAATGATCATAGGTGTTTGCAGATTGGAAGGCAGCGTCGCAGGCCTGCGTGGTTCAGTATTTGCACTGGGCTGCTATGGATGCGGATGACGGACATCATTAGCTATCTCAGTGAGCTTCGATATAGGTATGGGCTGGATGAGGAATTAGCTGAGCAGAACCAGATGAGGATGGACACCATACGGCCGTAGATTGAGGCTGGGGACCGCTTGGCGAAGTCATGGTCGACACGAGGAAGCAATGGGGGAGTAGATCAGATGGGAAAAGACAAGCCCCCTTGGCTAGCTCCCCCACATGAGTGAGGAGCGCTAAGGGATACTTTAGCTCGAGCAGCTTCGGGAGCTAGAGTAATAGTACAGCGGGCATGCATGATATCTGGAGCCACTCTCTGTCTAAATACTTGTGGATGGTCGACCAAAGTTGGCTCTGACATCGTATCAATCAAACCGAAACAAATCTTTCCATCCTTAAATCAGTCAATCCCTCTATATTTCCCAGTAATTTGAATTGCCACTAGTCCATTTGATCAAATTGCCCACCCGAGGTTCTCAATTTCATGCATTGCCTCGACGCGTTATTGCTCACCCGCTGCAGAGGCGTTTGCTCTCGGATTAAGGCTTGCGTTGATCAATTGCCACTTGCCAGGCTATCAAATGTGCTAAGACAAATTTCTATGACTTAAAGTGGAGTGTGATACTACCAAGCACCGCAAGGATGAAACGAGTATGGTAATCGTTCTCTATGGCTATGCTGTTCATCTTGATTTGGATTTGCGTCGATATCTATGACGATCTGTCGTGGTTGTCCAAAGGAAGGCCATATGCGGTTCGGCTTGAAGGTCATCATTGGAGTGGAACACCGCGATTGACTTTCCCTAGTTTTATAATTAATTAATGATACGACAGGTGCACTCATACATCGCTGTGATCACTCAATCGGGCTCTCCCCACCTTCTAACAGGAATTGATGTGACCATAAGGAGTATATCGTTTTCGAGCCGAGAGGCCCGTGGAATTGAAAGATCCTGGCACGAACGGATGATATCAAGGGATCGCCTATGCATAAGCGACCGGCGAAGCTCGAAGCTTGCTTTGCATCTTGTGTGGCTACGTAGAGCTTGAGATTTGTGCCATGAATCCCATCAATATCATATTCAGGAAGTTGTGACAGAACATTGCCTTATGCCATACACACTGATCTCAAACATGCCCAATTCCTCTTCCCACCTTCTCATCTCTCTTATGTGCCCGTAACCCTCAACACAAAATTCACGACCACAGCCCCACCCAACACAACAGCCAGCACCGTCGGTCCGAACCGATCATCAAAGCCTCCCTGCCCTCGTAACCGAATACTCCTCGCCCTCCAATGGAAAGTAACGAGCGCATAGACCATACACCCCATCGCGACTACCGTGAACAGCCCCGCACAGATCAAGCTCGTAGCGTCGTGTCCGAAGTTCAGCAGACCGATGGAGAGGCCGCCGAGTATGACGGTGAAATTGAGCCAGGAGAGGAAAGTTCGTTCATTGGCGAAAAAGACTTTGGGCTCGACGCGGGTGGGGAGGGCGATTCGTTTGCCCGGGGCGGTTTGGAGGAGCGGTTGCGATGACATCTTCGGGGTGGTGTTTGTACAGTAGTATTTGCAGAGCGATCAAGGGACGCCGCGAGATTATTGACAGGCTAAGAGGAGGTCAATGAGGGAGCCCATTGGGAGGAACTTGAGAAGGTGTGCGACGGGGTAGGGAGACTGCAGTATCTAGCTCCTGTCGCAGAGGACCCTCACCTGGTGTGAAAGGGCCTTCACAAGGCCATCGGATATATGGACATGAACAGTAGCGGGCTTGATCCCGATATCTACATGAAACAGAACAGTGATGCTTTTCTCCGGCACGCTTAATCGATGTGTGAATTTTGACTCCAGGAACCTCAAAGAGAACGGGCCCCTCGGGCCGCGGCGAGAAGGGGGGCACAATTTTGGCTCGGTTGAGGTTTCCATTTCTGTCACTCAGTTGAGCTTTGACTTATTATCAAGCTAAAGCACTCGCTACAGGGGTATCGAGCTATGCAATCAATAGTCTGCACCTTAAGAAACATGTTGTGACATGTCCCACACAATCTCAGAACACTTCCCTCCCGTAATCACCGCTTACATCTTCCCAACGTCTATAGATCATCATCTAGTCCTTCGAGCATTCGTCTGTTCGCTGGGACCATTGTAAGCGGTCAGTGCTTGAGGACCGGTGGAAGTCTTACCCATAAAGCTCCTTCAGACCTGGTACTGGAACCATGGCAAAGATAATCGTCATTATCGGAGTGTTCCTGACCTTCTTGCCATTGCCGCTTTGCGACGGTATGTCATTCCCTTCTCGTAGCTTAGGATCCGTCATAACCTCGAATGGCTCTTCACCTATCTCATCCTCCTCTTCATCGGTGGATTTTCCTTTCTGGCCCGTCGCCGGACCCTTCTCCCTTTCATTGAATGCGTTGTGATGCGTAACTCCATCTCCAGCTGTGATTTCATTCCTTTCGGACAGCTTCCCTCCACCACCTGTACACTCGATTCGCCTCTGCTTCAGTTTCAACAACTCCCCGTGTAGCTTGTTGTACTGCCACCACTTCCCCTTTTCATTCTCGATTTGTTGCTTTGCAAGCTCAACGACACTGCACAGCTTGCTTGCGACGTTCGCCTTCGCACATAAGATCACTATGCCAGGCTTCCCTTTGGTATCTGCAAAGCGGAACTTTCTTAATCTCTCAAGCAGATTACGGACTCTGGATTCAATCTTCGCTGACGAGATGATGGACATCGTAGAAAAGTCATACTGACCTGCGAGACACCGGAGCTCAGGAGGAAGCTCTTGATGTTCGGCCATGGGAGCGGGATCGGGACCTGTAACAGCGCCAATTATAGGCGAATTGAGTTCTTCCATCTCAGCAGTGCATGACTCAGAGACATGATCCAGTCCCGCATTTCCATTGAGCCTCAATCGTTTACCAGTTGTTTGGGAGATTCCCTGCACATCGTCTTCATCTCGCTGACGCTTGTTGGAGCGATCTTCCACTGTCTGGAGGAGTATGTCTTCCGTACCGCGATTTGGCGAAGCTATGGGCTTCTGGTCTGTAGCAGGTTGAAGAAGGTTGTCTGTCTGTTCGTCACGTAGCGTCGAATTGGCCTCGGAACGTTTCACGGACCGATCCTGAGAGTTGCCCGCCTCTACTGACAGCTTACGCTTGGTGCGCGTCGATTCAGTATTTGAGGCCTCGTCGCTCTTTGATGTTGGGTTTGCATGAGCCTTCCCTTTAAGGATTGTATTTTTGTGCTCCGATGCCATCATCGAAAGCGAAGTAATCCGTAGAAGGACCTGGAACAGTGCGGACTTCGTGACGGAATCTCGAGAAGCCAAGTGAATATGTCAGGCGTGGTGTCCGCGCTATTATCACGATGTGAGAGAAAGGTTGAAGAAAATGGAATGAACTTGCAGGATGGTAGTCGTCTGTTCGAGCTGCCAGTTGACCGGAATATACAGAGGCAAGGCAGCATTAAACGGAGCTTGGAATACCGTGATCTAGTTCTATCTGAAATGTACGACCTCACTTTACCACCTTTATACTTTACTGTACGATAAGTCACTGTCGTCAACAGCATCTGGCGCAGGGAAGTACCAGCAGGATTCTAGTGGCGGAAGCTACAACTAACGCGACTTCCGTGATAAGCGAACAAGGAGGCCGATCGATACCATGGACGCGTCTTAGAATAACGGACATATCTCCTCCTGGCTCTGCTATGGACTTCCACATGTCGATAGCCTGACGCTCTGTGGAAGAGCGACGGGGACCACTCCGAATTACGAATTACGAATTACCAAAGCCAGGTCAATTGGTCCGTTATCTCTGCTGTCTCACCTGTTGTTGTCCGCTGCAGCCAGGTCGGGAATGTGCATATTCTATGCTCGCAAGAAAAACAAGTTTTGCTGCGGTCGTAAATTGTGCTCACCCTCAGCATAAGCACGTACCTCTCTGATCACTCCTTTGCTCTAAGTACTTATCTAAGATACGTATTTAGATCAGCAGATCAAGATTGCTCTCCCTCTTAGCCTCTTCACTTCGGGCGTTTCTTTTCTTGGCCGCAGCCCGCCAGGCCGGCAAGCGTCGTAATGGCTCACAGTGCGGCATCCCTTTTCCCTCGACCCCTGCGCTGTCGCACCAATTAGCAACAATGACATGGCGTAATCCACGACACCCGTTACCAAACTTGGCAATAGCGCTCCACTCGGCTCATTCGAGGCCCGCTCTTGCAGGCCTCCAACCAGATTCCGATCCTTCTTTTTGCCCTGCAGCTCGCTCTGACTTCTAACTTCAGCCAAATTCGGGGCCCACCATCCCCTTCCCCGCCCCCCCCCAAACGCCCAACGTCAATCCTGAAGTCTCTCACATCACCACTTCACCACCAGCCTCACTTCCTCCCACCCTTGCGCTCCTCCATACAATACCTTTTTGTAATTTTCAATCGATTTTTCTCATTCATCATCGCCTTCTAGTCCCTTCTTACGATTGATAATCAGCACTTTGCGACCGGTCGTCACTACCCACCCTCTTTCATTTTCCACGGTCGCGCATCGTATCTCCGCCAAGATACTTGTCCGAGTCACTACATTCATTCACCACTCCCCCACAAGGTTGTCAGCGACGAACCTTTGTGCCCATCTTGGATCCTCGACGTCGTCGCGTCCGCCCTCTTGTCCCTTTTAACCTCCAAAGACCTCTTTGCGACGTCAACCTGGGTCTCTCCGATCAACCGAGGGAGTTGGCGGCTCTACCTCCTTTGTCTTCGTACGTCAGCGAGACACATATCCAATGCTTCCGTGGTAAATGTTGCAAGACGGCCATGATCGCGTCGCATGGCATGTTCTCGTTTCCTTTGTTCCCCGGCACTCGAAATGAGAAGGCAGTACCTGGCAAAGGCAACTTCAAGCCAACGAAGCCGGCTATGACTCAGGTACCACTCCCCAATAACTTCAACAAAATGAAGAGGAAGCGTAGCGACACCAGTCCAGTGTCGCCCCGCTTGGGCTCACCTGTACCAAAGAGGAGGCTGGAGACGCTGAGCTATGTCCAGATCCCTGCTTTTGATAGTCAACCAACAGCATTTCCGACTCAAGGAACACAGACAGGAGAGGTCAGCATGCTAGATAAGTTTCAGGCGTCGCCCTATCAAAGTTCGAACGTTGGATTGGAACGAGCATCCGAAACCTTTCAAATTCACGATGGCTTGAGCCACCATAAGTCTATGGACAACAGCAATCTAGAGCACCCTGGGAATGCTACAAGCGCTACAGGCATCTGCAAAACGACCGCTCTTCATGAAGCCATCGAAGCCCAATTCGGGCTCGAAATACTTCTTAAACACAAGGAACTGCGTTTGATCGATCAGGAGTTTGCGAAATGCCAAGCTGCGCTGGAACAGCTACGACGCTGTCAAGTAATCCCGTATCCCGCAATGTCTTCGGATTTTGAAGCTATGCAAGCCGTCAGTAGAGGCACTGGACCCGTCTTCAACGATCGAGCACCACGCGCTGCTCCATGGGGCGTCGCAAATGGACCGTACTCTCGTCACTATGAACGATGGCTGATTCCTGATTCCGCGTTCGACGAAAGCATTCCCGAATGCGTGCAGGCGCCCATGTATGGTGGTAAATGTATGCCGGATAGAGCGACTAGAGGTTCCAAGTCGGATGCAGGGACGTTTGGCAGCCTATCGAGGTCTCAGCGTGGATCCAACGGTGCGAGACTGAAGGCACTTCCGCACGGGTATCCAGAACCAAAGGAAGAGAAAGGCCCCATGATTGTGAAGCGTGGGTCTGATGGCAAAATGGTCAAACTGGTCTGCTTGGACTGTCGTCGCAGCAACTTTAACAGCGCTCAAGGTTTCATCAACCACTGTCGAATAGCGCACTCGCGACAATTCTTAAGTCATGATGCTGCTATTGAGGCGAGCGGTGAAGAAATTGATGTGGATGCAGAAGGACTAGCGGGGGAGATGAACCATGGCTCACAGGCCACCGCTAGCTCCGTGCTAGTACACCCACTAATTAGAGCTTCTACTCACCTGGCTAGAGCACCCATGGAACATTCAACCTCTTTATCTTCAAAACAGAAAAGGTTACAAGCAAGCACTTCAGATACAGGTCAGCGACCAACGGTTATGAGCATATCTCCAAATATGTTTACCCCTTTGCAACCGACCGTGGCAGCGCCGGCTGCCCAAGCTGACCCTGCCCCCTTCAATGCATCTCCTCAGACCCCTCATCTATCCGCTCTCTTTGCCAAAATCGGTCGCGGTGGTGATCTCGACGAGATGGTGAATTCAGCCAGAGCAAGGCCTGACGTTGATCTTTCACCCTCAAGTGACGAGGAGGATGATGCAGAAGAAGAAGCGATGGAGGTTGCAGCAGGAATCACTAGTGCGCATCAAAGTCGTAGCACCCGCGGTGTGTTACGAGGTAGTGATCTCCTAGCAAGGCGGTCCAAGTCGCCCATGCCCTCAGACCACACGCCAGTCCATCAACCTTTCTCCAACGTGGCGCAGAAGCCACCATACCTATCCAACATCAATATCCACCAAGCCTACCCATCATCATACCATCCACATGAAGCACGAGAAGACCACAATACCTCCATGCAGGAGAGTAACACACCCTTTGACCTCAGTCCTAATACTATCGAGGCACACACAGCACCCAGTCTCGTGTCAGATGACGGGGATTATGAGAACACGCACTCTGATTCTGAGAGCCCTAGTCCCGCTGAAGCTGATGATGAGGAGGATCATTACATACACGCCGAGGTGATGGATCACGATGATATGGATCTAGGAGAAGGTACTTCTGCAGAGCATCAACTTGGTTTAGGGGGGAAACCTCACAGACCGACGACAGGGGTGAGATCTTCGGCGATGAGGACACCGATGGCTATCCACAATGGAGACTCAGAGCAAAGACATGTTAGCTTTGCGAGTCCAGGGAGAAGGGAGAGACGCGGCTCGAGGCCCAAGGACGAGAAATAATTCCCAACATCTGGTTCCCGGCAAACTTGGAGCGAGTGTTGGAAGGGTCGAATTTGCTATCATATTCTTTTTATCACAGTCTAAGATCAGCAGTATGTGCTGCAATCAGGGCAAGCGATGGCGTTTAGGAATGGGTGGCTATCTTGTGTATAAGATGATTTGCTTTCAAGGCAGGAACTGTGTTAACACATCATTGGCTTGAATTTTCTTCACCACGCGTTGGGGGATATCCTGGCTATGAGCCTGCAGGTGTATGCTACACACATGGTAGCGGAAATGACCTCGAGTGAGCGGAGCGCTGGGTTCGATAACAGTACAATGGAATCCATGTTGGCATCCTTTCACTACAAATGACATGCTTGTCAATATTGCTCAAATCTAGAGAATGCATTTTGGTTTGATGGCAGGGGACTCCCCGTCCCTGCAGATACATCCAGCGTCGATCAGACTAGGTCTCACTCATGGAGATCATTGGTAACGAAGTTGAAATCTGCCTGCAGCGAGCAGGGGCGGAGAATTCATCTGTGGCCGACCGATACAGTTATATCCAGTACATATTGATAATTGGCGAGCTTAAGTGTAGTGTAGAACGTGGTTTCATCAAAGTCATCGATTGAGACTCAGGAGTTCTTCGATATACTGCCTTGCATCAATGCCAATGCCCTCAGCCAGCTTACCAGGACCCCATGCCGCACTCGTACTCGACCCACTGACTTCTCTTCCAAACCTACTGCTCGATTTTCTCGCAGCAGGGGTAACATAATCACTGGCTTTTCTGATGAGGAAGGCTTCTCGAAAGCTGTTGTGATCGGCATCAGTGTTCTGCTTGAGAGGCGCATGTGGTAGCCTCATCCACACGACCCACCATCCCCGTGAAGTCTTGCATGTGCGTTCAAGTTCTGACATATTCCAACGGGTGGAGGTGTACGTATTCAAGATCTGCGAGTGGACGCTCAACGCTTCTACACGACTCCAAGGTGAAGGCGGAGACTTCTCATTGGAAGCCGATTTAGGCTCAGGGATATTGGGAATCGTGGTGTGTATCGTCAGGCGCACGGGGTCGTAGACAAGGTCGCAAATCGGCTGGGTACTGGCAATAGAGGCAGTGCTTTTCGGGCTAGCCGCTTCCCAAAGACGCTCGGACACTTTACTGGGAGATGTGCTGGCCAAGAGGGGGCGCTGTAAAGGTCCTAATTGATGATGAAGAGATCGATAGAAGGACGGTATGGCGAGAGCAACTGTTTGAAGCTCGAAAAGAAAGGTGAAGATGAATGGTTCTTGTACGTAAACAACGACTCGCACGTGATCAAAGTAGACCTCGGCTGCCCTCTCCGAATCGTTCAGAGAGTCCGTGTTTGGTCGAGGATCTCTCGGTTTGACTCGCTCAACATGGAGCTTTCGCATCACCACACAATTACTCAAATCACTGCTTTCCGAAGCGATTTCAGTATCTGTGCTGGCTACCGTATTAGGACCAACAGTCTCCGCTTGAATGCCTTCTTCAAGGTCACCCTGGAGACCTATCAGAAAGTAACCACGTGACATGTCCGGGTCCCGCGCAGTTTCGCGGTTGTCAGAGCTCGTTGTTGACATTGATGCTTTGCTGATATCCTCTCTGCGGAGGCTCGACACTCGTCTGTGGATGGGCGGTCTGCCAGATGGGATGCCCCATGTGGAGCCATAAACTCCAAGTGTAAGATATTTTACGAAAGTATCTGTACCAGAGCTGGCATCATGTGAAGACGCATCTACGCCAGATGGCTCATCCTTTGCGGGGGTTGTGTCTTTGCCCAAGGCAGAACTTGCACTTGCTATTGGGCGTGTCTTGTCTAGAGCAACGATAGACGGGGGGATGCGAGGACCTCCAGTCGAGCCGTTAGAATTCTTGTCTGGCTTGTGGCTTTGCGAGAGTGCGGCATTGGAGCCGCTTCGCTGTTTGTCAGCTGTCATGCCTGAATGACTATTATCTGGCGTCGATGACCGTATCTTCCTCCGTTTCCGACGAGGTGCAGACGATGGATTGTCCCGGACTCCAAATGCATCCTGTCCATGCATATGAAGCCACTCCATCCAGCTGGAGATGTTCCTCACAGAATCCCTACTCAAAGCGCCAATGCCCGAAAAAATGATGCCGTCAGAGGGCTTTGGATAGTCGCCGGAGAACCGCCAACCCGAACTGGTATCTCGTGAAATATGCCCGGACGAGGACCTCAACGAGGGGTGTCGACTGGATGGAGGTGCATCTCCGAACCGCGACACCACCAAATCTACAAGACCCTCAGTCCTTCCAACGAAGCCTTCGAGCACTTCTCTCTCACCGCTTCCCCACTCTTCTTCTCCTACACCAATTCCAAGCTCACCGCCGGCAGCAAGCTTGAGCCCATTGAAGATATCGACCGCAGGGTTGCCGTGTAAGAGGACATCCCAACTACTTATGAAAACATCCCAAAAGCGCTTCAAAAAGCCACAGAATTTTGGTCGTGGAACCCGCGCAAGAAGCTCTGCAATTGATTGTGCTTGGTGGATAAGGAAAATGTGGTGAGCGCGAAGGATCTGTTGCAACAGCAATGCAGGTGGGCAGACTTCTCGTGCAGAGTATTCGATAGGAATCGCAGCCTTTTGGGCTTCATTTTTGATAGACTCCTCAGGCGAGGTTGGAAGGCGTGTCAGATCAATGGACTATGTGAGACGTCAGTCTCGCTGTAGATGAGAGTTACACAAAATCCTACTGCCAACAGCCAGAAATCCGTCTCGAGCTCGTGCAAAATAATCCGAGACTTTTCAGTCTCAATGGAGTCTACCGATTTACCATTGGAGAAGTTTCTTTGAATCCTATCAGTTAAGCCCATTTCCAAAAGGCCAGTAATGAGTACTTGGCGAAGCTGACCATTCCCTGGGCCAATCCAATTTGTCGTAGTTTTTCCTCCTTCTCCTCCTTGGTCTCCTCGACTTCGCTAGAATCAACACCATCGCCACCTCTCTCAGCGCCATCTTTTGGCCTCGAGTAGTAGTACAATACTTGATCCTCAAAGGTCTCGTCAGACGAGCTCAAAGTAGGGTTGTATATAGCTAAAAATGAGAGAGTCGCGGGAACAACGCCGGCGCGTTCGAGGGAGATGGACATCTCATGATGGAGGAAGTGAAGGATATTTTGAAGGAAGACCTGATCCAGCCGATCTCGATGGTACCATACGAGCAATGGGACTGCAGGATGGTGATGCAACTAATCGATGGGCTTTTGCACGGAGAAAGAGTCCCGTTCTACCGACGCTAGTCAGAATGCAGCTCCCAATTCCAACCAACGGGATTCTTTTGGTTTACCGCTTTCACTATCACTTGCCAGCCAGCCTAACAATTCTGCCGTCTTCGACACAGGAGTGACAATATCGGGCCATCGCACTGCCCGAAAGTTGTCGCACATACAAAAGCAGATCGTGTAGCGCAACATCTTCACAAATACCCATAGCATCAATCTGAGCAATCATCATGTCTGACAATGGGGCTGCAGCAGAGGATGATCGCTCACAAATTAAAGACGAGGGTGGAGATGATGAAGTAAGAGATGGACCGTTTCGCTATGTTCACTGCTACGACGTGTGCATGCGCCTCGAAAGTGGCTAGGGGTGCTGCAAGACCGTAAAAGAATGGGCGCTGATCAAAAAATTGTGCAGGAAGAAATATCAGCAATGAAGAGGAGGGTAGCTGAGATGGAGGCAGAAGCAGCGAAGTTGCGAGACATGCAGGCATCATTGGATCAGCAAGACAACGATCTGCGGGAAGACAAAGAGGACATTGATGCGCGAAGTATATTTGTTGGCAACGTGGATTACGGCGCATCACCAGAAGAGATTCAAGCGCATTTCCAAAGCTGTGGCTCGATCAATCGAGTCACCATATTGCTCGATAAGTTTACTGGACATCCTAAAGGGTCCGTGTCTTGAATCTGGCATCGTCTTCCCTAATGCTCGCTTGATCATCTGCACAAATGTTTATTTGGGAGGTTGCTGATGGAGAAACGTAGCTATGCTTACGTCGAATTCACCGAGCCACAACTTATTGCTCAGGCACTGGTGCTCAACGAGAGTATTTTCAGGGGCAGGAATCTCAAAGTCAGCTATCTCCCCCCCTCTCTTCATGCCGCAGCTGCTGATTTTATGGATCAAGGTAGTACCCAAACGCACTAACCTACCTGGCATGACTCGTGGAGGCCGTGGCGGTCGGGGAGCACCTCCTCCACGCGGGCGAGGTGGATATGGGCGAGGAGGCTACGACAGGGGAGGTTATGACCGTGGCTACTCTCCTCGAGGCGGTTACCGTGGAGGATACCGAGGTCGACCTCGAGGATTTGCACCATACTGACCAATCTGACCTTTACAAGGGGGCTGTATGGAATTATGTGGCTGGGAAATCAAAGAATTGACATATCCAAGCCGACCCACCTATTTTGCGTCGACGAAGGAAGCAAGGACTGAAAATAAATTGGGGGGACTAAGATGCGTACGGAGCTCGACAGGACTTGATTGACTGTATCAATAGGCATCTTAATTCCACACATTCTATTTGGATAACTCAATCATGCTTATGAGAATAATTATTGTAGCATGTTTTATATTTCTTGGGGGGAAAGCCATCTATATTCGGGCGTCGGACTTGATACTCCGTCATGGTGATTGTAGGGCTGATGTTTCCAAATCGAGCCTTCCATAGCAGTGGGGAAAAGTCAAGCGTAACAACCTTACTGTAACTTCCAACAAACCAGGTCTACTCTCAAATCCTTGTCCCGAATTGATGCTCATGGACTGCTGTTTTGAAGATAGGAAACATGATGCGATGAGGTAGTCCGAAATATCCACCTACACAGCCCCCTCGAGCCTCAGAACCTTCGGGACCGTTAGATCCTGACCGCTCGGCCTCCACCTGCGCGCCTCACCTCTCTGACGGCATTGTTGGACGAACCTGGAGGCCTACTGAGAGTGTGAGACTGTGCATTGGCGATATGGAATCCGACCTACCAGCGTATGTTGCCTCTTAGCAGTGAGCGAATCATATCAAGCTGATGGTGAACAGGGCGCCGAACCTGAGGGTGACGAGTATGTTCTTCTCGGTGGCTTGATTAATATATCATCTGTGGTGGGACTTATATTGAACAGTAATTGCGGCCGATGGTCTATATAAACGCGATGTTTTCAGTAAGTCGCCGCTCAAAGCTCGACTTGGTCAGGTAAGGACTGACCGGCATCACTGTAGGATTTCCCGATCCCTTTGCCGTTGCGACAATATCGGGAGAGCAGACTCGAACAACGTCGGTGATCAGGAAGACACTGAATCCATACTGGAATGAAAGCTTTGACATGTATGGGGCGCAGATCCGTCTTTGGGAAAAGGAGAGGCTGACGTGCAATAGGCGAGCATCGGAAGAAAGCATTTTAGCGATTCAGATCTTTGATCAGAAAAAATTCAAGAAAAAGGATCAAGGGTTTCTAGGCGTGATTAATGTGCGAATTGGATCCGTCATGGATTTGGACGTTGGCGGAGACGGTGATTGTTCACTGTGCAACCATGCAATACTTACGGGTACTGACATCGATTTCTTAAGAAATGCTTACACGGGACCTTAAGAAATCAAACGACAATTTGATTGTACATGGAAAACTCATCGTCAACCTGTCTACAAATCTCGGAGCGCCTGTCAATCAGCCAAATCCCCCTGGACATCCAGGTTCATCCTTATCTGTAGGAGGTGGAAGTGTTACGTCCGCAAGCAACGGCGTACCTCCGAGATCTCCCGTGGGCTCAAGTGCACCAGTGGGAGACATTCCTTTGGACAACCCTCCACCTCATACTCCGGCTCCACCCCAACCTCAAAATCCTGCTCCTCTAGGTGCACCATCTGGAAATCCTCCACAATCGAACGGTACTAGTGAATCAGGGCCAAGTGGTTCAGGTCACCTCAGCTCATTTAGAGATAACCAAGGCATGTTGCCTGCCGGTTGGGAACGACGAGATGATAATTTGGGAAGGACTTACTATGTAGACCACAATACCAGGACCACTACTTGGACTAGACCATCGACAACCTACAATGAACGAGATCAACGAAGTGCCATGGAAGCAAACACCCAGCTGGAGCGACGCGCTCACCAGAATCGTATGTTGCCAGAGGACCGGACAGGCGCGAACTCACCCAGTCAGGTAGAGTCCACACCTGCGCCACCACCAACTACAAATACTGCAAATGCAGTGTCTATGATGGCCACCGGTGCGACAACTGCTGGGACTGGAGAGCTTCCAGCTGGCTGGGAGCAACGACACACACCAGAGGGCAGATCTTACTTCGTTGATCACAACACACGGACGACTACGTGGGTAGATCCCCGTCGGCAGCAATACATCCGCATGTATGGCCAGAACCCGAATGGCAACAATACCACGATCCAGACTCAGCCGGTGTCACAGCTCGGTGCTTTACCAAGTGGATGGGAAATGCGCCTCACCAACACCGCAAGAGTGTACTTCGTCGACCACAATACCAAGACCACAACATGGGATGATCCCCGATTGCCGTCATCCCTGGATCAGAACGTACCACAATACAAGCGGGATTTTCGGCGTAAACTTATCTACTTTAGATCCCAACCTGCTCTGCGTATCCTGTCTGGTCAATGCCACGTCAAAGTCCGAAGAGATCACATTTTTGAAGACTCTTATGCCGAGATCATGCGGCAAAACGCCAATGATCTCAAGAAACGACTGATGATCAAATTTGATGGGGAAGATGGCCTGGATTATGGAGGCTTGTCAAGGCAAGCGACACCGTCTTCACGAATGTGCTCGTGTCAATACTAATTTTCTTGCAGAGAATTCTTCTTTCTTCTATCCCACGAAATGTTTAACCCGTTCTACTGCCTGTTTGAATATTCCGCCCACGACAATTATACCCTCCAAATCAACCCGCACTCCGGCATCAATCCGGAACATCTAAATTACTTCAAATTCATCGGCAGAGTGGTTGGCTTGGCCATCTTCCACCGACGCTTTCTTGATGCATTTTTCATCGGCGCTTTTTACAAGATGATCTTGCGGAAAAGGGTTGCTCTTGCAGACATGGAGGGTGTAGATGCTGATTTCCACCGGACTTTGACCTGGACTCTGTAAGCCGATTACGCTGGAACAGTCTCAAACTATAGCTGACCATCTCTACAGAGAGAACGATATCACAGGTGTCATAGAGCCGACATTCTCCACGGAAGACGAGAGCTTTGGAGAGATCCAAACCATTGACTTGAAGCCCAATGGGCGAAATGTTGAGGTGACTAATGACAACAAGAAGGAGTACATCGAGTGCGTCCTCCATGATATCAAGACTACGTACGAAGTTCGTTAGAGACCTGCTGACCACCTCACAGGCTTATCACGGAATGGAGAATCCAGAAACGAGTGGAAGAGCAATTCAACGCTTTCGTGACTGGATTCAATGAACTTATTCCACCAGACCTGGTCAACGTCTTCGATGAGCGCGAACTTGAACTACTTATTGGAGGTATCGCAGACATCGACGTTGAGGACTGGAAGAAACACACAGATTACCGAGGCTATACCGAACAAGACCAGGTCATCAGAAACTTCTGGACCGTGGGTTTCCAGAAATCCCAAATGATGGCGAATACTGACTGGATTAAAGTGCATCCGAAGCTGGGACGCCGAGCAAAAGTCGCGCTTGCTGCAATTCGCGACAGGCACATCCCGAATCCCTGTCAATGGATTTAAAGATTTACAAGGCAGCGATGGGCCCAGAAGATTTACGATTGAGAAGTCCGGTTCTGATAAGGCTCTGCCGAAGTCGCACACCTGGTTTGTTTGAAAGCATTGGCGCTTAAGAGAACAGTCAACTAATACCTCTTATAGTTTCAATCGGTTGGATCTGCCTGATTACAAGAATTACGAAGACCTATCGGGCAAATTGACCATCGCGGTTGAGGAGACGGTGGGCTTCGGACAGGAGTGAGAAAACCTCGACTGTGATTGAGACTAGCCAATGCATACGGCGTTTGGGATATCGAAGTCATGCATAGTGCAAATTGGGTTCAGATAGGCCGCAAGCGATGTCATTGTCCATAAGAAGTTGGGTGCAAGCACTCTGGGTTTTCGCTGTAGACATAACTTCGTTGACGACGATCCGGAAGCGGCGTGCAGTAAAATACATCCAATGATATCAACGTTCAAAAAGTCCCTTCCGTTGCATGCTTCTGGGTTTCGGAACTCCTTTTCGCCTTCACTCAACAGCGCCTTCTCGGTCTTTGTCATTAATATACAATCGACATGGCAATCAAGGCAGAGACTAGACGACCAATAAGGATCCTCAACTTGTCAAACACGCCAGCGAACAAGGCAATACTCTCGAGCGTGTGTCTACTTCCTAAACGAGTCCATTCCTTGTAGCCAATGTCACTCCTCTTACTATATGATATAACACAATTTCTAATAGCACCAGGAAGTAGAGCATGACCACTTATAATCCTTCGAGTGATTTTTTATCCACATACGTATTCCCTCCAAACGGCCTCCCCTAACCTTCTACGCCACCCATTTCCTCCTCTTCAAGGTACACCTCCGCATTACCATCTTCCCCACAATGTACAAATGTCATAAGAAGACACTTCCAGGATCACATACAAATCTTGAGCCCCCTTATCAAGTAGTCGTGAGGCTAGATATCCTAGTGTAGTGGTGTTCTCCTTGTACTTAAATGTGTGGCTACCGTGCCACCCTATAAAAGATATCTGTGGGTATGGGATGCTGAGTGTCTTTGCCAAGCAACATATTCGACTTGCACACGCTGCAGTAATTCAGCCGTTGTTTCAGGGTGGGCGGTAAGCCCTGGTATTGGTCAGAAAGCATGGTTTCCTGCCCCCAAGACCGGAAATTATAGGCGGCGCATACTGCAAGCGCCTTGTAGATAATTCGATACATTAAAGTTTTGTTGTCAAGTTGTATTGCTTCTCACTTTCAGCAAATAACTATTCGTGAGTATCGACCGCAACATCAACGAATACAACTACATCTAAGATGAGATGGACCACTGTTATCGCCGCTGCTCACGCGTTTATAATGGCTCGCTCGGTTTCTGACGATCTCTTCTTGCGAATGCTCAGCTTTCCTTCAGTTTCTTAGCGTTTTGTCACATCCTTACTAGGGAGCCATAACTAAGTACTGCCTATTTCGATCTCATTGGTCAAAAACAGCAATGGAGAGGCTATGGGAATCCTTCCCGAGGCTGAGTGTTCATTCTGGGCGCTTACATATGAGTTCTCCGGGTTTCACGCTTGTCATTCCCGGGCGTCAAGAAAGATTCCTGCTCGTCGATTGGTTGATATCAGACTCAATGCAGCGATCTATTTGCAAACTTGTGTAACGATACAATATTATCTCGAACGAAATCTTGTTCCGCCTGTCCACTACATTGATACAAGGGTTGACGTTGGCATTTTCCAGCTGCAGCTAGAAGCACGATCGTTGATTACCCAAGACTTACACCCTTCAATACGCCAGACTGTATACTATGAAATGACACTAGAGTTGGATCTGATATGTTTGTCAACGATGGAGTTATCCCAGATTAGCCCGGCTAGTTCAATTTATACTAGCTAGGTGATTTTCTCAATGAGAGTCCAGCAGCACGAAATGGATTCCTCTCCTCTCCTCTTTTTCTCTTTCCTACACTTTTCTGTCCCTGTATTGCCGATGTTTCCATGCAATTTTTTCATTTGCGTGCAACATACTGATAGGCTGCGCTCCGCTTTGATCTGCTCTTTATTGTTCTGGGAAGCCTTCCTCTCCTTTTGGGTAACAGCCTCCCTCGGATTAACAGGGAAGGCATGTTCTATTCGTCCAATGCAGCGCTAATAATATTCGTACTCATTCTTGATGGCATCAGGTCTGGCTTCGTTGCTTCGAGCCCACAAACACTGTCCAGAAGGCTTCCAGGTTCTCTAACAGTTGTTTCGCAGGCTCGCAATGGCTCTAGTAGTGCTTCATATGCTGACCCATCTGGAGCTCGATCGCGCGCTCATGATAGTCCCATTACCACTGCTCCGTCAGCATATTCGCAAGTTTCCAGTCCTTCGGACGACTGGTGTCTGGTAGGAAGACCAGCCTGCTCAGGAACTAAGACTTGGGACGGCCCTTCACTATCCCTGAGCGACCAATGCGTCCTCTGGGACAGCTCCTGCACTGGCGATATCAACTCCGCAGCGCGGAATTTCTTTGATAACAGGTGGATGGCGGATGAGAAGCCTTGCTGGAAGTTCAGCAACAATGCGTCCTTGTCTTGTACTTTGTACGAGACACCAGAGACATTATCGGCCATGAGCAGAATGAAAGACTGGATGAGAGGTACGCAGTGTTTGTCGCTGAGTAGAAGCCTACATCCTCTCACTACTACCATCACTGACGCCGGCGCTACTCTTGTTACGACTACTGCCGAGGCCACTGCTGTTGGAGAGACCTGCTGTGGTAACGCCATCATCGAGGCTCAGAACGTCGATATTTATTACTGGCCCGAACCAGGCACCAATACATCGTGCCTATCAGTCGTTGGAACTAGTATCAACCCGCTCTATTACGGCGCCACGACCGGTTCGGGACCAGCATACTGGGGTTGCACAGCCAAAGATCCGACAACGTCGACTTTGATCTCCATGCTTGGTAGTCCTGGGACAGAACAAGTCTGGACGACTGTAATGGACCCACAGTCCATTATCACCACGGCTCGAATCACAGAGGTCAATTCCTTAACATTCAAGATACCCCTTGTCAATCCATGGTCACCGCCAGCTTGCGCTGGAGTGACTTCCGCCATTGCGAACCCAAGCACCTCTACCCCACAAAGCGTCGCACAGAAGTCTATTCATGCAAGAGGGCACTCTCTGGTTATTGGATCTTCAATCACACAAGATGACGGTTTGCCAGTCAGTACCGTTGTGTCTGGGAGTTTCACGTTGTGAGTGCTAGCTAAAGGGCTTTCTTGTCCTCTTGTTCACTAATACTGACAAGTACAATACTGACAAGTACTTCACCATCCATATACGCCAACTTTCACAGTATATCCGCTGCTGATTGGTGCGGACCGGTGGGATCAGAGGCAACGATAACACAAACGATGCTCACCTTCTCCGCAGGAGAACTATCAACAATTGCAGGACCTCTTCACAATCCTGTGGGCTCATCGCATCAGAATTTCTCGACCAGGATCTTTGATTTCGCTGACCTACCTTGCCCACCTCAAAGCGTAATGGTAAGCCTAAAGGACCCAGAACCCCTTCATAATAAGCTGATGCGCCCTCATCGTTCAGGAAGAGAATTGGTACATGCCAGCACCCGGCGAACCTTATCGTCCGCTTCTCGCTCTGCCGAAGAAACTCATGGACATGGATCCTGCGTATAGGTCTGTTTCCGATGCGTTTTTTACAGCGTACGATCCACCGAAGACGTTGGTGGTGGCTGCCGCAATGGTTGCAGACATGAATACAGTCCATGCCGTAGCCTCTCCAGTGGTACCGACACCGGGTCCAGGTCTGGATGTAGGCGCATCGAAGACCGTGACCTTGAACGAGCCAAGTTCTGTATCTGTAAATGTTCAAATCGTACCTCCACCTGGAAAGACATCGGATCCAGGATCAGATCCAGGCAGTCACCAGCCTCAATTTGAATCGAATCAACAGGGAACCGGTCCTGAGACATTGAAAAGTCCGGGCAAGCAGAGGGGGACTGTCCAAGACCCTGGGATGGCATCACGATCAAGCACACTGGAGACTACAAAGCCGACGAACCAGGTGGTATCTGGTCTGGACCCGGAGGGCATCTCACCTGATCAGACGTCACGGATGGAAAGCACTCTTGCCCCAAGACCACATAGCCAGCTAACAGTGAGCCCAAACAAGCAACCAGATATCTTTCTGAGTGGTCTACCATTTGGGAGCCAACAAATGCCGAAAGGTTCACCACCCTTTGAGGACACCGCAGCGCAGCCAGCTCAGAGCTTCTTGACTTCAGGAGCTTCATCTTTTGCAGAAGTATACCCAACGGCGGCTGATCAATTCATGGTCACAGGTGCTTCCGATATTCCAGGAAAGACTAACAATGCGGCAAAAGCTCCTAGTGTCATGCCCACCGGGCAAAGCAATAGCTTTGAGGGCGGCGATGTGATCGCGCATCTGTCAGGCGTGGGAAGCATTCTTGCTACATCACATGGCAGCCATGCATTACAAGCAGTGTCAAAGGGAGTGTCGATCCAGGGCGATACCATTTCTACTGGGCCTGTGGCCATGACGATATCGGAGACTGCAATCTCGGTTGGTTCAGCTTACAGCATTTCCTTAGAAGGTACGCCAGACATACTATCAACCCCTACTCCTGCTCCAACAACAATATTGGTCAACGGAGCTGTGGCTGTGCCACTCCAGAACGGAGTCTCCAGCACGACACTGACGATTGGAGCCCCTGCAATCGCCGGAACCCCAGTGTCCTTAGATGAATCGAGCAAGCTCGCCATTGATGACGGTGGTACCAACATTGACACACCACTTGCTTTGACTAGTCCTGACCTTTCCAAATCGGGTGACAGTATACCTATGACAGATACCCATCAAGCCACCGAATCGGTGGTAGGCTCGGTAACCTTGGTCCTTCACAGCTCGAATGGTTCCTTGGGCAGCTTGATGGTAGACGTTTTGCATACCGGGGGGACCCTTGCTAACAGTGCATTGACAAGCTCCCAAATCACCTCAACACCTGGTCCGAATGGTAAGCCTAGCGGTGGACACAATTTCACATCGATAGCAGGAAGTGCGCAGAGCGGTTTACGGTGGATACTCATCATAACATTCGTGGCTATTCTCATAGTGTGGTTGCATACGTAAGATGCATCGAAATGTGCGACAGCCTTTGGACCAAGGGAGAGCGCCATGAATCAGGAACATGGATGTTCTGCATCTGCAGGGCTCGAAAAGCAACCAACCGCAGACTCCCGCGCTGTCGGACAATGTTTCATCCCACACGCTGACAAGGAGACCCGGTCAATCCTCAGCGCTGCAAAGGGAAAGGAAACTAGAACAAAGCTTTGATGGGACGTCCGATAAGTGGAGACGGCACCTTTCGTTCTCTTTTCAATGGATCACGGACCACGTGGAGCGTCCGTCAGCCTGGCTGGCAGCAGTGGCAGCAGTGGCAGCAGTGGCAGCGCATTGTTTCAAATGTGTTGGACGAACCAGAATGGGCAGACAAGGTCTCGCAACGTGAACCTGGTCGGATGCGGTCAGGAGAAGGGTGAAGATTTGGCAGCTGCAAGAGCCATTGGCTGTGTGCTTGTTGAACGGTGGCGGTGAGCTAAGACTAGTGCGGCCGGCAAGATTCTACCCCTGAGGGCCTGAAGATCTTCGGCAAGATGCGAGGGGGTCTTGGGGATTAATCGAACAACAAAACCCCCTCTCTTTGCTCCCTCTTCTTGTTCTTCACCATCCACCACTCTCACTCGTCCATCAGTCCGTCTTTGTTCCTCGATCTTTTTTTACCACTTTCCTTCATTGCTGTCCTAGAGACAAGCAGCCTTTCATTTGACCCAGAGCTAGCATCTACCCTCATTTGCCCAGTGTTAAAAGCCCGCCATCCAGCACGCTCACCAAGTACTCTACCCGCAACAGCCAATTCGATACCACTTCGAAACCGCAGCCACAGCACCTTGATCGCTAGTCGATTGACCACATTCATTTATCACATTCAGTGACCACATCCATCTACCACATTCATTCACGGACTGATCCTCGACTTGAACATACTCAAATTCAATACAAAACTCACTAACATGAAGTCATTCACCCCCATCGCTCTCAGCCTGCTCCTCGCAGTGGCCGCAGCCGTGCCATTGGAGAAGAGAGGCTACACCGCCACCATTATCGAGGATGTCACCGAGACCGTCGATGTCTACACCACTGTCTATGTCCAGCCAGGTGACCCCCGTCTGGCGCAGAACCAGCAGGCTGCTGCCCAAACCTCGCCAAGCTCAGCTTCTGAAGCCAGTACTTCAGCACAAACCAGCTCGACTCCAGTCTACGTTCCACAGCAAAACAAGGACGCCGCATACATAGCACCGGCTCCTACTTCAGCTCCTGCTACTATTTCAACGCCGATCCCTACCTCAACACCGGTCCCCACATCCACACCTGTTCCAGCACCGTCCGTCACCCCTTCTAGCACTCCTGCAGCCGTGGCCCAACCCGAGATCAAGGCAGTGGCTCCAATTCAGTCCTCCGCAGCACCTGTCCCCAGCTCATCTGCACCTTCTGGCTCTAATTCCGGCTCAGGCGCTACTGGCGGTGCGTGCGGTACAGTAAACGGCAAGTGTATGGCCGGCGATGTGACCACGTTCGAGGGCGCTGGGGCAGCTGGCTCCTGCGGCTGGGTGGATCCGGATAAGAGCCCAAACTATGTCGCACTTGCTCACGAAATGATGGGTACTGAGTCAAATGGTGGCGGTAGCATGAACCCTTACTGTGGTCGTACCCTCAAAATCTCAGCCAACGGCCAAGAATACGATGCAGTGCTTACCGACAAATGCATGGGCTGTGAAGGCCAATCTCTTGACCTTTCACTGTCGCTGTTCAACCAAATCTTCCCCACTGCTGGGGGCACGGGAAGATTCCACAACATCGAGTGGCGGTTCACCAGCTAGATGTCTCTTGCTGAGTAATGAGCTACGCCGATTGTACCTCCTACGACGGTTTAGCTCTGCTGATTGGGAGAATGGAGGAGCTAGGCGAAGAAAAGGCTCGTATGGCTTGGAACATTTGCACTTTCATGAAGGGGGAATACTTGGATTCTAAGGGTGTTGGGGTTTAGGGAACCATTTTACCACGACGGACGATGCTGAGCATCTTTGGAAAGACTCGGATTTTTGTAAATACTTTATAACTTCAGATTGAAGAGCAAGTCAGAATGACTAGCACACAATAGACCAAGACATTGAAAACTGCAGATTCGATTAATGTATCGCATGTACTGCCAACGTGTCGAAGAGTTGATGGTAGTGCTATTGAGAAATAGATTACCAGGCATCCCCTCGGCGTGCCGCCCATCAAATAGTGGTAAGGAGATTACTGCCAGCAGTCCCATCACACACTTGACTCTAGTGTATACCCAGTACCGTACTCAAGACGAGTCTTAAATAAATCCCAACAGCCAAGTGTGAATAAACGTACGCAAATTGAGAGGCTGACTGAAATTACTAGAAAATCATAGCGCTTTAACGGCAGCACCAGTGGCATAGTTCCAATTATGGATACCATAAATGGTCTCTTGTGCTCGAATCTCTAGTAATCTAGCTCTCTCCCTGCTCGCATCATTGTAGCCGTGGTCATGAGGATCTCCAGCAGAGTTCTGGGATCGTACATCAATCTCCATCGCCCTCTCTCGAGCGGCTGCGTCCCCGTCCTAGGCTCGTGCTTGGGCGTCTGCTGTGCGCGCTTGAGCAGATGCCACGGCAATCGTTCCACGAGACTGAGTCGCTCCTGCTCGGACTTGAGCCCTGATGGCTTGCTCGTAAGGCGCCGCAGAGGAGGGGTTTGATCGGTCCGATATTTCTGAGGGTTGAGGTGACCCCAAGTAGTCTGCTCGTAGAGTCGCTTGAGTGGGTTCCATTGGCGCTGCATCTTTTGCAGCAGCAATGGCGGTAGCGACAGGATCATGGGGAGCGCATGATGGTGGTCGAAAGTCGTCCGTACTGGTAATTTACTGCTACGCAGTGCATATTGAGACTTTCTTTTCGAATGAGATCAAGGAGGTTGCTCAGATCATGCAGGACCTTTTGGTACAGACTGAGCTTCGGGTCTTTGGTTTGCGTGTAGAATAGAACTGAAGGAAGACTCGAGGTAGACATGGATGGTGTTCCACCTCACCACGCGTCAGCCCAATAGACAGTACTCTATAGGCTTCTAAATGCCTAAAAGTCGAGAGCAATTGCGCAGCTCTTCACTTTGGACGCTTGGCAGGACCTTGCCTCGGCCCGAAAGCGTCAGAGAGACTCACAAGCTTGGAAGCAATTATTGCTATATTGCATACACGCAAGCAATTCGGGGCTCAAGGCCGTTCCAGTTCCTTCCCTACAGATGGACATCCGTGTCCTCACCTCCGCTGACATTCCCCACGTCCAAGCCACCAATATCACCAATCTACCCGAAAACTACTTCCTGAAATACTACCTCTACCACGCCCTCTCATGGCCGCAGCTTTCCTACGTTGCCGTCGATGCATCGCGCCCCAAGAAAACACCATATGACCCCCCTAAGATCGTCGGATATGTGCTTGCCAAGATGGAGGAGGAGCCGGTGAATGGCATACAGCATGGTCATATCACTAGTCTGAGTGTGATGAGGACGCACAGGCGGTTAGGCTTGGCGGAGAAGCTCATGAGACAAAGCCGTACGGTGATTCTGCACTGTCAAGCGATTCTCTCGAGCTAATACAATCTCATATCACAGAGAGAGCAATGGTCGAAACCTATGATGCCCAGTATGTCTCGCTTCACGTTCGCATGTCCAACATTGCCGCGCTGCGTTTGTACCGGGATACATTGGGCTTTCAGATGGAGAAAATAGAAGCCAAATATTATGCGGATGGGGAGGATGCGTATAGCATGAGGATGGACCTAAATCCCATGAGGGAATTGCTGGCAGCTGACGATGCCTATGCGGACGAAGGTGAGGAGGTAGGTGACGTTGGGAAGAGTGAAACAAATGAAGGGGGTAAGGAGAAGAGGAAGAGGAAAGTGAAGCTAGGAAGAGGACTAGGGGTGGGTGAATTGGTGGAGAGGAATGAGAGCCATCATTAGACTCGTGAGATAGAAAAGGAGACCATGAAAAACGCTCAGCAACTGCATGCGGCCCAATGTGAAGATTGACAAGATTGACATATAGAACACTGTAAGTCTTTAGAGCCGTGACCACCGCCCAGCCTATATTGTACATCCACATACCATGAACCGCTATGCAGGATTTCTAAAAAAAAAGAACATAGGGGCTGTCGCCATTCCCAAATCGTTGTCAAACTAAGGTGCCAAATGCGACAGGAGGAGAGTATCTGAAGATCCGTTATGAGATGGTCAAGCAACCATTGGCGACTGTGAATCTACTGCGACTGGTGACGGAGTAGCTGGAGGAGGTGGTAGCTGTGAGGGTCGTGTAAGCTATTACTTCGTATAGTCAAACAGAAAACAACTTACATCGAGCCTCGTGTTCTCTGCCATCATTCTCTGCATCCCAATTCCCACGCCTTCTATCACCGCCAGTAGGCACGCGCACCCTATAGCTGAGGTCGTGGCCGCCCTCCTCCCCCCCCGTATCGCCAAAGCGCCCCCTGTAAAGAATCCAGCAATGATAGCGTTGTATGGATCCTCCTTCTTTCGTATACCCTTGACCGCACAGTCGAATGTCGAGAACAAGCCACCCCATACGCCAAAATTACCACCTAGGACCGGAGCTCGCGCTTTGATAGCTGTAATGGCGCCGATTCGACGCTCACCGTAAGGTGAATTGCGAAAGCCTTTGACACCGTGCCACACTGCACCACCTACACCCCCTATCAAAGAACGAAGGTGTCAGCTATTGAAGTCGAGGCTGCGGTGACAGTTTGGAGGTCATCAGAGCCAGCCTACCCATACAGAATGCTCCGCCAAAGTCACTTAAGACTACCCTGTTATCAGTGGTTTTAGTGCTTGATATCTTCATATATTTTGGAGCGTATTACCAGGGACAAGGGTCTCGAGAATGGTCCATGCTGTGATTGGGCTCGTTAGGCATGGCGAAAAATGAGCCTCAAGGGCTCGATGTCTCGGTAGTGGCGTGGAGGTGGGATGTTCTTAGTATTGGCCTTCGAAGATCAAAATGTTCCGTGGTTGCTGATGATGCAGCAGATTTCGCTAGACCGTTCTACCTCTCAGCCCTAACCCTAAGGTGCATGTCTCACCAAGCGAGGCCTAAAGTGCTTGTCAGCACGCCAACACGCCAACATGCGGGCTGAATAAGTGCTTTATAACACCCGGCTTCCACTGCCCTTGATCTTCTTTCCACGACTAGCGATCAAAGCTTATGGAACAGAACCATATACGAGGGAGTCAGCCTTCCTACTATGAACGGTGGGCTTCCTTCAATGAATCGAAGTTGAGATATGGTCTGCTGCAATGGCAGCCACATCACTACGGGACCCAGATGCCGCTACAATCCAAGCTCCAACCCAGAAGCTAGCCAATGCTTCAACACAGGGCTTCGAGGGGCCAACTGAGCACTCAAAAGGCCATTTCCACACTGGTCACCGGCTGAGAAAGTTGTTAAGACCCAATGGGAGACGGGTTCACATTGCTGCTACCCCAGAGGAGCATATTCACCTGACGCGTACACTGCCCAACATTGAGCCGGACGACAACTTTGACTGTTACATACATGGTTCCGAGGCACACCTCGAGGCTGTGCGAGAAATCCATGCCCATCATGAACAGCGGCGGCTTCATCTGCGCCATACGCATGGGAATGTATATGAAGAATTCGAGCATGTCAAGATGGAGCTGGACACACTTGCTGACGAGCTACATCATTTGACTGACCACGGCGTCCTCATGGACGCGAACTTCTCGAAATTTGGCTATGACGCCCATATCAGGACAAAGAATTCCGAACCATCCTCCAGTTCGAGCTCAATCAGCGGAGACCTCTCATCTATGCATGAGAAGCGAGATTGGGATGCCGAGCGCCGCAAAGGACAAGCCCTCAAGTTCTATGTCAAGCCAGCCGTTCGTCAGTACTGGCACAAGGGTTTACTCTGGCGAGCCTCAGACGTTGAGGAAGTGGCATCGTTTGAGCTATTTGTGGACCTTCTTTACGTCGGAATCATAGCCGTGGTCGGCGACGCCGCCGCAGAAGACGCTACAGGCTTCGGGCTAATGAGGTTCTCTGTCACTTTTATTCTGGGCTGGAAGATATGGAGTGATTTGACCCTAATCGTCAGCTGGTTTGAGACGAACGACATCTTCCAACGTATACTAGTTTTGTTCGTCATGATCTGCCTATTCGGGTTTACCTTGAACATCGCGCAGGCCTTTGAAAGCACTTGGATTCAGATGATTGCCTTCTATCTTACCTCGAGGCTTTTCAATGCTGTCTATTATCTGTGGATTGGGTGGCTCATACCAATGGTGCGGGGATATATGATAGTCAATGCTACAATGGTAGCCATTCCTTGTGCTCTTTGGATTGCCAGCATCCAACTCGAGTATCCTGATCGATTGACTCTAATCTGGATTGCGATCGTCATCGATCTCTTTGGCATAATGTGTCTTATTTGGGTGAAACGATGGGCAGAGAAACAACATCCAGGGTTCGCATCCAAGAATGCCAAGTGGTTCGACTTTTTCCCTGCTATCAACATCGAACACAAGACGGAAAGGACTAACGCGTTTGTGACTCTTGTCTTTGGTTACTCTGTGGTCGCTCTTCTCTTCCAAAATAGAGCACCCTATGGCATCAACGGCTTCTTCGGTAAAGCTGTCCTTGGACTCATCCAGGCTTTCAGCTTCAATTGGCTGAACTTCGAAATCGACTCGTGTAACCTCCATACTCATGCCATTCGCCGTCACATTATGTCCTCGATGGTATGGATGACCGCACATTTGCCATTCATTATGGCATACGTACTCGCTGGGGCTTCTTTGTCTAGGCTGGTGCTTGCCAGAGACTGCCGCGACACTAATCCTGACGACTTGACAGCAGCTTATTTAGCAAAGTCCGAGTCCGAGGTGCCTAAGGGTCTGCGATGGTTTTACTGTGCTGGCTTTGGTACTTCTCTACTTTGCATGAGCATCATCTCCCTATCTCATGTCCATAAGGTGTTCGATGGGCAAAGAATCAAAAAGGAATACCGGCTTTTCAACCGCGTCGTGGTGGCCATCATTCTGATCTGCCTCCCACTGGCCGAATCGCTTGACTCTCTCCGACTAATCGCGGTTACCACAGGACTGGTGGTCTACGTGTTAATGATCGATGTCTACGGGTCGACGTCCATCTATGACGATTTCTGGAAGTGTACTAGCCAATGCAAATACCGCGCAGACTGCCCGCTGAAAAAGAACATTCTCATTGACGCGCTCAAAAGGGGTACGACGATCAAATTGGAGGAGGTTCAAACAGATCGCGGAGAGAAAGTCCTGTATGAAGTAAGCCTCAACTATCCACAGCCAGTCCATGATTATCCTAGCTCATTCCCATCTAGCAAATATAGGAGAGAGAAGCATATATCATGACATGTAACCCAAAATCTGAACATACAGTTGAACGCGTCTTGTGATGTACTTAGCATGATATCCTCCGATCAAGTAGACTGAAATGTATACTACTTAATTTGAGAATCACATACGCGCGCTATTCCCCTTTGAACGTCACTCAAAAATCGAAATCAGCGTGCGATCGTACGGCGAATACCTTGCGAGGTTGCGCCGAACTCTCATGAGTAGCGTCACTTGGAGGTCGATTGAACATCCGGGATTAACGACTTTTTCGTTGATCTTTTCAAGTAGCCATTATAAGAAACGACTTGAAATGACGAACCTTGGTGCGATGGGTCCTACTAGTATCCTTGTATGTTGGTATGCTGCATCTTTTGTTGTTTCATCAATGGTACCGAGGCTTTCGATGAAAGTTGCGTTGAGCCAGTAGCGTGTCTTCACGCACAGATTTCGATGGGGTTCTGAATATCTCATTTCGGTGGCTCTAAGCGCTGCAGCATGAGGATGTATGTAGCGTGCTGAAGTGGACCACCGAGTGGCTTGTGAAGGTGATTGGGTTATGATACTATTGAATCGGCTTGGTAATATATAGGGTTTCAATATAGTCTCAACCGCGACAACCCTACAAGACAATCATGAGAAACAACTTGTGGACAGGGCGAGGTATGAATGGTATATATCCAGAGCATAGGTGCTACAGCAACCAACTCAGAAGCATCCAAGCTCCAACGGCAGTCCACCCAAAGAACAGGACCAGCAGACCCAAGGCCGCACCACTGCCTACTCGGTCTCCCGCGCCCCTATACCCAACATCCCCTCTACCAAGCTGAGCGCCGGCACCAAAAGCATCTATCACCGCTAGACCACCCTTCCGATTGCCGATGAAAACCCATAGGATGGTAGCGGCAAGACTGCAGACGAGCACAGTAGCGATGGCAAGATAAAGCTTCCCAGGCGACCAGCCCTCAACGAGTTCCAAAGCGAGGTGGTCCATATCCGAAGGTGTCTCCACAATATTCTCAGGCTGGCTCCGTATCCATTCAGTCCACTCATGGCGCTTACGACCTGTCTTCGGCGACTGAAACAGTCTGAGAATTCGCGCTCCCGAAGGATTACCGTCTTCCTCTCCCACGTCTATATGCATTGGTTTTGCATGTCGAGAGACCAACTGGGAGGTTGACTCGTAGGACAGAAGGTTGATGCGGCGAACAGTGCGTGCGCTAGCGATTCTCCTGAGGGAGCCTCGTATGCCCGCATATTCCTTTCGAATGAGCTTGAATAGCTTCTCGTCATCGAAGAAGCGCACCCGTGTAGCATTGATTGGAGGATGCTTTTCTACGGTGTCATCGACAAGAGACGTTGCTTGCCGACTTGGGATCACTATCCTTTTCACTTTTGGAGGGGTGTCAACGTTGCCGTATATCACCAGCGTCAAGATCGACTCAGACTCGATATCACCACGTGGTTCGTCCTGTAGCACAGTGCCCGAAGTCGACGTAAGCCTTTTTTGTGGTTCATCATCGTCACCAGAGGGATATAGCGTGCTAATGATGCTTTGTCTCAGGAACCGATGCTCGGGTTTGATATCCAATGGTGACGGAGCAGGAAAGGAGACCTTTCTCGGTGCTTTAGGATTCTTTGATGGGGATAAACTGAGCGTTAAATGCAACGGAGTGTTCTTTGATCTTGACGGGCTGAAAGTGAAGGTCTCCTTGCTTAAGCCCGCCTTGAGCGAAGCATCTTTCGAGATTGCAGCGTGCTGATGGTCATACACGCTCCGTACACTCGACCTCCTAACATCCTTCTCATCAAGATCGTTGCTCAACAGCTTCACCGTCCTATCCCTCGAAGCTCCCGCCTCGGTATCCCGCCGTGGCGGCGTCGAACTCAACATCTCCTGCAACCCCACTCTGCTCGTTGACCCATGCTTGACCATCACAGGACTCGCAATTATCGCTTGTTGTGCGCTCTCGATCTGGGAATCTTCTCCGCCATCACTAGACTCATCCTCGAAGAAAGATTGGGGCGACGCTGCTTCCTCTGCCTGCGAGCTCTCCACAATAGCAGACCCGATCTTGGGTTCTCCAGGGCTTATCGCCTTAAGGAATTTGGGCAAAAAGTTTAAACGCGGCGACTTCTTGACCTGTGGGATTATTACCGTTGTGATAGGGGTCGCCGTTTGCTGCGGTGATTGAACGCTGAACTCGGAAGCTTCCGATCCATCCACTGCTGTCGATGAGTCCTGAAACCGTATCCCTAGAGCTGGCGAAGCAGTAGGCGTCGGAAGCGGCCAATCGGCAGTCGCCGCAGCAATTTTGCTCATTTCGCCCGCAATGGTAGTTCTGTCCTCGCTTTGACCGAGTTTCTGCTCACCGAAGTCTTCGATGAACATTGATCGTCGAGGCAATTTGACCGGGTTTTTGGGCCATGCTCTCTCCGGTGCTTCGGATGTCTTGTGCGCAAAGCCAAGACTATCGGAGACTGCAACGGGTGAGCTGATACACTTCTCGATGTTCTGTTCTAATGTTGTTGATAGACTTGGTGTCCGAGCGATCACTCGTGCCGTAGGAGATGGTAAAGGCTTTGCGCCGAGATCTGTCGGTGAGCGGATTGGGTGCTTAGACAATCCCGGCGAAAGTGAGCGAACAGGCTCCTCAGATATTCCAGAAATAGCGCTCATGCGGCTAAGACCTTGACAATCCACCAGTGAGGTTTGGGGCGATGGGGCACCCGAGGCCCCGAACACCAGAGGCTGATGCTGTCTTAAGACCTCAGCAGCTAGATCCTGCTGCTTTTCATGGGCATCAGCTGTTGTCTGAGGGACATGGCTAGCAGTGGAGCCGACAGAGAGAAGCCGGTCACGGTCGTCAACTACGGGTGCTTGAGGCGGGTCCATGGACACTGGCCGTTCGCGATCAACGAAGTTGGAGGTGGTGGATGAGGCCATCGTGTAGCAACGGGATTGGAATGTGAGGGTCTACCCAAGTTGGACAGGCGACACATTTTGCGCGATGGTTTGGAGACAAAGAGATCTTGGCAGTTGTGGCTATTACTTCTGAACGTGCCCGGATCCGTGTATTTGCAGCCGCTTGCAGAGATCCTAACGCCATATTCAGTATAAATAGGCATATCAAAGAAGACCTAATGACCCTCTGATAGGGGGTGTACAAAGGGCATAAACATGTAAACAAAGTTGATCGCGTGGGGAGGCATACCGCATTTGGAACAAACAAACGTAAGACACGCACGTAACGAAGCGAGGAATGAAAGGAGCATGGGCCTTCAACCTCAACCATAAATGCCTTAGGTCACAGCACCTATGGATATCATCACGGAGGGAAGGTTGATCTGTACGCGGACAAACACATGCGTGATGAACGTGGACGTTTTCTGTATGTAGTTTCACCACATTTCCCCACATTTTCCTGTGGCTGCAGCCAGTCGAAGTTGCCCGCCGAGCGTGCTTTGATGTTCCTGGGCGAGGGCATTAGACGAGTTGTTTTATATACTTTCCTTTGGCGCTCATTCGCGAAATTTGCCATCGCAATACGGACATATGTCGAATTTTGCGAACAACAAATTAGCTAAGGATGGCTTGGTCTGTTCGCTTTCTGGCCTACGCCCGCCCTGGAATGGCGATATCTCGGGGTGCAATTCCTCGTTAATGAATTCTCGCTTGCATCTCGAACAATACTTTGAGCATCCTGGTTCCAGGATGGGGAGAAAGGTGAGCGCACATCTAGCTGCATAGTATATCAGCTGGTTATCCCACCTACTTATATCGAGGTCCTACCAAATGGATGATTATTTGGGCAGTGCGCTTCCGTGAACCCCTCCAAACCACCTGCAACTCCGAAATAGCGGTCACCACAGAAAGGGCAATCATCGAGAAGCTGTACCCCCGGCGCCATGGGACCAAACCCATTTTGGCTTCTCTCCTGGGCCCATCCATTGATGAGTGATTGGAGATCTTGAGACGAGTGCTTGAACGACGTAATCAGGGTGCGTTCAAGCTGCAATTGTATTCCTGACCTCTCCTCCATAATTACTAAAGCAGCCTCCAGATTATTGATACTGGGCCATTGTTGGAAGGAATTAACGTTGAGCACGAGTTGAGCCATGATTGCAGTGTAAATGATCTTCACGTCGAAGCGGGTGAGCTTGAGGGACTGGTCGCCCGTTTGTGATGTGATTGAGGGGCTAAGAATGGTAGAGATGATGGTCTGGCGAGCTTTAGTGTGATCGACTTGTGGGACCCTTTGCCAAGGGAATACATCCTGCGTCTGGCTGGCGACCTGGCTGTCTACGTCTCCGAACAGTATTGTAGCTGAGTCTGTTGCTGGGGCTTGGTACTCGACCATCCTTGCTGGGTGGCATGTGACACAAACAGCACCGAGGGATCCTGAATAGTCGACTCCCCACGTTTTTATGACTACATCATTTAGGTCGAGGTGGTTATCGTTGCTGTACTTCGTCTTGTGCCTTTTCATGGCAGTCTGCATGGAAATTGGGACTGGCCGAGGCAAAGCGTAATGCTTTCCAGCACCAGCTTGATTGAGTTGAATATCCGTCATTGTTGCACCTACGGAAGGCCCGAGAACAACGTTGAGTTCTGTTTGGTAGGAAAGACCGGAAAGAAGGAATGTCATTGGTAGCTCGCTAACAGAATCCCAATCCATAAAGAACACATGATCAATGAAATGTTTTGCATTCAATGCTTCGTCTAGGAGAGAGGGTCGGCTGGTCCGCGTAAGGTGGGGTGTGACGGTTCTGTAGGCAAGTGCTTGGACATCCAAGGGGACTGTTGCGGAGGTAAGGGGATTGCAAACAGTCAAGATGCAGAGCCCATTATTGTCATCGGCGACAGCCAGAAGGGGTATTCCCCATTTCCTCGTCGAAAATGAAAACTCTTGATCGGTGTGTTCTCTGTTTGGTGGGACCCACGCCATGCAGCGAATCCTATCCAATGAGCGAATCTTCACAGTCAGTGAGATGCTTTGTGGAATTATCACCTTGTTAACGATCCTGACTCGCTTCCAGCCTTCTGAATCTCTAGGGTCTGGGCCCGGCACCCACAGCGACAATATTAAATTTGTGGTCAGAACCGCAAGGATCGAGCGTCTGTGTTTTGCAAGACCGGGAGGTGACCATTCGAGGGAAGCAACAGAAACCCTACTTTGCTCTTCACCAATGGACATGTTGGCAAAGCTTGCTTGCGGTCTTACGGGCCATTCATCGTAGGAGAAGGTATTGGCTCGAAAACGGACGTGCGTCCAGGGCTCTGGACCTTCACTTCGAGGGAGTAAGATGTAGACTTCCTCGCCTGCTGCGATTGCGAGTGCGCCGTCCGATGACCAGGAGAGGCAGTCCCGGGTGGAGACACCAACGGAGATTTGGGTTGCCGGCAGCATGACGTCCGGGTGGATAGTTATAAAGGATCGAGGAGTAGGTAGAGCATCTAGTGCTTGGGATAATGGCAATTATCGGAGCTTTATAGGTGGATGTGGCATCTCTTGTGTATAGGAGTGGCAATCCTGTATAATTTCAGGAACATTCTGGCACTGTTGGCTTTAAGAGACGACGGAGAAAGCAGTATCCGGATTTCTGATTTCTGATCTCTGGCTCAGTCTTCAGAAATAAATTTATTTCAGTCTCAGGCTCGCGGGCAAGTCGAAGGAATCGACGAGGTACGAGCCCGATTGATAGTCGATGGGCAAGGCGGAATAGCAGCCTCTTCAAGCGTGCTTTGTAGACTTTTCGTCGGGTTGCAGTTTGGAGTTTAGATCTCTAGAGACTGCGATAGTTACCAGATCTAGAGTCCGTAGCTTTCTACAGTACTATTCCTATTATATCTCGAAATGTGGTCGCCAGGAAAGGCATGAGTCCGCCATAAGCCGGCGCTTCAAGCCTACAGGCCTCGAAAAAGAGGGATAGGGATTTGGACTTGGCTACTTCACTCGGCTGAATGATTCGACCAGGATGCAGGCTTTTTTTTCAGGGTAGGTGTGGATTGAAGGATGAATGTCGTAGATATGTACAAGGTTTCTTCCCAATTACTTAACGTGTGCAAGTCGAATTGGGTGCTTGGCAAAGGCACTTGGCATCCCCCGCGAATTTGTAGGGTGATACGGCGGCCACATACAAACCCCAAAAGAAACAATACCAATGTCCACATAAAAACTGTTACCACCTAATCAGGTACCGTAAAGCTAGATATTCTAATCTAGTGGCGTTCCCTAGTACTTTATGTGTGGCAGAAACCCGGGATGCTGAGTGCCTTTGCCAAGCAATCCTATTCGATTGCACACGCTAAAAGATGGTGCCATATGGTTGCCGTGGTTTCGCCCTTTCTGAAACAATCATCACACACGCTGGACCGCAAAGTCAATTGCGAACGCTGTCTTCAAGATATTAAGCTCAGAATGTCAATTCAAAGCCAATGCCAAACGAGACTGTCACTTTGACAGCCGTTCCTTATGGTCGCGTATGGCGCGTATAGTTGAGACGGAAACGCGCAAATTTCTAACCTTTTTAGCCACTGACACATGGGAACCGCCCGTCATGTCGCTCGTGCCGTGCCTTAGCTTGTTGTTCCTTCCGGACACTGCGAATAGGGTGGCAGATTGGCGCCGCTACTACACGATTACCAGTCTAGTAATGTGTCTAAGGCATGCACCCCTCTATTTTTTCTTTGGCGCTCTGGAAGTCGTCCTAATGAGGATCTATATCTGATCCTCGGCTCATGTGATACTATTATCGGGTATTCATCTTTCAATGTGGATGCGATGGAGGATAGATATGGCCCTCGGGTGCCGCGGATCTTCCATGCTTGCCTACTTCATTGCCTCCTGCAACTCTTTTTCATCTTTGGGTTCATGCTAACAGACTTTTTCAAAAGAACCCTCCTTTTGATGCTGGACTCTGCATGTCTAGGGATGAAGTTGTTGTATATCTGTTGAAAAAGAACATAAACTCCTGGCAGACGAGTGGCCTGACGACTCCGGAGAACCACAGAAAACATGCAGCCTTTCATACTTTTGAGGGTAGCTGCGTTGATTGTTTTTGCTACTGTTGGCCTGACCGCACCGGCCGTAGGCAACATCACACAATGCGCCGATCGGTGGGCCTCCTGGGCTCTCGTCTGTGCCGAAGCCAAAGGCCACCATTTCTATTGCGATAACTTGCCAGGGGTCATTGCAGGAACGTGGGTCTTTCCAACGATCAAGTAATTCCTAGTGCTTTGACATCAGTCGCTAACACCATTGAATAAATAGCGGTGCTAGGACCAAGTTTGATCCCAGCTTGACGTCTCGCCTACTCATTCTTCCTAATAGCGACAGCGGCGATAGCGACCATTCCGCCTTCTGCGAGCCCGACACTAATACCTTCGTGGTTCCTGCTTTCGGCACTGCGAACCCGGCGGTCCAAGACCTCCTCGTCACGGCTCTTGCCAACGTGCAGCGCACAATAGATGGTGGAGAGACTGGACTGATCCCGGATGGTGGATGGAGATTTCTAGGTCGGAACGCTGTTTCTATGGTTGTGTATTCGATGGATGTCCATCAGCTCACTTATGAAATACTGCATTCAGCGATTGATGCGCTTATAAGATGGATGCGAAGACGGGGAAGGACATTTGGGTCAGTACACTACTGCCAAATCTTTCCCCATCTGCACATCATTTTGGACCTTGGGCCATGTCTTGGAAAATCGCTACCCCTTAACCCTGGCTAAAGAAAGAATACTAATCTCGACTCTATTGCAGGGGCTGTACGTTTACTGTGTGGGACGGAGCGTATATGGTTGGGCACGGGAGGATCAGCGCTTGAAGTCGCGTGTTCCACGAGATAACTTGTTGCTAAAAAGGTTCGGCTCAGCCGTTCCCTCATAGAAATTGGAAGAAGAGCTTGACAAGGCTCAAGAAAACCAGAGAGTTGAAACCAAAAAAGGGAATGATCTTGGTGGGGATAGCGAGAATCGAACTCGCATCTGAGGCGCCACAAGCCCATATTCTGCCATTAAACTATATCCCCCGGAAATTTGGCCTCTATTTGTGTATATAGTCAGCAGGATTCATTCAGAAGTCTCCGGTAATTAAAAGGTATCGTTACTCCAAAGCTCGACAAAAGTCTTGCATTATAGTCTTGTAACATTGGTAGCTTCAAGGATTTTGTGCAATACTACTCTATAGCGCTTGTATTATAACAAGTGGGGAGGGACCAATACACAGTACGGCATTCTTGGCGAGAATCTACCGTCACAAACACATCTTGCCCACTGTGTTATAACGACGACATAGCAATATGGCATCTAATCAATACACCTCTATACCTACTGTGCGCAATGCCGATTCAATGCAATGAACTAGGATCCCCATTAATTCTACAAAAGTTGCAGTCAAAAGTGAGATTGGACTGCGAGCTGTGGCGACAGCGAGATCTGCACCGTATCCGAACGTTAGAATTTGTACAACCTTGGCCATAGCGGTGATCTGAGAGGTGCAGCAATCATTCACAAACGCTGACATTGATTAAGGTATTGAACAGACTTGCCCACACATGTTCCAGACAAAATTAGCTTTTAGATACTGGACCCGTGTGGCTCCACTTGTGTAGACCTACTCTACCACATTCCAAGATGAGACCCTTTCCCGGTGCAATCAGGACACCGACATATTGCGCAGGATTTGCCAAATCTGTTGCTCCGCGATCCCCTCGAATGTCGGCTTTCCCCCCCAATGTTCGCGAGCTTAATCCGTCTAAGGTTTACGAAGTTGGGCTGCCAGAGTTTATACAGAATTCGGACGTTATCGAATGTCAGGCTGACTGCTAGGAAGTGAATAGAGGGATATGGCACGGTAATCTATTTGGACCCCCCAAGATTGGGCTATTCTAGTGTGATGAAGTGTCGAATGTTTACAATCTCGTTGGCGTGGTCTTGGTGAGGGTTCGGAAGTGGATTGAAGTATAGTATGTTGGAAAGCACGGATGAAACCGATCAAGGAAACAGTCCCGATCATATTAGAGGCGGCCAATTTGTAGGATTTCAAGTACATTCCCCACGCAGTGGCAAGGGTGACTGAACCTCATGATTTCCTGCTATGGCTATCAAGAATTGACATCGTCGCTTTATCAAACAGCCGCCAGTTCAGGTGGGCTACAAGATACCCAGTAACAAGCGGCAGGCTGCCCAGGCTCTCGGCCAATGCCGCTGTCTTCCTCCGGGGTCATATCCACGTTCGAGTGTAAGGAGAATGAGGACCCCAGAGAATGTTGAGGCTGTCGGCACTCGGACTGAATACTTCAGCAATTCGGAAGGCGCTGGATGGCTCCAGCTTTCGACATCGCTATGGTGGTGATGGGTCCCGTAGGGCGAGGCATGTGCCTGAGAACAGGATCCATATATTGAACATTGTGGCAGATCGAGGCCAATTCTTCGCCTTGAATGACAGTGGACGAAGTTGCTTCCATGTCTCTCCTGTGGCTTTGGGTACATCACTGATATGTCACCATAAACCTGGCTATTTCAAATGTTAACATTAGCGGAGTTGTCTACACGGCGTAAGGTACAGCATTGCCACGGCTATTCGAGAGACTTGACTTTGCTCATCGCCTGCAACAATGGTGACTACAAACCAGCATGGCTTCGATAGGATAAGATGCTCACGAATATCCTGCTCGCCATTTGTGAGTACAATGTCAGAAGAGAAATATGGGTGACCAGATTCATGTTTTCAACTATCAAAAGAGAAAAAAGTAAATCCTCATACTCTTGCCGAGAGTCGAACTCGGGTCACTGGCTTATCAGTCCAGTATCCTAACCGTTGGACTACAAGAGCTTTTCTTGAGATGGTTTGTGCCTAAAAGGCGATATACTGGGCATTGGGTTGAGTCATTGAGGTGGCACTCAGTTTGGAGGGGACATGAGTCACAAGAAAGTTAGAATCCCATCCACTTACTGAATGCACGACATATTTCAATGACTCCTTCAAGTCTATTGTCAGTGCGAAGAAGGGAAAAACAGGTCTGCAGCCACACTGTCCCACTCCTCGTCCCATCTCTTCTTCCCCTCCTCCTTCGCGCCCTCCTTCAACCTTCTCAACAATAGCTCATCGCCACCAAATAGCTGCATGAGCACCGCTTGCAATCCAGCAGTATCACTGAAGCTCTTCCCATTGAGCCCTTCATGCACGAGCTCTGGCCAAGCCTCAAAATCTCCCCAACCCACAACAGGGAGCCCAGCGCCAAACATGTCCACCACCTTCATCGGTAGGTCGACACCGCTGCTGCTCATATGTAAACTCACGCCGAGATCGGCCGAGGCAAGTAATTTTGCATAATCATCGGTGCTGAGAAAACCAGTTTCGATCGTCACCATTTCAAGCTTCTCCACCGCCTTGAGGCTTTCGACCTTTGATAAGAAGTCGGCCTTTTGAGGTCCTTTACCCGTAACAATGACAAAGATCTCGGGCAGCTCGGGATGCGAAGTCATAGCAAGGTCCGAATAATTCATCAACGCATTCAAGAGGATTGAGAAATCTTCGTCCGGCGTCCACGAAGTTGAGCTGACAAGCAATTTCGATTTCCCAATCTTGACGTCTCCAATGAGTCTTTGCATGTCTCCACTTTCTCGAAGACGATTACTATTGGGACTCAGAAGGTCGGGTAATCTGTCCAAGAAAGCTGAACGCTGCGCTTCGTCATGAGGTCGAAAACTTGAAGCTGGACGGTCATGAAGAGGTCGAATCTCCCTCGTGATTCTGTAATCTTCTTTGAGGACTCGAGCCATTGCATTCGTGACACAGAAATGCGCATCTGCAGAGCGAGCAAAGACCCATTCATAAAGCCGAGAGGCCACGACTAGTGGATGTTTGTTGCCAAGCTTCAAGGCAAGTATCGAGTAACCAAAGTTGTGCCAGTCGATCACAAGGCGAGTATGGCGAAGGAAGCATATTATATGAGCAATAAAAAGTGTTGGTATTGAAGGTGGATTTTGTACAAGCATCCATCGGGCTGGCTTCGTCTTATAACCAAGGACGATCCATAGAGTCCAAATCTGGAACAAAACTTTCAATGGCCCATAAAGAAAGAACAACCGCTTGTCCTTGGTCTGCAAGATTTTTGGAATCCCGCTGAGCGCATGCGTCTTGATCGTCGACCCATTAGCGAGTATATCGGGGTGTATGTCAGACTCTAAATAGCCAATGAGATCAACCCGTCCTCCGTGTTTGGCTATACTCATCGCATGGTACTGCATGCGAGGGCTCCTGCCAATATCCCCGAGTACCAGGATCTGCACTCGGTTTGCGCTTCGCTCTCTCCCTATGAAATTACCGTATTGGCTAGGGAGACTGTAAAAGATCAGGGAAGTGATGGCAAAGAGGACGACCATCCATGGCAGCCAGCTTTCGAAGTCATACATGAGGGGCTGCTGTCAATGAGCAGTCAGCGCCAGATGCTCCTAACATAGTGAAAATAGGTTCGACATGAACCATGTAGTCGTCGTCATGGTACCAGGGATAAAATTGCCAGTGCCAGGGTTATTTAGGGGCAGTCTCTCCATCTGCTTTTGATTGGCTAATGCGATCTTGGCCCTGGAGATCTCGGTGCGTCTTTTATCCTAGCTCTGCGCGTACCCCTAGGTATTTTTGGTTAGTTATCGTGAACGCCGCAAACGACTGTTGCCAACCATAAATTGTAGCGGAAACCTCTACTCTCCTCAAAGATTGCAGCTTCCGTGCATGCAGGAGATACCAAAACATGATACTAATGTTTTCATGACTCCTCCTCTGGAGGAAGGAACCTTGCAATGGCAACTACTTACGCTCTCCCCGTTGCGAACAGCCACGGTGCTGGACATGCCCATTCGCACAGCAGAAAAACCGCAACTCAGCGATTAAACCTTCAGGCTACGTCGATGAACGAAGGCCACCAAGAAAACGGAGGACTCAACATCACTGACTGTCTCACACCCCAAATGGCGCCGCAACATCAATCCCACAAGTCGAACGACATCTACTATGAGACACGACAAGAGCAAACAGCCCCCTTTCCGCAGCTTTCCCTGCCAAATCCTTCCTTTTCGACCCCTACCTATGGCAGAACTAAGAGTATGGAGCGAAGGAAGAGCGCAGGGCTGCCAACGCATCTTCATCTGCAAGGAAATGGATACGGGTTTCCAGCTCCCACGACTCAGAGGTTTAGGGCAAATACCATAGAGCCAGGCGCTAGGTAAGGACTCGGGAGATCTAATTCGAGTAGGTACGCTCTGGCTAAATTCAATAGCATACCCTGGATCACCACTGCAGAAGCTCTCAGTTCTATACTCATTCCTCTTCCCTACGTTCTAGCATCCATTACATACAAATATCTTATTACGCCGCATGGATTAGAAGGACAACCGAACCATCCCGAAGCGCTACACGTCTTAATCTCACGATGGCCGATTACGTGCGGAATGACTTCGGTGACACTTTTGCTTGTTGGGTTTCGAGGCTTTCTGGGAAAGGGATACAGGGAACTAGACCGGAGAAAGAAGTCCCTTAGCGGAGACGAGACGATGATGGTACAGAAAAGGCGTTGGAGCGATACAGCTCGCAGGATGACTGGGAGATTCCTCAGTATAGGCTTGCCGTTCTATGCTACTTCAAAGTTGGGAGCTGCGCGGGTAGCATTGGTTATGCTTATTGGATTGGCATCGAACATCATGGCCATCGAAGACGAGGCCGTTGATCTTACAAGGGCCAAGACCTGGAGATTACTGTTTGGTCACCGACGATGGACCGTGGGGTCAGTTGTACTGCAGCTAGTCTGCGATCTCTCAGGCTTGACCAATAGCTCCGCGCTCACGAATATCTCCCTGGGATACCTAGCGGTGGGGTTGTCTCTCTTCGTTGTACCGCCCCCGTTTCCGTCTACGAGACCCAAAGTGTCTCTCATCACATCGTCTGTTCCTACCTCGGAAGCTTCCACTTCAACAGCGCTCCCTACACCGTGGGAGGCCCCACCGCAACTTCAAAATGATACGGCCAATGTCCCTAGAATTTCGCCCCTGATATCTTCCCCTGAAGATGTCGAGCTGACTCTGTGGGGTGGTACTGTACTAGGACTCTTCAGTATTGGGGTGTTCTTCTTTCTCGGGCCGAGCGGTGGCTATGTTTCACCAGCTCAATTTGGCTGTAGCATTGTTGCTTCATCCGCAGCAGCCCTGACTCTTACCACCGCAGATCCAAGGAGTCTGCGCAGCAATAAGGGAATTGGTCTTGTCCTCGGATCGCTGTTGTCATCAATTGCTTTGGCAAAGTTGGGCATCGATCTGTGGAGTACATTTGTATATCAAAGCATTTTCATCAGCATTTCTTTCGCGGCTACAATATATGATACCCCCACAGCGTCGTCTTTCTCTTCGCATTCCAATCATCAACATCACCACGACGAAACCAAATCACACACCACCGAGCGTGTTAAAATGTCGAAATTCTCGGACTTTGTACTCCGGAACTCCCCTAATTGGCAGCTGCTTCATAGCATACTGGTTGAGAAAGACTCCAGGAGAATCTTCTACTTCATGTGGTAAGCAGCTCCACCAACCCTGTTAAAAGGATCCGTTTTGACATTTTTGATAAGTCTCAACTTCGCATTCATGCTGATCCAGACATTCTATGGAGTGGCGACTGGATCTTTAGGCTTACTGAGCGACAGCATCCACATGTTTTTTGATTGCATAGCGCTTGTGGTGGGGCTGTGTGCAGCTGTGATGAGTAAATGGCCTCCAAGCACAAGGTTTCCTTATGGCTATGGCAAGATGGATACCTTAGCTGGCTTTGCTAACGGCATTTTCTTGATGTACGTCAGCATGAGGCCACAGACGATCCATGATACTGACTTCCCTTTGTAGGCTAATCAGCATTGAGATTATCTACGAGGCAATTGAAAGGCTTGCGGGAGGCAGTCATATCAATAAGCTAGGGGAACTACTCACAGTCAGCACCCTCGGCTTGATTGTAAACCTTGTTGGTTTGCTAGCTTTTGGACATGCCCATCACGGCCACTCCCACGGAGGACATGCCCACGGTGAACATAGCCATGCGGAGCACGACTGTTCGAGCCACTCACACGCAGGTCACCAACAGGAGAATGAGCATATCCACCGTGACCATTCAGATCATGACCACTCGCAGCATGACCATTCGCATCACGACCACTCTCACCGTGACCACTTACAAGGCTGCTCTCCTCAGAAGCACTTCGATCAGCCTCCTAGCGCTCACGCACATCTAGACCACCTTCAGGATCACTCCGCAGGTCTTACACCGAACTCCTCAGTCTTCTTATCCATACCAGCTACCCCCTCTAAAACCCTTCACCCGCACTCTCATGCGCATGGTCATGGGTCGAACGGCCATGGCCACCATGACCACGGCAATGAGAACATGCAAGGCATATTCCTACATGTCATGGCGGACACTCTTGGCTCTGCCGCTGTCATTGTATCAACTCTCCTCATCTACTTCTTCGGCTGGTCAGGTTTCGACCCGCTCGCATCCTGCTTCATCGCTATCCTCATTTTTGCGTCCGCCGTACCGCTCGTTACGTCATCTGCCAGGACGCTGCTGCTGACAGTCCCTGCGGACATCGAGTATGACCTGCGCGAGGCATTGGCAGGCCTCAGTGGTTTACGTGGAGTCGTCAGCTACGCTGTCCCGAAATTTTGGCTAGAAGAGGGCGGTGACCGGAAAGTCCTGGGCGTTATTCATGTCATTGCGGGAAAGGCAGCCGACACGGAGGACGTGAGACAGAGGGCCGTTCTCTTCCTGTTGGGGCGGAACATGGATGTCCTAGTACAAGTCGAGAGAGAAGGAGATGGGAGGTGCTGGTGCAAAGCTCAAAAATGAGTCCGCACCCTCTTTATTGCTTATATGTATATTAGCGAATGGTTTGTCTGGAAATGACCTGATTGATGTGTATACATAAACTATGACCCGAGCTTAATGTAGAAAGCTTTTTACCATATAAAGAAGGTCACAAGTGCGATGAAGAAGTGGCTGGTACCATCTTGCCTTTGCTCGACAAGATTCTACATGGATGCATCAGCATGAATACTTGGGGATTTACTATCAGACACCCAACACCCTTTCTGTAATTGCGTTGCCACGACGAGAAAGATCAGTCATCCAATCAATCAATCAAGAGTCCGAACTCCACCCCCAGTTGTACAACAAGTAGTATGATGTTAATTTCAAAGGACTAAATTTTGAAGACAAGGTTGGCAGACCGCATGACCCATTCTGTCGAGAATACTACTGTGCGAATGTTAGATGGTAGGTGAATAGTACCGGAAGAGGTGTGACGAGAGAGAGGACAGGATTTGGAGTTTTGTTTGTGATCGGAACGCTGGATGGTATTTCTTAGTAGCTTAGACCGTCAGGCGATGGGAGAAAGGTAGAGCCGAAAGACTGGAGCGGATGGAAGTTGTTGAGACCCAGTACGATGCCATGTTGGGAGAGAATGCTTGAAAAGGGTAGAGCTATGCAAGAGGCTTTCGCTGATGATTAGATTGGTTGACTTCGGACTACCAACCAAGCACACTACACTTGGGGAGAGGGATAGCAAATACGGCTTTTTGATTGAACCAATACCTTTCTATAACCCGGCAATGCATCAGTATGCTAGTTTTGATATGATGGATTCGCCCAGGGACGCGCTGGAAGCTTTGGAGTTGGAGCCCGGAATGATATTTCAAAGGAGCCAACGCTGCATACAAGTCGAAGGGGATAGAGGTCTGAGGGAATGCTGATTTAGGCGGGCAAGGTCGTCAACACCGCGATAGTGTATGTAGAGTTCCCCACCGATTGTCTAGAGCGCCTCGATCGGTATGAGGGATGCTTCATGGGAGTCATCGGCTGTCGGGAGAAGGGACGGCTCTGAGCTTGGAAATCGAAGACATGGGCATGGTCTTCTGAGCTGGTGCCTTGACGCTGGGCATGAGGATTGTTGGAGAAGTTGAGCAATCATTGGTGCATGAGTCTACGCCAGTGCCGGTTCAATGGCTAGCAATCGCGACGGGATTGTCAGTAGACCTAGCAATCAGCAGGGCTCAAGTGCTCAAACGAGGAGGTATACTTCTTCATTGCTCCCCCTAATACCCCAAAACTCCGATCCCTCTCGATGCTGGGGTATAATGGTAGAGATACATTATTCCATAACTCAAACCATGCAAACGCGTCCATACCCAAAGCCCAAAATGCACGCCAGATCTAACGTCGAGGATCAAAATTTTGAAACCAACTACTTCGCTTCCCAGGACTCGGGCTACCATTCGCTTCTTGGGCCTGCAATCCGCTCAGCACTGGTATGTTGGGTCCTCCACCGTTCACGTATTCGTTGGCTCCGCCACCCCGTAATGGTTTGGCTATCCGTGACCCTGCTCCGCCGAAGTTGAAGCCGATGTGGTTATTTGATGCGTTGGACATGCCACGTGCAGAGCCCACTTTCGCGGCTTCAAGACGCTCTTTGACGGCTGCCAGTTGGCCTTCGAATCTGTAGATATCATTAGTCATTTGGTCCACTGAATATGAATGGTCCTCATACCGGTGATTTGCGGCCGTCAACTTCTCTTGACTATCCTGTAACAACGCCTCGAGACTCAGAATCCGCTCATTCCTTGCCATGAGCTTCCTTTCCGCGATCGCAACTTCCTTCTTCAGGCTGCCGTTTTGCTCCACAAGCTGTCTTTGCACATGCGTCAGCTGCTCCAAGTTACGTTCTAAGAAGGCCATCTTCTTCTGCTGTGCACGGTTGTTCGAAGATCGAAGAACATTATTGTATTGCTCCCTGGTTTCGTCCAGGGAGATCTCGAGCTCAACAACGCGCTCGCAGCGATTTTGGAGGTCTCGCATCAATGACTTCTTCATTATGTCGAAGTCGGCGATCTGCTGTTGCACCGTCTTACTGGCAGCGGCGGCAGCCACACTGCCGTTGGATGTTCCGTTCTTCAGGTTGCGTTGAGATTCTTCCATACTAGCCCTCAATTGGTGGTTCTCCTCGTCCTTTCGAGCTAGGTCTTCCCGCATGTCCTTGATCATTTGGACTTGCGTTTCTCTCCTATTAGTGTAGAGATCCGAAAGCCTATCTTTGACCTCGTCAATATCCGCTTCAGAGAGGTTACGCTCCATTAGTCCTTGGTATTCTTGTTCGACCGACTTGAGTCTGTCTTCGAGACCATTTCTCCTCGGATCTTGGTCTCCATTCATCTCCGCTGTTGCACTGATGCTCAAATCAGCTTTGCGGACGATGCCTTGTGCTTCAATCAATCTTGTTTTTAGGTCTCGTAGCTCGTCTGGCGCCACTATGTTCCCAGCTGCGCTCATTCTATGCAGACTCTCGACCTGCTCAATACATCTTCGGATCTTGCCCTCATTATCCGATGAGGCATCATCTCCGATGTCAAAACCGGCCATCATCTGTGCCATACGTTCTGCTTTCTTCTTCTCCTTTTCATTCAACACAGCGTTGGTCTCCTTGGCACTCATCCTCACATCAAGAAGCTGTTGCTTAACCTCGTCGAGTTCTGCAGTGAGTTCTGAGTTGGCGTCTTTGAGGCCGTCCATGGTAATAGAAGCCTCCTTGCCTTCAAAAGCCACCCGCTCAAGCTGCATTTTCAAATCGTTGACTTCGCCGCTAAGCTTTTCGTTCGTTCTGCCTGTTTGCAGACCACTCTGCTTCAGATACTGAAGCTCCGCTTTGGCCTCCTTCAGACGTTCTTCAGCCGCGGACAATTTAGTCTCCTTCTCGGCGACCTGGTCTTGCAATTCATTCTCCCTTCGTAGGAAATCCTCGCGTTCGTCTTTCTCGAGCATGATACTTGGTGTGTTCGAGCGTTCGCCAATGCTGGAATCTGACCGACTCGGTGTTTCTGACCTCCCAATTTCGTGTAGGCGCGATGGTGTGCCCGGTCGACCTGGTTGCGCTCGAGAATCTGCTCTTGCACCAGTGACCGCCTCAGCAGCCAGCGGAGGCGCCCATTTCTCCTTCGGCACTGTCTCTCCGCTTCGCCATGTTTGCACTTCTCCTTCCAGACTAGTCACATAGCTTTCGTATGTCGTAACTTGATTTTGCGCCTTCTTCAAAAGCTGCTTCAGTTCCACTGGGCTGAGCTCAGCATTGATCTTAGCCTTGTTCTTGATCGCCTTTGCTCTAACACCGAATCTTAGCGTACTCAAGGTCTCCTGATCGTTGTAGCTACTTGGCGAGCAGTTTATGATCAAGGTGGTTCTTGAATTACCACCTAGAGATTCTTGTAATATTCTTGTAAGCTTTGAATCTCGATATGGAATGTGTGTTGATTTGCCGTCTGTGAGGGAGTTTATAACCATTCCTAAGGCGCTCAAACTCTTGTTGATCTTTTTGGCTTCTTCCAAAGTCTGACCGCTGGCTCCAGTCTTTCCCACCTTTTCACTACCGGCTAGATCCACAAGGAAAAGTTGCCCACTCTTAGCTGAGCCAGTCTCTACGTTTTTCTGGGTAATGGTGATGACAAAAATAGAATGTGAGCGTGAAGACTCCTGGTTCATGTTCGTAGCAGCCGTAGCCCTTGCAGCACCACCTCTCCTCATAACCTCGTACACCTCTTGTACGCTTGAAACATATATTTCTAATAACCCCTTGACGTAGACGCCCCTACTTTTTTCCTCATGCACTGGTAAATTGTCGTTTTGTGGTACCAGCAGATCCCGGATCTTCTCCATGTAGATCTCCATGTAGCTAACTCGTACTGTGTATTCGATGTTCCCGGGACTTCGTAATATGCTGGCGAACATTTGCTCTACGATACGCGGTATAATCCCTCTTTGTTCATCATCGTCTATATCTGCGCCCATCATGGTATACGATTTCCCGGCCCCAGTCTGCCCGTAAGCGAAAACGGTACCATTGTACCCATTGAGAATGTCGTCCACTGTGGATCGGATGGAGAAGTCGAAGACATCGGTCTGCCGTGAATCGGTGTCAAAGACTCGATCGAAAGTGAAGGCACCAGCTGCTTCATTAGACTAGATACGTATTAGCTCTAATTCTGTACCCCCAAATTCTCCCTGCCAGCTCATCATTGCCATGCTCACAATTATCGAGCATGTGTCCTCAGTCTCAAAATCCACTATTGAATCACCACCGCTTGCCAGCTCTGCTTTGTTCGGCGGACGGAATCGAGCGACCACTACGGAACATGTAAGCTTATGTCCACCTCCAAGTTATATCGCACCCTTTATCATACCCTTGATGGTGTTGCCAGCATTCGGCGCGCTCCTAGAAGTCATATTGTCAATGAAAGTGTCGGGGGTGCAACGTCCGAGTCCTCCTCTACTATTTACTTACGCCATGTTGAAAGCCTTTGTTGAGAATGCCGAATGGGGAGCGACAATGGTTCCACGGAACAAATGCGACAGAGCAAGTCTTCGAAACAATGTGGCTAGAGTATTCTGGCATATGCCATTGTGGAAGGCCAAGTCTGGCTTCAGGGTGTTGATATTGAGCTAGGCTGTTCATTTTGCAGGGGTGACGCACCGGAACGGGCTGGAAAAACACGGCTTCCTTATCGGGGAGCACCCATACATCATCAGTTCCACCTGATAACCCCGAAACGCGTCTGGAGCTCGTACACTGGATATGGGATTTGTTTTGGGCTTGCTATAGGTTGAACATTACGCCACGTATGCAATGACGGTAACCCGCAGCTGCGGGACAAAGTACCTGCATCAGGATAGGCTTTTCGCATATACACATCCTCAGCAACGATCCCCCTCCAAGAATTGAAATGTCCCGAATCGTTTTGCATGACACCGAATCCTGCTCCTCCTAGACATAGCCAGCATCTTTGTGCACCCAACTCCACGCTCGACAATGATCCTGGCAATCCATAAACACAAGGCCTTGTGGCCGCGAAGCTCTTTTTAGCTTGTATATATCACCAAACGCCTAGGTTTGGTATTGTCGATCTTGCGGCCTTCGCGCACGAGTCCCTCCCCAACTCGATGCAACAATCTAGTCTTCCCAGCTCTTCTCGACGGTTTCGCGAACCCGCTTCGTGTATTCCCTGCGGTTGTCTTTGTAGAGGTTTGACGCTTCGACATTGGCAGGGGAAGAGGTGTTAGGATCATTTAGCAGACTATAAAACGTTCGTAAGCGCTGAGTTCCATTCTCATGAGGTTCGTTCATTGTAGCGTTGTCATCGTACCTTTGAATGCTCGTCAGGACGGCCGCGACGTCATACGTAGGACTCCACCGATTCTGCAGGATGTCCAAACAGAGCTCGCCTGTTCCGTAGACGTTGGGATGGAACATTTGGCTGATGAATTTGACGCCGGGTGGCTTATTTGGGTATTGTTCCTCGAAATGCATCACTAGGCGGAATGTGCCATCCTCGAAAGGCGTTTCTGCTGGGCCGATGATCACAGCGTTCCTACCAATATAATTCTGTAAGTGACTTTGCCCCACGACCCAGGAAGGGTATCCCTGGGGTGATCAGGTGCAAACCATGTCATGACATTGTCGGCGATAGGCGACGCGGAAACTCCTGCAGGGGGATCTGTTTGCATACGCTGTGGAAGACAATGTATTAGCCCGAGGTCCCAATGAGCGAGAAACGATCTACGAAGAGCTACGGTGTGAGGCAATGGAAGGGCTCTGCACCATACCTTAAAGTCGCGCATGAGGCGTCTGCGTGCGGGGGTAGACATGTTACTCGGGGTGAAACTGGTGAAGCTTCTGAAGCTTTTGCTTCGGTCATCCAAGTTAATCAAGAATGTCGCAACGCAATATAGTCTAGATGTGAAGCTTGGGGGGAAATAGCTCGCCCAACCGGCGATATTTAAAGATGCACGGTTGCAACCATAAATTTCTGGGGCACGCGGCTACCGCACCGGTTAGCACACTAACGGGTCACCAAGATTTATCGATCGGCATAATACTCTGGCCTGCAGGCTAGCCAGATTTAGGTAGGCTCTTCCGGACAAGCCAAAGTTACGGTTCAATAGGAAATAGGGGCACTTACACTAAGACTCGCGCCAGAGGGCCCTCATACTTAGTGCTGTAAGGTACCCCTAGGCGTGAGAGCCTTCCGGCGTGTGGTTAAGCGTCCCTAACCTTGACCTAGGTAGATCATACCCTCGGCTCCCTTTCCAATGTATTTTCTAGGGGGGGTTTCTCGTAGAGGCTCCGGAGTAGGTGGGCAAAGAGCGTGTCTCGTAATTGCTCGCTAAAGTGAGAATCCTGTGAGAGCGATACACTCCTACACTCAAGCACAGCACGAATACCTAAAAGTGGGCTGGAGATGTTTTGAAAGATATTCCGGATTACCAAGCTGAGTGTAAGAAAACGCATCTTCGGAACGTGGTTGGCGAGCCGAGTCAAATCTCCTGGAGGCCGGGTTACGGGAGGAATTTGCCGTGTTTCGACAGGTCAAACGACTCCCTCCCCAGAGCAATCTTCTTCTGCTCGTGCATATCAGCTTGTCAGAAAGTGTATATTGACGGCTACTGACAGCTCGTGGGCTGCACTAATACATTGTGGATACCAATTACTTATCAAGTTGGAAAGGTCAATGCCGTTCATTGCCAAAGCCTTCTCAATGCGGGGCTCGATTCACGGCAAGCCTGCAGGCCGCATCCACATCGCGGAGCCAAAGGAACGTTGAGGGCGGAGGGAACGCCTCGATCGAGCTTGATGAACAGACTACAGGCGCTACAGACATTGCCGCAGTGGGGAAGGCGGATCGACACATGCAAGATGAACGTTTGAGGACGCCCACAACACATGCACCCCAGATGGGACGGGAAGTCAGTGTAGTTCTATTTGGACGGCCTGGAGCGGTTATGGTCCAATCACATCAGCTTGACGTTCCAACCCAACAATCACGGCTTCTTGGGCGGAAAACCCCGAGATTACCTGGCACCTCGACGACCCTTTCTTGACTGGTTTCGCACGTCGTCAGCTCTAGTCTCGTTCGGTGTGGTCATCACGCAGCTGTTTGTCTTTCGAGACTTGGATCCCGTTGCAGGAAAGATCCTCGGAGCTATACTGGCCTTTGGAGGCATTGCTAAGCTCTCTACTAGGATGCATAAGGTACTTTAGACAGCAACTTCTGCTCAGTCGAGGAAAATTGCTCTCCGGAGGCTGGCATGCCACAGTTATGGTCACATTGCTCTGCACGATCATATTGTCATCATTCATCATCGGACTATTGAGGACTGAGTGTCGGTACCATACCCATTAAGCTTTCCAGCCTGGAAAATCAGCAAGATACAAAACGGCCCGTTCCTACCGACCGAAGAGTCCCTAAATGACAGCCTTTACGCTCAAGCCCCTTCCACAAACATCGGCCTACTGTTAGTTGCGACATTCTAGACTGCTCGTTAGACCTGTCTCCACTCAGCACCTTCATTTTGAAGACCTGATGGTTGCACAACAGCGCCTCGATCCTCAGCTTGGTCTATAGCCCTGCCATTGCCCTGGGATCTGAGAGCGTGATCACCATGCTCTAATAAGGGATCATCGCGGTACTCCCCTTCAATCTGTCCGCGAAGGTTGGGCTGGTTCTGGTTTTCGTTGCGTAGATCACATCTCTCGTCATCGGCACGGAATGGCAAAAATGGGTTCTCGGCTCCATAGACTGTGAGTAGAAATAGCTAGATCACGAATTCAATAAGTCTCAGCGTTCTCGTATGAGCACAGTTGGGGTGCCCACTTTCAGCAAGAAGACTACAATGGCAACGATGAGCATCAAGCCACCAGTGATCTGCTCATCGCGTCTCCAAGCGCCGAAACAGCTTTGTTGCCTGTCGAATGCCTCCACACACGAACTCGCGGTGTGATGTCTATCCTGAAACGGCCAAGCTCTATCCAATACGCTATGCAGGCCACAACATTGATGTCTGTCCTGAATTCTCCTGATGGCCTGTGCATTCTTGCTTGAGAACAACCGAGCCCATTCGCGGTCGAGACCACATGCCAAATCGCCAGGTGGCGCCATGTGTGTAAGGGCTAGGGTTGCTATGACTGTATCATAGATAACGAGGAGCATGAACACTGCGAGGGCAGGCCTAGAGGACCAAGACTTGGCTCGACGAGTGAGCATCTGAGCGGACCGCAGACTTATGCCCGTAACGAGGGGGAGAAAGATGGCGGCGGTAGCCGTAACTGTTGAGATCGGGAGTGCAAAGGCTCGAACTCTGTACAGTCCGATACTGTACTAATGTCAGCAGCCGGCATTGAAATATGCTTTTACCGACCCACCCTGAGGTGATGATGAGTCCAATCAAGACCTGTGCAGACTTAGTCAAGAGCCTTTCACATTTACCACACAATCTTACCAGTGGTACCACGAGCGAGAACACTTGAGCCGAATAAGTCATGATTCCGACCCTTTTGGTTGACTGACAAGATGAGGATGTAGCTTCAAGCTGACTTGACAGTGAGAGAGTAGGAGTCTACCACGACAAGCAGCCAAGGAGGCGAAAAGTACGTATAGTGGGGTAGATCATGTGATACCACAGTGAGCTCGGTGGCATATGCAGCTTCACGTCGAATGAATCCCGAGACTGTGGTTATTGGTTCACGGAAAATAGTTTTCCAAAGTCAAAACGACAACCACGCGAAACGAATTCCCACATGAGGAAAGCAGGCTATTAGTTTCGACAAGTGGTTCATGCACATAATATGATGAGATCTCCATCCAATGGGGCCACCAGTAAGTATTATATCGACAACGTCAAGGTACTCCATTGTGCGTCATCATTTTCCTGAGCATTGTTGTTCCTTGACGATGCTTGAAAGTTAACACAGTCAGTATAGCATTGTAGAATGTGTGTAAAGTACACCAACGAATGGATCTTTCCACATCAACGCGCCATCTTCTTGTGCTCGAATTTTATTGCTTCCGTCTTCTCCCAACCCATCAACTCATTCCAAACGGCAACATCCGCGTGGCCAAGTAGGCAGTAGTTGGCAATTTGACGAGTTTCACATTCTTCCACGACACCGAACGTCGGATCTGGCCACGTTTATTAGCACCCCATTACATTTGACACAATGAGAAAACATACCAATTTCGGCTGCTGGCAGCCGCCATACAACCCTCACACTAATGGGCCCGGAGAAGCTTGTCGTCTCCTGTCGCTATGTTGCTAGGGAAGTGGCTGCTTATCGAACACCGCGGATCTGCAGTAACCCATATGGATAAGCAGGAGGCTCTAATATACAGAGTCCACAAGTCCTTGGTGAGGGCGACGAAGAATATATTACACTGAAAGTCCATCACATTGTATGGGACATGAGATGACAGGACGGTCGAGCTCCATCAGAACATGCTCTCGAGAGATGGATGGCGACCGAATGGCAACGAGGACATATGATGCGAGCCAAGACATTGAACACATGAACGAGAGATGGTAGTGGCAACAACGAACCAAAGAATCCAATCAACTGCATATGAATGCGACATGGGGATCTTCGATCCAAGATATGACATGCGATGGAAGAAGATATGTCATCGCATCCATTCACATGTTGATCGTGATCTACACCAAAAATCGAAGAAAGCTGCTTTCTTGAGTCTGCCCGTGTCGATGTACATCTCGTGCACAATTGGGTAGGTAACGGATCACAAGGGAGACCGCCCTCACGATGGACATCTGATCGGAGTAGGCCTCTTTCCTGGAGCTCTATTGCACGCCCTCTCGGGCAACAAGAAGGGATGCGGTCGAGGGCAACTGCGACAAGAGCTGTTAAAGGGCGTTTTACCATGATCGTAGGATGATGCCGCGGAAATATTACAGCGATTCGATGGTAATGGAAAACATCTTGCCAGCCATCGCATAGAGATTGCGTGGTGGGGTGGCTAAGGGAAGCTTTGGATCTGCATCCTAGACTCCGTAGATAGTCGCTGGTGGTCGCCTGCAAGCTCAAGGCCAGATATAGGAGTCCGAAAAGGTTCTCAAGACCAATCCCGGCGTTGTATGGAACGCACCTCGTGATCGAGTTCGCAGGTTACCTATTTTGTCCTCATTACTGACATTCAAAGATAACCGAGGTGTACGCCCCAATTTGCTCAGATTTTCGTGAGCTCAGACACAACAGGAAGGATCGCTTTGTCGCTGTCCTTCAAGGTTCATTCCGAGCGTCAATAGCCTTTATACCTTCACATAGACCTTCGTTCAGCCCGCCGCATATTCCATCAACGCAATATGTGACCACCTCCACCACCGGCTTGTTGTTCATTGCCGTTTTCATAACTTCCATGCCGAGCTTGCCGAAATGGTTCACCAAACTTATGCTCAAGGCGAGAGCATCCTCCGTGACATGGTGGGAGCGTTCATAGCTGTAGGTCATGGCAAGGAAGTACTTGATGTATGGAAGCGTAAGTCGGAGTAGTAGGCAGAAGAACATCACCGAGGTCGCCAGGCTGCGATGGAGGATAGAGGGATTTGGGGATTTGTGTGGTGACTTGTCAGAGTGTGGTGAGCGATCGAGTGACTTCGGAAGAGCGGACTGCAAGTGAACGACTTCTTGCTCGGTGAGGTCTGAAGGGAGACCTTGAAGTAGGTATGTCATGCCGTTGATGTAAAGCTGGCGGGAAAAGGCCTGGCGCTGAGGATCTTCTTGTTGAGATTCTACCAGTGCAGCATTTAGAAGATGCGATCCTATATGGGTCGGTGATGACCCTTGAAACGGCATCTCGTGAGGGAGACTGCACTGGACTGCGTACTCCTTCCCCGTAACTACAGCCTCTGTCTGATCAGACACTGCGAGCTCTGTATGGTCTCCCTTCACTTCGAGATCTTCGCTTCCAGATACATGTGGAATGGGTAGGCCAGTGAAGCGCTGTCTCGAGCGAAGATTGTAATCATTGATACTGCCTTGGGCCGCGGCCAGGGGCGATATTCGAAATTGGAGGATGTTTAGAAGAAAGGCGAACACAGAGGAAGGTCTGCAGGTGACTCGGATGTCCTCATGTTGGGACGACATGGTGCTGATGACTGTCCTTAGAATATTATCCTAGCCAAGGAGATGAAATGTTTCTGGCCAACACTTGAAGCAACTTAAAGACATGCATAGGCTGAAGTCGAGATGGCATATATATGAACAGAACAGCGAAAGTCTGCTCATGTATTGACTTTAATGACACTGGAGAGTTTCCCCACCTCTTGGGGGACGCTAAAACCATTATCGATAAGAGATCCTTGTCCCGCCTGTCACCCTGCTCCGGCACACATCCTAAATGAATATATGTAGCCGAGGTAGCGAAGATGTATTCCAGAGATCATCCAGCGTACCTCGGTAGAACCAGGAGTGCAAAGCTGAATGATCTGTTTATCTTATAGACCATAAATATAAATAGTAACTTTTAATAATTCCAAGATCCGAACTGGTATGAAATTACATCCACTTGGAACTCATGCAGTGGACTGACCTATCCCAGGTCTAGTGGTTAGGATATCCGCCTCTCACCCAGTTGGGAGAACTTTGTGCGCGGATGGCCGGGGTTCGATTGTATGCTCCTCCACCCATTCTTGTCTAGCCGAGATGGTAACCCAGCGATTAGCCCCGGTTCGGAAAAACTCTTGATCATTCAATTTTGTTTTTGCCCAGCGAAGGTCGCAGATAAATGGCCATGAGGAGTGCGCACCATGACTAAGAGCCGGAACGGGCGGAGGAGAGCAACAAAGAATATCACAGTACCAAGGCAATTGAATCCGTGGCCATCCGTGCACGAAGTTCCTCTCCTCAACAGGTATTCCCATTGGCTACATATCGCTTGATGTGCCATGGGTTCACTTGGTGACCGTCCACACTCCTTATCTCTACAAACGTACCTTAGCTTTTGATAAGCTATTTTTACTTATGGATCTGCAGCGCTTGTAGGATTGAACAGTCTTCATCGCAGGGTCTACTATCCGAATTTTGACTACATAATTTAGGTAGTGTTATGACGGGCGGTCCTGGCGTGTCGGCCTAGCCGGTTACTAGGTGAACCGTCGAGCCGTCTTGCTTGCGGTAACTCAGACAGCACTACAGAGATTTGAAGCGTACAAACCGTCGCCTGGTGAAATGCATACCTTGCCTCTTCGCCGGAAATACAATGTACCCGGGCGAAGTTCTACCGACGAAGGCCTGTCCTGAGTAATTTCATCACTTCACACGGCTCAGATACGAGCCTACCAGCCCGGAGAAAGGTTAGACAACCTGAAATACATGGCTTCGATCTGTAGGCTTTGCCACGATATAACACCAAGGGGCCCTTGAACTCGACAAAAACTCATAATCACGCTTGATTTGACAATGCTTGTCTATCCGTAGGGTACAGACATGATAAGGTCATCACTCACAGCAGGGAAATTTGACATAACGAGCCGAGAGTTTACGGCAACGCGGAGGATGAGAACAGTGGAGAGCAAGTTGGCAAATAATACATTGTTCTCCAAATCTGAATGAGCGAGAGCAGAATGGAGACTAATGACGACCCAAGGTTGGCATTCTGGTTGTTGTTGTTGTTGTGGTCATCCTAGGCCATTGGAACAGCAGCTTTTATCTTCCCCATCGATTCCTCATCAAATTGCTGCAGCCTCGCTCTAAGACTTTCTCTCCACTCGGCTTGAATCTCTTCGATCTGATCCGCCGTCAGGCCCATGTCGAGTCCGTTCTTTGAGATCGCATCTTCGCGCTTCATGAACTCTCTGGTGATCTTTCGGCGTGCCTTGGAGAAACATCCTCGGCAATATGGACGATTCACAACCTTTTGTTTGGGCATGCCATGATCGTCAAACGCATTGCATGACGACGAAGACCACCAGCTATACTTTTCACAACGCTGGAGGACCTCGTACTGATAGATATGGTGGCACTCTGAGAATATGTGGGTAACACCCTGACACATGATTGAGGGTATAGGTGTGGCGGTTTTGTGTAAAGAGTCTTCTTTGTGTTCGAGGCAGGTACCTGCAATCTACCTGGAGCGCTCGGGCTAATGCTTGACTTACAAGTTGACCTCTATATATATTTCCATTGGCGGTTGCAAACAAAGGTGTTGTGAATAGTCAATGCCATTCTGCCGTGTTATTGTGGAAATTCTCTCATTCAGCAGTCGTGGACCCTGCACAATGAAGAGATACAAAGCGGCAAAGTGTCCATTGTCTTTCAACATGCAGATTCGTCAGGTTTTGCATTCGTATATTTTGCCTACCAAGGATGCTTCTTCTCCTCTCTGGTCCACGCTCATTGGTACGGTACACCCGCACTGTTCTCGACTACTTCGATACTAAACCTTGTTCCTTCAACGCAATTCCGGCTCGCACGGCGCAGGTCATCTACTCGATACCAACAGTAGCCGAGACCTTTCCTGGTGGCCATTCTTCTGTTGTACCTCTCGCTGCTGCAATTCCTACGAGTCATAGCTCTTACGAGATGCGGCCCATCAACGATAATAAGTACAGGAGCTTGGAGCACGACCCTATCTCACCTCTGTCATCTCAATCTGACGAGGAGTTCCCTACAAACCGAGAGGTCTCGCCATTGACCTCTCCTACAAGGCCCCAGCCAATTGCTGCGAGTTCACTTCCGCATTATCATCCACTACCAGATATATACGCTATTCCACAACGAAAGCCTATGGGCAGATCCAATTTGCATAGCAAAGGAACCATTGTAAATGATAGACTAGCCATGCATAGCTCATCACCACAGATCTCTGTCCCCTCCAACGATGTCGGCCCTAGAGCCGAGGCTAGGAAGAAGTTCGGCCAAAGCCCGCGATCCCAAAGCGTTCGTGCTCCAATCCGTCCAACTCAAGGAGCCACCATTCGAACAACCTGTAGGAGACGGCCTCGATCCCAGAGTGTTCCACCTGCTCCTCGACATCAAGCCATCCCTGTTGAGCGGAGGCTTTGTGCACATGTAAGTTATGTTTTCTCTCTCAATTCTCTCTCATGTCGACCTCATTGTGTATCGTGAGACGCTCTCACGAGCATGGACTCCCGTTCTCTTTGGCGTGAGTCAAGTTTCCACTTTGAGAAAGAAATGCTGACTGCGAAATAATTTAGTGCGGCCGTGGCCAGAAGGAAACAACCATAAGATTCCTACAATGCTCCAGGTGTGTCAACGTGTACTATTGCTAAGACGGCCGGGTAAGTTGTGTTTTCTCTCTAACTCCCCCAATTTTCACAAGTGATACAGTTGCTGACTGCGAAATCATGTAGTGCTGGGCAGCGCGAGTTTGCCACAATCGGTCTCGTAAGCACGAGCAGATAACGCCAACATTAATTCCACCTCAACAGACCACTCGGCCGCTGATCAATCCAGAGTGGAAGGTGTCATCACGATCTCAGGCCCAAGCAATCACGGCTCAGCGGAATGCAGGCACAACGTCCGGAGAGGGTTCTAGGCGCTTGCGGAATGGACACCCTGCTGACCTGGAGTCACAAAAGCCGTTCCCCAAGCGCGGTGGTAGATGTCGTACTTTGTGGTTCGTCCTTGCCGCTGTCATTTGTCTCATACTGATCATCATAGTCATCGTGGTTGCCACGAAGCATTAGAACAATGCCTGAAGGATGTTTCAAAGTTCATTGTCCTTGCACAATGGAAACGTACTGAGCGATGTTATCTGACACAGTAATGGTCAAAGCTTCTGTTTGTCCGCACAAAGCAGTTCACTCTTCTTTATCATGTCAATGCATGGTATTAATCTGTACGACCTTCCAAACATTTTCCTCCTGGTCCTTTTCCCAGTTCGCAAAGTGAGTCGCCTTATCTAACATTCAACACCTCGTATCACCTTCAGCATTCTAGCATCGCCAGATATCTTTCTACAGCGCTGGTCGCACACTTTCTTCATCAACATCGACATGCCTGCATATAAGATGGACCCTATGCGGGGGAATCATGGTAAATATGTAGCACAGGAACCTATCTCCCCTCTATCCCCTCGATCTGAGGCCATCCTTGCCCAACGCCATTCTGCGAGGCAAGTCTCCCCGCTGCAATCACCTTCGGCACCCTATCCCGTCCCTCAGGCGTCAAAGAGACCCGCCGGAAACTACACTCTACCACCAAAAGCCTATGTCATGCCCACACGCAAACCTGTTGGAGGTAGGGGGCCACCCAACAAAGAGGAAGCTATTCAGTCGCGGCCCCGTTCGCAAAGTCTTCGCCCTCTGAGTGAGCTAGTAGCGATGCCTACAGGCTTCCTGCAGGATTTCACGAGCCACGCTCCTGCTGACTGCGTTCAGCAAAACGAGCAGGTCCTCCCACAGGATGTCCCTACAGGCTTCCTCCAAGATTTCACAAACCATGCTCCTGCAAAGTCTCTTCCGCAACAAAGCCAACCCGCTTTCCAGGATGCTCCCATCAGACGCCCTCGAAGCCAAACGCTCCCCTCACATATCGTCGAGGCAGATCTAGAAGCCTACAGGCGGAGAGCGTGTGCAGCTTGTGGCAATCTCCAAGGAAACAGCCGGCAAGACTTTATATATTGCAAAAAGTGTACGAACGTGTACTACTGCACGGTGGAATGCTGGGACAGACGAGTCTGCCACAGCCGCCCTTCAGGTCCGGAGAAGAGATGCGCCGTTTGTGGCCTCCGACAGTCATTTGCAGAGCATATCTTCGATCCTTGCGGCAAGTGTCAGGACGTTGGCAAAGCCGTCTATTTCTGCTCAGACAGTTGTTGGGACCAGCGCAATTGCCACATCAGGGCTGCTGTGCAGAATCCAGCCGCTACCCCGGCTCAGCCACCAAGGACCTACCACCCGGGCGCGAGGTCACAGCAACAACAACAACAACAACAACAACAACAACAACGACGAGAGCATCTCCCAAAGCCAGTTCCAGGAACGCATGAGGGGCGGGGCCTTGCAATCACCCGTGCACCCGAAGGTTCCCATCAGGACCAAGGAGGTCGGGCCGTCGAGAAAGCACCTGAAGAGAAAAGATCCTGGGTCGACAGCAAGGTATTTGGTGTTTCCGTGTGGATTATCATTCCAGTCATGATTTTCATCATCATTCTCAGTCTTGTACTTGGTTTGAGAGGCTAATAGGTATAAGTGGCGTCTTGGGAACATGATCAGGTAGTTTTCGGTTGATTTCGCAGGTACATTTCTTTAATTACTTTATCGATATCTAATACCACAAAGCTTCCAAGTCAGAGCCGTAGCTTGAGATCTAGAGAAATTATATTACAGTTACACACGCTGTTCTCAAGGTACTAGATCATATATTGTTCATTGAATCTTGCTTGCCGTTATCACTGCCCCCTTCAGCCGCTGGCTTCGTCTGCAGGATCATCCATGCACATTGGCCCCTACTTTGTTCACCCTTTACCACCTTCAGGTTCTAATAGCAGCTGTATATAGGAACCGCAAGTAGCACCATCATCTCGCCAGAACTGAACATTCCTCGATGCGAATCTGACGTCGGACGCGACATAAGTCGCACGTACTGTATGTCGCCGCGCTGACTCCCTCGCCTCAATCTTCTATAAAACCTACGACGTCTTACATTGCGTTCAGCACCATCATAGCGCCAAAGAGCCATCATCAAGCCATGCCCTAGGGTACTTGTTTGGATCCAAGACTAAGCCCCCCTCTAAACAGTTGGAGCGCAAAGCCCAGCATCCAAGAGCCCCAACGAGGCCTATAGTGCACTACGTCGGGCTACTTCTTCAGTATTCAAGCACGATGCTGAGTAATCTGTCGACGTAGACGTGCTGGGATTCTGGACGGGGGGTTTCCGACTGGGTATTGTACTCGGAGGAGAGCAGCACATGAAGTGGCAGAAGTGAGAATCAACATGTGGTGAATGAGACAATGTGTGAAGGGTGAGGGAAGGGAAGGAGATGGGTAGACGGCAATATGGTAAATTTGAGAGCGACAGTAAGGTTGATGGGGCGTTAGGTCAAAGCTGCGGGTTTTCGGTGAATAATACACATGACCATGAACTGTCTCAGATGGTTTTGTGGTCATGCAGATTGTCGAGAGGTCTGAGAGGAGGTGGTGGAAGGTGAAACAGGCAATACTGATGGTGTTGAGGTAGAGTGTGGAGTGTTCTCGAGTATCCGGGACGCCACGCTCCGTCTATGTATTTAGTCGTTCCCTTTTGACGACGTCCAGCCCATGGAGGTGTAAATTATGGTACAAACATACAGCAAAGAAGAAAAAAGATTAAAGCCTTCGAGAAACCCCCAACATGGGACTCTGCTGCACAACAATGTCGAGACGATGATACCGGCTCATTGACTGTACCTGCTCTCTCGTCCACCATCTCTTCTACTAAACCCTCGACCACCTCCACGACCGCCCCGATCGCCGCCAGCCCCACCTCTCGAGAAGCCTCCACGGTCGCTACCGCGAGAACCCCCATCCCCGGGCGGCCTTGCCCCGTACCGTGATTTACGATCAGTACCGCGATCATTGCGGTCATAGGTAGGTCCAGGTCCACGACCACGACCATCACCATCTTTGTACCACGACCGTCCAGCATCACCATAACCTCCGCCGAACTCGGAATTATTACCTCTTTCCCTACCGAAACCGCCACCTCCACGGGAGCCTCCATAACCTCCGCCGAACAAGGAACTATTACCCCTTTCCCTATCGAAACCGCCACCTCCACGAGAGCCTCCACGGAAGCCTCCACGGGAAGCATCTCTCCCGCCAAAGCCACCGCTGCTATCGCCATCTCCTCCGTCGGTTCTATCTTCGCGCCCAATATTGATACCTTGTAGACGACTGAGACCAAGTTTGGTTGCTAATCCGAGGCCAACCATGGGTGGCTGCTCCATGCCCCATCCGTACTTGGCACGGTCGTTCATAGCGTCAAGAAGGATCTGCTTGTTAGGAATCCAATTATAAACACCTAGCGCGGCTACGTATGAGGCAACTTTCATGCCACGAGGTGCCATTTTTGTCGCGTCCTGGACCTGGGTCAAGGTCTGGGCGGTACCTTCAGGCAGCTGAGCGTCTTTCCTCATGTCTACCTTGGCGGTCTCAAGGGAATTATCTTGTACCAGTGGCATCTTGGGTAATTTGTGCCTTATCTCCCGTGATTCGAAACTAGTGATCAAGATCCAGCCCTCGCCAGTCTTGTCCCCACGGGCTGTGCGACCTACCCGATGAACATATTGTTCTTCCGATGGTGGAAGGCCAATTTGGATGACATGAGTGACATTGGGAAAGTCCATTCCTCGAGCGGTCACATCGGAGGATAGCATGATACCGGTTTCTGCACGCCTGAAGCTGTCCGCTGCTCGCGTTCGCTGCATTTGCGAGAGTCGTGCATGCATCTCGATTATTCTAGCAGGGTGAAGAGGATGCTGGTGGAATAAGCTTTGACCTGGGGTTTTGAGGTTGCGGAGCACAGTGGTTGCGAGTACGACGTCGGCAGTAGCGCTAAAATAGACAATGGCCTTGAAAGGTCGGGCGGGCGAATCTGTAGTACCTGCTCCTCCACTGATCTCCTGCTTGCATAACTCCACCAATGCTGGCATGAGGTTCTCGAAGCCCCCAACATTGACCAACTTCTGGGGAACTTTCTCATGGGTTTGTTGCTCGCCTTCTTGCACCGTACGAACGTATTGAAAGTTCGACTTCATTGTTTTCCGAACGATCTGCAAAACTTCATGAGGGACGGTGGCGGAGTAGAGGAGTGTCTGTCGGTCCATATCTTTTCTGTCAGGCAAGAGATCTTGTATGGCTTGAATCTCAGGTGCAAAGCCTTGGTCAAGCAGTCTATCAGCCTCATCTAAAACGAAAGCACTGAGATTTGGCGCTCGGACTTGACTGTAGGGGTCCGATAGTATATCGTTCAAACGGCCTGGGGTCCCAACCAGGATATGGCAGCCCTCGTTCTTTATCCTTCGCAATCCTTCCGACTTCGCAGATCCTCCGACAGCAGTTTGGACAATAACACCTGTATTCCTCGTCACTTTCTTAGCTTCCACTGCAATCTGTTCGGCCAATTCTCTTGTGGGGGAAATGATGATGGCTCTGATATCGCTAGCGGAGCCAGAACGACGGCCGGATCGATGTTCAAGTTGCGGGTCCACACTGATGATATTTTGTAGGAGAGGTATGAGAAAAGCAAGAGTTTTTCCAGTCCCAGTTCGTGCTTGGGCTAATCTATCGGCAAAGTCAACAACAATTGTCCGTGCAGCGCAGTTGTATATGTAGTATTGCTTACACATCTGTGCCTTTGAGCGACTCGTTGAGGGTTAAGCTTTGTACCTGGGTCATGGTCTCGAGGCCCATGTCCCTTATTAGTGTATCAACCACAGTCCGGCATACCAAGCCTTGCTCTGCCAGGTCAATGAACTTCGTAACTGGCCCTTGTCTGGCGGTTTGATCTGTTTGACCGTTTGACAGAGGTTTTTCATCATAATTCTCTTGGGCAACTTCGCCCTCAATTGGGTCTTCTCTGTATGCGGCGCCGGCGGCAGCAGACCGTCTCCATTGTGGCGATGTGCCAAATGATCTAGCTATAAGTGGATATCTTATTCGAGATGTAGGCTTAATCTGCTGGCTTCCTCGAAGGCGGACTGCTCGAGCACAATGGGAACAAATGGGAGTTGCGAGCAATAATGTTGTCGCAGAGGCAGGACCTCTCCGTACGAAGTTCAACATCAGCTAGTAGGTGCTTTGAAATAGAGCCTAATCGGACATCAGTTGCCAGGGTTCTCTTGTGACCTCAATTTGTATGATTATGTATATGCCGGCAATGCTTTATCGCAGCTTCTGGCCCTTGTCCGTGGTGATGATAGGATTGTAACTTTTTCTACAATTTAGTTGGGGCGTTTCCTAATCAGCTCTAGTGCGTTTGGGACGCCGATCCTCCATATGATTACGTGTTAGCGTGTTCACCTGCGGAGCTCTCGCCTAAACATAGTATTTATTTATTGTTCTATATCTTTCAAGAACTCGGAAGGTCAAATTCCCTCTTCTTACAAACCACCGCGCGGACACTAACCATAAGCTCAAAGGTATAGCATTTGTGCAACATTCGACATCTCAGTTGTAATTTTTGGCCGAGAAAACGTTCGTGAGGCTCTTCGCCGGATGTCGAGTGCTAATGGTATATGCCAGCATTCAAGTTCGCGAGGTCACGATGATTATTGCATGATAATAACGATTAAAGTCTCCCATCTCAGTTGATAGTGCGAATTGTCTGCTATCGGCTTCATCATCATGTGCACTCTATCGAGCGAATCAAGTAGGACTTTTGTAGCGAAAAGTTCATCACCAGCATCCCAGCAAGAATAAGAACTCGTTCGTTTGTGGAGCACTGTCAGATCTACGTTCAGTTATTGGACGTTGTAATCCCACGCAACTGTCTTTTGTTGGGTAAGGTAGCTGTTAGCCTTCTTTGATCAGGTGTCGAATGTTCCGCCATGGACATGGACCTCCGCCGGACGTCTCCAACAGGACGAAGCTCGTGCCCTTGGCTCGTCGACCGAGCCGAACAATCTTGCCACAAATACCTTTCGTCAGCAAAGCATACTTCAAGGCGGAAAGCGTCGCTCTATGCTTCTTTGTTCGCCATCATAAGGTACCCTTGTTCCGTCAAACCAAATCTCGACAGAAGCTCTAATATTAGCAGTTGCAGACAAAGCAGTCAAGAGGACAATCTCCAAACCGATTGTCCATCAAGATCAGCATTCCAATGTCATCATAAGTAAGCAACACCGACCCGTTACATTCCATCTCCAAATAACGTCAGTCGCTACTTGTAATCTCTGCTTTTCTTCCTGCAACTCATAAGTACGAGCCTATTACACTTATCACCTCTCACTCGAAAACCCATCAACACTCCAAAATACAAGACGTCCCGCTGAAGAAACATGGGCCGTGCGGCCGCCTCACATGACTCTCAACCCATCATACCCACAAAGAACGCTAAACCATACCTGTCCGTCTACCCAGAGCCACTACCTGGCAAAACAGAAGCACACATCTTCCACTGCGGCAGCTGTGGCGGTGACCTGGCTCATGGGCCACCCATCACATGTGAAGCATGTGGCACTTTTAGAGAGATTCCTGGAAATGGGTGATCGAGGAAGGAGGAGCGCTGGATCAAGCTGTTGTAGGAAACGGGGATAGCGGAAGGATCTTGAAAAGATTTAGCCAGGAGTGCATGAGAGGATTGGCTCCCGAAACTTGAAGGAGTCTTGTGGACATGGGTATGTAAGGCATTGGCTGCACATATTGCGGAAGCAACGTACATGAAAACGACAACAAATTTCTAATTAATCTTGTATTGACTCAACAACCTGCCTCTGGTCCATCATATTTGCGTACGAAACGGATCCCTCTTCCCTGCTCCAGAGCAAGCGGCATTACCAGTAGCTGTTTGCCACATCTCGCATCCTACCTACGTCCTCAGTTCATAGACTTGAGAGTACGAAATGTGCATTTCCTTAACATCACGCACGATATGTCACTTGGATTCCCTACCAGATCGAAGCAGGATACTCAAGGTGTTAGAATCTATTGTTCGCTATCCATAGCAAATAAGGGCAGGGAAAGGCAAGCTATACGAACAAACATTTCGACCTTTATCATGACGATTCGAGCACCAAATGACAGATTTCCAACGCTGCTGTTTAGCTGTTACACAAGTATATCAGCGTGGACTAGCATCGTACCGCTTGGATCCTCGCTTTTCAAGTGTCAAATAATTAAAAGTCCGAAAGTGGCCATTTGGTAGAAAAGAGAATTAGTGGCTTCAACTTTTTTCTGAGGTATGCACTCAGGAGGTAGTAGCTGCTAGAGACAACGCCACTTTATTTTCGCCAATACAATCCAGACTTAAGGACATCAACCGCCAGAATCGGCTCTAGTGCTGTGCTGGGAGGGTTTCAGAGTCGCCCATTAGCACGACTTCATTGAAAGCGAGGGTAACGTGGATGAAATGCATGCTTTGTACACACGAATCAAAGATTTCGTTCTAATATGTACAATGACCATAGAGTAGCCAGATGTTCGAGAATCCAAAGCCTAAATCAAGTCATAGTCCAAAGACATTGCTGTTGGTTATTTGGGAACAAACTTCTTATTGAAAGTAGTCTGCACCGCACTCCTTTTCAATCACGTCAAATGTGGGTTTCGCACTAAACCAGCCGGCAATGGGAGTGCCAATCGTTTTGTCTGATGATGATCCTACAATTAGTAATTGCCCTGTGAAGAAGACTTTTTGAGTCCTCAGACGTGGTTGAGAACTGTTCACTCGCGAGACATGTCTCAATATTCCACCATTGGTGCAGTAGGAGACATTGGGCTCGAGAAAACCTACATGTGAAAGCCGCATCCTCGTCATTGATTTTGATCGTCTCGTGGCGGCGACCAGCAGCAGCTGCGTCGGCCATCAACTGTGCATGACAGCACTTTTCAAGGCTGATGAACCAAAAAACTGCTGCTTCAATAGTTTCGCCGACGGTCAGGAGCCCGTGATTCTGTAGCAATGCCGCCTTTTTGCTCCCCAGTGTCCGTGCGATTGCCTTACCCTCTTTGTCGGCGAGAACGATGCCGTTGAAGGAAGAGTAGAGTACAAGATCCTAAGGCAGCCGTTAAGAGATGCGTTACAGGCCGGCAGCTGGGGCCGCACATTATGAAAAGCGCAAGAGTCCTGTGTAATCATATCCACTGTTCGGCCCAAAGTACAAAAAGACCGGCCGTGTATACTATGACTGTGCGCCGCACACATAACGTCCGGTCTGGCCTCGTGGACCGCTCCATGAATCATAAACGCGGCTGCATTCAGCAACTTCACTTCACCACCCCCAATCACTTCCCCTTTGTGATCCACTTGTATCAAGTCACTTCTCCTTATCAGCGAGAAGGCCACGCCGAACGGGTTCACCCAGAACGTCGTAGGCTCGACCGGATCTCGCAACGTAATATGTCCAGCGACTCCCTCGTCAAAGCCATATTTGCCAAATATGCGGAACGCGGCCGCCAGACGACCTTTGAGATATTCACGCTCTTCATACTTGTCTGTGAATGTGCGAGGTCCGGGGAATTTTGGCATCTGCACCTTGGCTTGCGATTCATTCAAACCAGGCTCGAGAGGCGCTATGGCAGACGGACGGTGATCTCCGTTGGTTTGTCTCTCGGAAGTCATCGCTGTGGGAGGCGCCATCGTGGTCTGCCTAGATGGTCTGTCAAACTAAGCTGATTGAGTGTTCTGGGGTTTAGAAAGGTTTGCAGCAATGCCTCGGAGCACTGTTTTCTAGCTTGTGCGGGGTGAGGGTGATCGGCCCGAGGTCTTCAACTCGAGTATCAGTGCACGTGACCGTTTGTAAAGACATGGAAACAGATTGCAGAGGAAGAAAGAGGCATCGCATGATCCATAAAGTGGACGAAAGATAGCGACTCGATAAGCTCTAGATACCTATGTAAGCGCGATGTACTGATGAAGCTCACAATGGGTGTGACAGCTCAGCTGACATGAGCTTCTCCACCAATGCAGAGCTGTCGAAAGTCTGTATACACAATGGTACTGTTGTTAATACTCCGAGGACCAATCTGTATGCCAGGGCATGTTCGGGTCTAACGGTAAGATCCCAATTCCTCTGCCCATCAACCAGAGATGGACATCAGATATCCGGTGCCGTTGCTGATCACAGCCGCCAGGTCAGTATGAGCCACAGGAGCTCCGGAGAACCAGATAGCTAGGCGGTTATGGGTTCACGGTAAGCCCTGCAGCCTTGTATGACAAGGCCTAAGGTTCAGTCCGACCTTCAGGTCATCAAGTTCGATGGATGCGCTCGGAACGAGGTAGTAATTGGCTTTCGAGCTCTCCGACTCAGCAAGATCACCAAGCGTAAGGCACTCAGTTGCTGAGATCGTCGATTGAGCAATCTTTGCAGCGAGTGTTGGAGAGGTGGACGAGGGGGACGTAAGAAAAGAGAGCGGTGCCAGCGGCCAGAGAAATCCTTGCGCTTGTCTATGCGTACTCGACCGTAGCCAAGCCAGCCGAGATCTCGAACTCTAGATCTCGAAATTAGAATACAAGCAGAGCTTCAGTTGGGCAAAGCTTCTTTGTTCCTTTGGCGCAGTCTAGGAAACCAACATGGGTAAACGTGGAGTCAATAGGGTCAGTGCGTCCAAGCCGCTTTACACACATCATAGTGCTGACTCCTGCTCCAGGGTCCCGGATCTGGACGAGGGAGTGGGCGTGGTGGTGGTCGAGGCAATGGTCGAGGAGGTGGCCAACGCTCAATTCGCATAGATTACACCGAGGTGCCAAAGGTGAATGAATTGTTTGAGAAATATTATGATGCACTCGGTCTGGTCGAAAGTGCAGAGCGAGAAGAATTTTGGACTGCTTTGCGACGAGAACTACCCAACAGTTTTCGCTTCACTGGATCAAGAGGGTATGACACCCTGCCTAAGAATATATCCCATCAATTCACAATACTCCCAGGCAAGCGCTTCCAGTACAGCAGCTACTCCGGGATCGATACATCCCGCAGATAACCTCTATAGAGTACAATGGTGAGCTAGTCACTCCGCCCAACGCTATCCCATGGTTCCCAGACCAATTGGCATGGCAGATGAGTACGCCCAAACACATCGTTCGCAAATTTCCGCCTTTTAAGGATTTCCAGCAATTCTTGGTATCAGAGACAAGCGTCGGCAACATCAGCCGGCAGGAGGTGGTTAGCATGATCCCTCCACTACTCATGGATGTAAGGCCTGGGATGACCGTTCTCGACCTATGCGCTGCTCCTGGTAGCAAAGCTGCTCAGCTCATCGAAATGGTCCATGGGGGAGAAGAAGCCCGAATGCGAAAGGTCATCCGCAAGATAAAGGAAGAGGATGGTCGCGCAGTGAGCCCTGACGGTCAATTGACGGAGGAGCAGATCAGAGAGGAGGAACCAAATGGCGACTGGTCCGACGATGGCAGATCGAGTGGTCTTCTAATCGCCAATGACGCCGACTATAAGCGAGCACATATGCTCATACATCAAATGAAACGACTGAACTCGCCAAATCTGATTGTGACCAATCATGATGCCACCATGTTCCCATCCATCAAACTACCATCTGAGTCTACTCAGGGAGGCCCTACACCCAGAGCAAGGTATCTGAAATTCGATCGCATCCTGTCAGATGTGCCTTGTTCCGGCGACGGGACTTGTCGAAAGAACGCCAATGTTTGGAAGGATTGGACACCTGGCAATGCACTCGGTCTCTTCTCGACGCAGCTCCGAATTTTGGTTCGGGCGCTGCAGATGCTCAAGGTAGGTGGACGAGTTGTATACTCAACCTGCAGCATGAACCCTGTGGAGAACGAGGCAGTCATTGCAGCCGCAATTGATCGGTGTGGGGGCATGTCAAAAGTGGACGTGATAGATTGCAGTAGTGCCTTGCCTCGATTGAAAAGGCGGCAAGGCTTGAGCAGCTGGAAAGTGATGGACAAGCAAGGCAGACTCTGGCCATCTTGGGCATCCGTGGAGGAGGAGAAGGCCAAGAATGGCGAGGACGGTCTTGGAAGGCTATCTGAGCAGATGTTTCCACCCCACAATCCTAACTGCAGTATTCCACTTGATCGATGCATGCGAGTATGTGCCCATATGCAGGACACTGGGGCATTCTTCATCACAGTCCTCGAAAAGAAGAGCGAGATCAAGGCGCGACCAGAGGTAGAGCCCAAGCAAGCGGAACCGCATACGTCCATAGTTGATGCAGTCAACGCAATAGAAGCTCAGCCCGCCACGGGAACAAATCCCATTGAGAAGATCGACGCTCTAGACGACATTGCGCCGCCTATGAAAATGAACGACGCTGAAGGCACTACAGCAGCAGCTCGACAGAACAAGGAGAACGCGCTAAATGCCGGCGCCACCGCCGCCAAAAGAGAACGTGACGAAGAAGCCGACGCAGCAGCGTCGACCAAGCGCCCAAAGTTCAGGGAAGAAGTGGACGAAGCAGCACCGCAAGGCGAAGAGGATCGTCAGATCCACTGGCCACCACCACCCGGCGCTCAGCTCGAAGCCAGTCGTCCCGAAACCACGAAGACCCTTCCATCTCCACCTGTGCTGAATGGCTCCCAGCTGAAGAAAACCAAACAGCCCTACGAGGAACCTTTCAAGTATATTGACCCTGACCAAGATGATCTCCTGTCCATCTATTCCTTTTACGAACTCTCATCAAAATTTCCCCGCGACCGCTTCATGGTCCGCAACGCCCTCGGTCACCCAGCCAAAACGATCTATTACACTTCCGCTCTCGCCCGTGACATCCTCGAAGCCAACGCAAACAGCGGCATCAAGTTCGTACACTGTGGCGTCAAGATGTTCGTCAAGCAAGACGTCCAAGCCGCCGATGTGTGCAGATGGCGCATCCAAAGCGAAGGACTCCCCGTCCTCGAAGCGTGGGTGGGGGAAAGTCGTGTCGTTCGCCTGACGAGCCGCAAAACGCTCAGAACGCTGCTGATAGAAATGTTTCCCAAGGTCGACGGCGAAGGATGGAAAGGGCTCGGCGAGATCGGCGAACGGGTGCTGAAGATCGGAATGGGCTGTTGTGTGCTCCGAGTCGAGACGGGAGAGGGCGAAGATGGCTTCCGTGAGCGTCTTGTCCTCCCGCTGTGGCGCAGTCTGCATTCGTTGAACTTGATGTTGCCGAAGGAGGATCGGAAGGCGATGCTGCTGCGATTGTATAATGAGGATACGCCGCTGCAGGATCATTCGAAGGATCGATTCAATACGGGAGACAGGCAGCAGAGGGTCAAGAAAGAACCTGATGAGGATGTGGTGTCTGCGGCGGCTTTGGAGGGGGATGTCAAGCATGAGATCGACGTTGATGACGAGGACGAGGACGATGATGATGTGGGCGGTGTCCGCTTAGGAGATGCCGAGAAGGACGAGGGGCCTGAAAAGGTGAGGAACGAAGATTTGGAGCCTGATGCTATCAAAGCAGAACTCAAGGATGAGGATGCCGATATCATCTCATAGTTGTGACACTCTGATCCAGAAGGGCGGGCAAAAATTGCATTTACGACATAGTTAGTGCACATAATCAAAGAAGCTCATAACGATATGTCTATATTATGAAAGTACCTCAGGCTACGGTTCAATTGCACATCGATTCAAGCTTCAAGAAGCAGATATTATGTGCATATTTCATCTACAACCATCAGCGGCTTATCTTCCATTCAGTCAGTCCGCAATCATTACAAATCTCAAGTAATTTTCTGCTCAGCTTATACGCCTATCCTAAATTCTGGTCGACGTGCGACCCCATGCACGCCTGCCCTGGCTAGAAGTAGATCGCATCATCTCCAGAAAACACTCGTTGATTCATGTATATCCCCAAAAACTCGCTGTTGACTGCTCGACTAGCCCAAAACGAGCTAATAGTACTGGTCGTATACCTCGTATACCCTTAAAGCATGAATTAACTGCCCCTGCGCTTGTTTTGGGGAATGGTCGTATCAAGGACTTCATAGGCGCAATAATCTTGCCACCTGTGGTTCTAGTTTGTATGATAGACGACGGATCCATAGCTGGTGATGTGGGACGTTGAGCGATTCGAGCTACTCGAACGCCTGAGTAGAGCATACAAGCCAAGCTGTAGGATAGAGAAAGGGAGATGATGGAAGCAAAGTCGACTCGGCGATGGTCAATATGTTGACTTGAACCAAAGATTTCTATAGCGGATGGCGATGTGAGACGGCAGCTCTGTCTGTGCTGGAAGGATGTTTGTCGCTAGAATGGTGGCTTGCGATCTGGCCCAGCAGCTTCTAAATGCACGCGATTCTCGCTTCCCGGAAGGCTGTTGAAGTACCTTGCCACTGCAAGAAGGACGAGTGTGCAGTCCACGATCAAGAAGACCGCAGTCGACGCATAGTTGTTCATGGCTAGCTTCATATGCCTCGGTGGGTTTTGGTGACTTGGGCGTTTATGAATAGCAGGTTGAGTGAGGTTCTTCGAGCTCGATGATAAGGTATGGGCTGTGGTATGGTCTCTGCTATTCTTGATTTGTGGCCTATAAGTAGCATTGACCATGCAAGTCTTGTTCATAGACGTGGGAAAAACAAGGCTGACCACCTTGGCGGTCATGGAGATGATGTGTAACATGTAGGCAAGAAAGTTCTAATACACATTTTCCACGATTGTGGGGAGAGCAAAACGCCCATGCTGACAATAAAGATCTCCCTGGTATTGATTCAAAAAGCCGACTTTTCGAGCCTACTCATGTCTATGATCACGATCGTCGTGAGACCAGCATCGGCCTCAAATCCAGAGCTAATATCGACGGCCCATCCAGATCATTGATAGGCTCAACCGTTATCCTTTCGCTCGCCTTGGAAATTTTCCACGTATGGATTGGGGTCAAAGCAAAGAGACGGTGAGGCTTTCCGGAGGTGCTCGGTCAGGATGAAGGTCACAAGCAGATCAGTACAAATTGAAGCGACCAGTTAAATGCGTCTCCAAGGTGTATATAGCTTTGACAAAATTCTGAACATCCGTAGCTCACGAGCGTATAAATCAATTAACTCTAGCGAAGAGACGGGTTGCATAGCTCGCTGCACGTCGCCTTTCTTGGAAGACAAATTTAGGCTCCATGCTTATGGGGAGGGGTATGGTGGCTTTGACAGGAGTCCCGGGGGGAATCATAATGATCAACTCATGTGGGGAACATTGCGTGTACTCAATTGGAGTTGTTCGGTCGAGGGAGTCCCTGAAGATACGAGGTATCTGAGAAAGAAGGGGTTTCCATAATCGGTGATTGCACGGCAACGCTGGACGCTTCAAGGTCGCACGGACTCTAGCCTTAACGCATGAAAGCAGGCAATTGGAGATTCTGTCCAAGAGGTCCTTGAACGCGCAGTGCCCCAATGCCGGAAACCCGAGTACGAAGGATAGCAGCACTCCAATTGGGGAGGGGAAGATGATGCAGTGAGAGATCGCGGGTTCTTGCAGTATTTCCAAATGCGTGGCGTTGGCTTGGCCTTGGCAACAAAGCTACTGTTTGCTTCGAGTCTCGATTTTCCGAGTTGGGTCAGCGCCTAGTAGGAGGTAGGAGATATAGAATGGAAGAGGGGTCACTGTGTATGATACTACCTTGCTCCACACGGTGGCCGGACCTGCCCTACGTGAATCATGCAAGCCTTCTGGTTCGTGGTTCAATAATCGTCCATCGATAAAACAGTGGCTTTCCTGAGGTACTGATGCCGTGGCGGGCAGCCGCAGCTCTCCCATGAATTTGACTGCGACTATTGAATATGCACATCGCATTGATATTACGCCTGATTTGCAAGGCACCCGCACGAGGTCGTACGGCGGCCAAATTGAACTGTTTTCGATATCCTGCAGAATGACCAATATAATTCTGGCGATAATCAGTCTCTTTGACTGATTTGCGTGGTTTGCTGCGACGTAAAGACATTCGAGTTCTTAAGAGTTTGCTGTTCAAGCGGCCAGTTCGCTGGAGCTTTATATAGCTTTGACACTTATTTCACGTCAAGTTCATGCAGGTGCAATTTTCCGCATCTGAAGTACTGGTGGTGTTCATTCGATACCATCCAAGCACTGTATATACGGCGATCATCAATGTATCAAGCGCATGAACCGTGCACTACCTCGCCATTGTGAATCTGGGCTCTTTCACTAGACGGTAGATTGGAGCCGCCATCCATCAGCAAAAGGAAACAAAGCGTAGAATGTCAGCGTTGTTAGAACAGCAGATTGCCGAGTCATGTTCGTCTAGCTAGATGCTTTGCTTTTTCATCAGTAGGGCGGAAGGATTCCTGTGGCGTCTCAGCTGTCTCTGACGCCCTGCAGTAGTAGCAGTGTAATAATGCTCGAAAGGTCAGCCAGTAAGCAATTAGGTCGAGTAGCAAGGGTGTCGGATGATTTTCGGGATGTTGGTGGAGATCCTTGAGCCGCGAGCTTCATACATAAGGGATACACCAATGGTATGAGGCCTTTCGTCGCCATCCCAGGTGATTTTCCCCCTTAGCCCTTTCCATGGTGCATGTCATCCTTGCGCCGTGCCGTGTGGTCTGCATCATGCACATGTGACAAGCATGAAGAGGACATGATCACCATCATATCATAGTGCCTCTACCATCACTCCAATACACACACGGCACAACGAAATTCCCAATGCGGTCGTATCGCTAGTCTGAACGAGAATGTTCGAGATCTGGATATTGGGAAATGACTGTGGAGGGACAGCCATTCGATGACACTGGATACCCTCGTCCGGAGATGAGGTCTGTTGGCCATTATGGTCGTGGCCTTGCTCTCTCAGCAGGGGAGGGTGAAAGGAAGGCAGCGGTCTGATAATCTGAATCATCGTAATACATTGATACCTTACCCTGGGCGCCAGAAGGCGGAAGGCGCTCACATGACCGATGGCGGCTTTCGGACGATGGACCCTGGCATCATAGACTTTGAAGCATCCCTGATGGGCCACGTTGTTCGACAGCCCAATGGCGTTCCTGAAGGACCCGGGCGACTGGCATCACTAATCCTTCCCATGACGAGGATTCCCAGCTTCAAGGGCGTTAAATGTGACAACCTGACATGGGCCAGCCTCCACTTTGCTTGACCGCCATTTGGAGCAGGATCCAATCGCTAACAAGGCCAAACGCCTGCTAAGTGAGAATGAGCGCGAAGTGCCACGTATCCTCGTCAGGATCACAATGGAATAGAAGTTCTGAAAAGTGAGGTCTCACCGGGACGCCTTGTTCTGCCTGCTGTCCATGTTGGATGACCTGAGTGTCTGCATGCTGCATGGCTGCCAAGCAGAGGCTGGTGGGATGCGCCCAGATCTTGCCACACGCCCCCTTTTCCCTTTTCAAACGGTCCTTGAAGGTGACCCAACACGGTCAAGCTTGGTCCCCGTCCCAAGGCCAGGGCGACGGACCCGACTCCCCGGAAAGCGTGCGGGCAGGGATCTCATAGGTGGTACCTCCCCAGAATTGGTTTTATGATTGATTGATGCTGGCCCCTGAAACTGAATCCCGGGAATCCGTCTGCGCTAGGATGTCACGCTAGCTCGGGGCGACGACTAGCGGCTGCCAAGCCTATGGACTAGTGCTAAGGGCCGGGCTCCTGCAGATGCCATCCAACGTTTGTTCCCTTTCCATTTCTTCTTCCTCGTCCTCACCGAGAAACCAAGGTTTGCCATGCTTCCTGGGCAACGCCTGCCATCGCCACCACAGGGATTGCCCATCCCGTCCATTTCGGGCCATGCCCAAGTTGCCTAGCTGCAGAAGGATCGATCGTCCACTGCTCACGGGATCTCAGGTGAGACCGGGGTCGCAGCGAAGCCCGCTCCTGAACACATCACTGGGACGAGCTTCCACCGCCATTCCTGCTCCACGTTGAGATGTCTTGCTCACCGTTCGGTACGAGCTATCACACGCTGTCATGCGGAAGATAATGGAAGAGAAAGGCATTGACTTCCGGGCCTCCGTCCGTCGTCTTTTTCCTGCACTTCCCCGAAATTTCCCATATCATAAACGATATGGCTGTCTCCTTGTCTGTCTGCAAATCTTCAATAGCTTTGCTACTACCATTGATTCCCGTCATTTGTCTCAAGATCTTGCCTAATAACCTCCCTGCTAGCTTGTCCATTCTGCTGGGTTCTGTTGATGATTTAGGGCCAAGTGATCGGCCTGTTGGAAGGCATCTGACGTGCAGCCTTCACACTTAAATTCATAGATCCCTTCAGCCCACGCTTAGTTTTTCTCCTACAGCTCGTGGCTTGAATATCATCTCCCTGACACGCAACCTCATGTCACCAAATCACTTCGTCAAAATTTCCTCGACCTACCGATCCTGAAGTCTTGCCGAGATAATGCGGTTACCAGCACCTCCTCGCTGGCGCCAAAATGCCATCGACGCCAGCACCACTCCATTCCCTACCCAGCAATTGTTTATCCTTGGTACGTCGCCTCTTCTAAAAATCCCCAGATTCCGCCATTGCCGTTCACCAATGGCTCTCGTCGTCTTTCTTCGTCATGCCGGCGACAACTCTCCAAAGTCCATACGTGAAGCGAGTATTGACCGACTATCTCTCCTCCAGCGCTTGTCCGAATCTGCGAACCAATCGCGTTCATGTCCATCTTTCCCTACGTCTACTACATGATCCTATCCTTCGACATCACCTCCGACACCCGCCAGATCGCGGTCTACGTTGGCATGGTCACATCAGCCTTTGCCTTTGCAGAGTTCTCATCAGGTGTGGCGTGGGGCCGAATAAGTGACAGGATAGGGAGGAAGCCTGTTCTCCTCACGGGATTGGCCGGGACGGCACTCAGCATGCTGGTGTTCGGGTTTGCCTCTAGCCTACCCATTGCCCTACTAGGACGAGCGCTGGGAGGATTGCTCAATGGGTGAGGATCTCCTTGGTACAACTTCTCTTTTTGGTTTGTCACTTACCACAAGATTTAGAAACATGGGAGTATTGCAAACCACAGTCGCCGAAATTGTTACCGTTAAAGAACACCAGCGTGAGTAGATGAACGCCATGAAAAGAAATTTTGGGCTCACATACAATAGCTCGAGCATATTCTATCATGCCCTTTGTCTGGTGTTTCGGGTAGGCCTTGCTGACTCCATAGAAGCTATTCCTGCTGACAATGGTGATCAAGGTCGATTTTGGGTCCAGCGCTTGGCGGTGCTCTAGCTCAACCTGGCGAGAGTTTTCCAGCACTATTCCCCCAGGGTACTCTGTTCGAACAGTTCCCGTTCCTACTTCCCAACTTGGTCTGTGCTATGGTGCTTGCAATCGGCGTTGTGATTGGATTACTCTTCTTAGAAGAGACCCACGAGAGCAAGAAGCACCGGCGTGACGTAGGGCTTGAAGCTGGAAGATGGCTGCTTCGCCGATTTAAAAACAGGCCAGAGCCAATCATATATATCAAAGCTCGCGAAACCGACATTGAAGCCTACGATGTTGGGCTTGAGGACGAGGCACCGCCAGGCTATCGCACGACCGAAGGATCGCCTTGTCAACCCTCGAGCCGTGCTCAGTCCCCAATGGCGGTACCTGCCGACATAAAATTGACTGGTCATCGACATATCGCGGGCAGGACACGAGGTATCAGGAGGGCTTTCACAAGACAGGTGATCTTGAACATCGCCGGCTTCGGTCTCTTGGCATAGTAAGCTATTCATCGCCAATGATTATTCATGACATGTGCTTACGCCTGCACAGTCACTCCATATCTTTCGACCAGCTAATGCCAGTTTTCTTGAGCGAGCCAATGTCTCATGCGCCAATCTCGTTGCCTTTCAAGTTTACAGGCGGCTTCGCCTTTTCTACAGGGACTATTGGCTTCATGCTCTCAGTGCAAGGCGTCTATTCAATGATGGCTCAAATCTTCCTCTTTCCTCTTGCCGCCAGCAAATTCGGAACCTTGAAGACTTTCCGATTCATCCTGTTTACCTGGCCCTTGCTGTACCTCTTAGTGCCTTATTTAGTCCTACTGCCTCAGCCACTTCAAATGCCGGGTGTGTACTTCTGCCTTTTATGGAAAATTACGGCGCAAGTGCTGGCTTTTCCATCCAATGCAATTCTTCTCACTAATTCAGCGCCCTCGTTACTGGTTCTTGGGGTCATCAACGGTGTTTCAGCGTCTACTGCCAGCCTTGCTCGTGCATGCGGACCCACAGCAACTGGAATACTGCACGCGTGGGGCCTGAAGATAGGCTCCACTGGCCTGGCATGGTGGGCGAGTGGCAGTGTCTGTTTGATTGGAGCAATTGAGAGCTTGTGGCTGGAGGAGGGCAACGGGAGGATGGACCAGCCGGACCTCAAGGACGAGGAGCTCCTGATTGGAGAGACGTTGATCGACCCCTTGGTGATCGATGCAGCCATTAACGCCGCTGGCAACTTGCCTAACGATGTTGAAGGGAAAGAATTTCTCATGCATAAGATCGATTCAAAGGTCGCCGTCAGCTAGCTGATGATACCTTGACGGTGTGTCCACTATCCACTCGGCCGGAACGAGTGGGCCCATACCCTTCACGGCCTACAGATCCAAGACGAAAGTTACGGCCATTTCCTTCTCGTGTACTGGGGTTGTGGTTCCTCTGTACTTTCCTAGGGTGGTTAAAAGCATTACAGCGGGATTCATAGACTCGGGTCTCACGACATAGATTGGGAGGAAGTAAGTTACCGAGCACGACAAAATTGGGAGGATCTTTGCTTTCTGCATTCATGCGTCTGCATTCGCTTGAGAATACGTATACCCCATAGATTAGAGCGCTCTCGCTTGCCATCCACAATTTTCAATTCCTCTGGTTTGCATCGTCTAGCAAAATGCGCATGCACATGATTGGTCTTTCCAGAAGTGCGATGATGAGTCGAAGATTTCATGCCACTGACCTGCTCCTCATCTCATGCAGGACGGAGGATTTGTCAAGGCAATTGAGGACATATTGATAGGGCGGTGATAAGGCAAGGCTGACTCCTCCATCGCCCTTTGCCCACCCGCCTTGAGGTCAATACCTTAAGATGCTGCATGGAAGGTCACTAGAGAATTGGGCGCACGGGATGATCGTCGGTATTACAGCTAGATATCTGGTAGACTGGGACCCTGGCTTTGCAGCTTCATTTTTCATGATGAGACCCATATCGTCGTCGGTCATGTCGCTGGAAGGCGGCTCTAATCTTCTCCATCGCACAGGGAAGATAGCTTAGTTCTAGCCAAGCCATGGCCTCCGGACACAAGCGAGCTCGCCTAGAACTATCGGCCGATCCCCCAACCTTCGCTCCTTCCTTCTCCACCACCGCGGCGCCAGCGAGTGGCAGCAATAGCTCGTCCTTCCGCAATGTATCAGCTTGCAATCGGTGTCGACTTCGGAAGAATCGATGCGATCAGAACCTCCCAGCCTGCACATCATGCGAGAAGGCGGGCGTCAAGTGTGTTGGATTCGACCCCATTACCAAGCGAGAAATTCCCCGCACATACGTCTACTACCTCGAGAGTCGCGTGAGATACCTTGAGGAGGAGCTCGGCAAGAATGGCATCCAATATGCACCTTCAAACCAATTCGACCATGGCGCGAAGGCGATTGCGGACCCCTCGGCAGCTCACTCTCCATTGTCTGACCGCTCGAGTGCGGGACACAGCTTGATCAAGCGAGGTAGGGCGAACACAGATAGTGAGCCTGGGTCGGAGTGGGAGCAAAAACAAGATGAATCAGACAAGCTACATAAGCTCGTTTCGAACATTGGCTTGGTTTCTGTGCAAGGCGCCTCAGACCCACGCTTTCTGGGTTCCACAAGTGGTATATCATTTGCAAGAGTGGTGTTCGCGGCGGTGAAGAGCTCGGTACCGGGGGGAACGTCCGAAAAGAGTGGACGTGGCAGGAAGCCTGAGTCAGTCGGGTCGGCTGCCGCCCTTGGGGGCACATCAATGAGAGATTCTTTCTTTGGGTTGCAATCCAAACCAAACATCAAGCCGGCACCATTCCCTGATAGAGAGCTTGGACTTCGACTGGTGGATTTGTATTTTGAGCACGCGAACCCGCAGATACCCATTCTACACCGACCCGAGTTCATGGTCCTCTTCGGAAGAGCCTACGCAGCAAAAGATAGGCGAAGGTCGTCACGCGAGCTCTACATGTTGAACATCGTTTTCGCCATTGGCGCCGGTACGATATTGGAGGACTCGCGGACAAAGCGCTCCCCAAGCGCTGGGATAGGATCGACACCCCCAAAGCAAGAACCCGCTTCCCCGAACCAGAAAAAGCAAAAATCGCCAAGTCAGCAGAGGCAGCCGGTAAGTCTCACCAATAAGTATACTGGCATGCGGTGAGACTAACCCACATCAGGAAGAGTATCACGCTTCCGCTATGGTACATCTCGAAAGTTTCCTAGGCTCGATGCCTGCCACGGATCGGCCGGAAGGGTTCGGGGGTGGTCTTGAGCAGCTGCAGGCTGTCTTACTGCTTGCTGGGTTTGCACTACTACGCCCCGTTGCCCCCGGTCTATGGTATATCACAGGTGTTGCCGTGCGTTTGGGTGTCGATCTAGGGTTGCATTACGAGGACGGTGCCGGCGTTGATGGAGACGGTGACGGCACTAGCTTGACCACGAGTCAGGACGTTGGAATTGAGGCATCGGAGGGTTTGCCCAACACATCGCCTGCAGGCATTGATCCGAAAGAACGAGGTCGACGTGAGTGGGTCCGAGACCTGCGGCGCAGACTCTGGTGGTGTGTATACTCGTTCGACCGCCTCGTCAGTACGTGCGTTGGCCGCCCCTTTGGGATCACGGACCAGGTTATCACGACAGACTGGTTTAGCGTGTTGGATGACAAGGACATCACACCTGATGGCTTTCTGATACCGTCACACAGCTTTAATGGACCTAGCTACAAGCGGGTATCGCACCATTACCTACGGCTCCGGCTTCTCCAATCCGAGATCCTGCAGGTGTTGCAGTATCGCCAGGCCCAGAGGGTGCATGAGAAAGACAGAAAACGTAGCCATCAATACATGCACACGAACTTGTCGTCCTCCTTCTTACAACACTTCGATTCCTTCCACGCCTGGCGCAAGGACATTGATCGCCGACTATGGGAATGGAAGGAGAGTGCTCCCCTGCAGAAGGATACTACGGTGAATTTTTCGGTCAAGTTCCTTGAGCTCAATTACTGGCAGGCTGTCATCATGCTCTATCGACAGACTCTGAGCGTGCCCCCAGACCTAGCCGGGGAAGCTGGACCTCACAACGACGTCGAGAGCCCGTTGACGCCGAATTACTATGACCATGAACAGGAGGACGACATCTTCCTCAAGGTTGCTGAAGCTGGTCAGAGGGTCCTGAAGCTCTATCGACAATTGCATCGAATACATCTCGTCAATTATACGTACCTTGCAACGGTTCATCTCTTTATGGCCGGTGTGTCTGTGTGAGGAAATACTAGCGAGCAGATGCTGACTGTGTAGGTATCGCATTTTTGTATTCGATATGGCATTCACCGACCGTGCGCAGCCGTTTAGTACGTACCCTCTCCGTGAGTGAGAGTACTTAGTGACTGTTAGCTAAGTACCTGTAGACCCTCGACGACGTCGATTTAACCGTGCTGGCTGCTACATCAGTCCTTAGTGACTTGGTCGACAAATGCCCACCGGCTGAAGCCTGCCGCGATGCCTTCGATCGCATGAGCAAGGCTACTATCAAGATGTGCATGTCTAGTACCGGCTTCGGCTCTCAAGTCAGGTTCAACAAGCAACCAGACGACTCTCCCATCGTCTCGCATCGCTTGGAGCGCTCGATGCCCCCTCAACCCAGCTTTACAAGCATGCCGTCTCGACCACCACCGCGGTTCGATGACAGTTGGAATGATCTGTTTCCTGAAACTTGGCTTACTCCAGGCGGTCGCAACCCCGAGAACCAGCCAAGACAATATCATGCGCCACAATCGAATCCTACATATGCAGCTCACCGTTCCTCGGTCTCCGTCTCGGACACTTCATCGCTCTCCACGAGTACAGGGTCACTCCCAATGTCAATCGCTCATCAACGGCAGCAACATCCACCACAATATGACACCTTGTCCCAAACCTCTGCTCCATTGACGCACAGCAACAGCAATGACCCACCGGATTATGATGGCATGTACGACTTTGACTTTTTAATGAGTGACGATGCCGCCACTTTCACTGGCGACTCGGGGCTGAATCTTGGATTTGACGGACATCATGATTGGGCGGATGGTGGGAGTGCGCAATTCCCCGATCTCTTTGGTGGATTCTTCTTCGGGGGCTCGGGTAGCGAGAGCACAGCGATGGATGCTGGTACTGGGTACCCCATAACAGGGGACTATGGAGATGCTCACAGTAATGCGGCGACGAGTATGTGGACCGGGGCACAGGATGGGAATCAGTGACGGCGGTCGTGAGCACCCCAAGTGATGATTGTGACATGACTTTGGCTGGTACAATACCTATCTCGATCATTAGTATTGTCAATATAGTCGATGATTATTCAAGTCGGTCAATGTAAATTCAACCCATTCTTACTCTACGCTTAAGATCCTCGCGCGTCTTTTGGCCCTTCGGGTGGGTCGCTAATGTCCACACTCTCTCTTCCACACTCTCTCTGGCTCGCAGCCCCACTGTTTTGCACACTGTTAGGATGGATAAAAAAGCACTTCATACAATCCGTAAATTTCATAGGACAAAAGCCCAAGCGGAGCCGGACAGCTTTTCCATGCCTTCGAGCTTACCTTACTTTCTATGCTTTGCCACTGGATGAGCTTCCGTCCCTTTCAACTTATGCTCGTCAAGCTTGAGGGTGCGCATAGGTTACTTGATCTTTGCGACGGGATCTTCTGCCAGTGACCGGCTTCGATTGGCGATATGAGAACGCTGTTGATGTCGTCGCTTCTTTGGGGGCGTTGGGTTTTGGGGGCTGTGTTTTGCAGATTCATAATTGGGGGGGAAGGGATGGGGAGGGTCTTTGTGGTGTAGTCTGTTATTTGCTGTGGGTATTCGATACGATAGGTATGTGGGGGGGTGAAGGGTTAAGATGGTGTTGTTTGAGATCTCATATTTTGATCTCAAGTATGGTTGCTCGCGTGGATTAGAATGTTAGTATTAAAATACACTTCGTAGGAAGGCTGGGACAGATAGATTGAGAACGATAGAAGCTTTTATGTTTGCAAGGGATGTGAGAGATGTTGAGATGAGATGGGGTGATTGCATTTGGTTAGGTATAGCTTGGAAACTTTCGAATTGATTTGAATTGGTGTGGGAGATACTTGATGATATAGCTATGTGTCGATATATGATTAGTGGTGGTGAACAGCTAGAGGCGGAGGCGAAGTGATGGTTTTGAGTGGGTTAAAAACGTCCATAGTTGAATTGGAGACCCTTTAATCAATCGGGTACTGTTGATCAGGAGCCAATGTACCAATGCCATCGCATACCCCCAAAAGGACTTGGATTATCACGATGTCGATCACATTGCAGTAGGGGTAAACTTTCCAAGGTGCAGTCCATATGTCTATGAGTGACGACCCAGTATTGATGAGGGACATATCCGAAAAACAGAGAGGCAATCTATGAAAGTTCCTCCAGCCTGCGCAGTCAAACAGTCGGCAGCTTCTCCCATACCTTCGCCTTCTCAACCACAATCTTCATCCCAGGCCTTACGACGCCGCCCCTCTCTACAACCCCCATGAGCCCACCCTTCATGCCCGGCTGTTTTCCAGGATTAGGGTTAGGCACAATCTGACACTTGGCCTTCAGTCCATCTCTGAATTTGTCGATCTTCATGCACGGAATACGTAAGCCGGTGAGCTTGACGACTGCTGTAGTGGGAGGATCGGCCTGTTTGTAGCGCACGAAGGCAACGACGGTAGCAAGTCCGATAGCGAGAATCGGCAATAGAATGTTGCCGGATCGCAACGTTGGAAACATCAGGACTGCCAGTACGATCAAGCTGCCATGAAGTCCATCGGAGTGCCTAGCGAGTTGAAACCACGTCTGCCCCCTCTCTTCTATTTCCTTTACTGTCTGCTCAATAGACGACTCGTCGACAAAGTGCAGTTTCGCCCCCTTTCCCAGAGCCATGAGATCGATACCGATGGTGGTGATGTTCTCGCCTAATTGTCCCGGTCTCACGCGCTCGCCATTGAGCCCATGGAAGTCTTCTCCATCGTAAAGCTCGCTCTGGATAAGGTGCACTTGGCGGAGATTATTGCGTACCTTTTTCCCGGCTCGGGCGTCGACTTTTCTGTGATACTCATGCTGATCTTCTTTACCGGAGTGGATGTCTCCTTCGACACCAATGCCTTTGAGAAGGATGATGGACTCTTGAGGCACCTTGCCGAATTCGTGTTTGAGGCCCGAGAGACGGTGGGTGGCGAGGACAGACATTTTGGTGGGTTGTTTGCTATGTGTGGTTTATTTACTTGGTATGCAATGCAGAATTTCGCCTGCTGTGGCAAATAAAAGATGGAGATAAAAGGAAGTCAGAGACGCATCTTTTAAGTAGGATTGAGGAGCAGGAAGTGAAACAATGAAGAGGAGCGCCTTTGTGCTTATTGCGTACATAACACTTGACGACAGCCTTTGTCAATAGAAGAGAACACTACTGCGAAGTAAATGCATGGACACATATCGAGCTGCGTTGCCTCAACACAATCGCTTTGGCATTGGTGGTGTCATTGACCGGGCTGTTCCTAGATTCCAGGATAGTAGTAGCCCAAGGGATCGTCTAGACGCCGAAGATGTTTGCAGCCCCTGATAAGATGACTAGGAGCGCTTCGCCATTCACATGACTATGGATAAGGCAAGGCTTTACAACCTGACATCCTACGGCTTGAACAGACCGTAGGGGTAGGGCGGATTCCAGGTTAAGAGAAGCGCTAACTTGATATCCTATATCAGCCTTTGCGGAGCTTACTCCAAAGTGGGCTTTCTGCTCCAGGATAAATTCCAGCCAGCGATACTTATCTGACTCCTTCAATGTACCTCTCAAAGCTTTTGAATAATGCAAGCTTGCTGCTTTTTTCAGATAAGATGACCCTCCAGCAGCGCTGAATCGTAATGGTAAAGTCTGATATTACCTCCTCAGCCGATACGTGGAGATCAGAAAAGCCGCGGAGCACTAGTGTCTGACAGTAGGCTCCAAGCATACATCCTCCACCTACCTTCGAAGCATTCACACCAGTGAGACGTACTAGCCTCAGAACAAAGGAGTGTGTTTCCGGCATTGCAGCGCTGGTGTCGAGGAATAGTGTTCACTCGAGTGAAAGTATTCCATGGGCCCCAATAATTACAACATCGTCATTGACACGAACGTTACTTCAAGAATTGTCTTCGCACTGATCAAGCTGGAGGGCATCCTACCTCGGCATTGCCACGCGACCATGACGGATTGGAGCTCAACTGGGCGAGTATCGTGGCTCGTTCGAGAGCCCACAGCAGCTTAGGACTGGGCCCCCCCAACTTCGGCCCCAACGATGACAGGGTTGATCCTGACATCTTTGTATACCCAAAGGCGTCTGTGGTGTGAACAGGCTTTGTGACATGGCCTCGACTCTCGTCAAGCAGACTCTGTTGAACTTGAAAGATTGTTACTTTCAGGTGTCGTTGCTGGATGGGGCAGACGTCAAGTGATCAAAATCACGAAGTAGACCGCGCGAGTATGATGACTCGATCGATCTGAAGAAGTGCGGTGTATTGCAGACAACGAATATATGATGGATGAATTGTCCAGCACTGATGAAGAAGGAATTAGGAAGGCCGTAGCTTTTTGGACATGGGGAACTCCAAGAAGCCTCGCTGCTCTTAGGTCGCCAAGACGTTAAGCTATTTGAAGCTCTCGAACGAATGCAGTAGAGACTTTCTTCTTCCATCTTCTTCAGAGGTGCAGTTGCAGAGATTCTACGCGCGCGACATCTCGAGAAGAAGCCTCGGCTGATGAGACGCCTCCAGCTTGCTGCGAAGCCTTCCTATCCCAAAGTCTCAGACTATCTCTCGTATAGCTAGGAAGTAGGGTATATTAAAGGATGGCAATCCGGTTTCTTCGTAAGGTAAAGGCCCTGCGGGAAAGAGATGCGGGTGCGGTGGCCTTGCTTGGTTCCAACCATTGTTCGCCTCGCGGCCGCCAGCCCAGCCCCTTCCGCAGTTTAGCCGAGGCCAGCCACCCTCTATCTTGTCTTGGCACTTGGCATCGACTTTCACCCAAGAACGGCCCACGCTGATGCCCAACCTCACCATCCTGCCCTTGACTTCACCTCCCTTGCAACTGACCCTTTGATTCTCCAACTATATCTCTATCATTACCTTCATGTCACTCGTTAAATCATAGTACTGCGTACCTCATCTCCTAATCTACATGCGCGATTAATCCGTATTCAAACGTCACCACCAACCACATCAGCGGTTGCGCGCAGCCAGGGAACATACCGAGAACACTGCGCGAACCATACAGGCTCGAGTCCGAACTCTTCTTCCTCTTGAGCATCATGCCTCCTCGTCTGCCATCATCCGCTGAGGCGCTCTCTTCAATGCCACATCCTCTCGCCCTCCGCTCTCTCCTCCCATCTCTACACAAACTTGCCCCTCGCTCAAAAATCAACCTCCCACCTACACGCACATTTCCATCGCTCGATTCGATCCCCCGATCACTTGCCTCACTGTTCCGCCGACAAGTGACGACAATAACGGCAACGGCAACAGCCAGCGCCACAGTGAGCTCCACAGTCAGTCCTAGTACGAGCACCAACACCGCCCCAATCATACCTGCGCATTACGCCGGACTTAACTCCGGTCCTACGCCTGGTACAGTTGTCGGAATCGTCTTTGGCTCCGTCGCTGGCTTCCTCCTAATACTCTGGCTTATTTACACATGCTTCGGCCTCGGCGGAGGTAAAGCCACTTCCTCCGTTGTTGGGGAAGAAGTTGTTACACGTCACTACTCCCGCTCTCCTAGCAGACGTAGATCATCACCACGGAGATCGTCGCCACGGAGACCGCCTTCGACTCGATCTGCAAGTGAGGTCATGGAAGTGAGGAGTGTACAAAGAGAACGTACACCACCACCGAGAAGAGAGAGCAGGAGGGAGACCGTTATAATTGAAGAGACGAGAAGACCTGTGAGGGAACCTGAGAGGGAGCCTGAGGATGACTTTGTGGAGGTGATCGAAGAACATAGCCCAGTACGGCGCGAGAGTAGAAGGAAATCGGGCGGTTTCAGACATGTTGATCCTGAAGCATTCGGAGGTGGTAGCAGACCGGTTAGGAAAGTCAGTCGGCGGTAATGGAAAGGCAGGATACGAAGATGACCTACGAAATGATCGCCACAGCGACAAGCCCTTACAAGCAGACTGATTCCGGAACCACGACTTGCACGGCAGTCAACAGAGTGACAGCACGCCATTCGAAAAATCTACGAATGAATCTTGACACCCACACTCCAGTTGGTGGCTGAGGCACTCAAAGGATCAGACCAGATATGATATTGAACTTTAGCAAAGCGGAGCGAGAGAAAACCAGGGACATACGGGATCTGGTCGGCGTTTAAGATATCCACTTGTACCATATCGCCGATATAGGCGTCCTGTTCTGAAGTACAGCATGGGCATTTGCGTGGATTTTGTTTGTTCCTCATGCTGCAAGTGTGCAGACTAGGGTTATACCTTCATATTTGAAGACCAGCTCATAGTCTACTGCAGTTACCATTGGACAAAATCCATACAAGCAGAACTCAAGTCTCGGACGCTATCAAATGCTTTTCATCTTCTTCAAATCACTCGCTAAGCCTGCAATTGATCCGATTCAGCTTTTGCAAAAGTACCACGAGACTCTAATGTATCACTCTTCTCTCTCACTATCAATTGATTGGACACTCATTCGGAACTCCTGTGTGCACTTGCGTTCCATTCCTAGATCAAGATTCTGTTTTCGCGTCTCCCAAATGTTTATTAAGGGCATAGGATTCCGCCCCTTAGTATCTTACTTGTTCGCCCTCCTTCACAACCGTGCAAAGGCGAAGAATCCTACCCGATCCAAATTCATTTCTACCGCCAGAAACCAATTCCCAAAAAGTTCCAAACTTCATCTAGTTCTACATGACAACTACATATATATATAAAACCAAAAACCAAAGTATCGAGAAAGGTTCTTTTCCTACTTGCTGCTGCCCGCCGGCTCCGACAGCACACACATATCCTTACACGGGTGTTTTCATTCCTCTGCTTCGCTAAATAGACGACGATCTCCACGTGCATCGAGAGATCACAGAGCTGCATAATGTGTTTACAGCGCAAATTTCTTTCTAAGTCGAGCTGTGGCAATTTCCGAGCATTCGTGCCTTCCAGAAAAAATTGTACAACTTCCCAGAACTCCCATCAGAGCGACAAAGAGCTTCTCATAGTTGTATCACGGTGGCCACGGCGAAGCCGATCCGAAGTCTGTTTGAAATCATCGAGAAGGTCTCCAAGATTATGTACAGAGAACATTCTCATACGCTACTCTATATTACAGAACGCTGCATTCGGAGACTGCAGCCTTCGATGTGCTGGGGGATCTTACCTCCCTTGACTGCCACTTTTTTGTATAGCTAGGCTAGCTTTGTTGGGATATTCTTGTTGTATGGTGCGCGCTAGAGGATGGATGATTGGATTATCTATAGGTATTGTGGATGGTTGGGGAGGGGATGGGGGTTTGGAGATGGGGGGGATGGTGGGTGGGCTGAGGAGGAGGAGGTAAAGGAGGAGGAGGAGAAGGAAGTAGAGGATAAGAAGAAGGATGACGACGACCACTACAACGACATGATAGATATACATAACATCGGTGGCCAAATAATGATGATGCATTATGATAGGCTGAAATACACAGGCTAGCATAATGAAGTAAAAGAATTGGGTCTTAACATGATTTCAAGATTTATTATAGGGAGCATATTGTGGACCTAATAGGATTACATACATTGATTGAATGATTCGCTAGAAGACGGACTACTGTGATATGCTACTGAAGGTGTCCGCATCGCATTCTATAACAAATCCAATGAATAGATAGAAGCAACGCCCTCGGTGTAAGTTATGCAGCACATATAGAAGCTTGCCGCGGATGATACCAAATAATCCGAAATAAGAGAGGAGATAGATACATACCGCGCGTAGAAGACATCCCGCCATGATATATAAGACACCGAAGCCTTCGATATCCTCTTACTCCCAAAGGCTTACTCGTCTAAACCGTTGGGGAGCCTACTCTCATAGTGGAACGAGGGCTTTGGACGTGACTCAAGATGGGGGACATCGATGGCGCACTCACGTGGATTTCCTGTGACTTGGAGAAGGAGAGTACACTTGGAATCCAGAAGCACTCAAAGGTGTCTTTTGATCTAGGAATAGAACTTACGCTAGCTCTTCGGGATGCAAGCGGTGACTGAAGGAGCTCTGGATTATCGATACTAGAACCAGGAGCTTGACTTGATCCAGGTTTATGGCTTTCGTGCCGCCTCGCTTGCCGCCTGCTATCTGAAATCATTTGCCATCCTGGTAGTGCCTTTGGCTGGGCCTGGCCTGATGTTGGGACTAGTCTTGATTACGTCGCTCAGATTGGGATGTATTCAAAATTTCCTTTGCGAGCTAGACCACGTGGATTTGCCAGGGCTAGCTGTCAGATGTGTAATTTCTGGGCCAGTTTTTCGACGTTCAACCGGATTCCTGGCGTTTGATGCACGGCGGCATATGCACAAGATGTCCTCTCCTCCTTCTAAGGAATATCCCAAACAGAAATGCTGACGTGTAGACCGCGACAGCACTCAATAAAACTGGATATCGAAATTGATTTGGACGGGACCAAATGATGGTTGTCACGTACGAAAGCAGCTCGAAAGCGTTCTGGAACGAGGCTTCTGTGGAGGAAAACGAACCGCGATGGCTGCCTTGTACTTCCTTTGATGATGTTAGAAGGACAGAAGATAAGCCGTCTAGGGCCGTACTGACCTCATGGATGGTAAATTGAGCGCTCAAGTCATAACCCCAGAGGCCGATGCGACTCAAGATAGTCCCAGCGGCCAAGCCTGAAGCCGCTGCGAGAGACACGGGCTCAGCCCAAAAGAAACTTACCGCAGCTCCTAACCACAGCATCTGCCAACTGAGGAACCACATGCCTGCTCGAGCAGGGGTGATACGCTTCATAACTCTTGGCGCTATCCATGTGGCTGAGAGCTCGAATATCACAGACAGCGTACGGACAAGTGCAATATGGAAGGAGTTGTATCCAGCCGATATTAGATACGTCACCATTTGACCTCCGAAGCTCAGTACAGTTAGATATAGTAGTGAGAGTGCAAAAGACGGAAGGAAAGCTGGGTGCTGATAGTAGAATCTGAAGATTTCGTAGAGAGTCATAACCCAATGCGGGATAAAATGTGGCGATCCCGATGCAGTCGATTCGAAAGCTTCGATGTTGGTTGTGGTTGATGGTATATCTTTGGGGCCCTTAAGGAGGGGTACGGCTTTGTAAACCTATACCAGTAAGCCGGCGAGCCTTGTTCTTCGAATCCTGACGTACTTGTGCGATTGCGAAATACTCTATCGGAACAGACATGACGTTGATTCCGATGGTTACAAAAATAGCTATTTTTGTTGAAGCTCCATCGATCAATGCTATAAAGAGCGGACCAGCAAGCTTGCATACCAAATCGATACGACGCATTCGAGCATTCAGAGCTGTTCTGGTCGTTAGCAGTCGAACATCGTCGGACAACTCTATCTGAACGACCCTCTCGAATATGGAGCCCAAGGTATACTCATCACGCACTTTGAAGCCCTGGCTTGTCGTCTCCAGCAATCACGACAACCTGGTACCAATTTTCTGTTAGTCAAGCACTACATCACAAGCGTAGTGCGATTCACCCAATCCCGCTCGACCGCAACCAGATTTAGGACCGAGCAAGGTTTCTCCACACACGATAGCAGCGTCAAGGCACTGAAAATGCCCCATCTAGTAGAGAAAGAGATTCTCGTGAAGGTGTCGAGACCCCAGAAGCCTATACAAGAGAGTATTACGGCAGCTCGCCCAGCAACTGCCCACCCAGTAAACGCTGAAGTCAGCATGCCTCCTTCTGTATCCCATATAGATTGGATGGAGTGCTTTCCAAAGTGGATGTTGCTAACTTGCCGATGGAGAATCTCACTACAGGCAGTCGACTTCTTCTATCAATAGCACGACCAATCATGGGCGCGAAGATTATGGCCGAGGCAGAGCGCACGAGGGCGTATATAGACAACGGTAACAGCGTGTGAGGAAAGATAGAGGCCAGGAACAGCACGGCTCCGAATTCGAAGGAGCGAGAATTCCAAGTCGAGAGGAAATGTGAGATATAGAGCCTCCGGCTGATCGCTCTCGGTATACTAGGCCTGGCTGGGGCATGACCTTCTACATCCCCGAGAGCGTCAGGAGTCTCAGCGGCTGCTGGTAGGGTAGTATCGTTGCCGCTCGCTTCAGGTCGTAGAGTCGCGAGATGAGTGTCTTTGGATGAGGATAGTAATGGTGGCGGTCGTGAAGTTGAAGCAGATGGAGGCTCTTGTGGGCTCGCTGGTCTCCATGGCGGTGTCATGTCTAGCAAACGGCGATCATCTAAACGCTGCTCTTTGCATAGGATAGGTTATGTTACACAAAGAGCCACAGAAGATTTTAATATCTGATCAGCTTAGCCACATGCTATGACGACACCTGTGGCGCAGTAGATCATCGATTTCAATACGACCAGCTGTTTTAGATAGTAACTATTTAGTGTTTCGAAGATGGCCGATGAGACGTTATATATGCCTGTCTATCTTGTAATTTATAGTCGTCGATGCGTCTGCTCTCATTTTGAACGCCAGCAAGCGCCATAATATCGAGTACATCAAATGTGAGCTTTTCTTCCTACTTTGGAAAGCGAAGAAAAGGCCGTGTATGTCCATAGAATCTCAAAGACGCTGGGAGATACTTAGGAAGAGCACATAGCTTCTCCTACGAGATAACTGTGGTTCATAGTGCTTCTTCATCGTTGAGACTTCTAGTGATTACCATGGACCTTCTTCTTGATATCCTACACATATCAAGAGCCATGCGTCAATTTACATTGCTTGACTGGAAGCAGATGCCATGGAATATGATCCATATCAAATCTTGCTATGGTGTGGCATTCCTCACAATACCCCAGAGAAGTGCTCTGTCCCTTCTCCAGCTTCTCAATCAAAGAAAGTCCCTTTCTCTTCTCGCTGAGGGAGGCTCTGGAAGCCAATACTACATTGGTTCCAGGAGCCTGCTTGTGCAGCCAGGGCTCTTCGTCCGTTATTCAACAGGGCGAGGTCTGCCCCACGCTGTTGCTGAATTAGTATCGTACGGTGTCTAATATCGACCGTCGTAATGGCACACAGCGCAAGCCGAGCAGCCGTCGATGGCGACGGGATCGCTAAGATTACAAACCCGAACAAGAACATCGTGGTCATTACCGGGCGAAGCGTGAATCGACTAGCTTCCCGGGCTATGTAACGCGATCGACAGAAACGTAGCCGTCCCAAAGCGCGCGTACATGAAGAATGGACACTTGCGATGGGTATCCCTCCTGTCGCTTGGTCCGCGCCTCACCGAACAACGCCCACCATTTCCCCGCGAGAACCAAGTAAAGATCAGCAAAAACCCGCCGTCGATGGCTTGCCCAGTCGTGAACGTCGTCAGCATCGTCTCAATATTCGCCATTATCAATTTTTCAAAGACTTCGTCGATCTGGGTCGGCGTGGGTGTGTCGTACAACAGATTTTGCAGGCTGATAACGATGAGCGGGGCGTATAGGGGTAGGATATTTGCGAGGACCTGCAGATGAATTAGTGATACTTTCGTGGGTGTGAGAGAGGGTCTACGTATGCGGAGTGCTTACAATCGTTCCTGCCTTGGAGGCCTGCGACGAAGAGACATGGGCGGCGTATAAAGTTGACGGTTAATAGACGCGTAGTGTATTTAGCGGTGCTGCCATGGAAAGGGACGGTTGTCTCCGAAGCTGATTGTGTCTCTTATCATACTATGAGTCGTTTAGTAGGAAAGGTATCTCACAGACGACAGAGAAAACGATAACCCATGATCGATCCTTTGACGATGCCCTTGCCCATGCCAAGTGTATCCACAGAGCACGCACAAATACCGCAGTGCCGAATAGTGGCCTGTATTCCCACACTCATAACGACAATCGTGATCGCTCTACTTGGTGAATTCTCGAAGCTGGTGGACCCTGATGGATAAAATACCCTGGACTCCAACTTCAATCTAACATTATGAAAGGTCATGAAACCTGCACGCTTGAATTTCTTGCCCCGTAACACGCTCAGTAATCTGTAATGTTGATCTTTACAGGATTTGCACGAGAGCCAGAAGCAAGCTGTAACACAAGTCCTTAGCTACTCGGCTTGAACCGGCAGCATTCCCCTCAACGAGTCAAAGTTTAAGGGCTTGGGGGTGCTATTGAGGTGTTTGCAGTGTTCCCAAGACCAGGATTGTTCTCTTCACCTTCAACGAGCACAAGTGCCATACCGCTCTGTGCAATCCCATGTCAGTCATGAATATCTGCAACAAGATTCATGTAGGGCTGCACATACCACAATATGCCATTGTACGTGACAATGAAACAGCCATGCTCCAGGGTTATCTGCCCTGTATCTGTGCTTGGATTAGCTATATATATACTTGTGCGGCTGGTGCAACATCATAGAACTCACCGGATCGCAGCCCAGCCGGACGGGGGCAGATCTGTAGTGTCACGGTACGAAGGATTCTGCAGATTAATTAATGATGACGGGGCATCGGTCACCGACGCATAAGGAAATGATCCCGTCCCAGAACCCAGAACCCAGAATTTATGTCCGTGAAGATGCATGGGATGACCCATCTTGCGCGCCATCGAGAGTCAGCAATATATACTTTTAGGGGCAATTTGGCTGTCCTGCAAAGACTTTCATAGGCTTACCATGTCCATTGAATTTTTGGCGACATACATTATGATGTCGACCGTCGAATTGAGTGGCAAGTGCAGGGTAGTGTTGGCGTTCCAACCGTCAGATGGCTTTCCATAAAGGATAGGTGTTGAAGCTTCGGTGTATGAGCTACCGTCCATCACCCACGTTACAATACCTGTCTGATTGATTGCGAAGACCTTGGTTACGTCGGCTTTTCCAACAGGCGGCGAAATTTTGGCGAACGGATATAGGGTGAGAGGGTCTAGAGACGACGCACCCGAGACCGCTGAGCCGTTCTTCAGCGTCCACACTGACGCAGGATCATCTCGGATCGGGTCTGTGTCCCTTGGAGTCATCGAATTCATCTAAAAGATTAGCCTCCACTGTGAGCTTGAGCACTTGATGCTGGGAGGCCTCTCACACTATATGCCACAATAGCTTGCCCTTCCAGCACTTGCTGCATATCGCCGAATGGGTATGTGTAGAATCGCAAATAATAGTTTCCGACAGGCTGGTCCAGCTTGATCATCACTGAGTATCGTTGGCCGATAGACAGGTAAAGCACCTGAAGAGATTAGATTGAAACGTAAGCTTCGGAAACGGGGAGCTCACCTTGACCTCTTGCACTGCCGTATAAAGCCCGTCGGCAGCATACACGAACATCGAATGCGAATCGAGAGAGACCGCCAATTTGCTGACTCCACCCGCGTTGACGAGACTGAGAGCAAGCCATCCTCGCATGTGATTCGCATGGATCTTCAACAACGGCGACGTAGTGTTTGAACACGTCTGGGGCGGAAGTGAGCTGATGTTGTAGCCTGGTCTGAACATCATAGGCGGAGTACATCCATTGGGGTTCAAAGGGCCCATTCCTTGCATGCTCGAGGCAGAGCTCGCAGACGACATGGGTGGCATCCCAGGCATCAAAGCCATTCCTGATAGAGATGATGACTCAGACGCCATACTCGAGATGGACAGGGTTGGTGTCATGGAATTCGCCGTATTTGAGACGCTGCTCCCAGGTATGGAGCTTATCATCGGATCGTTCATGGACATTCGGGGGATGGAGGTCATTAAGTTCGTGCGGCTCTCTGCCAACGAGACTGTCGAAGGGCTGTCCATCAACATAGGGGGCATCGAGGATATCGAGTTTGCTGGTTCCATGACGCTGCTCTGTGGCATAGAGCCCATCATCTGATCATTCATCGACATTCTTGGCATCAACGGCTTCGGACCAAGTGAGGTTTGCATATTCATTCCTGTCGCAGTGCCGCTCATCTCTTGCATTGAGCTGGGCGTCGACATGGTTGGATCACTCATCGAAATCCCTCGCATCGAAGTACCTGCAGACATACTCGAATCGCCCATTGCCATCCCAGACATTTCAGGCATCCCCATATCAAGTCCTAGACCTACTCCAGCTTGGAGAATGGACTCGGGGAGACACTGCACCCTTCCATACCCGTTCGCCAGAATGCTGTCCACGCAAAACGGGAAAGCGCCCGTCTTGAAATATTGGGCATAGATGGCGTCCGAGGTACTATGAGTCCAATCACTCAAGAGGACCGGCGTTGCATCGGCCTCAGCCCGAAGGAGATTTTGGAGATCGTCGTGATTCGTGGCGAGTTTCTCAAAAGGTCGGGCACGGGAGGGAGAAGGACGTATCACAAGTGGGCCTCGTATTGCATCATCGTAGTAAGCCCGGAAGTGCGAGTGATACCAGTAGAAACCGTATTCGCCCGTTGTAGAGAATCTGTAAGTAAAATTGCCCCCTGGGGCGATCGGGTACTTTTCCAGAGAGGTGAGCAGATGATTCACCGAATGACGAGGATGTAAGAGGATGGAGGCTCACTTGGGTTACACCAGGTACCCCGTCCATCTGCGGTGTTCCGCGTTGGAGGAGGCCTAGAATGCAAGCAGTTCAGTTGGGCTCAATGAGTTTCAGATGCTTCCATCAACAGGCCTGATTGGGACTCCGTGGGACTCACCATGCCAGTGGATGGTCGTATCGACAGGTAACTCATTGGTCACGAAGACCTCAATGTCATCTCCTTCATCAACTTCAATCAGAGGGCCAGGTTGTTGACCATTAACAAGATAGACCTCGCGACTGACGCCGTCTGCGCTTTGTTATTGGAGTCGTCCCAGACGGGACATGGTGTTAGACTTGCCTGGAGCATTGTTGCCGCGATGGACTGTAAAATTGTACGCTCTGACAGCTGCGTCGGACTGTGAGACATTCAGAAAGAAGCATATAGCGAAGACTGATAGATACAATATGGACATTTTGATTGCTGCTCAATAGTGAAGCCTTGTTGGTAGCAGAAAACGAAGAGTGCAAAAATGGGGTATATGATGGAACTTGAGAGGTTTTTGCGTATTTTAGCCCCCTTTCTGGCTGGTTACGCATTGGCGCCGTTCCGCGAACGGACAGCACTGTGAAGTTTCTGAAGGAAACGAACTCATTGGAACGCCTCTGTTTAGTGTTCACTCAAGTCTTGGTCCCTTATATCGCACTTCTATCGGGCGGTGCGAATGAGAAGGCTGCGGACGCAAGTCAGTATGGTATTCCTCCTCATGGTAGTGCAACATTTTGTGCGTCGCGACCACGATGACGTCAAAGTGTGGGATATTTGTGCGTTGCGCTTCACGTGAATATGTCTTCAATTTCCTCCTCATATACTTCCAAGCTCATTACCATCTGAATTCTGCTGTGTGCCGCGGTGGACCAATCTCCTCGAAGTAGGCCTTCAACTCCTTCCACTGGCACGCTAAGTGTACAAGATGTGTCGTACAAACCCACCCCTGGCATCCACCGTCATCTCTTCTGTCTTCATCGGCATCGCCGGAGTATGTTCCGAGTGGACTATTTCTGACATTGTTCATTGCAGAGGATGGAAATCCATGACGGCAGTCATGTACGGCCTGCCGCTCTCGACGTGCCTGAAGTTGAGCATCAACCAATCCATCCTTTGCTTAGGAGTTCGGAATATGTGATTAAAGCACTTTCTCTATGGACGTACCTTGAATAAGTATGGAGAACTTTTGTGCCTCAAACAGAGAGATTAGCCTACCCCATGGCGCCCACGGTCCTTCACATGCCTCTGCCGGCGGCGAAATGGAGAGGGTTCGCTCTACACATTCGGAAAAGATATGTTATAATAGTAGAGACCCGAGGAAGGGACATCAGAGCCTGCCGAACCAAACCCACATGGCAGCAGTGGGTCAGTAGGCTATAAAGGAGGACTTAATAACAAGAGATGTCATCGAAATGGCGCCGGCGGAAGACCAATCTTCGCTATCATCACTGTTGTCGTCTGCCACTGCAGTCCTGCCATTAATGGCCGAATGTTACAGGTGGAACTCCACAGAGGCAAGTGATTCGTCCTTTCACGTGATTGGCTCTTCTCGTAGACTTCGCTTTGCCAATTGTGTTCTACATACATTTTCTTTCAGTACTTTTCAATCGCGCCGATGGCTAGAGAAGGCGGACTGAAGATGGTTTATCGTGCGCGCCGAAAGCAGATTCTCTACCACTGATTATATCTGAAATCGGATTGTCTGGCAACATTTCGGATTTGCCATCTTCCAGTGAGAATCAAAATTGAACAAAATCACAGTACGGTTGGATGATGGAGTTGTGCACGTGTGCTATGGAAAAAGTCCTCGGGATTGCCCGCTGCCAAGATTTATATCGTTATCCACAGATCGGCATGCTCCCGGCATTGGACAGTGAACGTCAAAAGATCCTTGTGCTTAGTCGATACGTCCCCTAGCCTCGAGCTGTACTAACTAGATATGACTCCCGAGACTAAGATATTAGCTTTCTGAAGCTCCACCAAATCTTGGTTGAAGATTTGTTGGCTTCTCCCGCCGCTAGAACTATCGACGCTCCCCGATTTGGAAGGAACAAGACCTCAATCTATTCTGTAGCTTCCAACCACCGTGCTAAACTGAACTAGAACTTGTTTCTCTAGTTGAAACCTCTTGGCAGCGAGGCAGAGGACTTCATTGGGCTCGTCGCATTCTGAGGCATGAGGGAAGCTCCGTTCTTCTCCTCGAAGCGACATGGGTTAAGTGGACACGACGGATCATCGCACACGTACTGCAATTGCGGGCCTTGGGACGCAACGACTGTGGTGGGCCCCACATTTTCAGAGCAGCAGACCGACGACACTGAGGCTGCAGAAGTGCTCAACAAATATCGAGCTTCTGCAGTCTATCCGACCCAGGCCAAAAATCAGGAATCACAAATGCTCTTAGCTAGTCCCCACCTTCTACCAATTATACTCTCACACGGTCCTCTGGCCATTGGCAGTCACTCTAAGCGCTGCATACAAAGCTGAGCTTGGCGGTGATGGCGGTGAGGCCGCTACGCTTAGGAGAGCTGATGGTGTGCAGCGGACCGCTAGTGCTCCCCCCTTCTGATGCTTTGTCGTCGAGTCTCACCAAGGCAGCCTTGTCACATTCTATCTCTGACATGTTGAAGCCTCGGCAGTTGTAGGTCAAGACTAAAGGAAGGGAATGCTGCTATACCTTGAAGCCACTGCGTTTCTTTCTTCAACATACTGCAATACTCCGTTTTCTTGATTATACCCTTGAGCTGTAGGTGCTCAGCCAGAAGGAATCCACCGGCACAGCTACATTGTGAAAGGCCATCATACTCCTCAATTGCCATGCACGCCATCGCCCTCTCCATCTTGGCTAGCTTTGTGCTGTTGACCGTACGGGAGGTAGCATTGATCGTGTACAGGCTCTATTTCCACCCTCTTGCCCGGATTCCGGGACCCAGATTGGCTAGTGCTACACAATGGTACGAGTTCTACTACGATGTCCTGAAATGGCCAGGTGGTCAGTACTGGCTTGAGGTCGACAAGATGCACGAGCGCTATGGTAAGGTCATTCATTTTCTGAATACAAACGCCGATTATCATTACCGGAAGAACATCGCACCCAGACGAGCAGACTTGCCGTGCTCGACCTGCTTCAGCGTCCTTGGTCTAACACATCTCTCGTAGTTTGACGAAATGATAATGACGGATACTGACGTACAACGGCATTCCAAAAGGCCCCATCGTTCGTGTAACACCTCACGAAGTCCACATCAAGGACCCTGATTGGTATGATCGATTATACTGTGCACCAAGCGAAGGCGCTCGTGACAAGTATACACCATCTGCACACATGACTGGCACCCCCTTGGGAAGTATGTTCGCCTCGAACAATACACAGAAAAGCAGACCGAGTCTGATTATCCGCTCATAGTCTTCGGCACCGTCGATCACGAGATCCATCACAAACGCCGTGCAGCCATCAGTGCCTTCTTCTCAAAGCGTGCCGTCTACGACATCGAGCCATGGATTCACGAGAGGGCGGTGACGCTCTGCAGCACCATGCGTCATCAGCAGGATCGCGACGGTAGCGTGGAATTGCGCTGCAACTTCCTGGCCATGACCACCGACATGATTGCTGCCCATTCTCTCAACAGATCCAACCCCCAGAACACGCTACACTTGCTGAAGGACGAAGAGAAAGCCAAGAATTGGCAGAAGACTATTGCTGCTGTCGCCCTGCTCACGTCTATTGCCAAGCAGATCCCGTGGCTGATTCCTGTTGCTCTGAAACTGCCTGTGGCATTATGGATGACGATCGCTCCGCCATTAGGTCGCATTGTGAGACTGAACAGGGTGAGTGATTCTCAAGATTGAAGAGGTCTGGCTGTGTATCGGTATTGAAATCTGTTTCGATTTAGGATATGCTGCGATCAGCTCAAGCCGCCATTGATGAAGAGTCTTCTCCATCTGCCAATGAAAAGCCCCATTCGGAAAAGACAGAAAACTCTGGCTTGCCCGCAACGGAGCGTCACAATATCTTTCATACAATCCTACGAAGCTCCCTGCCGCCACAGGAGAAGACTCCGAAGCGACTCGGACAAGAAGGCTTCGTTGCCATTGCTGCCGGCGGAGAGACGTGCGGCCGCATGATGAGCACTGCTGTCTACTACATACTGGCGAACAAGGATCGCGTGATGCCCATGCTGACGCAGGAACTGATGGAAGTCATGCCGACGCCAGACGTTCAGCCGGAGCTGAAGGCTCTCGAGCATTTGCCTTACTTGGTGAGGATTGGCTAGCGCTTCCTGTCCTCGCTTCTTCCTCCGTTGTTTCTTTCACCGTTCCGAATCGTGGCCCAAGGACCGTACAGACTGACATACCATAACAGACGGCCGTCATCCGCGAAACTCTTCGCCTCAGCGCCCTCCTCACTTCGCGCCTGCCGCTCGTGGCACCCAACCAAGCTCTCCAGTACAAAGAGTTCGTCATTCCCCCAGGCAACCCAGTCTCCATGTCCCTTCGACACATCCTGCACAACCCGGACATCTTCCGCGACCCTCTCGAGTTCCGTCCCGAGCGTTGGCTCAAGAGCAACCCGGACCTCGACTATATCAACAAATTCTACGTACCCTTCAGCCGCGGCACGAGGAACTGCATTGGCATCAAGTAAGTCTCGTCGCCCGATCTCCGACCACATTCCCACAATAAAAAGCTGACTGAAATGCCTGCAACAAAAGCCTAGCCTACGCGCAGTTGTACATCGTCTTGGCTTGCGTTCTTCGCCGCTTCGACCTGAGCCTTTACGATGTCGTGTACGAGCGTGACATCAAAGCCGTACGTGACTGTTTCATCGGCGAGCCGCGACTGAACAGCCCTGGCGTGCGCGTTACGGTGAAGGAGGTTCTCGCGTGAATGATCTTGCGTTGGAGGGCTTGGGATACGTCGAATGGCGTCATAGAATGGAATAGATGGTATATAAAGAGCGAATTTTGGTCTAGTTTTTGCTTGAGCAGCCCTCGTCAGATTTTCCTTCTATGCATCTCTGATGCTCAATTCTCTCACGTGTGATTGAGGTTTCTTGGATACATAGCGGCGTTTCAGCGTTTCGTTGGGTCAGAGACAGTGTATAGATTGCAGAGGCTGGGTCATGGAACGGATGGGCTGCTTGGACTGGTATACTCTCAACATTTTCATATGCTCTGGGTGTAGAGGAGACCCACCGATCTTACTCGTCTGCTCCCATCGATCGCCTTATAGCAGACGCGTCCATGAGGAGAGGCATTATTCAGGCTGTCTAATATATTCTTATATCTCAAAATATCGCAATATGTGTTGTGCACTACTTTCCTCTATTACATTCCAAAAAATCCATCTAAAATCGAGCCCCCTGGCATAATCTCTCACTGCCCGTCCAAAATGTGCTGCGAAATTTTCTCAGCCAATGCATACACCATACTTTGTGGCTGGCCGGGAGGGAGGAACGGAAACGCGCTCGCATCCACAACCCTTAACCGCTGCACGCCTATCACTCTAGCGCGAGAGTCAACCACGGCCATCGAGTCATTGACCATCCCCATTTTGTTCGTCGCACTCGCATGCCAGATGGTCTGCGCACTGAGCTGAATTGCGCTCAGTATATCACTGTCGCTCGTAACGTTTGCGCCGGGATAGACCTCCGGCCCCGTACTGACTGCCTGCATCCATCTGGTGGCCCAGACCTGTCGCGCGCGGCGGAAGGCGGCGATGAGCACTTCGCGGTCGCGGGGATCGAGCAGCCAATTGGGCGATACGACGGGCAGGACGGAGGTGTCGTTGCTGACGATGGTGACGTTGCCGCGGGAGAATGGCGCTGTCAGGCCGGGTAGGAGGGCTGCGAAGTTCTTTCCGATTGTCTCTGCTGGGGGTGGAAGGAGCTGGTTGCCAAAGTAGGCGTCGAGTTCGAGGTATTCGACATCGGGCCAGTCGGGTCCATAGGTGTCGTCTAGAGCTTTGCGCGTGGCTGGGGAGAGAGAATTCTTAGGGAGTTTTTCAAAGGCAAGGAAGTCGCCACCACCGTTGGCAAGGATGCCGGTGCGCTGGCTGTTGTATTCCGTGATAGCGGCGCCAACTACGGCTGGGTTGGCTAGGGAGTTGTGGGTTACCACGTTGACTGGGTGCGTTGGGCCCGAGAAGATGTTGTCCCACATATTTTGGCCCACCCCCGGGCGATCGGCGCAGACGGGAATTTGGTGAGTGGTTAAAGTAGAGGCGGGACCAATGCCAGAAACCATGAGTAGCTGTGGGGAGTGAAACTAGATGCTCGCTCAGTCAATACGCCTGGCGTGGATAGCAGACAGAGGTCGGACGGAAGAAAGTGGAGTGACTTACGGCACCTGCGGACAGGATCACTTCTTTCGCAGCAGAGATGGTATACTCGACACCAGCGGTATTGACAAGGACACCAGTGGCAGTCTTGCAGCCATCCAAAATGATCTTCTTCACCTGCGTCGACTTATAGAAATTGAGATTGGTCGTCTCACGCAGGGCCTCGCGCAAGAATGAGGTCTCGGACGACGACCGAGTCTGGCTCGCAGGATCGACCGTGTAGGCGAAGTACGACCAGCCATAGAGACGACCGTCTAAGAAGCCGGGGAGTCTCGCAAATCCTAGCTCGGCGAAGCCATTGCCTAGCCAGGACGTGATCGCGTTGAAGTAGCCGGGAAAGGAGACTTGGAGCGGACCCCCAGTGGGCGAGAAGTTGGACGCGTTGTAGGGGAGGGAAACGTTTGAAGGAGTTGTTGCCGCGTTGGGGGGATTGAAATGAACGCTCCTTTGGAAGTAGGGTAAGAGGTTGTTGAAGGTGTAACTCTGGTCACCGACTTCATCGGCCCATTTCTGGAATGCACCTACCGATGACCTTTTCCGAGCGATTAGTCAACTGCTCCGATTACTCGCCATAATCAAGGAGCGCGAATGGATCACGTACCGCTGATACTGGAGGAAGTTGCGGGCACTTCCACCACCAAATGTTTTGCCCGAGGTGTATAGAGGAGCTCTGCCGCCCAAACCTGGCTGGGGAGTGGTGTATTGATACCAGTCGATCAGAGGATTCTTCAAAGCTCCAGCAGAGGGTTCTGAAGTTTTGAGACGTCAGCAGATGGAGAGAGGGGAAATGAGAAGGCCGGCTTCAATATTGACCTCACTTACGTGTAAACTGCGCTGCGAATGCAGGTATTTGCGAGAAGTTTCCATTATCCAGTTCGTAGAAGCCTCCAGCTTCAATTACCGCGACAGTGAATGAGGAATTGGCAGCTAGCCTCCGGGCCATGACGAGGCCGGCGGTGCCGCCTCCGACCACGACATAATCGTACGTTGCTGGAACATCTGGCACACCAAAATGAGAGCCAATCAGCTGCGCGGCAAAAAGGTCCTCGGAATAATTGGGTGACGAGTTCGCAAAGTATAAAGGCCACAGGAGCCCTTGCAAGAACAGACGTAAGCCGGGCTGCATGTTGAAGACTGCAGCGTTGAGGCGGAACCGTGCGGGGGAAAATGGAACAACGGTTGGTGGATAACACAAAGGTCCATAGACATGATCTTCTGGGCGTGGTAGACGGTATGTATGCTAGATTCGGCAATACCGAACCCATTCCAGCCACCCGCCATCGCAAGCCAGTACGGAGTAATGGATGTCGTAGATGCAGCATAGGGAAGGGCGACAAAGACCGCGAGTGTTGGCATTAGAGACCCCAATCAGAGCAGCTGGGTAGCGTGGACACCTCGCTTGGACATTGAATTTACCCATGCTACTGTCCGTGCCGCAGACCCACACAAGACGGAGAACCAGATCTCGACCACGTTACATGAGTGGGTGTGTTAAATGTGTAGAATGGACATGGAAGAGGGAAAGTGGGGGCGGGCAGGCAGACTTGGCTTGGCTCCAGCCAATCGCATCATGGACTTGGAATGCGTGTGCGCAATATACTAGACCTGATGCAGCAGGAGAAAGAGTTGACTTGATCGGTACCAACGCGATACTACATGGCGTCCATGATTGTGGTGCGCCTTTTTCACTCGCAATCGAGGGGCTTTATGCAGGTGCTCGGCACTAGAAGTAGCGTCGGACGGTCGGCTCGACGGCTCCGGCCGGCGGCCGCTGGCAGCGCTCCACTGGCTCGCCTGGCTGCGACAAGGATGCCATGTCAATTTCGAGCTCACGCAAAACGCTCTTCTCACCATCACCATCCTAGACTCAAATGATCAACTTCTTTCGCACACAGCAAACTTTCAGGGGACCACACCGAGCGCTGCCCCGCTAGGTCCCCCAGTCTAAGCCTGCTGACCCATATCTTACCGTATGTTTCACAAATACTTCTTACCTTTAGTGCGTTGATCCTCTGTGTTGGGGGGATTCTTCATACTGTAGCTATGAATATACATACCGCCAGCCCAGCCGTTCTCATGGCACAGCAAGCGCCGTTTCTCAACCTTCACGATATGCTCCAGCTCACGCACTCCTCCCATCTTTTTTTCAGCTTTGAGAAAATAGCCCCATTGATCTCCTGCCTATCGCGAAAATGAGTGCAGCCTCGCCGTCGCCGGCTCCTTTCTCTACCGAAAGAGCCCGCGCCACAGTAGCCGTATGCATAGTCTTCGCCATCCTCGCAACTTTCGCTGTCATCGCACGCTTCTGGTCGAGACGATTAAAGGGTACAAAGCCGGCTCTCGATGACTGGCTCATAGTTGCCGGTTTGCTCTTCTACTACCTGTCCGCCCTGCAAACCATCCTGCAAGTCAGCCTTGGCCGACTCGGCCATCACCTCGATGCCGCGACAACGCCAGACAAAATCATCTTGCAAGGCAAGGTTCGTCCAACCACTTATTCCCATGCGCAAAGACGACCCTGACGTTATCTTCGGAAGCTTGGAACGTATGGTCAGTATGCCTACGCACTTGCGATGGGCTTCATTCGCTGGTCAATCTGCTCCCTCCTGAGCCGGATCTTCATCACCAAGGGCTTCCGTCGAGCCAGTAAGTATACTGCTCAAAAACGTTCTCACAGAGCAGACTGGAGCAGCCCTGACTTGATTTCCAGTCCTCGCTTGCAACATCGTCAACGTCCTCTGGATCCTCTTCTCCATCTTCATCGTCTCCTTCCGCTGCGTCCCCTTTTCCAAAAACTGGAACATCACCGAACCCGGCACATGTCTCGCCCAAGTCCCCATCGTCGCCGCCGTCGCAGCATGGGGCCTCGCCATCGAGCTCACCATCTGGGCGCTTCCCATCCCAGCAACGTGGCAGCTGCAGATGCCTCGCTCCAACAAAGTCGCCGTAACGCTCGTCTTCGGGCTCGGCATCTTCGACATCGGAATCGGCGTCGGACGGCTCATCACCGTCCTGCAGGTTGACGAGAAGGACTTCACCTGGTCCGAGGTGCCTGCGCTCGAGTGGCTCGCGGTCGAGCCTAGTATCGCCATCCTCGTCGCGTGCCTGTGCGTTTGCCGGCCTCTCCTGGATAAGGTCTTGCCCAGGGGGTGGCGCCAGGCCTATAGCAGTGGCCGTCAGGGGTATGACCATATACAGCTTGTCAGCAGCAAGAATGGCACTGTACTCAGTACTGCCGGCGTGGATGGAGGGAAAGGTGCTGGCGGTGTGACGACGACCGAGAGAGAGCCTGAGGAGCTGCTGAATGGCACCGTCCATGTGCGCAAGGATATCATGATAAGCTCAGATGATAAGGTATGAGACTGGATGGGTCAGGCGTTTGGGTTCAGGCGGCCTTCGCAGCCTTCGTCTAGGCACAGAAAGCGGTGGCTTCCGGTGAGCAACATTTCTGTTGACAGGGAAGCTGTATATAGTAGAGGTGTGACGATACTTACGTACCAGGATGAATGCCCGATTTCTGTTTAAAGGGTATATAAGATTTCTTCTCTTGGATAGAACAGTATCATATTAAGCTTCTAATATCGATATTTCGCGCCGTCTAAATCATTCTTTATCATGACTTCGTCTTCAGTCTTTTCGTGATTGTCGGATCATATTGGAGGCATCACAGGTATGGCAGACATTCACCTCGCTCGTGCCAAAAGAAGCCTGATCAGACAGCTTGTGCAATCAGATCTGCAGCCAACTCGGCAACAGCGTATGTAGGTGCTTGCAAATGTGCGGTGATCGACAGGGGCATAATGCTCGTATCAACCACACGGAGACCCTCCACGCCATACACCCGGCACTGAGTGTCAACAACCTTACCCATACTGGCAGTACCACCAGTATGGAACCACGACCAAGACATAGCGTTAACGCGCTTATCCAGCTCCGCATCTGACGAGGTACTGCTGATACGCGGCATGCCCGGCGGCGGCGTCTCGCCCTCAACGTAGTCCTTCAACGCTTCCGACTCCATCGCCTGCAATGTGAGCCGCATGCCAGCACGCATGACGGCGCGGTCGTGCTCGGTTGTAAAGTAGCGCGGATCGATAATGGCGTTGTCTGTCGCCTTGTCTGAGGCGAGAGTGACGGTGCCGCGGGAGGTCGGAGATAGACAGAGCACGCCTGTGGTGAAGTGGGTGCCGTCCATTGGGGCCATCTCGACGGGCGCGGCTGCTGTGATGGCGTACATGACGGTGACCTCGTAGTCGGTGCGCGGGCTAGACTCGAACGTGGTTCCATCTACGCTGGCGGCTTTATGGAGGTCCTCGTCTGGTGCCGCGCCCGTCGCCATCCAGTCCATTGGATTACCAGTAGCATACTCGGGCTTGTTGAAGGCGGGTGAACCAAAGGCATAGCCCTTTTCAGGGTTCTTTAGCTTCCAAACAATATTTATGGAACCGTGATCGTGTAGGTGCTGGCCGACGGGTAATTCGGCGATCTGTTTGATGCTGTGTTTGGAGAGCTCGGATTTAGGTCCAATGCCAGAAAGCATAAGTAACTGCGGAGTGCGGAGGGCACCGCAGCAGATGATTACTTCTTTGGAGGCTATCAGATACTTACCGTCGGTCAGCTCAACCCCGGTGGCTTTATTGCCCTCGAGATGGACGCGCTGGACGACGGTATTTGTCATCACGTGAATGCCTTCGAGATTGTAGCAGATGGCGGCGTGCTGACGGGAAGCGTCATGCCAATTTTCAACTAGCTGGGCAACACCGTTGGGGTCTCCGCTATTCATGTCACGGTTAAGCTTGAGGCCGGTGGATAGGAGAGCTTCCTTCATGGGCTCGCGGAGGGCATAGTCTCGACCGCCAGAGGAAGTGTGTATGGGGCCTGAGAAGCCATGCTGAGTGGGGTCGCCCTTGTCGTCATGCCAGTGCTCGGATTTCTTAAAGTACGGGAGTAGACCACTGTAGGACCACCGGGAGTCTCCAACCTCCTTGCTCCACCTGTCGAAGTCAGCGGCGTGGCCGCGTGTCCAGGCACCATAATTGACGGCACTGCTGCCGGAGACTGCAGCATATCATTAGCTTTTTGATGGTGCAACGAGATGTCCTGAAGCACATGTTTGGAAGGACTAACGTAAACGGCCGCCCCAATTGGGAATCTGACGACCCTCGATCTGGGGCTGTGGATTAGACTGGTAGCTGTACTGGAGTGGCGTGCCGTGCAATGTAGGATAGAGGACAGGGGACAAGACAGCAGGATTGTGAGATTCGTCAGGGCCAGCTTCAATTACGGCAATTGAGAGGGAGGGATGTGCTTGATGCAGACGTGCAGCAACAACGCAACCAGATTGACCACCACCGACGACGATGTAGTCGAATTGTTCTTCCGAAGTCATGTCGATGGGCGAGATGGTGGTATGTATGGCAAGATACGAAAACGAAAAGGCAACTTATTCTTGTAGAAGATGCCTAGTTGAACTCAGAGCTGTGCTGTGAGCGTGGTAGCAAAATCTTGATCATATTCTTTGAGGATTTGCTTGAAAGCTGTCCACTTCGAGCAACTTCCTTCTCTCATGTCTTTGTCTCAACGATGTACCTCAGGGATCTGAGCAGCAGGCGACGGATACACGAATCAGCATATTATGAAAGCGCTAGGCAGTGGGTGCATGCCCGATCCGCACTAGCGTACTATGGCCGAAATCGCCTGGTAGTAGAACCATACTTAGCCAGTACAGCATCATGCCACACACGTACACTCATTCCTGCCCCACCTTTTTGCAAGCTAATAGTAGGCACGTACGCAATGATGAACTGCAATTTCCGACAGTGAAGGATTCGGAGTTCTTACTTTAATCGGCTTTCTGAATCCTTAGCGGCCAATCGCGAACCAATGACCCTGGAGGTTGCCTGAGGTCATGATGTCCACGTACCATGTGGCTGGCTCCTTAGCCACAAACGGAGCTTCTACGTCGCCTACCTAGCTTCCCTCGCACCGCTGATATGCTGTCTTAAAAAAGACTCCGAGGGTCAAGCACCTCGTACAGAACCATAGGACATATGGCGAGTAACGGCCCGACTCTAGTAAGCGTGACGGTAGATGTTTTAGGCAAAGTGGCCCTCGACTTAGCTCTTGAAGTCCTATTGAAGATGTTCACTCGTCTTTGAAATCCTTGCGCCAGAGCTTCCCAGAGATAATCTACAAAGACGAAGCCGTTCGTTTGCAGGACCAAATTCTCTTCCAAGCGCAGCCAAGTCCTCTATGCTGGCATGCGATGAAGCAGTCCAGCAATGGGGGCTGAAAGAACGCCACGAGCTTGTAAAGTCGCTTCGGGGCGAGCATATTCGCATTCCCGATCTCCACAGTCTCTTTCAAGCATGGCCAGAGGCGACGCATACCCAGATTGCCGCCTTGCGTATAGACGTCGACCATACTCTGAACAAGTAAGAGTAGTTCGGCGATTTGACCGAGCCAGGGCACATTCTCTGACTTCATCAGCCTCTTCCCGCCTGGTAAACGGCAATCGAAGCTGAAAACCGCCGATCCCGCCCTCTTCGGGGCAATGTGGTGGCCCTATGCTTCACTTGAGCGGCTTTGCATTGCAACCTATCTTTCCATTTGGGTAAGTCTTGATCGTTGTGAGCCCAACTTGACCATCATCTAATTCATGGCCCCGAAGCTCTTCGCCTGGGATGACGGTATGCTATGCGATGATGCGGTCTGGGCCCACTTGCAGTTCTCTTTCTCTAAGATAGTGCACAGAAACTGATTCGCTTGAATTTTCTGAGCTTGCAACGAACTTCGAAGAGGCACAAGCCTTTCGTGCGACTACTCTGGACCGCATTCGCGTGTCTCTGGCGCTCAACTGCAAGGCCCCAAACCAAGATACATATGCCGCCCAGACAGGATCGCGCGGTTCGATCCTCGAACAATTTACCCCTGTGGGTCGTGCAATGGTCAAGCATTGCACACTTGGTGAGTGTCGACTTCATGTTGATAGGCAGCGACCTGTTCATTGACGGTTATCACCAGAGCAACGTAGGGCTCTAATGCAGCAGCTTGAGCTCTTTGTCGAGATGTCCGAGTTGGAGCAGCGTGTACAGCTAAGCGGGCATCTGCCGTCCGTGGAGTCGTACCAACGCCGTCGTATGGGCACTAGCGCCGTAGCCGTTTGTCTGGCCATCCATGAGTACGCTCCGTCTCGGCCCTTCAATCTCGTGCTCGATTTGGTTCACACGAGATCCATAGGTACGCCCTGGACATGCGCCTGCCACAGCACATTTTCAATAGTCGCACTATGCAATCGCTCTGGGACGAGACGAATGTCATAATATCAGTGTCAGTATTCGCTGGGCTAGGTGCGACCTTATAATTTTGTGGCTAACAGCCTTGGCTAGCATCAATGACATTCTCTCGGTGAAGAAGGAAGTTGTAGGCTGAAATGGCCCTGTCCGCCTGAGCATAAGGCGATGCTGACTGACTCAAACAGGCACAGAACCAAGTCGACAGTCTCATTCCTCTGCTCTACATCGCCCACGGCTATGACGTTCAAGCCGCCATAGATGATGCAACCAGGATCCTGAGAGACGCGGTCGGGCGCTTCAACATTGCCGCAAAAGCTCTGCTTGAAGACAACGCTGGCGACATGCTCGTAAAGGAAAATCTAGCCAGGTTCATTGACAGCTGCCGCTACGCTTGCACAGCAAATCTTAATTGGAGGTAAGTGGTACTAGGAAAATTCTTGCTTGACCTCCATAAGAGTTCAGGTGAATATCGTTGTCTGATATTTTCGCATTGTAGCCTCCGGTCAGGACGATATCAGCTCAATGTAGAGAGCCTGCATGGCGGCATCACGCTCTCGATTTGAAAATGGATGTAGATTCTAGCCTTAGGCATTATAGGAGTAGTATTTCCGTCCTAAGCCACTGGTCCTTCGCATCAAAGGCACAAATAGGGCAAAGGTGTCCCATCATTATCGAGCGTGCATCGGCGAGGAGATCTCGAAATTTGAGGCCGATGCGGTGGACATGGATGTCGACCATGTTCAATAATGCTTGTGGGTGACTTGAGATACGCAGACGCTGATATGGTATTCCGGAATGCTCAGGACTCGCATGAGGTGGTTTTACATCTCCCAACCGAGTACCATGTAGCTGCATCGTGAGGCCCCAAACAATAGGTGAAATTTGAATTAGCGGGATACGAGGTAGCTTGCTTCTGATTGGCTCCGAAGCGAGTAAGACCCCAAAAGTCTTGAGTTGGCGCTAACGGGAGGAGCACCAATCTTCCAAGGAGCTGGGAGGACAATCACTCCGGAAACTGCACCTCAGAGTGTACGTGGATCCCAAGGAGAAATGCTAAAACTCTTAGGCACCCTGACCCCTATAGCCTTAGCGCCTGCTCAAGACTTTTGGTGTTAACCTCCATAATGTACTTCTAATCTTGATGCATACTCATTCTGGTTGTACATATCCGCGCCTGCTCATATACATCACATCCCATGACCTTCTGAACATCTCGAGTACCGTCACAACACCAGTCAAATATATATTGCAAGGCTTGTAGAGGGTACAAGCCATCAATCCACCCACCCTCGCTGCAGGTGCCTCGTCTGCTGCCACCTCACAAACACTCACTTCACGATGTCAAACAAATACGTACGTACACCCTGGATCTCACTCTCACGCCAAACTCGTTCGACCATGCTAACGCACACCCCAGGACTCCGCCCCACCTCCCAGCTATCCTCCACCCAGCCACCAAGACGCCGGTCCATACCTCCCACCCACGGGCCCACCGCCCGGACAAGGCTACTACGGCGGGCAGAATCAGCAACCACAGCCATATTACCAACAAGGCGGATATCCACCACAGCAAGGCTACCCATCCCAAGATTATCCCCAGCAGGGCTATCCGCCACAGCAGGGCATGTACTATCAGCAGCAACCGTATCCACCGCAAGGGTATTATGCCAATGATAGGGGGTATGGAGGCGGACGGAGTGGAGCTGAGAGCGGACTGTGTGCGGCGATTGCGGCGAGCTTGGCTTGTTGTTGCTGTATGGATTTCTGTATCTTTTGAGGAACGGGAAGAGCGTCTTGAGTGGAGCGAACATGGATGAAAGGATTATCATGCGTAAGGAGAAGAGGATAGGATAAGGACAGGTATGGAACAGGCCAAGGGACGAGTAGGGTAATGGGACAATGACGCAACGGCGCAACGAAGCATGCATTTGGAATGCGAGTGATGGCTGTACTTGATAAGTTTCCAGCATGTAGCTAATGTTAATCTTTTATAGTCCATTGACCAAACCCGGAGTCGACGTGAGCGGAGCAGATTGTGGTCGGCTATCCAAAATGTCGATTTGACAAGGGCAAAAGCATACCGCGCTACTGGTATTGATCTATACGTCCGCCTTGTCTTCTAGCGATGCCTTCTTCATGTCCTCTGCGACATTAGTATCAGCGTCCTTCTCTTGCGCATGGTCAGCGGACGCAGACGCAGTTCCATTGACCGATGGCTTGGCGGTGGCAGGCTTCTTTGAAGGATCGTGGGTTCTTCGGTTGGAAGAGGGAGATAGTTGAGATTCTTTTGCTTCGGCTTCGAGGTGGTCGATCTCCTTTTGGGCTCTCTCGATATTCTGCTTTGTGTCAGTCAGTGCATTTAGCAAAACTTGTCGCATATCTCACCTCTTTTGTCTTTGTCTCTTGTTCTGTTTTCCACTTCTGCCGCTTCTCCTTGAGCTTCTCGACCACGCTGGGTACTCCAGCCTGGCTCATAGGTGGCTCAATATTCACTTTGCCTAGCTCCTCAATGATACCGATGCTTAGGTTGAATTTTCCTTCCGTCGGTGTGCCAGGGGCAGGCGAACTAGTAGCACTCCCTTTCTTTCCCTTTTTGCCTTTCTTCCCACCGGAACCCATGAAATAGGTCTCTTCCCGGTCCTCCTTCTTTGACACTTTCATGCCCTTAAAATCCGAATTAGTGTCAACACATCGTTGTGGTTCAGCAGCGAACCCACTAGGGCCTCGAAGGGATTTGGAAGCCTCTGGCGACGATGGGTCAAAGTAGCGAATGAGCCCTTCGGAGGTTAGTATCTCATCCATAAAGGCTGGCTCGCTTGCTTCTTCTAGCTTCTTTTCCGCGATCTTTCTCCGCTTCTCCTTGTTGTATGCTTCCCGTTCAGCTCGCTGCTTCTCCTGGCGCTGCCTATACTGCTCTTGATCGTACTCTCGGTATGCTTGTTTCGCTTTATAGTGTGCATCTCTAATCTCTTTCAACGCTGAGTACTTCTCTTGCTGTTCATTATATGCCTTGGTTCGTTCGTCCCGTAGTGCATTGATGCCTTTGTACGCTTCATCTTGCTCGGCTCTAATTGCCTTCAGCTCCTTGTCTGCCTCATCATACTTTTGACTCAGCGCTTTCGCCTCAGGGTTGTCCATCGTCTTTCTCAGCTCCGCTATCTCACCCTTGACCTTGTCGATATTCCTCTGAGCCTCATCGAATCCAACAAATGCCTTCTTCTGCTTTCGAAGACTCGATATCTCTGCGATAGCCTTTTTCTGATCGACTAATGTAGCAGAGCTTGATTCAGCTACTTTCTCTAAACGTTGTATTTCGCGGTCAATTTCTTCAGTATTTTTCCACGACACCTGGCTGCGCCTTGCTTTCTGTTCTGCGATCTGTGATTTTAGGCGGGCATCAAGACCAGCGATCTTGTCTTGTATACCGCCGCGTGACGCCTTGAAACCAGACTGTTGCTCTCGTATCGATTTGAGTTCTGTCTTTAGCTCCTGTTGCCGTTTACCAGCTGGCGAGTCTTTATTTAGAGGTTGGGCGAGATCGATCTTGGCTTTGATGGCATTCTATGTCTCCATGTATTAGCTGGTGTTTGCAGATTCGGCTAAATGCAGTTCTTATTTGGCGACACAATTCTGAGGAGCGTACCACTTTTTCTTGCGCAGCTTTATGCTCCTTGTCAGCCTTCGCAAGTATTTCCTGGTAATGTTGTTCATCTGGCTTTTCTGGTTTTGACTTCTGAGCTTTTTGGGTAGGTTCTGAGCCAGCGTCGATGGTGGACATGGTGATGGCGGAAGGGGTAGCGACGTCTGCCATGATAGCGGTGAGATGCGTTGAGAAGCAAGTAGCCGAATGCTTTGTTATCGCATGGGAACTCAAAACACAAAGCTGATAGAGGAGAACTCGCCCGGAGTTTCGTCGGCTATCGATTAAACATAAGTATAAAAATAAAGGCTGTTGGTGATACAGGAGAATTCTGTAGCTTTCCTAAACTCGAATTATTCTCGAGCCTCGGAAACTCAATTGTTCAAGTGCGCTAGCCGCGAACTCCACTAGCTTGCGTGTCACGACCAAATGACTCCGCTATCATAAAAAACTAGCAGCAAAGTAACACATCGGACATAATGGACACTTATAAAGCTGGTATATATACAATATTCCCAAGGCCTTCAGTAGCGCGGCTCTCTTATAGTGGTCCTTTGAAGGATGAAGCTTGCAAAACATGGTGCAAGACCACGGACAAAAAAGCAATCTTTATGGTGGTAGGTGTCGTGGACGATTGCTCTCGTTGGTGGACCTGCCGAGGGTCGGTCAAAAAAGTCGTGTCCAGTGTCCTCTCCAAAATTGCGGCCAACATCGGACACGACTTTTTTGACCGACCCTCGTGCGCTGAGTGTTTACACTCTTTCGGCAATCACTGGGCGGTAATCGGAAAGTCTCCCTCGTGAAAATCTTGATTTCAAGCAGCAATCCAAGGAGCTCTCCCTACTCCTCTAACCTTCTAATACTCTACACCACTATCCTTTCAAAATCGAAACCCCCCTATCAAACGCAGGGCAAGGGTTCATATTTTTCTGGAGATTCGACAACGATACTCATCCCGGGCTTCACCAATCCCCCAACCTCAACAATCCCCAAGACGCCAGCCTTGTTGTATTTGATTTTTCCCTGCTCATCTTTTACGATGCATTTTTCCGTTAATCCTTTCCCAAGCTCGAAGCCAAACCTCTTATTAATCTTTTGACAAGGGTTTCGTTGGCCCGTAATCGTCACTACTGCGGTAATGTCTTCGACAGGCTCTGTGTTGGTAGTGGCGAATACGAATCGCAGTATAAATTGTGTGATCAGGAGGCATATGGCCAATGTTGACCATACCCTTGCATTTCTGGCGCTAATTGCGGTGATAGCGGCCAAGACCAACGACGCCCAATGGATGTGGCCATGAATATTCGGGAGACGGCGCATGCAATCTCCTCCTCCTCCGTTTGAGATGAAGTGCAATTTGGTGCCTCTGCTGAGCTTCAGGAGGTCAACACCAGCGGTCGTGATATTTTCGCCCATTTGACCGGGTCGCACACGCTGAGCACCCCACCAACGCTTTCCATGATATCCCTCTTCATCGAATAACTCAGAGTGAATGAGATGAACTTGGCGGAGATTTGGGCTCGGGGCGATGCCCTTCCTCTTGTCCTCTTTGATGTTGTAGCTATGCTGCACGGTTATGCCTGCGTGGCACTGGCACATCTGGGAGTCAGCATCCTCCAAACAACGCATAAAGTGGAGCCGCTCAACAAGTTCGGCGGGTTTGGTGACGCTGGAGAGGGTCTATTGCTCTTCAAACTCGGTTCACGACCCGAAAGCAAAGTTGATTGAGGGGCAATCGACTCAGAGAAATATCGTACGTCTCCTTCGACGCCGAGACCCTCGAGGAGGGTGATGGAAGGTCTTGAAAGCTTAGAGAACCCATGTTCTGGCAGGAGGTGCGTAGCGAGGACCGACATCTTCGAGGATTCGTCGAGTAGCGGGACTGAGACTTCGGCTGTCCTATGTGAATTGGGAGAGGGAGTAGTGGATGACCTTTGATTCCGCAAACGCGCTTCCCAATCTGTGTCAAAACTCAGGTGCTAGGGGAACAAAGCAATCAAGGTATCCAGAGCAAAATCCACGAGAAATACTCTACTTTTCGTAGGTTAGCGTTAGAGAATCAGGGCGGCAACGGATTCAAAAACCATCGGAATGAAACGGTGCCCAATAGATTCACCGCAACCCACCTGCCATAACGGGAGCTTCATGTAGGTTGAACAGAAAAGGAAGGAGGAAAACATCAGATCAATGAACAGGCGCTGCTAAAGCTTCTTCCGAGGTCGGTAGGGTCCGCTTTGTAAAAGCTGAGGAGCGTGCTTTGAATACTCGATTTTCAGCCACAGATACACGCCTTTCGGACATGATGTAGTGCCATCATTAAGTTGAGATAAGTAGAGTAAGGAGCAAGGGGTAAGACTTCTAGGATTTGAACCCCCTATAGTAGCTATTTATTGAGACAAGTGTAGGTAAATATCCAGTATACATTCTTATTCAGTGACCGAAAAAGCCAAGGAAATCAGCCTGATTGAGCACGCAGCCAGTACGTTTGACACGATTTTCAATCAAGCCAAGCAAGGAAGTAGACGCTTTGTAGTACGCAGCCAGCACGTCCAACTCCTTTTCAGACTTACAGTAGCAGTCAACGATGGGTCTTTCGGGGGTCTAATAGCATTTTCCGGCCAACCTAACATCACCAATCACCCTCCCCAAACCCAATGCGTCGATTTTGGGGCTTGGGTACCGGCTTGTGGTCCATTCTGTGCAATCGTACAGGATCGCTGCTGCCTTTCGCCACTGAACCATCCCTACGCCACGCTATAACGCCAATGGTGGGAGCGTTTGGCGTTTGCCTGTCCATCGCCTCCTCATCCATGCGTGCGAATCCTTCCATTGCCGGTGCTATCGGGCCTACGCTTTTCGGAGCGTTGACAGGCCTCTTACCGCTACCTCTGGTGTTGCTCTTGGGAGTCACTGCAGTCCGCGTCGATAAATTGAGAAAGCGCCCGAAAAGTGGTCCTGGAGCGAAGTCAACATACATTGCAGCTCCTAAGGCCACGAAGACCCTACGCATAGTGGGAAGACAGGCGCTCAGTATTCCGATGCTGGGCTCCACCGACGTCCAGATGAAGACATCTTTCAGACGCCAAGTTGGATCATTGTAATCCGTTCTAGCGAGGGTAACGATGCGCACGACTGAGACTGCGCAGACACTAGGGAATGTTAGCATCAGGTAAACCCCTTGAATCAAAGTTTGGGAGGAGGAGATAACATTGAAAGAGCCCAAACTCTTCACGTACAAGGAACCCAGCAGGAATATGCCGGTCAACGTGAGCTTCTGCGTCTTATTTGTATGGAGAGTCCAAACCATAGGCATCGGCACGGCCAGAACCATTACATCCGTAAGTAAGTTTGAGACTCCACTGGCTATTGCAAAAGTGATGATGCTATAACATCTAGCGTCTCGAACACTCGGATCCCAAAATGCTCGCAACGGAACACATTGGAAGAGGCTAGCGAAAACGAGGCTAATGAACCAACAAAAGACGATGATGGCGGCGATAGTTAAAGCGAGGCGGAAGCGCTTAGAGATCTTAAATAGGCGATAGTAGAGCAGAAGGAGGGAGGCTTTGATCGTAGCACAGGTGGTGAAGTAGATGATAAAATTCGCTAGGCCGGCCTTCGACCGTTAATGTCTACTTGACGAAACCGATTAAGAGTGAAATAGTTACCTTTTGGAAAGACGGGATCTTTGAGACGGGCACAGCCTGTACGTGTTTACCAAGGCCCCACAAGGCAACGCTAATTATCGTTAGGACGTTGAGACCGTACAAAAACACCTATGGGAGGTAATGTGTAAGGACAAAGCCGAATCTCAAAATTCGAAGAGTTTCATACCAAAGCCGCCACGATGGTATAGTCGTCCCAGGCCAACTTGGTGTTTGACCTTGCCCTAGATACAAAACGGAGAATGACACCTGCAGTAGCGATGAGCGTCACAACAACGATAGCAGCGTAGATTGTCTTCGCTTCGGAAGCGGCGAGTTCCGCTGGCGGGAGAGGGGGACCGCTGAACAGCCCAGGCATACTTAATAAAGCATTGCGAAGCTCAACAAAGAATTGTCAAGCTCATAGCTTGAACATAGGGAAAAGTCGTGAATTTAGGAGTTTGAAATGAACTACATCGTTTGTGGCACACACACACACACACACAGAAAGTATGGAAGCGTGCGTGGTGGTTGCATTGCAGCGACGCCACATGCAGACATCGAGGCCAATCTGCTACGCTAGCGAGATTTCGTTTTACGACCATTGCGGCGGTGCTAGGGGCTGCAGGAGAACAGAGCACCAATGAGGCGTAGCTCCAAATTAGTATTATCGAGCTTTGGTGGATAGAATAACAGCACAAGCGATAAACGAAAGGAGATGGGGAACCAATTTTATCATTTTTATCAAGGGTAAAGTATGAGGTATTCGCATGATGCTTTGCGCGCTCACTCACTATCGCTAGCAGGAGGGCACCTATACCGGCGTCGACCGAACGGGAGATCATCTACCCAAAAGGGTTCATTTCGGCTCACTCTGCCGCATTGCTGGGATGTTTGGACTTACCCTTGGCCGAATCATTATTCTTTGCAGCATCCTCTGCGCTCTTGCGGGCATCTTCCATCTCAGCGCGAAGATTCTTGATCTGTTTGTCCATGACACGCCAAAGTAAGAGGTGATCAAGCTTGTGCACGTCCCCACCAGCTGTTGTGAGTCCTTCGATTTCCTTCTTCCCTCGGCGGGAACTGACGATCATGAGGAGAGAAGTGATGAAAGCCTCTTTGAGGTAGGCGAAGCTGAAGCCCTCGGTGATGTCCGCAATAGACTCCGAGAGCTCGAGTGGAAAGTCGATGGTTTTGTTCTTGGCTAGCTTAGATTTCCAGTAATTGCAGTACTTGACACGTTCCGCCCTAGCCGGGAGTGTAAAGTGATACTTACGGTCGAAACGACCTGGACGCTTGGAAATGCCGGCATCAAGTCTCTCTAAGTAGTTGGTAGATCCGAGCATCATGAGCCCCTCGTTGGACTCCAACCCATCAACTTCATTGAGAAAGAAGCTCTTCACCTGGTCTTTGATCAGGCTGTCGAGGTCTTCGAAGACTAACAGACAAGGCGTTGACTGTCTTGCTTTAACAAAGATTTCGCGGATGGCATATTCGGGACCGTGGCTTTGATACAGGTTAGCTGAAAACAGGGACTATGGCACGCGGGTTGCAAAATAACTCAGACACTTGGTGATGCTCAAGCGTCCGAATTACTTTGAAACCCGCGTGCTAGGGAGGATAGGAGGCTCACCATCCAGCTAGAGATTTGACGTAAAGTGTAGGAATGGGATCCGGGCGAGTGTAAAGCGCATGCATCAGAGCCTTTATGGAGACCGTTTTACCATTGCCAGGAAGGCCATGCAATATAATGCCTCTCTTCCAGGGAACAGCAAACTCTTTGTAGTCCTCCTTGCAATCGAAGAAGCCCTCGACATCATTTACGAGCGTCTCCTTCATATCATTATCCATAATGACATCGTCCCAGCTTGCATTCTGCACCGAAGACCACAGCTCTTGATTCTTCGTCCAGCATTCTTGATCAAATACGAGAACCTCGTCGTGGATATCGGCACTCCATTTGGTTGACGCAGCGATAAGCTCGTCTGTGATCGGACATCGTCCCTCGACAAGTTCGTGATCACGCTTGTGCAAGATGTAGTTATTCTTCATCTGGCCGAAACCTTGCTGAAATGTGGCTGTGTAGACGATGAATGTATGGTCGTTCCAGGTATAGTCGTATTTTCCGAAGTGTACTTTGTCCGCCATGGTCCCTGGCTCTTTGGCTGTACGATCACTGTTCGGGTGGTGCAAACGCCATGCTGAGAAAGCCTCGGCCTTGGTATCAAGATCTGCTGTAGCTTGCCCTGCCTGAGCGAAGGCAAGGAGACTAGTGCCGCTGGGCGTGACGGTCACTGTCCACTCTGGGTAGCGGCCCCGTAGCAAGGAGACGATGGCAACCTCGCTAGAGATTTGGGGGCCCGAATTATGCTTCTGGTAATCCTCGAAGACGTTTAAAGCCGCTTTATTGTTCGCAAACATGTCGCCAATAGACTCTGGCTGGGAGCTGGTACCGTTCCTCATAGCTGGTTGTGGTTCGAATGCGGACGTCACAAAGCTTGAAGGATGAATGTAGGTCGATGGAGCTGTCTCGAGATGAGGAGAATTGCCGCTCTTCGCTATAGGGAGAATTGAAAGCCATTTTTATATGTACCCTGGTGGACGAGGCTATGCCCCGACGATGCTCAGCTGAAAGATTAGGCAGCCGTAGATAGGTGCCCATCGTCTGGGTCACACCACAATCGTCGGCCTATCGTATCAAGACGCTTCTGCCTCATGTTTTAGTCTGGAACGAAAGGCATTGAACCAGGGCGACTTGAGTCAGCCTCGCAGGGTGGTGTGCGGGGTGCGGGTGTAGTGAACTTGTCATACGGGACTCAAAGCGGACTAAGCCCAAAATGTTTGCAGCCATATGAAGTTTTCCCTACCAACCAATTCTCTTGTACCTCAAACCATCATGGATCCTATTGATCAGGAGAGGGCAAAGCAGGCTGCTGATTCTGAGCGGGAGCTCACCAGGCTATGGCGCGCATGGCGGACAATTCACGAAATGTGCTTCGACAGGGTATGTGCCCATCCCCTCAAGCTATCCAAGTTCAGCATTTTGACCTGTTCCTATCAGGGTTACGAATTATCAGAAGAAGAACTCCACATTTCTCTTGACGAGTTCCGAGAAAAGTTTTCCGACGCCAACGGTGCCCCTGAGTACAACACCTACGCTACTACAGCTCTTCAATCCGCACAGCTAACACCCTTCTCTCTCCAGCCGTAGCCGAATGAATACCTCCTTCAGACCCACCGACGCCATGAACGCAAAATACACACCCCTCCCTACAAAAGCCGAACCCAATCCCCAACCCGCGATCGGTACAATCTGGATCGATTTCGCGGCCGAGCCATCCCTTGGCGTAAAACACATGCGCGCATTCGCACAGCACATCAGCTTGCATCATTTTCACAGCGGCATACTCATCACCCAGTCCAGCATCACGCCCGCAGCCTTGAAGATCGTTCCCGCAGTCATGGCATCACAAGGATTGATTTTGGAGACGTTCCAGGAGCAAGACTTGCTAGTAAATATCACGCATCATGAGTTGGTGCCGAAGCATGTGCTATTGAGTGCAGAGGAGAAGAAGAGACTATTGGAGCGGTATCGGTTGAAGGAGAGCCAGTTGCCGAGGATTCAGACGGGGGACCCGGTGGCTAAATATCTGGGGTTGAGAAGGGGCCAGGTAGTGAAGATAATAAGGAAGAGCGAGACGGCGGGGAGATATGCTAGTTACAGGTGGGCAATATAATTCGGCTTCGCATGCTCGGATTGCAAACGTCATGAAAGAGCATGAAGGCTGGAAACCCTGCGACAATTGCGCTAAATAGTGCATGCGTGCATGTGGGACTCTAAATGGCTTGGCACGCTTGCCCTGCTATGACAGATTGATGGAGATTATTGAGATGGGAACATGTTTGCATAACCAAAGGATAAGGCGAGGAGTCCAGGTGAACATGGCTATCACATATCCTGGCAACTTGCTTCTTCAATCCAGGGGTATTCGGGTTACGTTCAAGCGCTGACATAGCCAGAAACTGCTTCTTTCCCGACACATAGTGTATGAAAAGACCGATTTCCCTACTTCTCTCCCTATAAGTGGTGCAGTTTCGCAGGACTGACTGCGGAGCTCTCTACGCTTGATGCTTGAGAAGCGAGCAAACAAACAAACAGAAGGCATATGGTGCGAGGCGGTGAAATGTCTCAATCCAGGGGCTAGGCCCTTAACCGATGCGTTTTCTGGTGCTCAACTCCGCCTGAAACCCAGCACCGCCTCCGGGGTCTTTTTTGAGAGGCCCTCGGCATCGATCCTGATCATGAAACTCCGACAACCCAAACCTTGTTGTTTCATTTCTGATCATCTGATTCTGGCAAACCTTGTGTGAGTCGGCGCTGAGAGGTTTGTAGAATGTATGTTCGAGAAGTCGAAGGGGTTCGTTGTTGTCGCGGAGGAAGCAAGATTGCAAGTGCTGATACCACAATGGAGCGGACATGAAGAGTTATAAGCAGAGGTTAAACGCCATGTCTTAAGTATAGGGAAGCTTGCCATGGATAAATGGTGACTTCCGTCTAGGATTGGGGGTGGCGCGAGTGTATGCGTGGCAGAACGACATCCGGAACTCCCTTGACTCGTGAACTTCAATCGGATCTCGGCAGTCGCAGTTTACCCATATACTGCAAGTCGAATTGAACTTCCGATATAGCCTGGTTTCAGTCCATATGTGGCCAATTTCGGGCAAAGACGACTTGCGTATGCGCAAGCGTACAGGCGCTTCCATTATCAGACGTTGCTTCTTCCATGGGTACAGCAACAAAATGGGAAAACGAAGTCATAGCGAGACTCTCCACTTTTCAGCCAGTTGGAATTGAGCCTGGTCGTCAACGTCATTGGAAATTGTGTCATAGCGATGGGGCACTTCCATGTCCATCCCAGAGTCTTTCTGCTCGCTTCTCTCGGCATTTTTGTTTCGGGGTTGCTACTGCCATCTGATATATTGTTATCAAGTCCTTCGACTATACCGGCTTCCACGAGTGGTGAGCTTGACTCATCTTCAAGGAATATCTCTGCATCAGCGCCTGGTTTCCATTCCAACCTCACTTTCCTCGACGCCGGGACAATCAACAATGCGAGAAACAAACCGGTTTGTAATGGCACGATGTTCGGAACAAAACTCCAAACAAACAGCTGCTGGGATGCGATAAAGCTGCTTGCAACCGACACCACCCCAACGACATTCGGTGATCGAGGTCTCGGCTCCAACATCCAACTTCCTCGTCGCTATAGCAGCTGTAAGTGACCAAGATTCCGGCGCTACTCTCATTGACTAAGTAACGCTCCCTGATAGCGGACGGTATCTGTGTGATAGACATATTCCACAAAGGAGGTGCGATTTCTGACATTGGCAACATCAACAAGATTCGTTATGCCGCTTTCTCCATATTTGCCGAATGCGTGCAGCAGAGCCAGAATTGGTCGGGTGGCTACGTCAGGGATTTAGGGATTTTCAAGAACCTCGTCGTCGTTGTCAGCCAATTCAAGCCCAGCGTGACCTGTTCCGGCTTTGTCAAGCCTATAGCTTCGGTTCGTCAAGCAGTACTCGATACCATTCCAACTCAATGGACTTGGGAGACCTTTGGTCCACCGGGCAAGAGTGGTGTGGACGTGGTTCTCCCAAAATCGTTTTCAATCCCGCCCGTTCCCTGTAAGTGGTACTACCCATTGTACCCAAGCCAATCTCATCTTTGAAACCTTACAAAAGCATCAAGCTGATGTTCGTTTTGCACAGCGCCGTATGAGATCTACGCCAAAGTCGAAAATTTAAGTGGTAAAATAGTGTCAGGAAGATGGTTTGATCTGTGGGCGATGGCTGTAGCAATAGATGCTATCTGTATCAGGCAGGGTAGGGTAGGCGTTTCCTTCACGGACAACGGGCTTAGCATTACCATGAGGTCGAGGCAGCCGCAACCATTGCAGAACACTACTGCCCTATTGTCTGCAGATGGAAGTATCGATGTCGCATGAGCAAATAGCAACGAAGACATCTCTGCCATAATTATCGTCATACTAAAGTAAGAAGCGAAATGTACGTTGAGAGTGTCCCAAGGGATTTCAAGAACGGTGAATGATCGGCCCTGCTGTCAATCGTCTAACACGGACGGACTTTTATAGATCCAGCTTATCTGCATAATCTTTCCGTGGTACTAGTCGCTGTCTTGAAGTTGAGCGAATCTTAGGCGCAGTGGAAATGGGGTTTCCTTGTTCTGATGCAGAGAAAAGAACCTAACGATGCAATCGGACCTGCATTACCGGCAACTGAGGTCATAAGATCTTCTTCCAAATGCAGTGCTTGCCAACAGTAGGAAGGATAGAGTGAAAGTCATGATCTTGAAATTTGAAGCAAAAAGATATAACGCAGCTGTAGATCTGTGAATGAAGCAGCTAGGATCGGATTCGAAGCGTCAAGAAAACGTAAGCAGATGCCTTTAACATGAGAGGCCTTCAGCGAGCGAGATGACCATCATCGCGAGTAGAAGACGCATGCCAACAACGGATGCCAATGACAAAACCCAACGAGAGAAGTAGCTGGGGTCAGAACATCTCAAAGATACGCAGCGCAGCTTTAGTTTTCGATGGCAGAGGAGCCACTCCACTGTTGCACTCTCGATCGGCCAGCACGAGACCTGACTCGTAACCCCTTTCCCGACTCGATTGAATATATTCAAGGACGTTCGAGGAAAAGCAGCAGCCACATTGGTGTGGATGAACGGCGTCAGATCAGGACAACACGGCACCGAGAAGTAGACCAGTTTTGGAGACCATGTGTGGGAGCCAACTCCTTCTCGGCTCGTGGCTTATGCACGTTTCAGCTTTAGGATGATGATATGATCTCGCTCAATGCCTTGAATCTGCAACCCAACATCAACCAATAGTACAAATCAGCTGCTATTTACTGCTGGACACTGCGGTTTGTGTACGCTTTATGCGCCTTATTGTGCCTCAGGTCGCGTGATTTCGAGAACCCTACGTGTCTTCTCATCTCTCTCTTTCGGATCCACGACACCATAAGCATCTTTCGTCTGCTTGAATACGTCTTCTTCCCATCCATCGCCCACATCCACATGTCCTATATCATCCCAACATGCCTGCACAGTCCCGCCGATGTTCTTGAAGAATCCCTCCAGACCTCCGGCGCCTCCACCAGCATGGTAGCTCTTGAATATACCCGCAACCGCCCATCGAGGACCCATGCTACTTGTCATCAGATCATCAATGTCTTTGACTGTGGCCACCCCTTCTCTGACCAAGTGAATGGCTTCTCGAAAGAGGGCATATGCCAGGCGATTGGCCACGAAGCCGGTTGTTTCTTTCTTGAGAACTAGGGGCGTTTTGCCTTTATCCTTCCAGAAATCTAAAGTCCGCGATATGAGATCTGAGTCTGTGACAGGAGAAGGTACGATCTCAAGCAAAGGCATTATGTGGGGTGGATTATATGGATGGACGACAATGAGACGCGAAGGGTCCTTCATGTTAGCCGACTGTATTGAAGCGGGAATACCGGAGGTAGAACTCCAGAGCAGGGCTTTCGGAGGACAGAATAGTTCGACCTTCCGCCACAGCAGAGTCTTGAAGGAGGCATTTTCGGGCCCCTGCTCTTGGATGATGTCAGCTTCTGCGACCGCAGTCTTGAGATCGTCGTTAATGATCAGCTCGTTCCGTGAGGCTCGGTCATCTATAGCCACGAGATAGCCATTCACTCGTGGGTCCTCCAGCCTCGTGAGCTTGCATTTAATGTAGGAGGGAAGAAGATTGTGGATGTGCTCCTCGAGGTCTGGCCTGTTGTCATGGATCGTGACGCGCAACTCTTTTGCTCCCAGACGAGAAGCATGATCCAAATGTAGAGCCGCAAAGGAAAGGCCAATAGTGCCTGCACCGATGAGTGTGATATTGAGAAGCTCGCTACTGGACATTGTTGATTGTGGTGAGCGTTGCTATGTACGCTAGAATAAAGACGCCACGAGAACCATCTCACTCGCCCTTTCGCGCCAGCTTCTTGGATTTCATCCTATCATCATCATTTCTTTGTGCGTGTTCCCGAAGGCATGGGTTCCATCGGAGGTTTGCACCTGGATCTAGGAGTCCCATCGATCCGATGGACGTCCGTTGCTTCTCGGACACGCCGCCTTTTACGAGTAAGTAATCATGAGGGCTTCAGTAATTCGGATCTTTCCCCCGGATTGGCTATTCCACCGGTCGCTTTGCAGCTCATCATGCTCTCTAATTCATCTGTTCGTACTACCATGTGCGTTTTTGGCTAGCCGGGCTCGAACTACTTCCCCTAAAATATCAACACTCGAAATGTAAGCCAATGCATGCAGTGTCTCTCAATGCTTTGGTATTGTCCTGCTTTCTCCCTCCTGCTCCCTTCGTTGCGGGTCATTACGTATGCAATCCGGCGTATGGCAGGCCTACCTATAGTGACTGTCTCGATCTCACCTACTCATTGTTCAATGGTTGGCCCGGTACTTCGGGAGACAAACATTTCCACTTGTACTCGCTCAGAATGGCTCCGATACCAGACTGGATTGAAGCAGGAGCCTCACACTCTCGCGTATGGATACCGAGATTTGCAAGGCAAGGTCAGTGAGCTTCCAGTGAGCTTCCTTCCATTAGGCTGTGCGTGGTAAGGATCTCAACTATCTGATAGCCAATTGCGTCATGTCCCTAACTCCCATACTCCTATCAAATGGATCAATCACAATCGACGCGGCCTACTGGCAAGACATATGGCTTGGATCTCACAGGATGGTCACGCAGTGTGTCGCTGCTCCGCTGCATCTCGGAGGCCATGTTCACGTTGGCTTACGAGGCATGCTCATACTTACTCTATACGAGCCGAAATCGCAGCACGTAAGCGATCTTTCGCAGTCATCGCTCCCCAATAAGGCACCATGTTGAGTTTCAAGGCATATCTCTGGACTGATGACTCTTCAGACTTGTCACGTTACTCAAACGTTATGGTCCCGAAACGCGAATGCTGACCTCGAAGTCTCGCAGGACATGGAAGTTCAGCGTATCCTCAGACAAGGTAATATTGTATGCTCAAAGCAAGATGCATCGACAGCACTATTCGCAGATGACCCAGAAGCAATACCATGCGAGCGAATGACTGATGCCGAGAGAGACTACGGCATTCTCGAGATACTTAAGAGGCCAAATGCGACCAATGACACCGATGCAGTTGCCTCGCAGATCTCAGTCTACTAGTATGAGCATGGAAGTAAGTAAGCCATCATCCCTTGAGCCGGCTTCATCAAGCCTCATCCTCTTCCACTCTGAATGTAAATTTACTCCCATGGAGAATATATTGGGATGAGGAATTGATGAACGCCACGAGAATGACTCGTCCCACTTTTTATACGTGGGTACTACGGAAACAACTCCACGTTCGGCTTGTATCAATGAGAATAGGCCATGGTGAATTCATCCAGTCCGTAGAAGGATAAAAACTCCTAAATTTCCATATCATGAACGGGCCAGTAGCAGGGGCCGCAAGCCCAGGTCATGGGTCAAATGCAGCTTGACGCAGCCCTAGGAGAGGGTAGATAGCACGAGTATAGAGCGTACAATTGAGCAATGGTTGCTTTTTTCCAAATTGACTACGTAGATTCAGGGGCTCGAGTCACTATAAATATGCCACATCTGATTTGACGCAGTTCTCAGCACATGATGAACATTGTCAAACAATTCAAGTCACGTAGAGCTCCACGAAATTTATCCCTTACGAAGAAAAATTGTACAATAGCTTGAACAATGTGTCTTTAAACAAAGCGCTACCTATACAGTGAGTACAATCCCGCCCCAACAAGCTGTAATAATCATGACAGCGCTGTTGCCATCTCACGGGCAAAACTCCGAAGCCGTCCGACATCATCAAATGAGCCTTAGCAGCACGATTTGCCATAGTTCCTGCATTGAGCGCCGGACACCATGCTTAACAGAAAACAGAGAGAAAGTTATGAGATCTGTACCAGACCAAGCTTTGAAGTCTTACCTTATCCAACCCAAGCAACAGGATTTCAGGACAGTAGTCCTCCAACATCCTGTAAACCAGGCGATCCTTTTCTCAGTCGCTGGGGAGGTGCGGAAGACCTCGAAGATGCGCAAGGTGGCGTAGATTGTAAGGCTTCTACGAGCCCTGATTGCTGACTGCTGGGCTCTGGTCGAGGATCCGCAGCTCGTGGAGTCGCCACATGAGAATAGGGCGAGAGTAGTCCACCAATGTCTTGGAGTAAAACATGGCTGCCTCTCCTGGCTCCGCCTTCTGAGCTGGCAACAGATGCTGGATGAAGGCCTGTCGATGCCGTGAGTGATCCTGTCGAGGCAGGCTGAGCAATCGCTACTGAGTGATGCCGTGAGCGTAAGTGCGATGGATCATTGTTCTCAAGAAGGCCACCGACGTCGAAGAATGATATTCCACGGGGTGTGCTAGGCACCTCCCCTGGGCTGGGTTGCAACTCGAGAACCGGTCCTGGAGATTTCATGTCTGTATCTTCAGTCTCAATAGACGCGCGATTTGGGAAAGACCACTTCTGATCAACGGCGTCTAGTGTAGTAGAGTCGATCTTGGGACTCACTGGGATAGCTGTAGGTGCTGGACGCGGACCGGCCGGCGGCTTTTCGGCGAGTTCTGGATCGAGTCTCATCCCTAGGTCTCCAACCAAATCCGCATCGCTTCCCCAATTCTTCATTGTGACGACTCGCCTTGGTCCTGTTGTTGTACGATCTATGCTACTGTGCCCGCCCGTGCTACCAAATCTGAACCGCTGCTTCTTCGCACCTCGATCACGGACAAAAGAACCTAAGACGAGCGCATTGGAAACCGCGGCGGCAGCGAGGATCTCTGCCGAAGCAAGGAGAGAGCGGAATTGTTGGCTTGAGTGGCGGACGGTGACGCCTTGCATACGGTAGACCGTGATGCCAACAAGGATAAGAGAGAGAGCGAAGAGGAGGACAAGAGAGATCTTGCTGAGAAGCTGTCAGCATATGGTTGGCTTTGTGTAAGCTAGGGCAGCACCCACCGCTGTACAGCCATGGCCGATTTGAGGACGATCGGTATAGGAAAGCCAACGATGAGTAGATCCGTAATCATGTCAGCTATACCCATTGTGAATAGCTGCGCCGTGCCTTGTCTACACTTTGCCCCAGGATCAGGTACTACTTGCCAGTAGTGGTTGAATGGTTGGCATTCGGCGAGAGTAGCGATGACTACACCTACGAAGGTGACGATAAGGAACCAGCGGATGAGTTGTAGACCAATTTCATAGGATCTCTTCCATACATGACTCGTGAGACGTTTGAGAAATTCGGTAATGGTAAACTTGGCGATCCATAAGCTGTATGGCGATCAGCAATGATTTGGCCACTCGTGAAAAGGAGCGTCACTCACAACATAGCGTACATGATCCTCGACGTCAGAACAAGCCTGCTCCCAAGTTGGCGATGATATAGCTCCAAGGGCGTCAGCCCTTGGCTAGTAGTATTGTTCGTTCCCCAAATCAAGACCACATGCACAAGTCCCATCCTGGCAAGCAACGGTATGATGCTCAAAGCCATGATTTTATCCTCTTTGAATAGCCGCTCGGTCCGCACAAATCTTCCAGCCAGTCGCACCAATATGATTCCCAAGGCGAACGAGGTGCACCACCATGAGACGAGTAGAGTCGGATTGTCTTGTATCCTGCTCCTTGGTGGAGGCGGACTCGAGTAATCGTGAAGGTGGCGAGGGAGAATCATTGTTGCCGGTCGAAGACGCCCACCGGCCTCCGAAGAGGGGTGAGCGTAGTAGGGAGAATTGCAGTCTCGTCACGAAGGTTTTGGGGGTTGCAATGTCATCGAGTATGGGTATCGCACGGAGAGGACTCGAGAGAAGCTTGGACCATGTCCTCGAGATTAGATAAATCCGATTGCCGAGGTTGATTCGATCGCAATCACACACAATGCGATTGTCGCGTGCTCCTCCGAATATGATTGCTGCTGTATAAACAATATCAAGGGTCGTATATACCGGATGATAATCGTTGTGAGAGTGGATGCGATGAACAGTAAGCGGTCTGAATACGAAAGAGAGGTGAAGCAAGGTGGGCGAAGCCGACAGCCCAGGCCATAGGGAATCGCTGTTTTCTGCTGGTGAAATTTAATTTAGCGGACGGGGCTAAATGGGTTGGCACCGGCGCAAGTGCCAGAATAGACGAGTGCGCTATGCCCGGAAAGGCTTATCAAGGCTCGATTTGACATCTGCAATGCCATCTATTCTTGTCGCGCCAGGGATTATGGCATCAAGTTCGATAGAGCAAAATACCCTACTTACTTGTGCAGACAGAACTTGTGCCTAGCCTTTTGTAAAGGTCAAAGACTCCATGAAGGTAGTCAGCTTTTACTGGCACGACTGCGAGCGTCTTGAGGCGGACACCGAAGATTCTCCGCGGCAGCCGTTAGCCTGACAATACCAAGCGCTTCATTCTCCATCACTCCATCACATGATTACAGAGCCTATGCTGTGGGTGGGATGTCTGAATTTGTAATTGATCCAACTTGGTGTCAAAAATTGAGAGCGGTATGCGGATCCTGCCTTCGCCAGTATCAGAGATATGCGGCTTCAGCCCGTGGGACCTCGGATAGAAATCGCACGATCTGCGCTGCACTCCCCACTGCTTTTGTGTTTCTCAACCGATAAGATGTGAGGAAGGTCAAGCTTCCTTGGACTTCCATGGCCATAATTAAGCACTGTATTACCGTGAAAGCAGTCAGACTTGTCAGACAGTTCCTGCTGGGAAAGAGACCGTCCACTATGAGATCAGTCGTCCAAGAGACCCACAGTCCATTCTGGAATTTTCTCGACCCCTTCACCCTTGATGGCACTAACGGGGATTGCAGCTAATCTACCTCTCCAGGCATTCTTCTTGCCACTTGGATGCCCAATCGTACCGTCATCTAAAGCGTCGAGAAAAGCTTGTAGGTCTGCAAAATTCTCTTGAGTGCCATCCAGATCTGCTTTGGTCGCTACCACAAACCATGGCTTCGATGAAATGGGTGCCATTGGTAATGCTGGCAAAGCTTTTGCTCCTGAGGGCTCGACGACGATGTTTTCGTCGTTTCTCGCTACAGCCCCATGGTGAGCAGACGCTGATGAAGTGGACCTGCCAAAAGGTTTCCAATCCACAATCCTTGACTCGGTTTGTTCGTTGGTCTCCATTCCTTTCAACGTCTCGAATTCGCCGAGCTCCTTCCAAAGATTCTTCAAAGCTTCAACAGAATCCCCAGCGCTGAGATCAACAACGAATGCGAGGACCTGGGCGCGCTCGACGTGTCGAAGGAAGCCAAGTCCTAGCCCCTTGTCCATGTGGGCATCACTTATTAGTCCTGGAATGTCCGCAATCGAAATTTGTGTCCTCGGCTCCCCACTGGCTTTGTTGACTTGCACCTGAGGCCTCCCGCGGCTATTATCCAAAACCATCGTGCCGATATTGGGTTGCAATGTAGTGAAAGCCCAATCGCCAACCCTAGCTTTGCTTCTGCTCAAGGCACGTAACAAGGTGCTTTTACCCGCGTTAGGCATCCCTACGAATCCGACATCTGCTAAAAGCTTAAGTTCAAGCTCTAATGTCAATGACATACCAGCCTCGCCCTTCGTTGCAAATTTCGGACGTCGATTAGCACTCGACATAAAGTGCGGGTTGCCGAGCCCACCCGCTGCACCAGCGGCAAGCAGCATCGGCTTCTCCATTGGCTGAGATAAATCTAGCGATATAGGTGGTAGTGGTTGGGCAAGAGTCAGGTTGGACTTCCGTGGCCGTGGGAGGATGGGGAATTCGGCAGTAGCGTATTCAGAGGGCGTGCTTGACGGGTATAATATCCATTTATCCCTCCTCCATGTGCCTTTTGTTTCTCCTTCCTCCTCTTCACTTCCCTCTTCCATTCGCCTCGTCTCCTCCTCTTCGACAACAGGATCATGTCTGCTGACTTCCCTCACCACCGTCCCCACAGGCACCTGCACCAGAAGATCTTCTCCCCTCTGCCCGCCTTTGCTCTTCCCCTGGCCATTCTTCCCCCTTCCAGCTTTGAGTAGCGATCTCCTAGCTAGCTTATGTAGACTCGTTTCGCCGCGTACGGCTTGAATGTATATACTTCCCCCGCTGCCTCCATCGCCACCATTTGCGGGCCCAGCTTCGATGTATTTTTCCCGGAGGAAAGAAATACAGCCGTGACCGCCAGAGCCAGCTGAAAGCGTGAGAGTAGCTTTGTCGGCAAAGATTGTACGGCCGTAGTCGGTGGGTGGAGGATTGAGGGTTGAGAATGGTGGGAGATCTGAATCAACTTGGTCTTGATTTGTAGCTTGGGTGGAGTGATGTCTTTTGGTAGATTTGGTTTTAGGGAGAAGGCCTGCAACTCTACCAAGACGGCGAGATGGTGACTCCAAGGAAGGGTAGAGGAACGGGAGCAAGGTGCCTTGGACACGAGCCATCGGAGTTGTCAAAGTCGGCTCACCGTTTCCACATCTTCGAACTGTCTAAAGATCTCACTATACCCCACGGAGCCGTCGTAAATAATGACTGGACTGTATGAAATGCAGCTGGTATGGCAGTGAAAGATCTGCAAAGAATTTGCGGAGCCGAGATCTCCTCCATATAATTTGACGATGTCATCGCGCGTACGCCCGTGGCATCACAATACCCAGCAATATACGCTGCTCGAATTGTAAGAACCCATCACGGTGTTGCTGGACTATATGGTGGTCACGCTAACTTATCTTCTTTGAGCGCGAGTCTCCAGCAGGTATGCCCGGAGGGCATCTACATGAGCTTGAATCCTGGAGCTCCAGCAGAATGGTCTTGGTGGTCTGGAGTCCTCTTCGTGCGTAAAGGTAAGCTGACCTGTGGATGGAACCATAGGCACTCATATCTACACTGCGAGAAAACCTCTAATGACTAGTAGGTCCCTATGCACCGGCCATCCTACGGTTCCATGTCTCGTTCTCACCTAACTATCCCACCTCACCTCCCTCAATCACTATCATCAATGACATCTTCCACCCTTTGGTCGCACCTCTGACTACGTACACATATACCACTGGATCTTCAAATTCGGACACTGTCAGCGCATCAGATGAAGAAAGACTTTCTCCTGGAGAATTCAGTCTAAGACATGGATTCCCACACTGGTTCCGAAGGAATCAGAAAAACAGTGATGCTTCATCGGGCGCATCTTCTAGGGATGCGAGCGGCTCATACGAAGCTGGTCACCTAAATCTTAGGAACGCGGTCAGACCTCCGCCAGAAGACTTATCTTCGAGAGGTTCTTCCACACATCCTCTTACTAAATCATACACCAAGACGACGAGCATCATCGAAGTCCTGCAATACATCAAACGTTCTTTCGATACCGAGGGAGCTTTAGACACATTGCCATTCAATGCCGCTGTCAACTCGGGTGCATGGAAAGCTTGGCGAGCGTACCGAAGAAGCACCCACGAAGATCGCGGCATCCTTGCTTCTGAACCTGGTGTGAGGCAGCAGGATGAGTGGAGCTGGGATGGCGTTTGGGAGGAGAGGGTTCGGAAGGGTATAGACGCAAGCATAGCGGATTCAACGCTGTATGGGGGTGGCGGAGATGATCTGGTACGCTTTATGCATCCAAGTCGCTGGAGATCGCTAACACTAATATCTCAGATCCGATTTGCCGATGTAGGTTATGAGCTGAATGAAAAGATCAGACGAGAAGTACTGGGTCCAATGGACAGCTCGTAAAAGGGCTGTAGGATGCTCTGATTAGCATGGCAACCACTCAAGTCTCCACTTCTATAGCGGTGACACCCATGAACGCCTAATCGGTGTTGCTCTTTCCATAAAAGGTTCTCCGTTGATTGCCCGCTCCTTCTGAGAGTCACGGGAACTACATAACAATTGACATCCAGCATAAACTCTCTTCTAATATCAACGACTTATTGCTCTTCAACGGTACAGTATTCAGACAGCAGACTTACGTTGATAGCAGACCACAAACTATTTTCAACAGCATCCATGCTGAACATAAGTTCCAATGGTACCACTGCCGGGCTAGTGTTCGCTTTCTTGGCCGCGGTTGTACTAACAGTAGTCGTTGTGATCAAGTGCACTCAATGGGTCCCTGCGCTGAGTCGTAAAGCACATTCATTCTTAAGATACAAAGTCTTGCCTCGACGCAAAAGGACTGGGTCTGACCCGCCCGCGCCTTCAGTTGAGGTATAGCCCGTACAACCCCTTTAAGTGAATGAGTCCAGTCCGGCCGCAAGAAATAAGGGCAAAACCACACGGCTTCTACCTGTGTTGAGTGGTCTGAATCAGCGTCGAAATGTCCAATTCGCAAACAACGCCCGAAAAATCCAGATACAGTGGAGGATTCGAGGATTTGGATCTTACCCCAAAACCATTACGAATCATTAAACGTGGGAGTCCAAGAAACTCTGGGAGTGCTGATATCTCTCCCACACTCTCAACCTCGTCCACTCAACATATAATTGTTCCAAACAGAAGCTCCTCGTTCTCATCTAGCTCTACACAGATCGAGCCTTCACCGCTAGGCTCTGCTTCGGCAACAACATCATGGAGCGGCAGACGCAGGTCCCTCCAGATACATAAGCAGCGTCGAAGTGACCCAGTCAGTAATCGAAGTGCAACCGCAAGTCTCAGGTCTGAAGTATCTACCACCTCTACCGTCTACGAGAACCGCGGACCACTACCTCACTATCGACATATGTCCGATATGATTGACAGTGGAGTGGCGCAGCGCAGCTCTTCTGATGTCCAAGCCAGATCTGCAACCAGACCTGCCGGTTCAAGGGCGCTCACTATCGGAGCGCTCAATACAAACAACTTCCCCAGTCCGATCAATGATGAGCCATTGCCATTGGCACCTACTACAGTACCCACTGGTGGAAGGCGAGCCTTGACAGCCGTAGCCCCTCGTGGACAAGGCGAGGCTACGAAACACGTTGATGGCCTTGTACTACGCAGGGAACCTTCGTTCAAGCATCGTCTCATCACGCGCATGATGCACGGTTTGTCTCACAGATCACACATCAGCCATGCAATAACCCAAGACCCAGGCAGAAGTCCTCCGATTTTGGAAAACAGTTTAGGCTCGCACCCTCAAGTCCTTGAGGCCATGGATTCTTCGAGGCCAACGAGTAGTTCAAGTGGAAGAACAGACACTCTCGATAGTGCTCTCGCATCCTTTCCCACCCCACCAACGTCCAACGAAGCATCACCTACCGCCTTTGGTTCGTTTTCAGGCTCCCACTCAGAAGCTCGGCGCGATCGAGAACTTTGCAAGCCGGAGGAGACCGCCATTATGGGTGCGGAGCTCCGTTTAACTGCTGAATACGACGAGCTCAGCCAGAACAATGACTGTAGCATGCTAGTCGCAATCGACATTGAAGGTACAATGAACAAAACGACTAGTGGGCAGAGTCTATGGTCACAGCATACTGGGCTCGATGTGGCTGTGGTCATCGACAATTCGTAAGTCTTGCCTCTTCTGCCCAGCCAGCTCGTATATTAACATCTACCTTGAGACTCTATACGTCACCGGATATGCTTATGGCCAGCTGCGAGGTTACGAGGGCCCTGGCATCAATCCTAAATTTGGTGACAGACCGAATGGCAGTCCTCTGCACCTCCCCAATCAATGACCACAGGACCCTTGGTGCTGACTTCACAAAGATCTGGCCTTTAAGCGGGATCAAGCTGCATAAATTGAAGACCGTTTTGGACGCTGTCGCCAATTCGAGGGAGGTACCAAGCACAAGTTCTTGGATAGATACAATCGAGAGTGCTACAGAGCTCCTTCTGCAATCTCCAGTGCCAGATGCCGACGCAGAGATACTTCAAGACACTTTCGGGCTGGTAATAATCTTGACGGCTAACGGTGAGGAAATCCCCTCTAGATCATTAGCTCATGATAAGCTACATTTCCACGTCGTTTGTCCTGCTAGTGTACCGCGAAGCAATTTTGGATCCATTGACTGCAACGGATGGAAGCTACGCTCAATGTCTGGCAAAGAACCACAGGCTTGCAGACCCCAAAAGGATACTGACCCGACCAGCCTGCTCAACAAGCTTCGAGATTTGATCATGCATGCTCGTGGCGGCAAGGACGCCGGCAAACTGACTTATCTTTCGCTAGACATCAAACCAGGGCCAAAATGCCGTATCGAAAACGTCATAGGGAAGAGCGAGTATTTGACGCTACATCCCGGTGAGCTTCGTACAATACTAGTCAGGCTCAGAGTTCCGGCCGTCAAGATCCAACAACATACATTATCTCGTTCTGCTACTCTTCCTGCTCTCGGACAGTACTCCATTGATATTCAGGACGAGCTTGACAGGATGCTCGGCGCAGCACCTAGGCCAGCGAAAGTCCTCACGGCAAGGCTGAAGTACAAACACTCGTTATTATCGGCGAACACGACCTGTTCAGTTGTGGCTGAGTGCGCTCTGAAGAAGCGAATGGCAACCCCAATCGAAGAGATGCAATCAGAGAAGCTTTCGGCTAAGGAGCCTGTGAAAGTTACAACGCTGGTACATGAACGTCTAGCATACCATCTCGCTACCTACGGATCACCTAAGAACGCTATCTCCGCATTCCGCAAAGAATTCGGAGACGAAGGGTGGCATTCACACTGCCCTGACTACACCAGTCTCATTTTGAACGAGCTCAAGTATCAAGCGCGCATTACCGAGCGCCTTGAAATTGATGCATCGCCGAAGAAGCCAATGCTACTGCATACCATGAGCGGGGCGCCATCCCCAGATAATCGTTTTGGGCGTCCCAACCAGCTTGCCTTCAATGGTGAGAATTCTCGACCTGATAGCTGGTATACGGAAGTCCAGGATGATGATGATGCTCCAAGCTCACCAAGGGTCCAGCTTATCACCCTTGAAGACTTGAGGAAGGCTACCAAGCCCGTACAACAAATGCATGCTGAATTGGAACAGGCGAGCCTACTGTGGGACGATCTGAGGAACAAGCCTACTTGTCCGAACTATATTGGCAAAAGACGCGCTGTCAGCTCGAGGCTGGAGGAGGAGCGTAGGAAAAGCCTAAGAAAACTGATAGTGGTGCGGAATCAGCTGAGCAATGGAACCGTGACTGTACCGAAGAGAAGGGGTATCAAAGCGGCAGCTATGAAGCGCATCACGTCCGCTGGGGAGAGCATGGGGAAAGGACTTGGAGGAGTCTAGGTACAACTTCCAGGAAGGGGCCGATGACCAGTGGCTGATGGCGAATTGCTTCCTTGCGTGCTTACGACTGACGAGCTTGACGACTTTGCATTGGCTTGGACGGGTTTTCCTTTTGCTGCTCTCTGCCATGATTTTATTCCAGCTTCATGAGCTTTGGTACAAGTATTGTACATTAATGTTGGACCCATTCTTCGTCAAAGCATGACACATTACCTACCAATGGCATGCGCAACATGTCCTGCCGCCTGATGCACAAATGCCAGTTCCCTACAGCCATACCGTGAGCACAGTAACGTCATATCGGTCCCATAAACTCCCTAACGTCCCAAATGCAAACCCTTTCGTCCCACCCTGTACTTGCCGCCCATCCCTCGGCCCCAAAGAGGCACCAGTCCACCCCACAGACAAACTCCGTATGCCGTCCCATCCTCCCTAGCTCTCTCCTTGTACCCTCTCCAAAACCATGCATGGCGGGCGCCCCTGGCTGTGATGGCTCAGTCTTGGTGCTTCCATCCGTCCATATGCGACAGGTCATGTCATAACTCGCACTCAGCAACGTGTCCGATAGATGTGGAGACCATGCCAATCGTCTGACCGCGTAATCGTGTCCTTGCAGTAACGTAGCGGGCCCTGCGTTGGGGGCACGGGTGTCGAAAGTGCGGATTAGACGGTCGACGCCGGCGGTTGCGATGATGGTGGAGCGGTATTTGTTCCAGTCGTGGGTTAGGGCTTCGTTGGGTGGGAAGGGGCCGGCTTGTCCGCCGAGTGAGGTAGGGTTTGGATTGTTGGCGGAGGGCTGCTGGGCGGAATGGATTGGGATGGTGAGGACGAGGTGGTTGGAAGCTGAGCTGGGGGTGCGGAGGTCGAAGAGACGGAAGAGGGAGTCTGAAGAGACGGAGGAGAGGAGGGAGGGTGAGTGTGGGGAGAAGGAGGCGGAGTAGGTGCAGGAGTGGGTGGGGATTGTGATGAGGGATTGGGGCCGGGTTGGGTTCCACTGGCGTTGTGTTAGGTATGGTTGCTGTGGGTTGGGGCACGAGGGTCGCTACGTACCACTTTTATAGTCCCATCCCATGAGCTGGAGCAGAATGTGTCTTTGGTGACTAGGTTCCAGTGCACAGCGAAGACTTCTCTGTTATGCTCTTTCCACGACTGCACGGGGAATTCGTCTAGACCGATGTCGAAGAGCTTGATCGAGCCATCTCCGGCGGCTACAAGGACTTGGTTTTCGTGTGTCTCGGACCAGGCGAGATCGTAGAGGGAATCTTGCGTGTCGAACCTTAGCAGTCTGTAAGCTACATGATGTATGCAAAGGAGAAAAGATATGATCTGGGCAGGGTATATGTACCATTTCTCCGCTACTACCCCTTTAGGCGTCAGCCCGAGGATGTAGAGTCGCCCATTCCCGACGAGCCCATAGTGCTGCGAAGTAGCTACCGCGATCCGAGAGTCGAAAAAGGGTGAGTATTTGACGGCGTAGCCATTGAAGCCTTGGGTGCGGTATTCGAGCATGATGGAGATGGAGACAATTCGGCGGGGTTTAGGCGACAATCAACCATCTTTTCTCCGTCGTCCTACAGGCTTCCGAAATCTTCGAAGTTAGGGGGAAAATTCATCAGTGTATAGAAGGACTTCGGAAAGGGTGCATTAGGTATTGGAATGATGATTATATAAAGTTGTGTACTTAAAGACGGAGGCTTGTGTAATGCGCCACACCACAACAGGAGGCCGAAAGATCTTCTCTACCAGCACGAATGGTATTTTCGACACGGACACGTATTTTACAATGGGCCCAAGCAGCATAGAAGGGTTCACCTAGTAACCGTCCACACCTAGTAACCGTCCAGCCTTATAGGGTTAGTACCCTATAGCTCTAGGGCGCATACCTGGAAATCCAGTCCATAACACCTTTCTTATGCTATAAATCGTCCTATTCGTTCATTATATCTACTATACTTCCAGAGCCTCTTCCTCCTTCATAGGAGGCTAAATTATCTAGGGAGGATCGCATAGAGCTAGCTTATACAGCCTGGTTAGAGGCCGGCGGTATAAGTAATCGGATTTTATCCATAATAAAGGCAGTAAAATAGTATGGAATACTAAAAAGTATACTAGTCGACCGAGTTAATAGTAGCTAATTAAATTCGGTAGCCCATAAGGATCAATAACGACTTAGTTCTAGAGAAGAAGCAGCTCTTTTAGCCTGGGTTCTCCGTCTCTAAGCATGGGGTTAGCTAGCAAGGGTATAGCAAGTACGATCTATAACGAACGAAATCCTTCTTACAAAGGGTGATAAGAAGCCTATTAGACCTAATTAGCCTTAAAAATTCATGACCCGGTACCTAGAGGTAAAGACAGCCTATATCCCGCTATTAGATAAGGAACGAGCTATAGCTTAAAATCCTAAAATCCTATTAGGCTAGTTTAACCTCTATCTATAAACCAAAACAACGTATGAAGTAGACGAAAGAGATATCTATAATATAGATGAAAAGGGCTTTATATAGGAGGTTATCGCTAAGTATAAAGTCATGGTCTCTAAGTATAATAAAAAGAAAGCCTATATAATATAATATAAGAACCGTAAATAGGTCTCGCTTATTAAATATATATCAATGGATGGAAGATATTTACCCCCATGGATCATTTTCAAAGGTAAATTGATCTAAAAAGCTTGGAAGGAAGCTCTAAAATCAGGCGAAATTACTGTTAGTAAGAATGGCTAGACTGATAATTCTATTAGTTATGAATGGCTTCAGAAAGGTTTCGATTAAGAGACAAAATCCTATTAGAAAGGCGAGTATAGAATGCTATTAGTCGATAGCTACGCTTCTTATATCACGACTGTAGTAATTCAGTACTGCGTAGACTATAAGATCATTCTTCTATGCCTACCGCCATATACAACACATCTATTCTAGCCATTAGATGTCGGTATTTTCTCGCCCTTAGCGACTGCCTACAAGTCTTACGTCCAGCGAATTACACGCCTAGGAGGTAGCTACCACATCGATAAAGTCGACTTTCTAAAAATCTATTAATTAGCCCGATACGAGGCGATAATACTAATAAATATAAAGAAAGTATAGGCCGCATCAGGACTTTTACTATTTAGTCCAGAATTAGTCCTCCAGTAATTTTCTACGACTCAGGCCTCACAGCAGTATAATATTGAGATCCGTCCTACTATACCTCCTGAAGCTATAATTACCTCCACCGGTCCTGACGGTAACTTCCATGTCGCCTTAACGCCAGCCAACACTCTATAGATACAGCAGATTCTATAGCATGTAATTAAGGGCGCATGCTATACTTAACGACCCGATCTTAATTAAGTGCTTTAGAAAGTAGGCAAAGCGGCTATCTGAGTAATAGCGGAGTCTATAATCCAGGGTATCACTAACTCTAAACTTATAGAACTTAACCGACGTAAACAATAGAAGTCTACTCGCTTAAAGGGTAACTACGGGGCTGCTAGGTTTATGAACTAAGCCGTCATTCAGGAACGACAGGCTAATTAGGCTATTAAGGAATGGAAAACCGCTGTTACCTCCCTTATGAGACTCGGTCCTGATATCCTCGCACCAAAACTACGTCCCACTCCAAGAAAGAGATAATTACCTGCCCTGATTAGGACGGTGATAGACACTCCTGTCGTATCGCTTATAGCCACCTCCGCGACAGCTATATCAAGCAGAACAGCAGCCCGTCCCATCGCGACACAAGCAACACCAAGTAAGAGGGTCCGTGCAGCAGCAAAGCGACCTAAAAAGCTCATTATTAGGCTACCAATCAGGGTAACCACGGCGGAGTTAGAACAGGGGCGACGTGGGCAAATCCAGCAGGAAGGAGGTCACGTGACCGGAGCAGTCAGCCAATCAGGAAGAGC